>Ga0209270_1003452_pt1 | contig 13687 bp, 13 predicted proteins | sample MTBAKSrepl1MetaG_FD_187456 | JGI IMG/M metagenome (GOLD analysis project Ga0209270, IMG submission 187456) | Enrichment culture microbial communities from Arthur Kill intertidal strait, New Jersey, USA, that are MTBE-degrading - MTBE-AKS1... | ecosystem: Environmental > Aquatic > Marine >...
AGTGAAATAGGTATGATAATGGCAACAATGAAGGTAGCTCTCCACCTTCCTAAAAAAAACAGGATAACCAGCACAATAGCCAGTAATGCCCACAATAATGTTTGTGTAAGGTTGGAAATTGACCTTTGAATGAAATCTGATGAGTCAACAATCATTTCGATTTTAATATCCGGAGGAAGGTCGTTTTGAAGAGTTTTGATCATTTCTTTCACTTCGCCGGCCACTTTGACGGTATTGGCTCCCGACTGCTTCATAACGAACATTCTTACACCTTGCTGCCCATTTATTCGTTGGTCGAGCGATATGTCACGAAGCGAATCCCTGACAGTAGCAACATCCCTTATATAAACAGGTTTTCCAGCCATGTTGCCGACAACAAGGTTTTCTATCATTTCACTCGTTGAAAATTCACCCCTTACCTGCAACTGGTAATCAATATCTCCCATTTTTACACTCCCCGAAGGAAGATTGCTATTTTCGGCGGCAATAACATTTCCTAACTGCTCCACAGTCAGATTGTGTGCATCTAACAATTTAGGATCGGCCTCTACATAGACAATCCTCTGTGGACTACCGGCAAGGCCAATCGTGCCCACTCCCTCAATCCTGTTCAATGGATTAATAATTTTCTCATCCAGTATTTTATCGAGTCCCTGAAAACTTTCATCAGCCGTTACCGCATAAAAAACAACAGGAAGCATACTGGTGTTAAACTTGAATATCGTGGGCCTGTCCACTTCCTCCGGAAGAACAGAGATAATCCGGTCTACCGCATCGCGTATGTCATTGGCTGCCTCGTCCAAATTGGAGCCCCATTCAAATTCAAGGTTTACCACCGATATATTGTCCTTTGAAGTTGAGATAATCTCTTTCAGGTTGTCCACCGTGTTAAGGGTGTTCTCAAGTGGGTCTGTAATATTGGTTTCTATTTCTGTAGCATTAGCTCCCGGGTAAGAAGTAATTACTGAAATATATGGGGGGTCCATCTCCGGAAACAAATCAATGGGGACCTGCATCAGTGAAAAAATACCCATCACAACTACTGCCACAAAAATAAGAATGGTAGTAATTGGCTTGTTTACAGCATTTTTGTATATACTCATAATGTTTTTCTTTCAGTATTCTAAATTTGTAATAAAATTAACCTTCGACCACTTGAACGGGAACCCCGTCAACCAGGCGGGCTTGGCCGCTTACAATTATATTATCTCCTGGTTCCAGGTCATCCGAGAAAACTTCAATATTGTCATCGTACCGTTCTCCAATAGTGACAGACACACGACGGGCAACTCCATTTTCTACTTTAAACAGGTAGCGTTCGTTTGAGCCCTGCAACTTAAGCACGGCCATGATGGGCAAAAGGATAGCCTTCTCTTCATCGAGATTAAAAGCAGCCCTTGCAAACATACCCGGGCGTAGCAACCCTTCGCGGTTATTTATAACCATTTCTACATTAAAAGTCCGGTTGGCAGGGTCGATGGTTGGATGGACACGTTCGACACGACCTGTAAAATCTTTACCCGGGTAAATGTCAACCTTTATTTTAGTCTCCATCCCTTTTTCTATTTTGGGAAAGTGTTTTTCTGAAACCGGGACAATGCCTTTTAACCGATCAATTTGAACAATGGAAAGAACAGCGGCTTTTCCTGCCAGTGTGTTGGGTGCACCGGAATACATCTCGCCGGGTTCGAAATAACGGCCTGATACTACTCCGTTAAAAGGCGCCAGCAACTGAGTGTTTTCTTTCAGAAATTCTACGTTTGATTTAGCCACTTCGTATTGAGTTTTTACCTGGTCGTACTGTTGTTGCGCAACACTTCCATATTGCTTAAGGGTATCGAGGCGATTGAAATCGGCTTTCAGGTTTTGCAGTTGTACTTCGGCCTGGTGCAACTGGGTTTTATCCATTTGTACCAGCGGGGTACCTTTGGTTACCCGGTCGCTGACATCAACAAAAATATTTTCAATACGACCGGGTTGCGCCGGTACCATATACACTTCTTCGTAAGCTTCGAGTGTTGCCGGGTATTCTACCGAGCGGGCAACAATCTGGGGTTGCAGTTTTAAAACTTTAACCGGTTCTTTTTGCTGCTCATTGCCGGCAGCTGAAGTTTCTTCCTGTTTGCCTTGCGAGCACGAAGCAAGCACGGCCACTGCCAGGGTGAATAAAAATGTTAAAATGCGATTCTGTTTCATCTGATTATTCTTTAATTGTTAATTACTTCTCCGGTTAGTGTGTTGAGTTCGTTTTGTGCCTGCAGTACTTCGAGCATGGCAGTGAGGTACTGCGATTCGGCCTGAAGGTAATTGTTGTCGGCTGTGGTTAATTCCAGGCTCGAAATCATTCCCTGTTCATATTTCCGGCGCAGGTTTTGATACACCTCGCGCGAAACTTCCACATTTTTTTGCTGAACCCGGTAACTTTCGATGGCGCTGGTTAAATTGAACAGCAGTTGCTTAAACTGAATGTCCAATTGTTCTTCCATCAGCGCTTTATTATTCTGCATGGTTTCCAAATCAATTTTGGCCTGCCTTACTTTTGCACGGCGTTCTCCGCTCGAAAAAACCGGAATGTTCATTTGCAAACCAACCATGTGTTTTGGCGACATGTCAAATGCCGGTTTTAGTATTTTCTCTGTGTAATTGTAAAAACCGCTTACCGTGGGGAGGTAACTCGCCTTTTGCATGTCTATCTGTTTTTCTGTAATTTCTTCCTGAACTTCAAGCAGTTGAAAATCGAGGTTTTGTTGCGGAACAAATGAATGGTCGATTCCATTCACAGGGTTTTCACCTAAGAAATCGGCCAGTGTCTGCGTAAGTTCCAGCTCTGTGTCGGCAGTAACGCCCAGTTGAACGCGCAGCAGGTTTTTGGTCATTTCGTATTGTCTTTCGGCCGAACGCACGGCATTGGTGAGTGAATTCACCTGCACCGAAAGCTGGTCGAGTTCCACTTTTTCCATTATACCTACACGTACCATCGGTTCCGTTTTCCGGTACACTTCATTCAGATTTTCCACATTCGATTTCAGAATTTTCAGTGATTCTTCGGAAATCAAAACCAGATAGTAACTCTCAATCACCTGACTTAAAACATCCTGTTCTGTTTTTACCAGGTTCTTTTCCGAAAGTTTTTGGGCCAGTTTAGCCGTCTGAATCCCCACGATGTAACCACCGTTAAAAATCAGCTGACCCACCTGCAGGTTAAAGTTGCTGGTTGGCTTAATAGGAATTTTAGTCGGCTCCATGCTTTCATCGAACTGAATGCTGATGTCAGCACCCAGGGCGTTGGTATAATCGACCGTAGCATTAACCTGTGGCAACCCGGCTGCAATAGCTGCCCAAAGTTGTTCCTGCGACTGGTCGATGGCCAGTCCCGAATTTTTAATCGTCCGGTTGTAATTAAGGGCATGTTCTTTGGCTGCTTCCAGGTCGAGCGAAAGCTTCTCCTGCGCATTTATTCCGCCAAAAAGCATGAATCCCAAAACCAAAGTAAAAATTTGTTTCCTTCTCATAGCACATTGTTTTGTTTTCTTGTTATCTGTATTCATTTTTTTTAAAATGTTTCAAAATAGTATTATTCATCCAGCATCGATTCGATGAGTTCAATTCCTTTTTTGGTGGAAATTCCACGCATAAAATTTATGGTGAGGTTTTGAAACACATCGGCATAGCTGAACTCGTCGCGCGGAAAAACTTTTTCATCGGCAAGCAGGTTCATCTGTTCCTGAAAAAGTTTGGCCACGATGGGAATGCTGATATCGGATCTGAAAAGCTCTTCTTTTATCCCTTTGCATAGCAGTCCTTTCGAGAGGTCTAAAGCCTCTTTTTCAGATTTCTCACGCAAAGAACTCCAGTAGTTCGGGTAAAACTTCTCCATATCGCGAAAAAACACCGGATTTATGGCATTAATGGCCTTAATTCCTTCCTTCATAAAAGAAAATATGGTTTCAATAACATTCTGCGAGGGAGTGCATATTTCCTTATTCCTTTTCTTACGTTTCTCGCTCAAAACTTCGAGGCAGGCGTACACCAGCGTTGTTTTATCTTTAAACGTTTCATAAACCGTGCGTTTCGACATTCCCAACGCCGCCGCTATCCCGTCCATCGTTACATTCCGGATTCCATATTGGAAAAATTGCCGTGTGGCTTCTTCGACTATTCTCTGTTGTATATCCATTTCGTTTTTATCAGGGCACAAGTATAGAAAAAAAAACTGTAAATACTGTCAAGGTTTTATGTGAAATATTTGATTTTTTTCGGTAAAAGGAGAATTGTTAATAAAATGGTAACAATATAGAAAGATTGAGGAACGGCTTGTTTCAATGTCCCTTTTTGTAATTAACAAGGAAAATTGAAGACGAAATAAAGGGCCGGTTTCGGAACGAATACTACAAAAGGCTGATAAATTTGACATTATTAAAAAAAGCAAAAATTTCTTTATTTAAAAAAATATCTATTTTTGTATCGAAAAACAATTTTAGTACAAATAGAATATGAGCATAGATACTACTAAAGATTCAATATTGAGGGTTGCAAACCAACTGTTTAGCCGGTTCGGGTTTCACAAAACCTCTATGGACGAAATCGCTAAAATTGCGAGGAAAGCGAAAGGTTCCTTATACTATCATTTTGCAAGCAAGGAGGAACTATTTAAGGAGGTAGTATCAATAGAAATGATCAACCTGAAAAATCAGTTGTCTTTTATTGCTAAAAATCCTGATTTGAATTCTTCTGAAAAGGTAAAAAAATATCTCGTTAAAAGAATGGAGATTCTCAATTCTGCTGCAAATTATCATGAAACGCTAAAAGCTGATTTTTTTGAACATTTTCATTTCATTGATGATTTGCGGACCGAATTAGATGCATGGGAAAAAGAAAACCTGAAAAACATAATACTAGAAGGTGCTGAAAAGGGTGAATTTACAATAATTGGAGATATTGATGTTTTGTTAGATGTATTCATTATGGTTATAAAGGGGCTTGAGATACCTTTCTTTCTACAGAACAAATATGTGAAATACTCTCCTCATTTTGAAGGTTTAATTGGAATACTCACAAAAGGTTTGTCTCAATAATTTTTTTTGCGCCAAAACTGACTATAAAACGATATTAGTACAAATAACAACAAATAAAAATATGAACAGATTTGTAAAATCAATAATCAGACTAAAATGGCTGATAATTTCAGTTGTTATGGTATTAACCGTTTTCTTTGGTTACCAGACAAAAAATTTGCATATCAATTCCGATATCATCAGCTCTTTGCCCGATGACGAACCGGTTGCTAAACTTTACAAAGACATAGGAACTGAATTTGGCGGGAATGATATGGGCATGATTGTTTTGGAAACCGAAAATATTTTTAATGCAGAGGTAATTGAGCATATCAAACAAATTACTGACAGCCTTAAATATACCATTGGTGTTTCAACCGTTACAAGCTTAACCAATATTCTCGATATCAAAAGCTCTGAATGGGGTATTGAAATAGGAAAGCTGGTTGATGAGTATGAATTACCGACAGACCAATCTGACTTAGACAGCCTTAAAGCTTATGTTCTTTCAAAAGAAATGTACAGGGGGGCAATCGTTTCCGATGACTGTAAGGCGACTGCAATTATGTTTACCCTGCTTCCGGATGCAGATAATCAAACTATTGCAAAAGAAATAAAGGACAAGATTGAAAATATGGACCTGCCGGAAACACTATACTTTGGCGGGCTCCCAATGATGATGAACGATATTAACGATTTAATAATATCCGACATAATTTGGTTGATACCCATTGTTTTTCTTGTTATAGCAATTATTCTTTGGGTTAGTTTTAAATCGTTTCGCGGCATATTATTGCCGTTGCTGACTGCCGCGATTTCTGTAGTCTGGACTTTGGGAATAATGTCTGTTGCAGGCTATGAGCTTACCATTATATCAAATATCATACCGGTTGTGCTGCTTGCGGTGGGAAGCGCCTATACCATTCATGTGCTGAACAGTATTAACCACATGGCCCTTCAGGACAGAAAACAAGCATTAATCAAGGCGGTTGCGTATATTATCATTCCGGTCATATTGGCAGCAGTCACCACTGCAACAGGTTTTGTTTCGTTCGTTTTTGGCGCATACCTTACAATGATTAAGGACTTTGGGATATTCACAGCAGTCGGTACAATCATCGCTTTGTTGTTGTCCATATTTTTTGTGCCGGCCCTGATTTCGGCTTTGTCAATGTACCAAAAGAAAAAAGCTGTTGAAGATACAGAAAAGAAAACGGTCTTAACCCATAAGATATTAATACCGCTAACTAAAACCCTTTTTAAACATCCTAAATATACAGTTACTGCATGGGCATTAATTCTTCTGGTAAGTGTTATCGGGATTTTTCAAATTGAAACCAGTGTAAACATGGCGGATTATTTTAAAGGAGATAATCCTACCAGGGTGGCAGAAGAGGTGATGCAAAAGAAATTTGGAGGTTCGCTACCCATATTCGTTGTTTTTGAGGGCGATATGCAAAGTCCTGAAGTTCTGCAAAAGATGATTGAAACAGAACATTTCATGAAAGAAGACCCAAATATTGACATAACCCAATCGGTTGCCGACCTTATTGAGCAAATGAACGATGCCATGAGAGAAGGGGAAAAAATACCCGATGACAAGGCAAAAATTGAGCAATTATGGTTCCTGCTCGAGGGGCAGGATGTGATGCCGCAACTGGTTAATAACGACCTTACCAAAGGAGTAATTCAATCAAAATTTGCCTCAGTTGATACTAAAAACATTGAAGCATTTACTAAAAAAATGAACCGTTTTATTGAAAAAAACCAAAATGAATATTGCGAAATAGAACTTACAGGCATGCCATCCGTTTACGATAAGCTAAACAGCAGTTTATTAAACAGCCAGCGCAACAGTTTATTAATAGCTATCGGATTGGTTATATTGATTGTCAGCGCGATTTTGAGGTCTGCTTCTAAAGGGGTTTTTGCCGCGATTCCCGTGGTTGCAACGATTATTGTCCTGTTAGGAATCATGGGAATAACCGGAATCCCGCTCGATATAGCAACCGTACTGGTAGGCAGTATTGCTTTGGGTATAGGCATTGATTATTCTATCCATATTATCACCGGATTCAATAATCATCTGCTGGAAAACGGAGATGCCGAAAAATCAATCGAAAGCGTTATTTTATTGAGCGGCAAGGCAATAATAATTAATGTGGTATCGGTTTTAGCAGGATTTTTAGTGCTTCTGTTTTCACAAATCGTACCCTTACAAAATTTCGGATTACTGATTGGCGTTAGCATGATTGGTTCCGGGTTTAGTGCGCTATCACTGCTGCCTGCTATTCTTATACTGGCAAACAGAAAACATAAAATAACAGCAAATAATCGTTAACATTTAAAAATTATAATTATGAAATCAACATTTAGAACAGCAGTAATAACTGTATTAATCGGAGTAAGCAGTATCATTTCTGCAAATGCACAAGATGCAAATGACATTTTAAAGAAAATGGACGATGTAATGTACTCACCCAAAGACATGACAGGAAAGAATACGATTATCCTTATTGACAGGAATGGAAATGAGGAAATTCGTGAAGCAACCATTCAGCAGAAGGGGACTGATAAAAGGATGTTTCGGTTCATATCGCCTGCGTCACAAGCCGGCATTGCCGTTTTATCGCTTCCCGACGATGTGATGTACTTGTATCTGCCGGCTTTTGGCAGAGAAAGAAGAATTGCTTCCAGCGCTAAGAATCAAAACTTTGCAGGCACCGATTTTTCTTATGATGATATGGAATCCGTAATTTTTTCGGTTAAGTACACTCCTAAACTAATAAAAAATGAGGCAAATGTTTTCGTTCTTGAGCTTTTGCCAAAAGGGCGTTCCGATTACTCAAAAATAGTGGTACATGTGAATAAAACGGATTATTATCCTGAATTAATGGAGTACTACGACAAAGGCAATACAAAAGTAAAAGTAGCAAAATACACTTTCAAAAAAATAGGTAATTATTGGAATGCCGCTGAAATTGAAATGACCGATTTAAAGAAAAATCACAAAACCAAAATGCAAATGTCGGATGTGGAATACGACACGGGGTTGACAGACGATGATTTTACCGTTAGAAAATTGAAACAATAATAAACCAAATGGGAAAGTCTGTAGCATTGGTATTATCAAGCGGCGGCTCAAAGGGGCTTGCTCATATAGGCGTTATAAACGAATTGGTTAAACAAGGTTTTCAAATAACTTCTGTTTCGGGCTCTTCTATCGGGTCGGTTATTGGCGGCGTTTATGCCATGGGTAAAATACTAGAATATACCGAGTGGGTAAGCACTTTTAACATAAGGGATGTATGGGGATTCATGGATTTTACGCTTACAACTCATGGCTTGCTGAAGGGCGAACGCGTTTTTGACAAGATGAAAGCCTTCATCCCCGATATGAACATTGAAGATATGCCAATTTCCTTTGCTGCCGTTGCCACAGATATAATAACTGAAAAAGCAGTAGTTTTTACACAGGGGAGCTTTTACGAAGCTGCCAGAGCGTCAGTTGCCATTCCGGCGGTTTTTACTCCTGTAAAATACGGCGATACCATACTTGTGGATGGGGGATTATTAAACCCTGTTCCAATAGAACACGTAGCTCGCAAAAACGGAGATATGCTTATTGTAGTGAATTTATATGGTAAGAAGGTTACCCGTATTCCAAAAGAAGATGAAACGGAGAAAGGCTATCTAAACGGGTTAATAAAAACGCTGACTATTCTAATTTCAACAGGCGATATACATAGTATGGGCTACTACTCACTGCTAAGCAGGGCATCATCGGCAATGATACACCGGATAGCTGAAATGAGCATTGAAAAGCGCAAGCCTGATTTGGTAATTAACATACCGCACGATTCTGCCAATACTTTTGATTTTTACAGGGCAAAAGAATTGATACAGTTGGGGGAAAGTGCAGCAAAAGAGGCAATAAATTATTATTATAAAAACCTATAAGGGAATGGATTTATCAAAAGAATATATCAATATTCAAAAACTCATAAAAGAAAGCGATTCGAAACTTCTTAAACGGTTGCCCAACATTGCGATTTACCTGATTAAGTTAATTATCAGGCAAAATGAGATAAATAGAATACTTAATAAGTATGCTGGATATGAAGGAGTTGATTTTTTACCCAAAATAATTGACGAGCTTAATATTAAGGTTGAAATAGAAGGCAAAGAAAATTTACCTAAAAATAGCAGGTGTTTCTTTGTTGCTAATCATCCCTTTGGTTTTGTTGACGGGCTTATCCTAACAAATATAGTAGCTCGCAAATATGGGCGTTTTAAGGCTATCGGGAATGAGGTTTTTGCACTTGTGCCACATGTAAAACCAATTGTTACAGCCGTTAATGTTTTCGGCGCTAACTCCAGAGAATACCTGTTAGAATTAGAAAAAGTTTTTGCCTCCGACTTGCCAATCACCCACTTCCCTGCCGGTTTGGTTTCAAGAATAAAACATAGAAAGGTGGAGGACAGGGAATGGCAGAAATCATTCATTACCAAGGCAATTGAGCATCAACGAAATGTCGTTCCATTATATTTCTATGGTCGAAACTCCCGGTTGTTCCATATAATCTACGTTGGAAGAAAAGCAATGGGGATTAAAACTAATCTTGAGTTAGTTCTTCTCCCGCGGGAAATCTTTAATAAAAAGAATAAAACAATTAAGGTAAGAATCGGAAGTCCAATTGCATACCAAACGTTTAAAAGCACTAAAACGCATTATGAATGGGCACAGTTTGTAAAGGAGCAAGTTTATACCCTAAAGAGTAAATAATGAAAAAGGTCTCGGTAATTATTTGTGCCTATAATGAAGAGAAGACCATCAAAGATGTGGTCAAATCTGTCTCACAGGCTTTAATAGTCAATCAAATAGTTGTTGTGAATGATGGTTCTACCGATAACACAAAGGAAATAATTGAAGCGCTGAAAGAAGAAATTGAAATAACGGCTATTCATCTGGAAGAAAATAAGGGGAAAGGGTATGCAATGGCTGTAGCTGTTGAGAATGCTGTTTTTGACATTATGGTTTTTGTTGATGCAGACCAAAAAGCTATACCCACCGGCTACATTATCCAATTGGTATCGCCATTATTAAACAATGAGTGCGATATGGTTTTGGGTTATTCTACAGTAAATATTTTAAGTCAGGATGTGAATCCATTAAAGATTTTAACAGGTGAAAGGGCTTTATATAAAGCAGATATTGAACCAATTCTTGAAAAAATGAAGGAATCACGTTTTGGTGTCGAAACTCTCCTTTACTTATTCTACATATCTCTGGGTAAAACATTAAAATTCCTTCGTCTGGCTGAAATGAAGCATAACGATAAATATAAGAAAATGACTACATTAAAAGCCACAACAAGCTATATCAACGAGGGTTGGGAAATTGCCAATACTGCCATGAAAAATTATGATTTAATGCTTAAAACCATTGAAAGACAAGTAAAGAAAGGGCTTGAATTATGAAAAATATTTCAGCAATAATTTGCACGTATAACGAGGAGAAAACAATCAAAGAAGTAGTAACCACCGTGTGCGATTACTTTTTTGACGAGGTAATTGTTGTAAACGATGGTTCAACAGATGGTACTGACAAAATTTTAACCGAGCTTTTAAATTTGCCCTCACTTAAATATATAGCACTACCTGAGAATAAAGGGAAAGGTTATGCCATGGTAACAGGCGTTGAAAATTCAACAGGCGATATTATCGTTTTCATTGATGCCGATTTGTCCAACCTGAAAGAAGAACATTTTGAACAATTAATCACACCTGTTTTTAATAATGAAGTCGATATGGTATTGGGGCAGCCATCCGAAACAGCAATACGTACCAAATTAAATCCTTTTAAAATTTTTACTGGTGAAAGAGCATTACAACGATTGGATATACTGCCTATAATAGATGAAATGAAAGTATCCAGATTTGGGGTAGAAACCTTAATCAGCATATACTACAAATCAAAAAAAAAGAAAGTCGTCTTTGTTCTTCTTAAGGGACTAAAGCACCCGATAAAGTACAAAAAAACATCGTTTATAAATGCAACAAAACAATTTTTATTCGAATTCAAAGAAATAATCTACACGCTTCTAATAAACTATCCGCTTCTTAAACATTATTTCAAAATATAACAAGCTGTAATTCCATAAAATGAAACTAAAGACTATATTCTGGTTAACAGTTTTTGCTGTTTCGATGGGCTTTTTCGAAAGTGCAATTGTAATTTACCTAAGGGAAATTATATATCCCAATGGATTTGCTTTCCCTTTACAGCCTATCGAAAGGGTGCTTGCAACAACAGAAATTCTAAGAGAAGCCTTTTCTTTGCTTATGCTTCTTTCTATTGGTATTCTTGCAGGCAAATCAACTGTTACAAGGTTTGCTTACTTTTTATATTCTTTTGCCGTTTGGGATATTTTCTACTATATCTTCCTGAAAATATTAATAAACTGGCCGGAATCTTTAATGACAATGGATATTCTATTCCTATTGCCTGTAACCTGGGTTGGCCCTGTAGTAGCCCCACTAATTCTATCTTTTCTTATGATTTTATTAGCTTTGCTAATACTTTATTTTTCCGCACGCAATGAACAGGTTCACTTAAAGGCTCATGAACTTGTAATGTTAATAACAGGCTCTGTAATAATAATTATATCCTTTACCCAAGATTACATAAGGTTTATACTCAGTCATTATTCGGCTGCCGATATTTGGTCGCTGCAGGCTAAAGACATTTTAAAATTTTCTGTTCAATACTATCCCGAAAATTTTTACTGGCCAATTTTTATTGGTGGAGTTGTTTTTATTCTCATTGGGATAGGGCTTTTTACAAAAAGAAATATTTTATTAACTAAAGACCTCTTACAATAAATATACGTATCACTTTAAATTACAATCAGATGAAAAGAATAAAACTATTTCAGTTATTGGTATTACTCATTTTAACTTCAGGTATTGCCAATGCGCAGGAAGCAAACAGCCTCAAACTGTCGGGGGAACTTTTAACCGACCAACGTTTTTTACTTAAATCACCTAACGATTGGGCCTGGAACGAAAACCGTCTGACTTTAAACCTTGACAAACGAGTAACTGGAAATTCTAAGTTTTATAGCGAGATATGGCTGCGTAATATTGGCCTGCCCGATATTAATTCATCACCTGACCTTTATAATAAAGGGATTATTGACCCTTATAATCTTGAAATCAGGGAAGCTTACGTTCAATTAAATGGTTTTCTAACTAAAAGCTTAGACTTAAGCATTGGTCGTCAGCGTATTGTTTGGGGAACTGCCGACAAATTGAATCCAACCGACAATCTTAATCCTTTGGATTTGGAGGATATTCTTGATTTTGGCCGCCGCAGAGGCTCCGATGCTATCAACTTGAATTACTATATTAATAACGACTTTTCTTTGCAGGGCGTTTTTATCCCTTTTTTCCAGCCTGCAAATATGCCTGTTGGAATTTTTGCCAATATCCTGAATCCCGCGATGGAAATGCCGGATGGAATGGTTTTAAAAAGTGTTTCTGATACGTTAATGATGCCAAAATATAATATTGGCGAAAGTTCTTCGGCAGGTTTAAAATTCAAAGGATTTGCTAAAGGGGTTAATTTTTCTTTAAGCTATGTTTGGGGATATGATGGCTTGCCTTACAACTCAAAAAATATTCTGACCCCTGTTGATTTAACGGGTAGTACAAGCATCCATTCTCAACTTTCGTTTATCCGTAACCATATCATTGGAGCAGATTTGGTTACCAGCTTTGCCGGAATTGGTATTTGGGCAGAAGCTGCCGCATTCCTGCCTGATGCTGATATTGTGATGACCAATGATTTATCAGCATTCTTCCCTGGTTCGCCTGTACCCGTTACACAAGATTCTGTGCTGTTGGGGAAAAATAAATCTTACGTAAAATTTGTGGCGGGTGGCGATTATTTTTTCCCCGATGGCTCTTATCTTAATATGCAATATCTACATGGCTTTATTCATGAAAGAGGTGCGGAAGAGTTGAATGATTATTTCTTTTTACGCTACGAAAAAAACTTTTTCAATAACAAACTTAAAGTTTCTCCTGTTGAAGGTGGTTTTATTGTAACCGACTGGAATAATATAGAAAAGAATTATGCAATTGTTTACATGCCTGAAATGGCATACCAAGCAAGCCCTAATACCGAAATTTCGATAGCGTGTGCGATTTTCGACGGCAAAGGTCAAAACCTTTTTGCCGGGTTGAAAGATTATGATATGTTAATGTTTAAGATGAAATATAGTTTTTAGCCAACATTTGGTTGTTTTTCTTTTCGCCTGCCCCGTAACGAAGTGTACCAGGATCAGTACCGGAGTTTGCCGGTTGGCTTTCATCACTGCAAACCTCACGGTAAACCAGCTTGCCACTTGCTAACAGTTTCCCGAGTACTCGCGATCCGTAAGGGACTTGCTGTCCGACCGCTTCAGCCTGGCGGGGCACCCTCTGGAAATATTTCTTACTAAACACTGCCTTTTAACACAGAAAATTTGTACTTTCATCATTAACGAAATACTATAATGGAAGACAAAAAAATATTTGGATTACAGAGAAATGTCTTTTTTACTGGATTGACTAGCTTTTTTACTGAC
>Ga0209270_1003454_pt1 | contig 13679 bp, 12 predicted proteins | sample MTBAKSrepl1MetaG_FD_187456 | JGI IMG/M metagenome (GOLD analysis project Ga0209270, IMG submission 187456) | Enrichment culture microbial communities from Arthur Kill intertidal strait, New Jersey, USA, that are MTBE-degrading - MTBE-AKS1... | ecosystem: Environmental > Aquatic > Marine >...
ACCTTTTCAGGGCAGGCTCATTGGGGCAGGCTAATCAGGGCAGACTCTACGGGATGACAATTTAAGATGACTGTGCAGTTCTCTTGTAGGGGCGAACGGCCGTTCGCCCGAAAAAGGTCCTGGTTGGAATTTCTGCCTTTTACGCGAAAAATGGGACAGACATAGGAGCCGGTCAGTCCCTATTTTCGCTTAAAGCATTCAGAGGTTCTTTGCATCTTTGGATTATTTTCACACTATGGCTGAACTTGTGCATCGACGCTCGACAGGCGAAGATCAAGTTCGGTAAGTCACTGCAGTTTTCCTCAGTCTGAAGTATTTCGCGTATCCTCGCTTGTAGAGAAGGTAAGTCACTTACAATGACCGCCCACACTATGTCAAAGTTGACACCTGAGTAGTCGTGAATCAGTCGGTCTCTTGTTCCAGCTATTGCTCTCCACGGAATATCGCTGTGGGCTAGTGTGAAGCTATATGGGAGTTGTTTTGCTGCTTCTCCTATTATCTCAATGTTTCCGATTACTGCATCCTGTGTCTTCAAATTTGCCATGAATTCATCATATGACATGTTGTCTGCACAGGCTGTGATTCGATCTATGCTGTCGACTATATCCTCAAGGATCTCAGTAGTTTCTCTCTTAGACATATTTTATCGACTGCTCAATATCCTGTCTAATTCTGGCGTTTCGTATGCTTTTTAATCCAAGAGGAGTTAGTAAATCAACCTTTTTTCGTACGATGCGTTCAAGCTGCTCTGCGAGCTCCATGAACTCTAAACCAGGCACCCTATCAAACTCTATGTAGATATCTACATCGCTATCATCGTTCTGATTCCCTTTCACATACGAACCAAAAACCCCTACCTTCGAAACAGAAAAACGATCCTTTAGTTCGGGAAGGCTTTTACGCAATGCTTTTATAACGTCTTCTAGTTCTTGCATAATATCACCTCACGCAAATTCTATCACACCCCCGGAACGGCGGAGTAAAACTGGCGGCGTTCATGCCAGGCAGAAATGCTGCCTTCGCGTGAAGTGATTACTGGAGTAACATCTGGGCAAGTTATGCTGACTCTTACTCTCCAAGAAGCCAAAAGAAAAGAGAGTAGTCCCCCCGACATATGGAGAGAGGGCGAGGCGGACTAGATTAGACCCCCGCAAAGGATCACTACGGGATGACAGAAGAGGGTGGATTTAGGGGCAGGCTCTACGGAATGACAATTTAAGATGATTGTGCAGTTCTCTTGTAGGGGCGAACGGCCGTTCGCCCGAAAAAGGTCCTGGTTGGAATTTCTGCCTTTTACGCGAAAAATGGGACCTCAGGAACATTTGGGAACCAGTCTGCTGACGCAGGCCAGTCACCTTCGGTGGCCAGTCTTTGCTTCGCAAAGGCCAGTTCCGCCGACGCCGGGCTGAAGAACCGCTTGGATAAGAAACGCTGAAGGCTTTACGCTGGAAAATGAAGGAGCGGGTTACTAAGAACTGGTTAAGAAAACCGGGTTATGAGAATCGGGTTAGAAAGAACAAGATGCTGAATCAAGTTCAGACGACTTTGTCGGCTAATTCGGAGGACGGAGGACCGGTGACGGTGAACGGGGCTTTTCAGCGTTCAGCGGGGTTTCGTTCTTAAGCGTGAAGCGGTTTCTATGGTCCGACCTTCCTGCCGCTCAGCAATTTAACCAGAGCGTGGCTTGATCATAAACGTTTGTGATACATATGTATCATTTGTAAGCACCTCAGTGATACAATAATATCGAGGTGATTGTAATGAAAACGGTTAATGTTAGAGATGTTCGAAACAGATTCAGCGAGATTGTTGACAGAAAAGAAGAGCTTTTGATTCTAAGGCGTGGTGTTCCGGTGATGAAGATATCACCCGTCTCTAAGGAAGACTTAATGAAATACTATCTTTCAAAGGCACAAGAGGAAGCAGAAAAGATTGGGCTCAGTGAAGAAGAGGGACTACAAGTTCTAGACGAGCTGAGAAAAGAGATGAAAGATGAAGGTCGTTATTGATACGAACGTTGTGATTTCGGCGGCTCTCGGCTCCAAGACTTGTAGCAAGACCGTTCTTAAGGCACTAGAACAGGGGGTAATCGAACCGCAGATATTTGTGCAGGAGTTGCAAAGGTTCATAATGAAACTGAAAGGAAAGGAAAAGTACGGGCACATTCAATTAGAAGGCCTTTCGAATTTCATAGATTATTTCTTAATGACTGTAGAGATTGTAGATGACTACAAGTTGGTTACTTACAGCACTGATTTTCCGGACAATCATTTCATTTCATTGGCTGCAACGCGAAACGCCTTGCTAATAACTGGTGATAAACTTTGTCTTAAAAGTGCACTAAGTGGCAATGTAAATTGCAGGACGCCAGCTCAATATCTAAGTGATTCTCTTTAATGCTCCCTTAGGCGAAAAAGGAACCCCACGAGTCCGTCAGTTCCTCTTTTCGCTTACAGCGCTCAGCGCTTATTAGGGGCGAGGTTTACGGCAAGAATCAGCCAGTCTGCTAACGCACGCCAGTCACTCTTTGCAGAAGTGAGCCTCGCTGGCGCGAGGAAGTGATGCCCGGAGGAACATCCGGGGAAGTGATGCCGACTTCGTCGGGCAGAAGAGCGGTGTCTAGGATCGGGTTACGAAGTGCGGGCTAGAAAGATCGGGTTGATAAAAACGGGTAATCAGAACCGGGTCCTGAAGAGCGAGATCCCGTGCAAAAGCGTCATTGGATGACTGTCCTATGTATTATGGTCATCCAACAATTCTCCAGCTGAAATCTGGTTTCGGCATTGTTCTTCTCGGAGGACGGAGGACCGGTGACGGTTAACGGGGCTTTTCAGCGTTCAGCGGGGTTTCGTTCTTAAGCGTGAAGCGGTTCTTAGGTGCGAGATCCCGAGCAGATCCCCTGAACAAGAGCCCCAAACAGTATCCCTGAACAGGACCTTTTCAGGGCAGGCTCATTGGGGCAGGCTAATCAGGGCAGGCTCTACGGGATAACGAAATGAGCTACTTCCGAAGGTCGCTCTGTGATAAGGGTTTTTGAAGATCCGGTTACTTTGACCAAAGAAATCTTGTTTTCAGGCAACAAGCTGAAAGGAGCACAGAGTAAACACGCTGATACCCTTATCAATCCATAAGAATATCAAGGCGCATGCTCAGAGTTCGCTTGTTTTTCTTGTTTGAGTATCTTTCATTTCTCTTGAACCCATTTTTAGAGTAGAAAGTTACCAGTTCAGGGTTGCTTCCAATGTCGGCGTCAATTACAATGAAACGTGTGGCAACTCCGCCGCTGAAAGCATCATTTGCTATGCCCCTTGCAATCTGAATCATCAAGGAACCTATTCCTGAATATTGCTTCCTATAATCTAACGAGACAGCAAGTTTGCCTATTTTCATAGACGGTATTGAGTTGAACAAGATATCTCCAATCTCAGCATGCTCTTTTTCATCTTCAGATATGGTTATGGAAGCCATCAATAATGTCATGTAGGCGACTATGTCAGCATTACTCCTGTTCACGAGTAAGTGAGTCGCACTAATCATCCTGCTTTCATAGTCTTGCGCAAACTCAGTAAGAAAAGTATCATACTCTTCTATCCCACATGAAAACGAGTCAATTCTGTATGCAGTGGAGAACCTTGCAAGATGAAGATTCTCTTGAAAATCACTTATCTGAAGCTTCCCGGAGCCCATTATTTTCGCAGTTTTCTTACAAGATCTGAGGCAACTCTGTTCTTCTCTATTGACTCAGTAGAAGCAGGCTTCTTAAGTGCCTCAACTATTCGCCTTGCATAGATTCCACTAACTCTTACGTTACAAGATAAACCCCGAACTTCTTCACCTGTTATAGTCTTTTTCATAACTGATCGCCCCTTTCTTTGGCTATTTTATCACGAAATCAGTGATTCAAAAGTGCCACATTGTGGCTACTATAATGCATCAGACGCATGTCGAGAGGAACCATCCAAGGAGTTAGGTTGTTGCCCACGAAGCCAGTCGGGTTCACAGTCAACGGTTCTCCGTTCTCCGACAAGAACGAAAGCCGAGTCTGGAGTTTGGAAAGAGCGAGATCCCGTGCAGTATCCCTGAACAGGACCTTTTCAGGGCGGGCTCTACGGAATGACAATTTAAGATGATTGTGCAGTTCTCTTGTTGGGGCGAACGGCCGTTCGCCCGAAAAAGGTCCTGGTTGGAATTTCTGCCTCTTACGCGAAAAATGGGACAGACAATAGGAGCGTTTGGGAGCCAGTCTGCTGCGCAGGCCAGTCGCACTTCGTGCGGCCAGCTCCGACTTCGTCGGGCAGATGAGCGGATTCTATGATCGGGTTCTAAGAACGGCTTAAGAAAACCGGGTTATTAGAATCGGGTTAATAAGATCGGGTGTGAAACAGAGGAGCGGGTTACGAGGATCGGGTTACAGAGTGCGGGTTAGAAAGATCGGGTTGATAAAAACGGGTGATCAGAACCGGGTCCTGAAGAGTGAGATCCCGTGCAAAAGCGTCATTGGATGACTGTCCTATGTATTATAGTCATCCAACAATTCTCCAGCTGAAATCTGGTTTCGGCATTGTTCTTCTCGGAGGACGGAGGACCGGTGACGGTGAACGGGGTTTTTAAGCGTTCAGCGGTTCTTTGATGCGAGATCCCGTGCAGTATCCCTGAACAGGACCTTTTCAGGGCGGGCTCATTGGGGCAGGGTAATCAGGGCAGGCTCTACGGGATGACAGAAGAGGGTGGATTTAGCAGCACTTACTACGGGATGACAACCCTTCACGTCATCTGCCAAGCAGGTTTCCTGGAGAGATTACATACTCAAACTAGACGCCAGAATCCGAGATTGATACGTATTCTAATGTAGGAACCCGATAAGGAATAGTGGGATGATGCTTCCATATCCGATTTCGATGCCATCACGCAGCACGAATTTTTTTGGAGAGTCCTTCAACTGGCGTCTTCCCTTGTAAGGATCACCTACTTCGAAGGTCATTTCCTTGTCTTCTTTCTGCAGGGAGAAGTCACCATTTGTTGGCACGCAAATCCCTAAGTGACTTACTTGTGAGACAAAAAAAGCTTCGCGTATCGTTCCCATGTTTGCCTCAAGATTCCATTGCGAAAGGCCAAGAGCATAGTAGAGATTCGTTTCACCCAGAAAGACTTTCGAACCGCTGCGCATTCCTTTTGCTCCTCTTCCGCACGGAAGAACTCTTTTCAATACACCTGCCCTCTCTAAAGAATCCAGATAGCTGTATAAAGTCACTTTAGTTATTCCTAACTCCTTGCAAAGCGATTCCGGAGAGATCGATGGAACAACGCTAGTAGCTACAAAGGCGATTATCTTCTTGATGATTGCTGCAGCCTCGCCTCTAAGTGAGGCTTGCTCAACAACATCTTGATAGATCGACTTATCTAGAGTGTTAAGCAGTCTCTCATAGTAAGACTCGTACGAAAGCCGAAAAGGATATGAACCAGTCCTCAAATATTCCCTGAACATCTCCAGAGGCTGAAGCTTCTGAAGCTTACTGCAAAATTCCATGTGATTTTCCAGAAGCTCACTGAGTTTCAATGGTGGAAAGCTTTCGCCTTTCTCGAGATTTATGAATTCCCTAAATGAGAGATGTCTGAGCTCCTTCAATACAGCTCGCCTTGACAGGTCAGCTGTACCTTTATACGCTGAGTATCCCGAACTACCAGTGAAGTAGATCTGCTTTCCCGGATGCGAGTCATGCAAGGCTTTTATGTCATTTGCCCAACCCGGTTGCCTATGTGCTTCATCTACAACTAACGTCTTTCCGCCTAGCTTAAAGAATGTGTCTCCTATAACGTATATTCCATCTCTGAGAACCAATGGGTTATCACCAGAAATGTATAAAAAACCCTTCTGCCCTCTTTCACTGATTCTCTGCAGAAGCAAAGTTGTTTTTCCACAGCCCCTAGCTCCAACGATCCCCAAAAGTCGATCATCCCAACTTATTAGACCATATGCGTAGCGCTTGAACTCAATAGGAACGGAACCTACTAGTCTCTCCTGGATTTCAAAAAAAGGTTGAAGGTCTATCATCAAGCACCTCCATTACGTTAGTTATATTATACCATATTCAATCTTATGGTTCAGTATAATCTACTATGTTACTTATACAATGAATGCACTTAAGAGTAGTTATCTGACGCCGAAGATCATCGGCGAACAATTAAGAAGTGATGCTGGGAAGAGCATCCCAGGAAGTGAGGCCCGGAGGAACATCCGGGGAAGTGATGCCGACTTCGTCGGGAAGTGATGCTGCTGCGCAGGAAGCCACTCAGGTCCACCGTCAACGGTTCTCCGTCCTCCGGGAAGAGCATATATTACTTGAAAGACGCAAGGCTGGGCAAGAACAGCCCAGGTCGCAGGGCTGGCAAAGATCATGCCAGGACGCAAGACGGCTGAGCATGATGTGATACTGGAAAATCTATCTAAGGAAGTGAGGCAGCTTTCAATGGGAGGCTTAGGACCCATGAATCTTCTTTAACTTCACTGAACAAGCTTTGGAGCAAATTGTCCATGATGAGAAGGATCCGCTTTTTTCAAACCCTTAAAATCCGCTTGTCTGAACTTACTCCATTATTTCGTTTGTTTCGATTGATTCCAGACTTGGAATACTAGCCGATAGAAGAAATAAAGAAGACGTGGGAATACTCCCACGTCTTCATCAACGGCTTTTCGCCGTGTACAGGCTCTATGGCCTAGTGCGTGAAACCCTTTCGGGTGACCGCATAACTATTATAATATTTTTGTATTTCGGATTCAAGTGAAAGTGTGAATCAGAACTCATAGTTTTCGTCGATCAAGAACTGAATAAATGCCTGAAAAGCGACTCTTACCCACAGAGCTTTGAGAGTCCTTCTGATCTCAATCACATTGCATTTTGCATTGGTTTTCTTCGGGATGTGAGTTTCTCAAAGATCGCTGTAAACTTCCTCGCCTTCTATGAAAACTCTCTCTGCCTTTGCTGCCAAATTGAATGGATGATTCGTCCAAACCGCAATATCGGCATCTTTTCCTACTTCGAGCGATCCGACTTTTTCGTCGATCTTCAGGATCTTGGCGGCATTTATTGTGACCATCTTCAACAGATCTTCCTCTTTCGACCCGTACCTCAAGGCCACTCCAAGCTGCACGTTCGTGTTTTCGAGGGGAATCACAGGATGATCACACATGAAGGCTGCGAGAACTCCTTTTTCATTGAGTATTCTTGGAGCGTCGTAACTCATATCTTTCAATTCAAGTTTGGTCCTGAATCCGAAGATCGGTCCGAGAACGACCGGCACATTGTTCTCCTTGAGAAAATCGACAATCTTATAACCTTCCGTCGCGTGCTCTATTACCAGATCGAAGTCAAATTCCTTTGAGAGCCTTATTGCAGTGAGAATATCGTCCTGTCTGTGGGCGTGAATTCTTGCGGGGATCTCTTTCCTCAGCACCTTTTCTCCGACTTCCAGTTTGGGATCGAAATCTGTAAAGGGTTTCCCCTCCTTTTCGGCTGCCTTTTTCTTTTCCATGTAGGCTCTTACTTTCTGAAGGTAGCCACGAATAACAGCTGCCGTCCCGAGTCTTGTGGAGGGAGTTTTCTTGAAGCCCTCACCGTAAACTCGCTTGGGGTTCTCGCCCGTTGCCATTTTCAGCCCAGCCGGGGAACGAACGACCATATCATCAACTATCAGAGTCTTCTTGAACTTGAAGATAGCACCTTGTCCCCCAACTGGATTTGCGCTGCCGGGAACTACCATGACTGTAGTCACACCGCCGGACAATGCCCGTTTTATTGCTGCGTCCTGGGGATTGAATGCATCTACAACTGAAACATCAGGAGTAAGGGGATCCGTCGCTTCGTTACCGTCACCATAGTATCCGCCAACTCCCTCTTCGTAAATCCCAATGTGTGAGTGAGCGTCAATAAATCCAGGAAAGACGTACTTGCCGGAAACGTCAATTACTTCAGCCTCAGATTCTTCGATTCCTTGTCCTATCCGTTCGATCTTTCCCTTGTTGATAAGAATATCCCCTTCGAATGGCTCCGAAGTGATGGGATAAATTGTCCCGTTCTTTAGTAATATTGACATATAGGACCTCCTTTAGAAAACGTTATACAATGATTGTATCAGAAGTGATACGTATTACAAACTTATGACTACGCTTTGATTTGAACAAGGCTTTGGGAAGGGAGTATATATGCTTGAGGACGCCGTTGGAAAACAGTATTCGAGAAACGATGTAGAGAGAAACTGCGCTGAGGCAATGATATACGGAGCAAATGACGAATATAAGCTCGGACTACCGCAAGAGGCATTCTACACAATGGGTGCCTTTGGAGGAGGCATGAGAATCAAGAGCATCTGCGGAGCTGTTACTGGCTCTCTAGCTGTAATAGGAATCCTCTTCAACAGTGAGATTTATGAAAAACAGGAGGGAATGAAACGCATAGCCGAGGAGTTTATTGCCGAATTCGAGAAGAGATACGGTCATCTCGAATGCTCAGTTCTTAGAGACAAGTATCGCGACCCTGTCATCGGATGTGAAACAACTGTACGAATGGCGGCCCGGGTTCTAGAAGAGATCATCGACAAGTACAGGAGAGAGATCACGTACGGTGGGAAGTGAGTCTTTCATAAAACATTAGACGAAAAGCTGGCGAAGAATCTTATAAGAAGTGAGGCTGCTGCGCAGGAGGTATCTCAGGTCAACCGTCAAGGGTCCACCGTCCTCCGACAAGAGTTGTAAGACGCAAAGCGCCGAAGATCATCGGCGAACAATTAAGAAGTGATGCTGGGAAGAGCGTCCCAGGAAGTGATGCCCATAAAACATTAGATGCAATGCCGGCAAAGCTCCTGCCGGGACGCAATGCACTGAATATCATCAGTGGACGCAAGGCTGGCGAAGACCACGCCAGGTCGCAATGCCCGCTTCGCGGGGAGGATTTTCAGAACCAGTATGCTCAGCCTGGCCAGTCTCGCCTTCGGCGAGGCCAGTTCCGCCGACGCTGGCAATGAGCAGCCTCTAGGAACGGGTTACAAAGTGCGGGTTATAAAGATTGGGTTTATAGAATCGGGTTAGCGAAACTAGGTTAGGAAGAGCGAGATCCCGTACGAGAGCATTACGGGATGACAGAAGGGGGGCTCACCAGGGCGGGCTCTACTGGATGACAATTTCAGATGATTGTGCAGTTCTCTTGTAGGGGCGAACGGCCGTTCGCCCTCTTATATAAGCTGATGTCTTAGACAAGGAGGGTTTCAGATCCATTAAGGTATTCGGTGAAGATATGACCTACTCAGATGGTTATGCAGCAGCATGTTTTTTCAACACAAAATTGATTGATCTCCCTGCGCCTTTTCGGAGAACTGCGAACCGTAAACGGTCTAAGAGTATCAATTAGGGCATTCTCGTGAGCGAAGCGAGCGTCTTGAAAGTGTCGTTTCTAGAATGATCTTATCGGTGAACGGGTCCGTGATCTGGGACGGTCAGCGGAGAACGCCACTTCACAGCGATCAGCGGTTCTTGCATGCAAGATCCAGGCAACCTAAGACACGGCAAGAGGGCAAGAGTTCCTCCTTCACGACTCAGAAACGCTCTGCTGATGATTAGAGTGAAAAAGTAACTTATACTTTTGGTTCTTATTGTATAATTTACTCAATAGGAATTACACTTTTGTAAAATTCGGAGGTTTGGATGAGACCAGAAGATTTTTCTGTTGGCTCACCGGGAAGGGTTCAGAAGGTAATAGGTTCTGGTTTTTCTTACTGGGCGTTTATTCCCGATCCGTTGCCGCCGAAGCTTAATTATGTAGATAATCTTGTTGTTGCGCTTGGGGAAGCCAATCGTGCTATGGGCGAATTCTCTGGATTGCTTGCGGGAAGTCCAGGCGCAAAATTACTTATCCGTCCCCTATTGCGAAAGGAAGCAGTATCATCGTCTCAGATCGAGGGAACAACTTCAGAGATAACCGACCTTTACCTTTTCGAAGCCGCGGATGAGACTTCAGGTTTGCCGGAGGACGTCAGGGAGGTGTCGAATTATCTGAAGGCGCTTGAGTACGGTCTAGACAGGATCAAGTTTTTGCCTGTCTCGACGAGGCTCTTCAGAGAGCTTCACGCCGTTCTAATGAAAGGCGTCAGAGGCGGGCATGCGTATGCGGGAGAACTGAGAACGACACAAAATTGGATCGGCAAGCCGGGATGCACGTTGAATGAAGCTGACTTCGTTCCCCCGCCTCCGGAAGAGTTGAATGGCTGCCTTTCAGACCTGGAAGTGTTTATCAACTCTGAATCGAGAATACCGTCTCTTGTGAAGCTGGCTCTTGTCCATTACCAGTTTGAGGCAATCCATCCCTTCGTCGATGGTAATGGTAGGGTTGGGAGACTGCTGATTGCACTGCTGAAAACTTCATGGGGAGTGTTGGATCAACCCGGTCTCTACTTGAGCGGCTATTTCGAAGCAAATAGACAGGAGTATTATTCAAGACTGAGAAGCGTCAGTTTCGAAGGCGAGTGGAATTCATGGGTACTATTCTTCATTGAGGCCGTGCTCGAACAGGCAAACTTTGCGAAGTGTAAACTTCGAGAAATGATGAATCTAAGGAACGATTGGATACAACGAGTGAGATCTATTTCGTCCTCACTGCCTATGACTCTCATCGATCACTTATTTGAAAATCCAATTCTAACGATTCCACAGGCGAGCGAGAAGCTTGATGTAACATACGTTAGCGCAAGAAGGGCTATTCAGTCTCTCTGCAAAAATGGGATATTGACTCCGCTAGATGGCAGTAAGTACGCAAAGAAATACATTGCTTCAGAACTAATGCCGATAATTAAGTGATGCTGTTGCCCAGGAAGCCACCCAGGTCTACCGTCAACGGTTCTCCGTCCTCCGGGAAGAGCATATATTACTTGAAAGACGCAAGGCTGGAAGAACAGCCCAGGTCGCAATGCCCGCTTCGCGGGCAAGACCGTTTGTAACATGACCGTTTGCATCGTGAAGAAACGCACTCTACGTCTGGTGATTAGAACTTCATCTGAAATCATGATAAGGAAAGAAAAAAGACGCTCTAAAAGCGCCTTCAAGATTAATTTTATCATGAGTAACTGTTAAGGTCAACCGGTCTAGCCGTTGCCAGCACGTTAAATAATCTCTCAAAGTGATGTCTGTTGATCAATCAAACGGAGCAGTCGAGAATTCGATCGTTGTTGGCGTTCCTTCTGCATCTGGAAGAGCTACCGGGACAATCTCAATCAAGAAGTCGCTTCCTGGCTCGAGGAGAAGGCCCGTATCGATCTCGGTTTGAGATGTCTGCGTTGCGAAAAGCGTATCCGGTCCCATAAATACCGAAACGTTGAACGCCAAATTCTCAGCTTCCAGAGCTCCAGGAGGCTCAATTCCATAGACGATTAGCAAGGGCATCGAATACGGATAATCCTTCTGGTCGTCGTAAGGACTGATACCGAACGGGAAGATGTCCCACAACGCGATCCACTCTTTAATTGCATTGCCGATAGCGCCACACTTGCCTGTCACATCTATGGAGTCTATTCCGGTATGCCCCTTTACGACACACTGGTACGTGTACCCAGCTTTACCTGTGTCATCTGTTTTCAGCTTAATATTGGATTTGGGATGGAGTCCTGTGATGTTCAGCTCGAGATCGCAGTTCTTTGCTGGCGTTCCGTCCTTTCTCGTCACCGTAACTGTAACTGTGTGTGATCCCGGAGCAATGTTGATGTCATATGCAGGCTCAACTATGAGCGTGTAGTCGCAGTCGCATTCGATATCTGCGGCCTCCATTATCGCATCCAGGTGCTCTGTCAGGGGTTGCGCTCCACCCCAAGTCTGAGCCATTATGCTTGGAGGACTTCCTTCGGGTTGAGGGTTGTCGTTCACGTAATTACCGTCCTCATCTGTGTGGTATTCATCGTCTAGACCCATCATATGGCCTACTTCATGAGCGATAACTGGTCCCGTGTCGAGACTGTCCCATTCACCGGTGGTCGTTTCTGTCGATCCCGGGGTTGGTAGTGGAGTAGCTACCCATGAAGTATGACTCCCATTGACCTTCTTGACTTCCACTACATGGGCGTCATCCGGTGGTTCAGCACCCTCGGCAAGAACCGAGAAGTCAAAGTCGAAGGTTACTGTGCAGCAGCCGTCACCCCATTCTCGAGAACCGCTTGCGCCGTTCCATATGGCCTCAGCGTCAGTTTCCCAAGACTCGACCTGAGTCTCTGAGGCACCATCACCATGGAAAACAATGGTTACAGTGACAGTATAATCACATGGTCCGCCAGATACGGCCGTTGTCTGTGGAGAAAAGCTGGCTAATGGATACTCGGCAGGATAGTAGGCATTGAGTATGCCTTCAGCAAAATCTGAAAGCAGTACCGGCGGTATGCTGTACATCATAGGTGTGTCTTCAGTCAGCAAGGCCTCGAGTACAGGCTTTCCAGAATCATCTCCATTCAGCAAAAAGGCTACAGCAATAAGTGCCCTGATAGTCATATTAGTATCTTGAAGGTATTCTTCTAGACTGTCCAGAGTGGATTCATCCAGCAGATTTCGCTGAAAGGCGTAAGCTGCAGCCCAGCGTTCTAGCGGATCACTGCTTTCCAAAAGTGCTAGGAATTTCTTGATCTTGTTGTTGACAAGAGGTATGAGCTCTTCGCCATGTCGGAATGAAAGTGGGTTGTAAGGATCTAGTTTATCAATTATGCTTGAAACTTGATCTTGAACGAATACTGCTTTGATTGTCTTGCTTTTGTCAATCGTGACGGTTGTTGTAGTTGAATCAGGCGAAGCTACTTCACCCTCCCAGGTTTCAAATTCCCAACCATTGTCGGGATATGCCTTTACTGAAACGATTTGGTTCTTCGTGTATTCGTGCACTCCTGCAGATGGATCTGTAGTTCCGCTGCCTCCTATCTGAATTGTAAGAGAGTATTTTATGTTGGGACAACTCGTGAGAAAGATGATTGCCAAAGACAGGATAATCAGAATGAAAAACGTTCGACGCATTTTTGCACCCCCTTTGCATTAGTGAGTGCTTTTTAAGAATCAATCGACCACAGAAGAATGCAAGACACAGCAAATGACTGCTTGATAACGAAATTATACATCTTTGAGTGACAAACAGAAGCTGAGGAAAGAGAGTGATGCTGTTTCACAGGAATCCTCTCAGGTCAGCCGTCATGGGTCCACCGTCATCCGATAAGAGTTGCAAGACGCAAGGCGCCTTTAACAGGAGGCGAGGCCGACTTCGTCGGGAAGTGATGCTGGGAAAAGCATCCCAGGAAGTGATGCCCTCATAAAACTTTAGACGCAACGCCGGCAAAGATCGCGCCGGGACGCAAGGCACTGAGGAGCATCAGTGGACGCAGGGCTGGCGAAGAACATGCCAGGACGCAATGCCCGCTTCGCGGGGAAAGACCTTCACTGCCAGTGTGCTTCGCAAGCCAGTCACCTTCGGTGGCCAGTCTCGCCTTCGGCGAGGCCAGTTCCGGCTGTGCCGGCAAAGAGCAGCCTCTAGGAACGGGTTACAGAGTGCGGGTTAGTAAGATCGGGTTGACAAAAGCGGGTAATCAGAACCGGGTTTTGAAGAGGGAGATCCCGTGTAGTTGCATCACGGGATGACAAAGTCGGTGGATTCCAGGGCACAGGCTCTACG
>Ga0209270_1003455_pt1 | contig 13677 bp, 12 predicted proteins | sample MTBAKSrepl1MetaG_FD_187456 | JGI IMG/M metagenome (GOLD analysis project Ga0209270, IMG submission 187456) | Enrichment culture microbial communities from Arthur Kill intertidal strait, New Jersey, USA, that are MTBE-degrading - MTBE-AKS1... | ecosystem: Environmental > Aquatic > Marine >...
AATTAGTAACGGTGCCAACTCCTCAAGATCAAACTCAATTTTACTTCCTTTAAATTCCATGGCTATGACTCCTATTTTTTCTCATCATAGCTGACATTGGAATTTACAGAAAATATTTTACGCTACCGAACAAAAGAATTTTGTCAGCATCTACACGTGCTATTGAATCAAAATATTCTGCTGAGTCTGTTTTCGTTATTGGTTCAATTAACATATCCAATATTTGTCTGATTCCAAAGAATTGAATAACCAACTTTTTACTCCGACTCAAAAAAGCATTGTTTATCACTATAAGAACATCAGTTGTGGCTTCATGATACAAAAATGACTCAGCATATTGGTATAACGTCTCTATATGACATTGAGGAGGCAATATGAAGAAGTGACCATCGATTACTGTATATAAACCATTGAAATTATTGATACCCATCTGATATTCAGTTTTGTTGTTATGTAAAAAATCTTTGTTGGATACATCAATCTTAAACATATTGAAGTATCTGTTAATACTTTTTAAAGTAGGAACATACATATTATCAACTCTTGTTTGGGCTTCATCGTCTTTAACAATCAGAGTCAATACGTCTGTTTGGAGTTTAAGAGATAATATAAACTCTCTTTTAATGTTTTGCAGCTCTTCAATGTCTTTTGTAAATAGTATTTCTTGAAATTGTTTTATTGCTTCATAAGGTCTTTCGCTTGCTCCGTAAAAAAAATAATATTTTTTCTTTTCAAAAAAAATCGGAATAAGCTGAGTCTGTTCAAATGGTTCCCAGTCTTCCATCATCATAAACGATTGAGAATAATTTCTTTCAAACCACCTAATCAGATGCTCAAAGGTAATTCGAGATAATCGATTGTTTAAAAACTCCTGTTCAGGAATGGAAAGAAGAGTGTGGATCAAGAGTTCATATCTGATGATGAATCGTTGATTGGATGAATATAGTGTAGAAATGAGGAGCCATTTATATAATTCGTATTTTTTATACTGTTTGAACTTATTTATGATTGATGATATCAATAAACTACTCCATTGTATTTAAAATGAATAATAAAAAAACATAAGCCACTTTTTGGTAAGGACGGAAAGATTCATGCAATCGGTCTCGTATGTTTGCATGTAGGATAGTTCGCGCATCCGTACAATGCATTGCCATTGGTTCGATTCTGACGAAGAATCAGCGTTCCGCCGCATTTAGGGCAGGTATCGATATCGCTAAATGCTGTTTTTGCAAACCGCTCTGTGAGATTATGGACATGGTTCCTGTCGGTTTGAAAACTCTGATCGAGGCGTTTGTTCTGCAATTTGTTTAGAACCTGACGTATTTGGAGAGGATCAAGCTTTTCTTGCGCAAATGATCGTATGTAACGGGTGTAGGATATTCCCCTAAAGACATTAGAAGGCATCTTGGTTTTAAACTCGCATTCCCCTACAAAAGCGATCACAGATATAAAAGCCGATGTAGGAAAACCAAGAGTTTCTTCAAGTGCTTTGAGATGACGGAAGTTTTGACGAAGCGGATTTTGAAAACGGTATTTATCTTTATATATCTGCTGCGTCCACTCTTTTTGGTGTTCTCCCCCAAAAATCCACCCCTTCATATTTTTGGTCTCGATGACAAAAATACCGTATTTGGAGACCAGGATATGATCGATCTGGGTTGTAGTGCCATCCGATAGCGACAAGGTTATGTTTTTGACCGGTACATAAATGGTTTCGTCCAGTACGGCAGAGTTGGTGAGGTTGATAATTCCTTCTCCTATCTTTCCTTTCATAAACGGGCTTTTAAAAAAGACAATGACAACAACCAGAAGAATGATTGGCCAGATATTGGAAAATATTGAACTGTATACTGCACCTGGATCAAGCATTGACCAACCTACTAAGTTTAATAAATCACATCTTTATATCTTACCAAAAATAAATCAATATATTGCACAAATAGTTTTATTTTGTTAAACAGCATTTATGTCGCTGAAGACAAACTTTTTCTAAACAGCAATAGCGCAATTGAAAAATAGACAGCCCCTATTGCGACTATTGCAACCATACTCGGCCATACAATATCCAATCCTGCACCACGGTAGAGTATTGCCTGTGCCATACTGACGAAATGACTCGTCGGCATTAGTAGCATCACATTTTGTAACCAATGCGGCATGCTTTCGAAAGGTGTGACATTCCCTGAAAGCACCTGTAAAGGTAGAATTGTGATAATAATGATGAGTCCTAGCTGAGGCATTGTCCGGGCTAGCGTTCCCATAAGTATCCCCATCGATGTCGTTGCGAACAGCATCAAGAATGCACCGAACAAAAAGAGAATTTCGGACCCTATCACGGGGATATTAAGCACTTCCTCGATCATTACCCGCAGTGCGAATGCCGTTGAGACCAGTACGACCAGTGCCATAGACCATACTTTGGAAAGCATGATTTCGGTTGCGTTTAGCGGCATGACCATTAAATGTTCCAATGTACCGTGTTCGCGTTCACGTATCAATGCCGCACCGGACAGCATGATCGAGAGCAATGAAATCTGACTGATAACCTCCATCAGTCCTCCGAACCATGTACCGTCAAGCGTAGGATTGAATTTAATCCTTGTTTGCAGTTGCAATGGTACTTGTACCTGTTTTGAATGCTGTTGAAGAAAAGTGGACACTTCACCATTTATTATTTGTTGAATGTATCCAGCTCCGATACCGGCCTGGGACATACGAGTTGCATCAATGTTAAGTTGGAGTTCGGGATATTTTCCTTCAAGCACATCTTTTTCAAAGGATGAAGGTATGGTAATAACGAAGGTATATTTTCCCGCATCCATACCCGGATCGACTTCATCCGAATCGATCAGCTTTGCCGGAATGAACCGAGGCAAATAAAACGAGCTTAAAATTCTGGCAGAAAGGACAGAACGATCATTATCAACGAAAGCAATGGGCACTTTATTCAATTCTGAATTGCCCGATGATGCTTTTAGATAAATAGAAAATGTGAAAGAAAAGATTATCAGTGCAATCATTATTTTATCTTGCCACAGGCTTTGCAGCTCTTTAATCCCCAAACGGTAAATATTGATTACTTTTTTTCGCATTATGCTTCCTGCTTCTTGAGAGCTACCATGCTTAATAGGGTTATGACGACAACCGATAGTATTAAGACTGTAAAATCAAGTTGCAGATCCTCAAAACCCAACGCTTTACTGAAAATACCTCGACTGATATTGATGAAATAGGTAGCAGGGAACACCATACCCACGACGGCTCCCATTCCTTCCAACGAGCTAACGGGATCTTTAAGACCGGAGAAACTGATGGTCGGCAGCAGTGTAAAAATGGCTGTAGCGGCAAGGGCGGCAATCTGTGTATTTGTAAATGCCGACATTAATAGTCCTAAGCCCGTTGTAACGGATACAAAGAGCAATGCACCGATACTTAGGACAAGCAAGCTGCCTTTTAACGGCACGCCGAAAAGTGTCGTGGCAAGTAAAATCAAACCAAAATAACCAATCATACTGACCACGACATACGGTATCTGTTTACCCAATAAAAATTCCAGGCGAGTAACCGGTGCGGCATAAAAATTGGTGATTGAACCTAATTCTTTCTCACGGACGACACTTAACGCCATTAAAATAGATGGTATGAAAACCAATAATAAAGGAATTACGGCAGGAACCATCGCGTAGATGCTTTTAAAATCCTGATTATAACGATAACGCATTTGTATATTGACAGCCGAAAGAGCTGCGACCTCCCCTGTTTTCTGACGGGAAAGCTGCTGGAGGTAATCGTAATACAGACCCCGTATATACCCCTGTATCGTTTCCGCACGGAAAGGCATCGAACCATCGATCCATACGGCAATTTCTGCGTAACGCCCCCGCTTCAAATCTTCACCGAATCCGGGAGGAATCACCAGTGCTACTGAAAGGTCTCCTGCTTTCATGCGCTGATCCAGTTCATCAAGTGATTGCAATGGCGGATGTTCGATGAAATACCGGGATCCGGCAATATTCTGGATAAACTCCCGACTCTGAGGCGTCTGATCAGAGTCCAGAACGGCGAATTTCAAGTCTTCCACGTCCATGGTGATTCCGTATCCGAGAGCCAACATGAGTAAAATCGTTCCGAACAATGCAAACACAAGCCGTACGGGATCGCGCAGCAGTTCAATAGTTTCGCGAAAACTGTAGCCATACATACGGACAAAACTGAAATAAGGATTTGATACGGAAGTGTTATGGTTTATTGACAAATCCGATGATACGGCACTCGATATAGACTCTCCGGATGCAGCTTCAAGATAATCGATGAAAGCTTCTTCGAGGGTTTTCTTCCCGCGATCATGGATTAATTTTTTCGGTGCATCGCTGGCGAGCACTTTCCCCTGATGCATCAATGATATTCTGTCGCAGCGTTCCCCTTCATTCATGAAGTGGGTCGAGATGAAAATGGTTACCCCTTCTTTGCGTGACAGATCAATCAAATACTCCCAAAAACGGTCGCGGGAAACGGGATCGACACCTGACGTCGGTTCATCCAAAATAAGCATCTCCGGCTTGTGAACAACGGCAACAGCCAAAGAAAGCCTCTGTCGGATCCCCAATGGGAGATCCTCAGCCAAACTGTCACGATACTTTTCAAGATCAAATCGCACAATCATCTCTTCTACACGCGTTTCAATTTCTTGATTCGGAATGTGGTAAAGGCGCGCATGCAACAGAAGATTTTGATACACAGTTAACTCAGAGTATAATGAAAAGGATTGAGTCATAAAACCAACACGGCGCCGGGAATCAACGTCCTGTGCCTCCGATGGTTTCCCGAAAAGCCATGCCTTGCCGTCTGTCGGAGAAAGTAGTCCTGTCAGCATCTTCATCGTCGTTGTTTTGCCACAGCCGTTTGATCCCAGAAAACCGAATATTTCGCCGCGCTCGATCGTAAAACTGACATTATCGACTGCCGTAAAATCACCGAACCGCATCACTAAGTTTTCAGCCACGATTGCCGGTAGATGTTCCTCGATAGTTTCTTCACGAGGCGGCACCACAAGTATTTGATGGCCTTTTCGTTTTGATTCTGGAAGCAACTGGATGAACGCCTCATCCAGATTGGCCGCTCCGGTTTGCTGCAATAGTTCCTGTGGCGTTTCCTCGGCTAAAATTTTTCCGCTGTCCATTGCGATGAGCCAGTCAAAACGCTCTGCCTCCTCCATATAGGCTGTAGCGACAATGACACTCATCCCTTGGCGGCGGCTACGGATACGTTCCACCAAATCCCAAAACTGGCGTCTGGAAAGTGGGTCCACCCCAGTTGTCGGTTCATCAAGTATCAAAAGGTCCGGGTCATGGATCAATGCGCAGCACAGACCCAGTTTTTGCTTCATTCCGCCCGATAATTGACCCGCAGGTCGATCTCGAAACGGTGCAAGCCCGGTGCTTTCCAGCAATTCCGTAATTCTCGCCTCGCGTTCTTCTTTTCCCTGACCGAAAAGACGTGCGAAAAACTCAATGTTCTCGTACACTGAAAGCGACATGTAGAGGTTTTTGCCAAGCCCTTGCGGCATATAGGCGATTCGGGAACAAATATCGTTGCGAAATCGTTTATTCGCTATATCACCGTCAAAAACTGAAATCTGGCCGGTCTGCATCTTTCGCACACCTGCAATCAATCCGAGGAGAGTCGACTTTCCGACACCATCAGGACCGATAAATCCCACCATACATCCGGAAGGTATGGCGATAGAGATATCTTGTATCGCTGCATTCCCACTGTACTGATGCGATACGTTGCTTAGCGTTGCAATTGCGTTCATCGCTATTGATGTTTTCCGTCTACTGTTACGCGTAATGATTCAGGCCACGACGCATTCTCATCCAGTTGTACGTAAGCAACCCCCGGACTCCCACTGTTTAAACGCTGCAGATTGGATTGCAAAAAATCCGGATCGATTTTAACCTTGACGCGGAACATCAGTTTTTCCCGCTCATTTTGGGTTTCGATTTGCTTTGGGGTGAATTGTGCCTCTGGAGATACAAACGAGACTTTTGCAGGAATAACCTCGTCGATCGCATCCAGCTTGATCCGTGCTTCCGAACCTATCTTTACTCGTCCGACATCAGAGGTAGGCAAGAAAATGGTCATATAGATATCGTCCATTTTAAGTACGGTCAATACTTTCCCGCCAGAGCCGATTACTTCTCCAGGTTCCAACAGTTTATAGAGTACCCGCCCTTCAATCGGGGATTTTAGGAGGCTGTCATTGATATTGGTTTGAATCGCCTGTTTTTGAGCAAGTGCAGCATTGATAGCACTGTCAGAAGCAACAACCTGCGCTTTTGCCGCAGCAATAGCCGCCACCAATGAGTCGACAGCCGCTTCATGCTGCTGAAGTTGCACTAACGATATATTATTGTTTACATAGAGGTTTTGAGAGCGCGCCAGATTTTTACGGGCCAATTCAAGCTCGCTCTGGTGCTGACGTACAATGGCAGATGCATATTTTCGGTTTTCCCTGACCTGTTGCACCTGGGCCTGAGCCTGTTGCAACCTTGCATTCAGTTCATCCGTATCAAGCTTTGCCACAATTTGTCCCGCTTTTACGATATCGCCTTCATTGACCGATACTTCGGTCAAACGCCCCGATAGTCTTGTAGCGATATCCACTTCTGTCGCTTCTATCCTTCCATTTCCGAAAGCGATGGATTCGGGAATATCCGATCGATTCATATAATCGAACAAGAAAATCCCTCCTCCTATCATTCCCGCGACGGCACCAATGATGATCAACCATTTAAAGATTGTTTGTTGCATTATTTGCCCCTTCTTCACTTGTTTTTTGATTCACAATGTACGTTTTCAATCGCTCAATCAATTTTTCACGTTCAGAATCTTCGACAAAAAGATTAAAAGCACCAATATCCTGCTGCAATTGGAGCAAATCCATCATAAAACGATACGCCGTATTTGCCGATTCCCGATCGGCAATCAAACTCGCATTTTGTGCGGAGAGGAGGTCGCTCATCGTCCGTGTACCCTGAGCATAATTTTCCCTGACCATATTGAAACTCTTTTTAGCAGCGAGGGCCGCTTCTTCTGAGAGGTCTATCGAGGAATAACTGGCTTTCAACATATGCAAATCACTCCGTATCTGTTGTTCCGTTTTCCGAAGTTGATCCTGATAATTTACTTCCAATTGCTGCAATTTCAGTTGCGTACGGGCACTCCTTGCTTTTCGTGCCCCACCCTCATAAAGAGGTAACGAAAGACGAATCCCCGCTTGCCAATCGGTCTCGTTTTTCATATTGATTCCTGCAGCAGGATTTCTGGTCTCGTCAAAAACATGCGATACATCCGCACCGAACACGATATCCGGTGACCAATAAGAACGTTCATCCGATAGAAGCTGCCGTTTCTGCGCTCTCTTTTGCGCGTTCAACTGATGCAATTGGGGAATATTTTCAATCCCCTCACCAATAAAAAAAGAAGCCATGGCATCAAAACTGTGCTGGTCAATAATCAATTCCGAAAGCACCTTCTTGTTCTGAAGTGCAGCCGGATCTTTTAAAGTCGCCGGTTCGGTGATGAAACGTTCGCTGATTTTTCGATTTAAAATCAGGTTCAAACCGTCTTTTCCTTTTTCGACATCTGCCTCCGCATTCAATACATTTTGCCGTGCTGTCGCGATCGCACTTTCCCAGTAATAGACGTCCGACATATCCGATGAACCGGCCTCGACCCGCCCCTTTGCCAGTTCAAGATTCGTTTGAGTAAGTGCAAGGTTATCCTGCTGTATTCGATAGTGCGTCTGGGCGATCAAAACATTCAAGAAGGCAGTCAGCGCCTGCTTAACCACTTCAATTTCCAGAGAACGTTGCTGCTCTTCAATGGCAACATGTAATTCCTTTTGAATTTCCAGGTTGGCCAATGCTTTTTCCGAAAATAGAATCTGCTGCAGCTTGATCCTGCCGCTGACACTCTTTTCAGCGTAGAATCCATTTTCGACGTAAACATTGTCACTGTTTTGTTGCGAATAATCAATTTCACCGGCTATTTGAGGGAAAAGGATGGAACGTACCTCAGCAATATTTTCCTGATTTGCAGCAACTCCAAGTTTGGCACCGATGATATTTAGGTTGGCGCGTATAGCCTCTTCCGCTATCGTAGGCAATGAGAGTTTCGGTTCTTTTTCTACCGTTTGATTTAATAAAACAGCATTGTCCAGAACACTGAACTTCGGATCTATTTTGATTGTACGGGCAGTTTGCATATTGATTATTAACTGCCGCTTTTGCTCAATCAATACCGGTTGTTCTTCCGCCCTCTTCCCACGCATGACAGCAAGCACGTTCAATGCCGTCCTTCGCGCTCTTCGAGACAGGTCCTCCTTTTCTACGGATGAGGCTAAAATCCCCTCATGCACCATAGCCCCATCCCCTAATGCATACGTCGGCAGTTTTCGATCATTGATCGTTTGGATCCATTTTTTTCGTACTCCGGCATCCACACTGTTTAACGAAGTCAGCATCAGCACGTTCAAATCAGAAGGTATTCTAGATGAGATATCTTGCTCCGACTCATTTACCGGTATAAAAAAGAGCCTGATTCCCTGCTTCTTCGCTTCCGTAACCGCCGTATCAGCCGCTTCGGAAAACAGTCTGTATTGAGATTCTTCCAATACGATTCCGACCTTCTTGAATGGGACAAGTTTTTGGAACTTCCGGATCTCTTCGTTTAGCTGCGTTTCAGCCGTTACGTAATTTAAATTATGAACGGAAAAGCGGTTGTATTTTTTCGGTTCCGACAACGAAACGTTATAAACAAACGGTGCGAACGTCGGTTTTGTAAATGCGGTGCGCTTCAATGCAATCTGAGATGCTGTGCTGCCCACCAGGAGAACCAGATCCACATCAGGATCTTTTTGAAACGTTTCGATAGCGGACCGTATCCGTTCAACTGAAAAATTCCCGTCATAACGTTTCGATTCCGGGAATTGGACCGCATATTCCCCCTCGCTCGCTTTTTGAATTTCATCGATCAACAATGCACGCATTTCGGAAAGCTTCGGATTTTTCCCATCCGATATGATTCCAACCGTATAAGCAGATCCTGCAAATGCTTCCACTCCCCATACAGTCCATATCAGCACAACAGTAGCGATCGATAATTTCATGACTTACCCTTTTTTGAGAACCACTGTAAACATATCTACGGCTTCATCAACCCTTGCCATCAGGTCGCCACCCATCAACATCCAGTATTTGACTATCCCGAACGTAATACCGTCAAAGATAAAGAACAGTTCCAGCGGATTCCGGTTACTGCCAAAAGACTTTGATAGCGGTTCCATAATCTTTTCGGAAATATAAAGATGCATCTGTGTCAGAGTGTTGTCTTCATCCGACGAAACATGCAGATGAAACGTCGGGTCGTGTACAATGACCTCTCTGATGGCATTTTTGTTTTTGATAATGGCAGAAAACTTGATTTTTGTAATGACCTTGAGCATCTCGATCGGATCGGTAAGATTTTCCAACTCTTGTTCCATGATATCAATGTAGTACTCGATCAATCCGATTATAAATTGGTTATATAAAGCTTCTTTCGATCCGAACATACTGTAAATAGCGCCGACCGATACACCTGCATTTTTCGCCAGATCCGATATTTTCATATTTTCATACCCATCTTTGACAAAAAGAGCACTAGCTTCTTCCAATATAAGATCACGTTTCATTTCCTGAACTTTTCTTTTAAACGTCATGACAATTCTTTCTCACATTTTTCTTGTATTATGCGGGATTTTAACTTAAAAAAAAGCAATTGACTCTTTTTATGAATTAAGTTCTTTTTTATATATTTGAAGGCTATAATACACTATCTTTTGAGAAATGAAGGTACATCGTATATGGATCAGTTAACTCTTGTTTTCACAGATGGGCATATAGAAAATTTCCGTGTCACTTCTAGCAAATCACATGACAGCAGTTTGAATATGCTTTATTTCAAGCAGCTCATTGAAAACGATATGCTTAAACTGATCGTCAACAAGGAACAGATTCAATTGATCCCATTGTTGCAATTACGCAAAATAATTATTGGACCAGTCGATGGCATGCATCAACATGAATTAAGCGTAACCGGCTTTATCCATGTCACGGTTGATTATCCGGAGGTTGTGTAAACGCGAGATCCAATGGCATATAAAGTAAGAGAAACTATTTTATTTAAATTTTTTGCAAGAATCTTCTTGATCCTTACTTTTGTTGTCATTCTTGCATTTACAGCTATTTATTACTATATTGAACGGCAAAATGGAGAATATATCACCGGTTTGATCGAACAATCACAAAAACAATTTGCCGATACGTTGTCGGGATATCCTGATACATCCGAAAAGATCAAAGAATCTTTTAAAAAGTCGCGTGTACATGCCGTAAAAAATAATATTCTCAAGATTGAGTTAAAAGACAAGGACCAAAATATTCTCATCGATTATGAAATGCGACCGGTTCCGGTGCATGTCAGATCTGTTTACCGTACCATATCCATTGCCCCCGGCGAATTGCTGAATTACGTCATGGTTCCGATCAATGAGCAAAATTTCGCTCTCGTCTATATTAAAAAAATCAACATCACAAATCGACAGTTTTATACTTTAAAAATGATCACCCTGCTTCCATCCGATACCGTCTACATGATGCGGAAAAAAATGAGAGAGGTTTTCTATGCCATTTCTTTGATTCTTTTTCTTGTCATAGTCAGCATCTTCCCGCTCATATACCGACAATACCGTGAACTTGAAAAAGATCGCCAAAAACTTCTTGAAAGCAATTTTCAGATCATAGAAGCCTTGGGAAACGCGATAGCACTCAGAGATAGTGACACATCCGAGCACAATTACCGGGTTACTTACTATGCTTTACGGCTTGCCGAAGCATTAAATATGGACAATGAACTGTTCCCTGCCCTACTAAAAGGAGCCGTCCTTCATGACCTCGGCAAGATCGGCATTTCAGATACTATCTTATTGAAACCGGCAAAACTGGATTCTACGGAATATGCAACAATGCAAAAACATGTCGATTACGGGCTGCATATGATCGAAACAATCACATGGCTAAAAGACGATGCCGCTCCTATAATCGCCTCTCATCATGAGCGTTTCGACGGCACCGGCTACCCCAAAGGCCTCAAAGGAAATGACATCCCCTATATTGCACGGATATTCGCCATCGTCGATGTATTCGATGCACTTACCTCTAAACGTCCCTATAAAGACCCGATAGCATTAGATGAGAGTCTCAATGTTCTCAAACAGGATTCCGGATCACACTTTGATCCCCAAATGATCAAAACATTCGTAGCCATTGCACCGAAACTCTACGAAGATGTTTATAGGCTGGACAATGAATCGTTTCAAATGCTTTTGAAACAGGCCGTCAGCCCCTATATCTATTATCTCAAACAACATTGAACATAAAAAAGGATGCCCATGGCGCGGATTCGTTTCTCATATTCTCTATTAATATGCTGCGCAACATTGCTGTTCGCGAATGAATATGAAGAAGGGCTGAATCAATACCAGGACGGCAACTATACCGAAGCAGCACGTCTGTTTTCCGTCTCTGCCGAAACCGGAAATCCATACGCGCAATACGCGTTGGCACAAATGTACGAGTCGGGAAGAGGTGTCGAGCGTAACGCCACCCAGGCAATAGAATGGTATAAACGTTCCGCTTCCGCATACCGGGCACCGTCCATCGACTCATCAAGCGAACAGGTCGTGCAGCAGGCACATCTATACCAGATCGACCCGCAAAGCGATGCCGAAAGACGAAAATATATTTTAGAAAATATCCCTATGCCGAAAGACGTCGATGAACGTGAGACAATACTTACCAAAATCTTCGGTAATTTCGGCATGCTCCCATATGAAAAAACCTTTTTGATCCCTCTTGCTTATACCACCGAAAATTATGAGCAACGTGATCCGATTTCCTATCCGGGATACCACGAATTCAATAATAATATTGAAACCGAATTTCAGATCAGTCTGAAAAAAAATCTTACCTATAATCTTCTGGGGCTGAACGAAGAGCTTGGATTCGGCTACACTCAGGAAGTGTGGTGGCAATTCTATTCGGACTCAGCACCATTTCGTGAAAGCAATTATCGTCCCGAGATATGGTTTATGTTGCCGGTCCAGGATAAAAAATATGCCGACATCGGGCTAAAGGCATATAAAATAGCATTTTGGCACGAATCTAACGGGCTGGGTGAACCGCTATCAAGAGAATGGAACCAGGTTTATCTCGATACCATTTTCTTCTACAGAAATCTAATCGCCACCTTGAGAGTCTGGTATCCGGATGCCGGAGAACACAACAAGGACATAACTGATTACCTCGGATACGGACATCTCAAGCTCAACTACATTCTTGGCAAACATCAATTCGATTTGACGTGGCGAAATAACCTCCATTTCGACGGAGACAATCGAGGGTCGGTCGAGGGGGAATGGTCATATCCGATCGGCCATTCCAAAAACAATTTCTGGTATTTCAAAGCTTTCAGCGGATACGGAGCAAGCCTGATGGATTACAATCATCACCAAAACCGTTTCGGATTTGGTTTCTTATTTTCAAGATAATTTTGAGTATCCATGTATTAAGTTAACATCAGCAATAACACATCAAATCCCCTACCCTCTGAATCCCTGATTCAGAGACAATATTTTTATTCATTGCATCCCATAAGAACAACAAAACCATATTCTTTAATCGAATTAAGTTCTTTTTTATTTTATATTTGATTTAATTTAATCATATTCACTATATGAATCAATAAATAAATTGAGATTTCTTTAAAGGTTGGGGATGAAAGCTGTAGTTATGGCAGGCGGATTTGGAACAAGAATATAACCCCTGACACATTCCATTCCCAAGCCAATGCTTCCCATTCTGAACCGTCCTATGATGGAACATACGATTTTGAGCCTCAAGGAGGCTGGAATCACTGAATTCATCGTACTGCTTTATTTTAAACCCGACGTCATAATGAACTATTTCAAAGACGGAAGCGAGCTTGGAATCAACATTTCCTATGTTGTTCCGGATGACGATTATGGAACGGCCGGTGCCGTCAAAAAAGCACAAAAGTATATTGGGGACGAAAATTTCATTGTTATAAGCGGAGATCTGGTGACAGATTTTGATTTTAAAAAAATCTTTTATCATCATCAAACTAAAAAATCGAAATTCTCTATCACTCTTACAACGGTCGATAATCCGCTTGAATTCGGCGTTGTCATCGCTGATGATGAGGGAAGAATCCAACGCTTTATTGAAAAACCCAGTTGGGGAGAAACAATAAGCGACACGATCAATACCGGGATCTATGTCATTGAACCGGAAATATTGAATTACATTCCGAAAAACGAGACTTTCGATTTCGCCAAAAATGTGTTTCCGCTATTGATGCGCGAGGGTATCGAACTCACGGCCGGATTTGCGGAGGGGTATTGGCGCGATGTCGGCAATCCCGAGTGTCAAGCGCGGAGTTAAATTCTGCAGTTTTTTCTAACAATTTTTACGTTTCGTAACCTTAAGCGACGGGTTCATCCGAGTGTTCAGAGGAACGTTTTTTCTTTCCAATCTTAAATAAATCCATTTC
>Ga0209270_1003465_pt1 | contig 13625 bp, 8 predicted proteins | sample MTBAKSrepl1MetaG_FD_187456 | JGI IMG/M metagenome (GOLD analysis project Ga0209270, IMG submission 187456) | Enrichment culture microbial communities from Arthur Kill intertidal strait, New Jersey, USA, that are MTBE-degrading - MTBE-AKS1... | ecosystem: Environmental > Aquatic > Marine >...
AAAAAAAAGGTTCCCCCAAACCCCCTCCCAAAAACCGAAGCAGCGCGGGCCGGATTTCGTCATACGAAATCCGGCCCGCGCGGTTTGGGTGACACAAATTTCGTTCGCGGAAGTATCGGACGGATAATGCATTTTCCAGAGATGGACCCATTTCGACAAGAATCAACCTGGATTCTGGCTTTCGCCAGAATGACGGTTTCCAATATTGCCTAAAAACGTGCGGCCTGTTAAAATTTTGGGGAGAGGGTTCTCCCGAGTCTTCCCGCCCCTTTCCGTTTTTAAGCGATAACGCCCTGTTTGCTCAGTTCCTCGATCTGTTCCCAGGTGTAGCCAGCTTCGATGAGCACCTCTTCGGTATGTTGGCCGAACTCCGGGGCGGCGGTGCGGACCGAGGCCGGGGTTTGGCTGAGCTTGATGGGCGGAGCCATGACGTCGATGGGTCCGTGGCCGGGGTGATCGAGCCTGACGAAAAAGTCGTTGGCCTGGGCCTGGGGATCGTTGACGACTTCCAGGAGTTTCTGGACCGGGGCCGAGGGGATTTTTTCGAAGCGGGGCAGCCATTCGGCCAGGGGGCGCTGGCCAAAGGCCTGGTCCAGGATGGGGAACAGCTCGTCCTTGTTGTTCATGCGGCCTTCAAAGGTGTTGAAGCGCGGGTCGTCGATCAGCTCCGGCCGGTCGATGGCCCGGCAGACCAGGGGCCAGTAGCGGTCGGGTTGGAGGCACATGAGGATGAAGAGCCGTCCGTCCTGGGTGGCGTAGCCGCCGACCAGGGGGTTGTTCGAGTCTTCGCGGCCCTTGGGTTTGTACTCGTCGAACTCCTTTTTTTCGATCAAGGCGCCCGAGACGTCGAAGGACATCTGGAAGATGCCCGTGGCGAACAGGGAGGCGTCCACCTCCTGGCCCAGGCCGGTGCGTTCGCGGACGAACAGGGCGGTCATGATGCCGAAGGCCAGCATGAGTCCGCCGATGTTGTCGCCGGTGGCCGGCCGGAAGCCCACGGTTTCCAGCAGGTAGGGGATGGCGGACTTGGCCCAGTAGGAGATGATGTCGAAGCCGGGCGAATTTTTCTGAGGGCCTTTCAGCCCGTAGCCGCTCAGGTTGGCGAAGATAAGCCGCGGGTTGCGGGCCTTGAGCGCGTCGTAGCCCAGCTTGAACTTTTCCAGCTCGATGGGCCGGAGATTGTTGATGAACACGTCGGATGTTTCGATCAGTTTGTAAAAAACCTCGCGGCCGGCGTCGGTTCCCAGGTTAAGGGTGATGCCGCGCTTGTTGATGTTGTACAGCTCCCAGTTGTAGTTGACTTTGGATGGCACGCCCCGGCCCGCGGTCGTGGGGTCGTCGGGCCGGGACTGGAAGAAACGGTAGGCGTCGCCCATGAGCGGGTGTTCGATGTGGATGACGTCCGCGCCCAGATCGGCAAGCAGCCGACCGGCCATGGGCGCGGCCGCCCATTGAGCGACCTCGATGACCCTGATCCCTTTCAACGCCGTGGACATTTTTCTCCCCCTTTTTGCCGTTAAACCCCCAGAATATGGACGGTGCAGACGTCGAAGCCGCCCTGGACATGACCCAGCGCGGTCTTGGCCCCCTGGGCCTGCCGCTCGGGCTGAGCCGTGCCGCGAAGCTGCCAGGTCAGTTCGCAGATTTGAGCCACGCCCGTGGCGCCGATGGGATGGCCTTTGGACAGCAGCCCGCCGGACAGGTTCACGGGCAGGTCGCCGCCAAGTTCGGTTGTACCCTCCTCGATCAGGCGCGGGCCCTCGCCCCACTCGCAGAAGTGCAAATTTTCGTAGTGCAGCAGTTCAGCCGTGGCGAAGCAGTCGTGCAGCTCGACCACGTCCAGGTCTTCCGGGCCGATGCCCGAGGTTTCGTAGGCCTCCCCGGCCGCCTTGCGGGTCATGGTCTGAATCTCGACAAAGCCCAGGCCCTCGGGCGTGTAGGACGGCGTGGCCATGGCCGAGGCCAGGATTTTGACCGGCTGGGTCGTGTATTTCCGGGCCGCGTCCATGCTGGCCAAGACGACCGCGGCCGCGCCGTCGCCGGTGGGGCAGCACATATAGAGCGTGTTGGGCCAGCAGATGGTGCGGGCGTGCATGACCTCGTCCAGGCTGTAGGCCTTGCGGTACTGGGAACGCGGGTTGTGCACGCTGTGCTTGTGGTTTTTCACGGCCACCTTGGCGAAATGTTCGGGCTTGGACCCGTATTCGGCCATGTGCCGGACGCCCAGTTCGGCGAAGACGCCCGGCATGAGAGTCGTGCCCAGGATGCCCTCGATCGACGTTTCCGGCCCGGATTGGCCCACGCCCAGGAGGCCCAGCTTGCCCATCTGCTCGGCCCCGACCGCCAGCACGACGTCATACAGCCCCAAGGCCACGGCCAGGTAAGCCTCACGGACCGCGGTCGATCCGGTGGCGCAGGCGTTGATCACGTTGACCACCGGGATCATGGTCATGCCCACCTGCTTGAGCACGTGCTGGCCGAAGACGTGGGTGTGGTACAGGGACCCGGCGTACAGCGCCTGCACGTCCTTCATGGCCAGGCCCGAATCATCCAGGGCGTCCACCACGGCCTCGCGGCCCAGGTCAAAAATGGTCTTGTCCGGGAACCTCCCGAACGGGGTCATGCCCACGCCGATCACGGCCACTTCGCGCATGTTGGTTCTCCTTCGGGTTTTCCGAATGCCCCGGGCGGCCACAGGGGGCCGCCCCTACAAGTTGTAATGATCACTGCGATTTTTCGCGGGCGAGGCATGCCTCGCCCCTACATTTTCCTTAGGGTCGGGTCGCTATCCATGGCCGACGAGCGGCCATGCCACCCGGACCTTGGCTCCACGAATCGCACCGCGCACTTTCGCACTCGCGCACTATCCCTTCGGCCGGAATTTGTAGGCCACGATCTCGTTGCCCTCGGCGTCGGCGCGCACGATTTCGGTGACCAGTTCGAGCGGCAGGCCGACCCGCAGCAGCTCGGGCCTAGGTTCGACGCCGGTCAGGGAGGCGCTGACCACCGGCCCTTCGGGCAGTTTGACCACGGCCGCGATATAGGGCACGGCCACCCAGGGCGCGGACTGGTGGACCACGGTGAAGGTGAACAGCTCGCCGTCGCGGCTGAGAGCCACCTCCTCCAAACCGTCCGCTCGGCCGCAGGCCACGCACAGGGCCCGCCGGCCCAGGTAGGTCTCCCCGCAGTCCGGGCAGCGGCTGCCCGCGAGGTAGGGTTGGTCACCGTTTTCCGGGAGTTTCAGAAACGGGACCATGGGGATTTTTTTCTTTCCCGCGCTCATTTGGGTTCACCTTTCTTGCGAAAAAAAAGGGGTCAGGAACCTTTTTCCCTTTACCAAACTTCCCGGCAGGTTATAAAAGGCGTGTGCATTGTGGGTATCTCGGGTGGTCAACCTCAGAAAAAGGTTCCTGACCCCTTTTTCTCTTTTTCCTTCGCCCCCACGATCAGGCCAGGCGTATTGCACCAAATCTGGGCGCCGAGATCGTTGATTTTTCGTTAGACCGTGAAAAGGTCGGGAGCTTCAGGCCAATGGGAAATGTTGGCCGTAGGGGCACGCTGCGCGTGCCCTGGGCGCGTGCAACGCGCCCCTTGTATCTTGGTTTTGGGTTGGGATATGAGGGTGAGTCAGGAAAGGGATGGCCGATGGACGGCGGAGTGAGCGTAGCGAACAAAGCCGTCCATCGGCCCGCGCTCGGTAGACCGGTCGCCCCTGGGTCGTATCCAGACCGTTTTGTAGCGTGGTCGCCGGGCGCCTTGCTCTCCTCATCCCGAACAGTTGCCGGGGCCCCTGAGCCCGTATCCGCAAGGACGGGAAAAAGGAGAGTTCACCTTCACCTTACCGTAAAGGAGAGACAAAGTGAAGCCCTCGGATTCCGAAACGTTCATCGGCATCGATGTCTCAAAACACTATCTCGATCTGGCCGTTCTGCCCACCGAAGAGACCTGGCGCACGCCGAACCATCCCGACGAGCTGCCCGCCCTGGTCGAACGCCTGGCCGCCTTGCGCCCTGCGCGCATCGTCCTGGAGGCCACCGGTAACTTGGAAACCCCTCTGGTCATGGCTTTGGCCTCTGAACAACTCCCCGTGGTCGTGGTCAACCCGCGCCAGGTCCGTGACTTTGCCCGCGCCACCGGCGTCCTGGCCAAAACCGACCGCCTGGACAGCCATGTCCTGGCCTCCTTCGCCAAGGCCATACGTCCGGCGTTGAAGCCCATCCCCAATAAAAAAGCCGTTGTTTTCAAGCAACTCGTCGCGCGCCACCGCCAACTGACCGACATGCTTGTCCGGGAACGAAACCATCGCCGCTCGATCCTGCCCGAACTCCTCCCCGAGGTCGATCAGATGATCGGTCATATCAAAAAAGCACTGGCGGATATCACGATGAGGATGCATCAACACCTCCGCCAAAACCCCCTCTGGCGCGAAAAAGAGCAGCTTCTTCTGACTGTTCCCGGCGTCGGCCCAACCGTGGCCAGGACGCTCATCGCCGAACTGCCCGAACTGGGCCAAATCTCCCACAAGCAGATCGCCGCCCTGGTGGGCGTGGCCCCTTTGGCCTGCGACTCGGGACAGTTCCGAGGAAAGCGCCGCATCTGGGGAGGACGGTCTTCTGTTCGGCAAAAGCTCTACATGGCCGCCCTGGTCGCCAGCCGCTTTAATCCCATCATCCGCGCCTTCTACCAAAAACTGATTCACCTCGGCAAACCCGCCAAGGTCGCTTTGGTGGCCTGCATGAGAAAACTGCTCACCATACTCAACGCCATGGCTCGCAATCAAACTCCCTGGAACTATCAACTTCAACCTTGACAGGAAAGACAGTTGCTACGTTTCTTCCCGTTCCAGTCAATATCCCAGGAACGAAAAAAATCCAGAAAATGCAGGGGCACGTCCGAACGACAACATGCCCCTGCATTTTCTTTGCAGCCAATACTAGCCGAACAGCGCCTCGACAAAAGCCGCCGGATCGAAATCGCGCAGGTCTTCCATCTGTTCGCCGAGGCCGATGTAGCGGATGGGCAGACCCAGCTCGTGAGCAATGGCCACCAGGATGCCGCCCTTGGCCGTGCCGTCCAGCTTGGTCATGGCCAGTTCGGTCACTTCGACCGCCTCGTGAAAGAGCTTGGCCTGGCTGACCGCGTTCTGGCCCGTGGTGGCGTCCAGGACGAGCAGCACGTCATGCGGCGCCCCGGGCAGTTCCCGGGAGGCGATGCGCTTGATCTTCTTCAGCTCGTCCATGAGGTTGACCTTGGTGTGCAACCGGCCGGCCGTGTCGATCAGGACCACGTCCATGCCCCGGGCCTGGGCCGCGCTCATGGCGTCGAAGACCACGGCCGAGGGATCGGCCCCGGTCTTCTGCTTGACGATCTCGGCCCCGACCCGTTCGCTCCAAATGGTCAATTGCTCGACGGCCGCGGCCCGGAAGGTGTCCGCGGCTACGACCATGACCTTCTTGCCCTCGGAGACATAGCGGTGGGCCAGCTTGGCGATGGTCGTGGTCTTGCCCACGCCGTTGACGCCCACCACCAGGACCACGTAAGGCCGGGCGCCGCTCCTGTCCGGGCAGGGCAGCAAGAGAAAACGCAGCATGGCCTCCCGGAGAATCTGCCGCACCCGGTCCGGGGATTTGAGTTCCCTGCGGGCGATCTTTTCCCGCACCGCGGCCATCAGGGCCCCGGTCGTGGCCACGCCCAGGTCCGAGGTGATCAGGATTTCCTCGAGGTCTTCGAGGACATTTTCGTCGATCTCCTTGACGCCCAGGATGAGGTGGTCCACGCGGGTGGTGAGCACGGCCCGGGTTTCGGCCAGACGTTCCTTGAGCCGGGCGAAGTATCCCTTTTTATTGTTCAGGGGCGGTTCGGCGGGGGGCGCGGCCTCTTCAGCCACCTCAGCGGGCGCGGGAGTCTCTTCGACCGCCGGCTCCTGGGCCAGAAGCTCGGGCTCGCCCACGTCCGGCAGCGGGCCGGATTCGTCGTCTAGAGAGGGGGTGGGTTCGGCTTGTTCGACCTCCTGGGCGGCTTCTTCAGTTTCATTTTTCTTGCGTTTAGTAAACCACTTGAGCATTTTCCAACTTTTCCTCGATTTCCGTCAAATTAACGCTGACCAGCTTGGAGATGCCCGGCTCTTCCATGGTCACGCCGTACAGGGTCTCCGCGATCTGCATGGTTCGTTTGTTGTGGGTGATGAGCACGATCTGGGACGACTGCCGAAGTCTTTGCAAGAGCTTGTTGAAACGGTCGATATTGGATTCGTCCAACGGCGCGTCGATCTCGTCCAGGAGACAGAACGGGCTCGGTTTGATCAAGTACAATGAAAAGATCAGGGTCAAGGCCACCAGGGCCTTTTCCCCGCCGGACAAGAGACTCATGACCGTCATCTTTTTGCCGGGCGGATGAACGTGAATCTCGACCCCGCAGTCCAGCGGGTTCTGCTCGTCAGTGAGCGACAGCCACGCCTCGCCGCCGCCGAACAAAATGGGGAAGACCTCCCGCAGTTTGGCGTCCACGGCCCGGAAGGTATCCAGGAAGCGGACCCGGCAGGTGCGGTTGATGCGGTTGATCGAATCCTGGAGGTTCTCGATGGATTGCACCAGGTCGTCGTACTGCACCTTGTAAAAGTCGTAGCGTTCCTTGATGGCCTCTTCCTCGCTGATGGCGGTCAGGTTGACCTCACCCAGGCCTTCGATCTTTTCCCGGAGGGCGTCGCGCCGGGGCTTGGCTTCCCCGGGATCGAGGTCCGGGTCGAGCAGGGCCTGCTCGGCCTCGGGCAGGGCGGTCAGGTCGAGATGATAGTCGTTTTCGATGCGTTCGATCAAGCCCTGTCGCTTGAAGCCTACCTCCTGCACGTCCAGGTCCAATCGGCCGACCAGACCGTTCAGTTCCTCCTGACGCCGCCGCTGCTGCCGCAGTTCATTGGCCAGGGCGTTTTCCCGGCCGCGCAGTTCGTCGATCTTTTTCTTGACTTCCAGGATGGCTTCTTCGGCCTGGGGCACCCGCTGCTCGAAGTCCTTGAGCGTGAGGCCCACTTCCTGACGGCGGCCTTCCAGCCGCTGTTCGTCCGCCTGAGACGTGGTCAAGGCCTCCTGCTTTTCCTTGATCGAGGTCCGCACGTTTTCCAGCCACTCGGCCCGGCGCTCGATGTCCAGCTCGATGGTACGGACGCGGCCGGCCAGGGTGCTGGCGGCCAGGGAGTCTTCCCGGTCCCGGTCCTGGGCCGCTTCCAGCCGCTCGGTCACGACCTGGATATCGGTCTCGGCGGTTTCCAGTTGCCCCTCAAGGTCAAAGGCCTCATCTTCGAGCCGCACCCGCTCGGCCTCGGCCGCCTCGCGGTCCTGCTGCAGCCTGGCCGCTTCGGCTTCGAGCCGTTCCCGGCCGCGCAGCCACTCGGTCCGGCGGTTTTGATTTTCCTTTTCCCGGGCCTGGGCCTGGGAAAGCCGCTTTTCCGCGTCCAGCCGTTCCATCTGGGCGGCCCGAAGCGCGGCTTCGTCCCGGGCGATCTGTTCGGACAGGGCCCGGCCTTCGGCCTTTTGAACCTCGATGCGGCCGGCTACCTCCTCGGCCTCGCTCGACAGCCGGCTCACCTCGCCGGCCAGGGTTTCGATTTCCTGACGCCGGACCAGCAGGCCCTGTTCGTTGTCCCGAGGCTCGCCGCCCGAGATCAATCCCATGGGGCCGATGAACAACCCGTCCTTGGAAAGCATGGGCCCGGCCTGGGCCTGATTCAGCGCGGCCCGGCCGTCATCCACAAGCCGATAATCCCCGAGCAGCACCTTGAGCAGGTCGGGCTGGTCGCCGGCGTTCAGGTCGGCCAGGCTGAGGAACCCGCAACGGCCCAAATTCTTGGCCCTAAGAAAATCCAGGGCCGCGACGGCCGCGGTCCGGTCCCGCACCACCAGGTATTGCAGCCGGTCGCCCAGGGCCGCTTCGACCGCCCGCTCGTAGCCTTTGGGCGGGGTGATGCGCTCGGCCAGAGGTCCCAGCACGCCGGCCGCCTTCAGCTCGGGCGAGGCCATCACGGCCTGAATCCCTTCCGGGTACCAGCCAAAGGTCTGCTGCACCTCTTGCAAGGCGGTCAGGCGGGCCGCGACCTGGTCTCGGCGGGACTCGCTTTCCCGGGCTTCCTCCCGCAAGGTTTCAAGCCGGCGCTCGTGATGCCGGCGTTCCTCTTGCCGGGCCGCCAAACGGGCCTGGGCCTCCTCCTGGGCCTGGACCAGGCCTTGGACCTGCGCGGCCAGGGACGCGGCCTCGGTTTTCAAACGCCCGGATTCGACTTCCAGGGCCTGGCCGGCCTGTTCGATTTCCTCCCGGCGCTGGAGCAAGTCCTGAGCCCGGCGTTCGTGACCGGCCAGGATTTCCTCGGCGCGGCCCAGCCGGGTGCGCACCGCGGCCTCGTCCTGCCGGATTCTATCCCGACGGGCCTGGACCTGGCGGCTCTCCTGCTTGAGCGCCTCCAGGTCGGCCGCGGACCGGGCCTGCCGATCCTTGGCCTCTTTCAAATCGACCCGCACCCGCTCGGCTTCCCCCCGGGTTCGGGCCAGGGTCTCGGTCATTTCCTGGCTGCGGCCGGTGAGCTGACCCAGTTCGTCGTGCAACAGGGTTCGACGTTTCTGGTGCTCCTCGATCTGATGGCCGAGAAAGGTCCGTTCCTGTTCGAGACGGGCGAATTCGTTTCTGAGTTCGTGGAAGCGGGCCGTGCGGGCGTCGGCCTCTTTTTCGTGCTCGATGATCTTGAGCCGGATTTCCTCGACCTGCACCTCCAGACGGTCCACGCCGGCCAGACAGGCGGCCAAATCGTTCTGGGCCGTGGTCCGCTCGGCGGTCAGGGCCGCGTGCCGCTGGTCCAGGTCCTTGATCTGAATGGTGGCCAGGCTGAGGTCGAGCACCTTCAATTCGTTCTTGAGTTCCCGGTAGCGTTCGGCCTTACGCGCGGCCCGGGCCAGAGACCCGAGCTGCCGCTTGGTCTCGGCCATGACCGAGGCGATGCTTTCCAGGTTGTTCTGGGTGGCCTCGATCTTGCGCTCGGCCTCGCGTTTCTGGGCCTTGTAGCGCGTGATTCCGGCGGCCTCGTCGATGAGCAGCCGGCGCTCCTCGGGCTTGGCGTCCACCACCGCGCCGATGTGGCCCTGCTCGATGGTCGAATAGGCCTTGGTGCCCATGCCGGCGTCCATGAGCAGTTGGACGATGTCCTTGAGCCGGCAGGGGATGTTGTTGATCAGATACTCGCTGTCGCCGGAACGGTAGAGCCTTCGGGTGACCGTGATCTCGCTGGGCCCCAGCTTTTCCGACGGCCCGTGCCCGTTGCCGTTGGCCAGACAAAGGGCCACCTCGGCCAGCCCGGCCGGCCGCTGCTCGATCGTGCCGTTGAACAGCACGTCGTCCATCTGACGGCCGCGAAGCTGCTTGGGGCTCTGCTCGCCCATGACCCAACGGAAGGCGTCCAGGATGTTGCTCTTGCCGCACCCGTTCGGCCCCACGATGGCGCTGATGCCTTCCGGGAACGCGACCCGCGTTCTTTCGGGAAAGGACTTGAACCCTGAAATGTCAATCGATTTGATTCTCATCGACCCCTTCTTACCACTCCTCGATCGGCCGGCGGCCGCGAAAGGGTTGAGTTTGTTTACATGACGCCGCTGATTTTTTCAAGAAAGGGTATCAACCTTTCCCTGCTTTGTAAAGTACAAAATACCATAAAAAGTATTTTTTGTCGCATGAAGCACAAGATATTGTATTTTTTATCTCAAGGTGTATCATCCGCTTAAAATCATGGGCGAAACAGCCCGGGCGCCGCTCTTTTCTTGAAAAAACGGCCGACTCATGCTATAACATAACGAAATTATGACTGAAACAACTGATTTTCCAACAAAACCATACTTGGTTTCACAAAATCGGCGGACGGCAGGTTCATGGCCGATCCTGGGCCTGTTACTGGCGCTCGTCCTGCTTGCCCACGGCGTGCTGGCCCTGGCCGAGGAAGAACCGACCATCTCGCTGGTCAAGAACATCGTCATCCGCGAGTATAAAGGAAAACAGGTCAAGGCCGAGGTGCACGTGGTTCGGCCCGGCGACACGCTCATCCAGTTGCTCAGCAAGCGGGGCGTGGTCAACCGGCTGTACCTGACCCGAGCCGACCGCGAGCTTCTCAGGACCCTCAACCCGCAGCTCAAGGACCTCAACCTGATCCTGCCCAACCGCAAGATCCTTTTGCCCTTGGCCGGGGCCGAACCGTCCAAGGCCGAGCCGCCCGTGGTTGCGCCCGCCCCTAGCTCCGCCCCCGCACCTTCACCGGCGGCCGAAGAAAAGACGCCCGAGCCGGCGCCGGACGTTCCCTTTCGAGTGCACCGCGTGCGCCGGGGCGAGACCCTGTCCTCGATCCTGGCCGCGGGCGGTCTGACCGACCCCCAGGCCATGCTGCGCTATATCGAGCAGGTCAAGAAGTTAAACCCGAATCTGAAAAACGTCCACTGGATCTACCCCAACCAACGACTCAAAATCCCGGTCCTGGAACAGACCGTCCAGGCAGCCCAGGTCGAAAAACCCTCGCCAAAGCCGGCAGCCCAGATCGAAAAACCCGAACCGGCGGCTGAAGTTCAGAAACCGGCCCTACCGGCTCCGGCCGCAATCAAGACGGCCGTGCCCGCACCCGAGGCAAAAGAGGCCAAGAAAACCGTGGCCTCGGCCTTGACCTCGCCCGAACTGCCGGCCTCCGAGACCCTGGCCCGACACGCGGCCCTGGGCATCATCTTCACCCGCATGGGCGAGCGGTTCATCTCCACCGGCCAGCATTTCCTGCCGCTGAAATCCGGGGACCAGATCACGCTCAAGGCCGCCACGTTCCCCATCCTGAAATTACGCAGCGGTCACCGCATCATCCTGGACCTGGCCCATCGCCTGCCCGACAAGATGATCGAACTCATCCGGCAGCAGTGGACCGAATACTCCATTTTTCAATCCCGGCCCGGGGAAGACTTCCGCGCGCTCCTGGAACGGTTGCTCAAGACCTGCGACTACTTCCGGTTGATCGAAAGCGGACAGGCCCACACCTTGGACCGTCCCATCCGCATCCTTCTCAGGGCCGACTTCATTGTCTTTCCCAGCGAAGCCGACCTGGCCGCGGGCAAGGCCGTGCTCATCACCTTGCCGGCCGAAACGCGCCTGGGCACCTATCCCGAGGCCGCGGCCTATCTGGCCGAAACCGGCATCCGCGTCATCGACTTCTTTCCCAAGGGCAACCTGGTCGGCCCCTCGCCCTGGACCCCGCGGGACCGCGCCGAGGAAAGCCCGGTCCGTCAAATCGAGGCCGAGGCCGTGTTGGACGTGCTCAAGGCCACGCTGGATCTCCTCGACTTGAAATACGAAGCCAACCTCTCGCTGCCGGTCACGCAGAAATCCCAGAAGGATTTCGAGCTGAACGTGCACGCCTCCTTGTATTTCAACTACCGCCAGACCAATTACCTGGTCCGCTTTCAGCCCCTCAGCCCGCAGTTGGCCGAGGCGCTGGACAAGCAGGCCATCCGGGTGGTGCGGATCAACCCGGACGGCGATGCTCTGGACCAGGCCGGGGCGCTATTGAGAGCCATGAAGCTGGAGGCCCCGCGCTTCCTGACCCTGCCCGCCTCGGACCGGCCGATAGACCAATCCCCGGCTTTCACCTTCTCCGGTCTGGTCCTGCCGCACGGGCCGGAACGCCTGTTCCTGACCCGGACCGACATCCCGGAACCGCTCCTGGAACTTTTTGACCGGGCGCGGGTGACCGTGGTGCAGATCGTCCCGCCGAAAAAGACCGCTCCTTGATCTTTCCCCAAACCTGACCGTCATCGAGATTCGTAGGGGTCGTTCGCGAACGACCCCTACAACCCCAACAGAGCCAGCACTTCCAGGTGCCCGGTCTGGGGGAACATGTCGTAGGCGGTCAAGCACTTCAGGAAAAACCCCACGGATCGCAGTTCGATCAGGTCCCGGGCCAGGGCGGCCGGGTGGCAGGAGACGTACAGGATCTCTCGGGGCTGAAGCCGGGCCAGGTCCGGGGCCAGGCCTCGGGCGCCGGATCGGGGCGGGTCCATGACCACCAGGTCAAAGGTTCGGCCCTGGCCGGCCAGGGTTTTCACGGCCGCTTCGCTCCGTTGCCGATGAAAGCGGACGTTTCGCAGGAGGTTCGCCTCCTGGTTGAACCGGGCCGCGGCCAGAGCCATGGGGTTTTCGTCAAATCCCTCGGCCTGCCTTGACATCCGGGCCAGAGGCAGGGTGAAATTGCCCAGGCCGCAGTAAAGGTCCAAAATCCGCTTTGCATTCAGGTCTCGCGCGGCCTGGACCACGTCCCGGACCAGCAGCCGGTTCACCTCGGGGTTGACCTGGGTAAAAGCGCCCGGCCCGGCTTTGAGCCGGATTCCGCTGTCCGGGTCCTGGAACACGGTCACGGCCGCCTTGGCCGAGGCCCCAGGGGAAAACTTGAGCCGGTTGCGAACGGAATAAAAAACCTGGATCGGCTCCGGTGTTTCAGGGCCGGCTTCGAGCCAGGCCGCGAGCCAGGCCGTGGGCTTGGCCGGCAGGTCGGCCGTGAGCAAAATCCCCTCCCCTTCCAAACCGGCCAGGACTTCAAGCCGGTCCGGCGGGCCGGGTTCATCAGAAGCGTGCTCCAGCCAGGCCGCAAGGTCAGGCAGCAGTTTGTTGATCCTTGGATCGAGCAGATGGCAATGCGCGATGGGCACGAGACGCCGGGATCGGGAGGCAAAAAAACCGAGGCCAAGCCGGCCTTGGTGCAAGGCCACTTGGAAGCGCACCCGGTGACGGTAAAAAAGCGGGCCGGGCGCGGGGTTGAGCAAGATGTCGTCCGGCAGGACGAGCGAGGCCCGGGTCAGGGTCTCTCGCAGCACGTCCAGCTTGAGCGTGGGTTGGGCCGCGTCGGCCAGATGCAGGAACTGGCAGCCACCGCAGTCCAGGAAATGGGGGCAAACCGGCTTCCGCCGCATGGGATGCGGGACGAGAATCCGGATCGGTTTGGCCAGAACGGCGCCGGCCCGGCGGGCGAGAATTTCGGCCTCCACTTCCTCGCCGGGCAACGCACCGGAGACGAGCAGGGTTTGGCCGTTCGCGTGCCCCACCCCGAACCCTCCGGCCGCCAGTTTCTCGATCCTGACAATGCGCTTTTCCATGGCCCTCGCTTCCAACGGTATTAACCTCGTTGTTGGACAGTCCTATTGGTAAGGCCTTTCCATAGATCGCAGTATAGTATTGATCTTCCAGCCAAGGCAGTCTGCGCTTGGGGAGCGATCCCTTTCATGGCGGCGGGGTTGCCCTGGAAATTCTGGATTCTGGCTTTAATCATGCCAGAATGACGCTGTTGAAGTTCCGGGCTTCATAAACCGTCACCCTGGAATGATTTAATCCAGGGTCCAGGACCTCTCCATATTTCCTTGCGCTTTGAGCAATAAAACATACCACATCCCGGCGAACGCGCGCGGGAAAAGGCCGGGCGATTTTCGGTAGTGGGTCAATTTAGGGATTCAGTTGTTACCCTTGCCAAATGCCCCGATTCGACGGCAACCTGTTTTTCACCGCCACCCAAGCCCAATTCGTCATTCCCGCGGAAGCGGGAATCCAGGCGTGAAACCTCCCCGCGAGGTGGCGCC
>Ga0209270_1003469_pt1 | contig 13612 bp, 13 predicted proteins | sample MTBAKSrepl1MetaG_FD_187456 | JGI IMG/M metagenome (GOLD analysis project Ga0209270, IMG submission 187456) | Enrichment culture microbial communities from Arthur Kill intertidal strait, New Jersey, USA, that are MTBE-degrading - MTBE-AKS1... | ecosystem: Environmental > Aquatic > Marine >...
GATACCGGCAACTGGACCCCGCCCCAGGCCCAAAGCGTCGACGACGGCGAAAGCCAGGGCGAGGGCGGCGGCGGTGGCGGCGGCGGGTGCTTCATCCACACCGCCCACTCCGGCACCTCCGGCCTCCTGGCGCTCATCACCTTATCCTTGTTAGCCCTGTTCCGGGCGCGCCCCCAAACGCACCGGGAATAGCCTATGCCCCCGCCTGCCCTCCGGCCCCCCCCGGAGGGCAGGCACCCCCCTCCAACAGACAGCTCGTCAGAACTTCTCAGCTCTTCGTCGCTCCTCGTCGAAGTCGTTGCGGCGTACCTCATGTACGCCTCACTCCACGACTTCGTCGCTCCTCGATCTGCTTTGTTCTGACGGCTGTCTGGGGCGGGGTGATTAGATAAATGATAAAGCTTATTTCTTACTGATTGAGGGCGCGGATACCGTGCACCATTGCATCTTCAGATGAGGTCTGAAAAATTATGTCCTGACCTATTCAATTTGAATCTACCTTACTTCTTACGTCGTACGCCTTACTTCGGTCTTTTATGCCTTTCACCCTTCACCTTTTCGCTTGCCCCTGTCCTTTTATCGACGATTGACACCCGCGGAAAATGTTTGTAAGCAGAAAGAGAAAGGTGCCCGGATGGCGAGATGGGGAAAGCTGGTGTATCCTGTGCTGGTGGTTGCGCTTATCAGCGGTTGCGCGCACAAGTACAGCGCCGAGGAATACAACGCCCTGGATGCCAAGCTCAAGCGTTGCGAAGAGAGCATCAAGCTTTTAAACGCCGAGAACCTTGAGGCCAAGGCCCAGTTTAGCGATCTGCGCAATGAGGCCCGCAAGGCCCGGGAAGAAAAAGAGGAATGCATCCGGGACAAACAGGCCTACCTCGATAAACAGATCGAAACCCTCCAGCAGAACAAGGAACTGCTCCAGCAGATCTCTCATTTCAAGACCCTCATGCAGGAACGCAAGGACATGGCCGGACGGGTCAACAAGATCTACGAATACGCCATGGACCTGCTCGATCAGGAGCGCCTGGCCGACCAACTCTATATCATCAAGAACACTGAAAAGGTCAAGATCATCCTGCCTCAGCGGGTCCTCTTCGCCGGGCCCCGCAGCGCATGGCTGATGCCCAAGGGCGTACGGCTCGTGGAGAAAATCGCCAAGGGTTTGAACCGACTCGATCCCGGGTACATTGAAATCGGGGGGCATACGGATAACGCCGTCTTACCTGAGATCGTCAAGAAGGTGTATCCGAACAACTGGTCGCTCTCGCAAGCCCGGGCCGTTGCCGTCCTGGAGGTCTTCGAAGCTCATGGGATCAAGACGAACCGCATGTGCGCCATTGCCTATGCCGACACGCGGCCCGTGGCCGACAACAGCTCGGAGGAAGGCATGGCCATGAATCGGCGCGTCGAGATCACCATCCTGCCATAATAGTATTTGTCCCCCGGAATTAATCCTGGTATTACAGTTTCTTGCACGGTTAGCCGATGAGGGTGAGTAAACAGGGCGGCAGCATGTCTTTAAGCGTGTCGGGGGCGTATGAAGATTGAGATTCTTGGGTGCAGCGGTTCGGTGGCCATCGGATTCAACACCACGAGCATCCTGATTAACGGCGATACTCTCATCGATGCCGGTTCGGCGGCGTCCGTGCTCACGGATACGGCAATGCGCGATATCCGACACATCCTCCTGACCCATTCCCATATCGACCATATCAAGGAACTGCCCTTCATCCTGGACGTCATGTACAGCCACCACGTTCAGGGCGTAACGATCTGGGGGAGCAAGCAGACCATGGACGTCCTCAAGGCGCACGTCTTCAACGGCTTGATATGGCCCGAGATGGAGGAGCTCAAGGTGGATGAGTCCGTCTTCAGGTTTGCCTGCGTACCCGCGAACGAGTTCGAGATCGGACGGCTGAAGGTCAAGGCGGTCGAGGTCGAGCATATCCCGGGGGCGGTGGCATATGTGGTTCGTGAGGGGGATCGATCGGTCATTTTCAGCGGGGATACCGGTTACACACAGGCCTTGTTCGATCTGGCGGCCTCCTTCGGGGACAAGCTGAAGGCTTTCTTCATCGAGGCCTCCTTTCCCAACCGCATGCACGACATCGCCCGGCTCACCCATCACCTTACCCCGGCCATGATCGGTGACGGCATTCAAGACTTCCTCAGAAACTCACCGCAGGTTATCGCCTACCATATGAAGCCCAAGTACCTGCAGGAGGTCCTGGACGAGCTGCCCGAGCGCGTCAAAGCCATCAAGGGCGGGGAGGTCTTCAACCTTTGAGCGACGTCCTGGAAATCGCCAAGAAAGACGGGCGCTGGACCGAGTGCCCGGCCTGCAAAGAGACCATCATAACCGGCAAGCTGAAAGAAAACCTGCACGTCTGTCCGCATTGCGACTTTCACCTGCGCATCGGCGCCCGTGAACGTCTCACCATCACCTGCGACGCTCAAGGCCTGATCGAGCTTGATTCCAAGACCCTGACCTTAGGGAACCAAGCCGGCGGCGAAGATGCCATCATGGGCGCCCTGGGAAGCATCCTCGGCGAGCGGTGCGTGGTGGGCGCCATGGATTTCGGATTCAAGGGCGGCAGCATGGGGACGGCCATGGGCCAGGCCATCATCGCCCTCATACAGCATGCCCGCCAGGTGTCATGGCCCCTGGTCTTCTTTTGCGCCTCGGGCGGCGTGCGCGTTCAGGAAGGCATCTGGGGCCTCATGCAGATGCTGAAGACCGTGCATGCCCTCAACGACACGGACATACCCTTGATCACGGTCTATACCGACCCCACCTATGGCGGCGTCACCGCGAGTTTTTCGGCCCTGGCGGATATCATCCTGGCCGAACCGGGGGCCAGAATCGGCTTCGCCGGTCCGCGCGTCATCAAGGAAACCAGCCATATCGAGCTCCCCGCCGATTTCCAGAATGCTCTCCGCCTCCAGACGCATGGATTTCTGGACATGGTCGTACACCGGCATGCCATGCGCGACACCCTGGGGTATATCCTGAAGTGGATAAGCTCCGGTCTGAATCCCCAAGCCGCTCATCCCCAGGATGGCGCCTGAGATCCGGTACTGGTTCAATTTTTATATTTGAATCGGCCGCGATTTTCCTCAATATAGAGGGATGGATAATCGCCCTCTTTCTCAGTCCGATAACGGGGCAACGCATCCGGCGCACATGGACGAAACCCGCTGGGTGCTGGAGCTTACCCGCGTGCGCAGCGCGTTAGAGCGTCTGGGGCATCCGGAAAAGGGCTTCTCCCCGATCCTGGTGGGCGGAACGAACGGCAAAGGCTCGACCTGCGTCTATCTCGAGCGCATCCTGGCCGGACAAGGCCGTACGGTCGGCACCACCCTTTCGCCGCACATGAGCCGTTATACCGAACGCTTCCGGATCGAGGGACGCGAGGTGGCCGAGGCCGAACTGAACAACCTAATCGGGGAACTCAGGACCGTGTTGGCCGATCTTGACCTTACCTATTTCGAATGGACCGTGGTGCTGGCCGCCTCACTGTTCGCCCACCGCGGCGTCGAATACGGCATCTTCGAGATCGGTCTGGGCGGCCGGCTCGACGCCGCCAATGTGCTGGAACCCGCAGTTTCCATCATCACCAATATCGCGCTGGATCACACGGATTACCTGGGCGACACGATAGAGGCCATTGCCCGGGAAAAGGCCGCCATCGCCCGGCCTGGTCGTGTTCTGATCACGGGGGCCGACGACGGGCTGGGCGTGATCCGGGCGTGTGCCGCCGAGATGGAGGCCAGGCTTACGGTCATCACCGAGGCAAGGCCTGAGCGCACCGGGATACCCGGCCCCCGCCAGGGCCTGAACGCCGCCCTGGCCCTGGCCGCGGCCAGGGCACTGGGATGCGCGCCCACGGATGCCGACCTGCGCTATGCCTTGAACACGGCCTTTCTCCCCGGCCGGATTGAGAGACTGGGACGGGTCATCCTTGACGTGGCGCATAATCCGGCCGCCATGGGGGTGCTGATTGAGCATCTGCGGAAAGAGAATTTCAAGGGCATGGCCGTACTGGGGGTTCTGAAGGACAAGGACTACATGACCATGGCCGGGATGCTTAAAACCCTCTGTCCGGAGATCTTGATAGCCCCGGTGAACTCGCCGCGCTCCTGGGCGAACGCCGACATGGATAAGGTAGCAAGCCTGGGAGGGTTCACGCGCTGTCCATCGATCGGCGCGGCCCTCGATAAGGCTTTACAGTCGGACCGGAATGTGCTTGTAACCGGGTCATTCTATTGTGTGGGAGAGGTACGGGACGCGGTCATATGCCAAGGTTACTGATCATCCTACTCATGTGCGCGCTGCTCCCGGCTATTGTATGGGGCGCCGAGCCGGTCGAGATCGAAGCCGACCACGTGGAGAAAATCCAGAATCTGATCGAGGCCTCCGGGCATGTCGTCGTCAAGGGCCACGACCTCGATCTGACCTGCAACTACCTCTTCCTCGATGTCGCCTCGGGCGATATATGGGCCACCGGCGACTGCATCCTGAAGGACCCTAAAGGCGAGATCAAGGCCTCCCATATCCAGTATAACCGGCGGCGCCAGGATGCCCATGTGGAAAACGGGTCGATCCTGCTGTACGCCGAACCCCTGATCATCAGCGGATCCTCCATCACCCGTTACGGCAACGACCTCTACATCGGCAACAATCTGACCTACACACCCTGTCTGTCCGAGACCCCGGCCTGGTCGATCAAGACCGAGCACCTTGAGATTCCGCTGGAAGGCTACGGCCAGGCCAAAAACGCCCGCTTCCAGGTCAGGGACACATCCGTGGCCTATATCCCGTACCTGCTCTTTCCGGCCAAGCTCAAACGCCAATCCGGCCTGCTCCTGCCCTCCATCGGCTCATCATCGGATACCGGCTTCTCATACGGCCAGCCTGTCTACGTAACCCTGGGACGTTCGGCCGACATCACCTTCACGCCCACCCTACTGGCCCGACGGGGTCTCCTTGGCGCGGCCGAGTTCAGATATGCATGGGACTACAAACGCCAGGGAACGATCTACACCGAGTTTCTTCATGACCGCCTGGCCGGCGAGCTCCTGAACGAGGAGGACAAAAGCTCGGCCAGACCGGATAACCGCTGGTATGTAAAGGCCTCGCAGACGGGCGACGATTTTACCTGGGATGTCAATCTGGTCAGCAACCGCGATTATTTCCGCGACATAGGGCCCTTCTATACGACCGAGAAGCAAAACGACTGGATCGAACAGTTGCAGGCACGCACCGAGACCCAGATCTCGCGCCTCCAGTATGTCACCACGACCGGACCGGTCTTCTGGGACCTCTCCAGCCAGTGGAAACAGGACCTGACGATCGAGGACATCAACAACAACCTCCAGGAACTCCCCCGCCTCGACGCCCGCCTGCCGCAACAGTCGCTTCCCCATACCCCGTTCATGTACACCGCGCGGCTCTCTACGGTCAGGCTGACGACTCCGGGTGAGGGCGTGTCGGAGCTGAAGCTGATGCCTTTTTCCGCTTCCGGCGAGCTGCCACGCGGTACGGTCAGGGAGGCGCTCAAAAATAACGCGGACGTCGAGCTGTCACTGCCCATCTCCATGAACCCGTACTTTACCCTGCGTCCCAGCCTTCAGGAGCTCTATCGCGACACGCATTTATTGAAGGAAGAAGGCTTTGATTCCCGTTTCTCGGCCGAGCATTGGGAGGTGCGCGGGGTTTCCCTGAATACCTCGCTCTACAGCCCCCGTTTTTATCACGATTGGTATCACCAGCTCGTACCCGGCGTCTCTTGGACCGCCAAGACCCGCTACAACGGCAACTACGACCTGGCCGATCCTTCCGATTTCTACCCCCTGCTCCTGTCCGACGATGACTGGGTCAAGACCAATGACATCACGCTCTCGCTGGCCAACTACATCCGTGAAAGCGCCGGCAGCCCCATCGTTGAGTTCTCTCTCGACCGTTCCTACAGCCGCTTGGCCGAGGAATGGGAGCCTTTCGAGGCCACCCTGCGCAGCAGCCCCGCCCCCTGGTTGTCACTGGAGCATACGCACACCTTCGGCCGGCGCCTGGCCCCCGTCACCCAGATGCCGGTCGGCGCCTTTGCCAGCCAGGAACACCATACCTCGATCAGCCTGCATTCAAGCCGCGGCGATGAGCTCTCCCTTTCCGAGGAGTATGACCGCATCGATACGCAGACCACCTACGGACGGACCAGAATCAAGCTCGTAAAAGGCTTCGAGGTCCTGGCCGAGGCCCGCTACGATTTCCGCAAGCGGCAGTTCGAGTTTATCCGCCAGGGCATTGGATACAGCGCCCAATGCTGGGGCGTCACGCTTAGGTATGATATTGAACCGGCCTGGGAGGACGTGAACCCCGAAGACAACCACGATCGCAAGACCACCCTGGGCTTGACCGTGACGCTGCTGGGTCTGGGCGATATGCGCACCAGCCACAGGATGTCCGACTGATGATGCTGCCCGAGCGCCCCTGGGTGTTCGACCTCATCGAGCTGGCGGGCATGCCCGCGCATATCCTGCGCCACAGCCTGATGGTGCGCAAGGTCGCCGTCACCTTGGCCGTGTTCACAGCTTCCAAGCGGCCGATCGACATCGACCTGGTGGACCGCGCGGCCCTGCTGCACGATATCTGCAAGGCCGACGCCATCAGAGGCGGCGGCGACCATGCCCGCCAGGGTCAACGCCTGCTGGAGGCCATGGGGTACCCGAACGTCGGCGCGGTAATCGGCCAGCATGTGCGCTTACGGGGATTAACGCTCAATGAAGCCATGCTGGTCAACTATGCCGATAAACGCGTCATGCATGAGAAGATCGTGACCCTGCCCCGCCGCTTCGTCGACCTCCTTGAACGTTACGGCACGAATGACGAACGTCGCGTGCGCATCTTAGGCCAATTTGCCTTTACCCTCAAGGTGGAGCGTGTGATATCCGAGGCCAGCGGCCTGGACCCTCTGTGGCTGGGCAGTCTAAATCTGACCCTGACCGACGATACGCTCTATGGTGGCCATGGTGTCGGGGGACAAAACGGAGCGCTTGAACAGCAGGATGAGGATATTCACCCGGAAGGGGTATATGAGGACCAGCCGTCCTTGATCCGTAAATGATACCTTCTGGGGCGTGCTGGAAATCAGCTCGCCCAGGCTGTCCGCCAGATTGAGGAAGAAATTCGAGATGAAACCCACGTTAACCTCGTGTCCGATGTCCCCGCTCTGGTAGACAATCTCGCCGTTGTGGCTGATCAGCGCCAGGCCCTTGAATTCACTCAAGCCCGAAATGTTCTTGACCAGCATGCGTGTGGACTCGTCGATGGGCGCCAGGTCGTGATCCTCGAGCTCACCCTTTTCCAGGGCCATGTTCATCTCATCGGCCTTGCGCATGCCTTCGATCAGGAGATACTCCCAATTGGTGTTGATGGTAACCTCAGGGGGCTTGACGCCGCCGACAAAGCGGAAGCTGCCGCTCTGCCAGGAAAGGATCGTAAAGAGGGCCTCCTCGCCTTCCAGGCTGCCGACCTGGGCATGGGGGATACGGCCGTCCTCGAAGTAGATCACACCCTCGCGGTTGTCCTTGTTCACATACAGGGCCGTGGTGATCTGGCTCAGGCAGTTCATCTGGATCAGGTCGGGCAGCTGCAGGCCCGAGATGCTGCCTTTGAAGCCTTTGTCGCTGTCTTCGCGCAGGGCCTTGAGGATCAGCGAGCGCATATGATCGAGATCAAAGGGTTTCTCGATGTAGTAGAGCGAGCCGCGGGCCTTAGCCTTTTCCTTGATCTCGGACGATCCATAGGCGGTCATGATGATGACCTTGGTGGCCGGCATATCCTGCCGGATGCGCACGAGCAGGTCAAGGCCGTCGATGCCGGGCAGGCGGATATCCAGCACCACCACATCGAAGGTGCGCGCCTTCAGCAGTTCCAAGGCACTCCGGCCGTCATTGGCCGTAGCCACTTCATAGATCTCCCGGTCACGGGCCAGCGTCTTGGAGAGCGACCACGTCAGGGTTTCTTCGTCGTCGACAATCAGTACCTGCTTGGGCATGCCTCTATTCTCCCAGCCGCTCCAAGGCCATGGACAATGAGGCCTTGATCCTCCTGAACGATGCGATGAAGGCGGTCATCTCACGATCCTTGCCGGCGGCGGGAGGGCTTACGTCGAGATTACCCAGGGAGAGATCCTCCAGGGCCTTTACGAGCGAACCCATCGAACGTCCGGTGGTCAGAGAGACGAGCAGGGCAATGATAAGCGCCAGGATGGCGCCGATGCCGAGGAAGATCGCCAGCGTGCTGGTGACTTTTCTGACCTTGTCCTGATGCTCCGATTTCTGTTCGCTGATCAGCTGCGCCTCCCAGGCCTTGGGTTTGAAACCGATCAGCGACCGATTGCCTTCCAGGGGCCGTATGGCGACCATGTAGTCCTTGGTGCCGATCGTAACCGCTTTATTATTCTGCAAGGCGGCCATGATGCCTTGCCCCTGGTCTAAGAGCTCGGGCACCTTGTACATAAATTGCTGTTTGTGCGCCTGGTTGGTGGAAGCGATGATCTGCAGACTCCCGTTATCCACCAGCATGAGCTCGGCCCAGGAGGCAGGGAGCGTCAACCTTTCCAGGGCCTCCGGATTTACCGCCTGCATGGCCCAACTCAGGATATTGGTATCTTCCTTATAGAGGTTGTCGATCAGTCCATCGGCATTGATGCCCTTGACCGCGGTCAGCTGCGAATAGACAAGGGCCCCGGCCCCGATAAGGATGATCAGATTGCCGAGCAATACGATCAGGAATGTCTTGATCTTCATGACTCTCTACCCCTCGGCCCGCAGCCAGTTCGTCATGGCATTTAAAAAATTCATGGCCATGGTCTCATCCGTGATCTTGCTGTGGATGGTCTCGATCAGGGCCGCCCGCTGCTCCACATTGTCCGCCAGCAGGTCGAAGCCCATTTCCTTGGCCGTCTCCGCGATGATGAACGGGGCAATAGGTCCGATCGCCCCCAGCAAACCATTCTTGAGCTCGCCGATGAACGGGGTGTCGGGCAATCTTAAGGCGGTCTTGCTCTTGCGGCCGTGACTGCGTTCGACCTCTTTGATGACCCCCATTTTAAGCAGGGTGTAGAACACCTTCATGGCGTCGGAATCGGTCAGGCCGATGCCTTGGGCGATGTCGGAAATCGTCCGGGTGCCGTCGACCTTCGAAAGCATGCGCCACTGGATGGACTTTAAGCTGATTTCCTTTTCCTTGATGTCCGGATCGAGGGAGAAGACGACATGGGCCGACGGTATGAGCGAAGAGATGCGGTCCATCTGCCGGATGCGGTTCTCGGTCTCGGCCTGGATCTCATCGATCGAAAGATCGACCGTGCTGATATCCGGGACATCGTCGACGAAAAACCGATACGTGCCCGCCGACCACACCGCCATCTCGTAGATGGCCTTGGGTCCTTCAATGGGGCCGCACTTGGCATGGATGATCTTGCCCTCCTGGAAGAAGATGCTGCCGCCATCTTCCCCATAGTTAAGCGCGAGCCTGCCGGTGCGTTTGCCCAAGGAGAGGATCTTGATTATCTCCGGGCACCGGGTATTTTCCAAGTCCCCGCTGATCTCTTGACTCATTTATCGCTCCTTCATGATATTGGCCGCCACCAGTTTGCCCGTCATACGCAGCAGCGCCATGTTGGTGGTACGGTGCGACACGACCATCAACATTACCGTGCCGCTTAAGAAAATGGTAATGATAGCATCATCCATGTAGATCTCAATGGTATTGCCGGGACGTTTGTCTTCCTCGATCAGCTCGCGGTACAGCTCCATGAGGCGCTCTTTGATGCCGGACAGGTTGGGCCGTGAAGGCACCTTGATCTGGAGGTTCTTGCCCGAAGCGATTATGTAGCCTTGAACCCCTGTAATATTCAGTAGATCCTTGATTGTCCCCTTCATTCTCAAAGCTCTATCGGCAAGGGTGTATCAAGTCTTTAGGTCTTTGCCGCATCTAAAGATTTATACCGGATGACCGATAAGAATAGTGAGAGAAAAAACATGATACGATCAACGACACATTACCTAGCTAAGCTCATGGCCGGCGTGCTGACGCGCCTGAAGACATACTCCCGGGTCCATCTGAAGCCCGCTGACCTGCAGGATGCCTTCCCTTCGAATATCGATGAATTGATCATCTCCGAGCAGGCGAGGAACTTCAGGGCCTTCTCATCCGTCGACGACTATAACAGGGAGATATCAAGCATCTTCCAGGCACACGGCGCCGCCTTCTACGTTGACCGCAGCCATAACGACGGCCACTTCCGCGTCTAGTTGCGAAAGGAAGCCCCGCCGGCGGCTTAAGCCAGCCATAAATAGGCTTGTTATCGTGCCTCCTTTTCCTATAGACTAGCGCCACACTCACGCTACAGGGGGAATAAGCATGGAACATCGCGTGCATGCCGTTATCGAGGAGAGCCTTGCCGTGCACGGACTCTTGTTTGACTTAATACCCGTCATCCGCCAGGCCGCACTCACCATGATCGACTGCCTGCGCTCAGGCGGCAAGATCCTGTTCGCCGGCAACGGCGGATCAGCGGCCGACGCCCAGCACCTGGCCGCCGAGTTTGTGAATCGCTTCCTCAAGGAGCGCGCTCCCATGGCCGGCCTGGCATTGACCACCGACACATCCATCATGACCGCCATCGGCAATGACTACGGCTTCGACGACATCTTCGTCAAGCAAGTGCAGGCCCTGGGCAAAAGCGGGGATGTGCTCTTCTGCCTCTCCACGAGCGGCAACTCCAAGAATATCATCAAGGTTCTCCCCATCGCCAAGTCCCTGGGCATCACGACCATCGGCCTGACCGGCTTAGGCGGGGGGGGCATGGCGGACAAGGTCGATCTGCTCATCGCCGTGCCCTCGAAGGCGACCCCGCGCATCCAGGAGTGCCACATCCTCATCGGGCATATCCTGTGCGAGCTGGTAGAGAATCCCTGAAAATGTACCCCGGCCGAGCGGTCCGGCAGGCCTAATGATTCAAGCCCGAAGGGTTAATAATTTGACTTCCCGGCCGATAGATACTAATAGAAGCTCACACAACCGTCGGGGGCGTAATGGGTTCGACGGGGGTAGTTGAGGTTCAAGGAGCATGCCGAGGTCTGTCGCCTCGTAAAACAGGCAGAAGCACATTAAGTGCCGACGATTACAACTACGCAATGGCCGCCTAAGCGCAGGCCACGTTCTCTGTAACCCCGCCTGTCGGGTTGCATCAGGGCGTCAAATGATGACAGGCAACCGTTACCGTCTTGCCTCGGGGTGGTAACGGGATTTAAGAGGCTGGGACATGGACAGCCTGCCTATGGGCGGGACATGGCCGAGATCAAATCATAGGATACGCATGTAGCCGCCTTGTGCCGAAGGCCTTCGGACGCGGGTTCGATTCCCGCCGCCTCCACCATTTAGAAAAGACAAACCCGTCTCTCTGGGGTCATTCTCCGGGGTGACGGGTTTTCTTTTTCCCCTTGTTTCTAAAGGGTTTGCGCCCGTTTCACATCTTTCCAAAGCACCTCTCCGCACCATCGATTCTCCCCATCCTCCCGCCTTTCTTTCTCTGTTTGGCCCCTGATTCTCTGTTTTCTCCGGACCAAGTCCGAAGCTCGTCCGGGAAGCTACATCCTTGATTGATATGGGTTTGCGGCTTGTTGCCGTTTTTGGCGGTTGTCTTAGGTCATCGCTCGATGCCGCAACCGGACGTTTTTTTCGAAATCACCCGCTTCGCCCATGAAAAGAAGTGTGGTCAACTCCGGTTTCCTGCCCCCCCCACAATAGAAAAGCCGACGCTGATGGTCGGCTCTCTGGGGTGGTCTCCGGTCCGGTCGTCAGTCGGTGGCGAAGCCGAACTGGCGGCGCTGCTCGACCCAATCCTCCGGGAAGCTCTGGGTCAGTTTGGCCAGCGAGAGCCCGTTGGGTTCCTCGCCGTTGATCAGGGCTTCTACGATGTCGGGGGCCAGAGTCGTCAGCTTGAGAATGCGGGCCACATACGAGCCATCGACGTCGAGGGTACGGGCAAGCTCGCTGATGGACTTGATCTGGCCGGATTCGAGGATGTCGGCCCAGGAAAAGGCCCTGCCCAGCGCCTGGAGGACGGCGGACTGCACCGGTTCCTGCGCCCCGGGGATATCTCCATCCAGGGCCTGGGGAGCGATGACCGTCTTGCGGCCGCGCATGCGCCGGATCAGCATCGGGATGTGGATCTGCAGGTTGCCGTTGTCGGCTACGGTAATGGTCGGCTTCATTTTCATCGGCTTACCCTCCGTTCGGTGACTTCGCATGCCAGACCAGCCAGCTCGGCAATGAGTGTTGTCAGCCCGTTGGTGCGCAGCTCCATATCGATTCCGGTCTCCCGGATCTCCACCTTATCCACCAGGAGGCGGATGAGCCGGTTTCGCTCCACCGGGAAAAGGTCTTCCCAGAAGCCCTCGACATTCTGGAAGGCCTCCGAGACATCCTGCTCCGTGATGCTGTTCCCCCGGTAGGCTCTGCATCGCTCGCTCACGTGCGTCAGTTGTTTCGAGAGCTCGACCGCCTGGCGGTTGACGGTCGTGAGCATCTCGGCCTTGCCCGGCTGATCGCTGCCGGGTTTCATCAGTTCGAGTGCCTGCTCCCTCGCCTGCGACAGCTCCATCTCGAGCTGGGCTTTCTGCTTGAACAGCCGCTCCCGCTCCGCCTGCTCGATGTCCCGGGCCGCGAAGAAGGTCTTGGCCACCAACGTCGGCGTGCGAAACACCGCGCTCAACTGCTCAATCACGGCCTGCTCGATGTCCCCGGCGGGAATCCGTTTGAGCGGGCACCGGCTCACGGTCCGCTTGCTGTCCTTCTGGCAGATGTAATAGGTGTAGTGGCGGCCGTTCTTGCGGGCGTAGGTCGGTCCCATCGCGCATCCGCAGTGGCCGCAGCGGATGACGCCTTTCAGCGGGGCGACCATTTTGGTTCTGGCCATGGAAACCTTGACCGGTTTGTTATCCTCCAGAATAGCCTTAACCTTGTCCCAGGTCGCCCGGTCGATGATCCCTTCGTGCTCACCAGGGTAACTGCGGTCCTTGTGGGCGATTTCGCCGATATAGATCCGGTTGTTGAGCAGCCGGTAGATATGGGCGGTGTTCCATTCGGAGCCCTCGCGAACCTTGCCTTTCTTGGTGGTCCAGGCCTTGGTGCGGTACCCCTGTTCGTTCAATTCCTGGCCCAGCTTCTTGGCCGAGCCGATCTGGATGAAGCGGCGGAAGATGTACTGCACCGTCCTGGCTTCATCCGGGTTGACCAGCAGCTTCTTGTTATCCCGGTCGACGTCGTATCCGAGGATGGGCACGCCGCCGCAGTATTTTCCCCGGCGCTTGGCTGCCGCCACCTTGTCCCGGATACGTTCGGCGATGACCTCCCGCTCGTACTGGGCGAAGGTAATCAGGATGCCGAGAAACATCCGGCCGGTGGGATCGGTGGTGCTGAAGTGCTGGGTGACCGAGACGAAGCTGACGCCCTTTTCGTTGAAGAGGTCGATCATCTTCATGAAGTCCAGCAGCGAGCGGGACAGGCGGTCGACCTTGTAGACCACGATCACGTCAA
>Ga0209270_1003473_pt1 | contig 13590 bp, 10 predicted proteins | sample MTBAKSrepl1MetaG_FD_187456 | JGI IMG/M metagenome (GOLD analysis project Ga0209270, IMG submission 187456) | Enrichment culture microbial communities from Arthur Kill intertidal strait, New Jersey, USA, that are MTBE-degrading - MTBE-AKS1... | ecosystem: Environmental > Aquatic > Marine >...
CTACTAAAATAAAGGGGAAATACTAACATTTTATTAACATTTATTTAGGGGGCAGGATTTAATTAGCCTAACCGGCTGCTTGCCAGTCTGTTATATTCATATGACGGTCATAACTCGGAAAGTAGGGCTAGGCAACAGAAAAGTAAAGGTTGATTGGTGACAATTTAATGGATAACAAGGGTATTTTAAAAATGTTCAAAAACCTTCTTGTCAGCAAAGCCAATGTAGGCGCAAAGATTTATCGGAACCTTTTGCGGGTACATTTCCTGAATCAGGTTCACAATATCGGTAACTGAAATTTTTTCGTTTGTTATGCTTATTTTTTAGTATCTTAGTTCTCATGGATTATAGTTATGTGATTCACCTGAAAAGTGATGAGTGTCTTGAATTTTTTACACTTATAAAATAGTCATTATTAGGTGAAACTACCTTTTACTTTATTAAAGGATATCTCTCAATTTAGATTTAATTATAATAGAATAGATACTCATTTTGCACTTAAATTAAGAATTACTAATCATTTATATGAAACGTACATGAACTTTTTTTAAAAAAATTTTCACAAAAATAAATGTTTAAAAAAGTTTATGTGAGAACGAAGTGCTTTGTCTTCCTGACACGGTCAGGAAGGGTTCTCCTGAATAAAATTGTGATTAGCAAATTTTTAATTAATTAGTTTACAGGTAATTACAAAATTTTAACAAATGAAAAACCGCAGGGAATTTTTAAAACAAACAGCATTTACAGGAATTGCATTATCAAATGTAAATATGCTGCATCAGGGATTCTTAAATTCAGGTCAAAAAAGGACAACGAACCATATTTTTGTTGAAAATGCTATAGCCACTCTTGAAGATGGCAGTGAGCACTCAACTCCTTACTGGAGAATTGAAAGTGGTCGTGAGGGTCCCTCTCTCCTTATGATAGCTGCACAACACGGAAATGAGGTTCAGGGAGCTGAGGTGGCACGGCGTTTTATGGAGATGTGTGCCGGTCAGCTTGCTAAAGGGACAGTTTGGCTGATCCCCATGGCTGAATTGCGAGGCATACGTGTTCGTCGTTATACGTCCGATTCTCTTCCTGAAAAAAGAGTTATGGATACTGTTTTTCACAGTTCATGGCCCGGTAATCCTAAGGGGCATAATACAGAGCGGATAGCTTACTCATTGGATCAGTCTGTGGTTCGCCATTGCAGTCATGCTGTTGATATGCACTGCTGGACACATGTAACTGCTCCTGAAACTCTTTCAACAAATAACCATATGCCTTCTTATAAGTTAGGAGAAGTTACAACTACTAAGTTTATCAGCTACAGGGCTGGTTCAGTTCCGGACAGAGACAATAAACTGATGTTCGGTCACCTGATGTTCAAAAGGGGAATAACATATACTGTTATGGAGCTTTCAGGTCAGTACCAGATGAGAGAGTCCCAGATCCGGATCGGATTAAGCTCTATGGTGAATATTGCCAAACACCTTGAGATGATCGAAGGTAAACCTGAATTGGTAAATAAACGGGTTGTAAAAAGAGATGAATCCAGTCATCAGGTACTGGCTCCATGCTCAGGCCTTTTTGTACCTGCTCTGAAAAACGGGACAAGTAATGAACTTGCTCCGGAGGACTATGTCAAAGAAGGTGATTCACTGGGGCATATCATAAGGGACAATGATCTGTCAGCCGTTCCGGTTATAGCACCGGTCTCGGGGATTCTTTGGAGATACGGAGTGTGCCATTGGGGTCAGTGTGATGCGAGTCTGCCTGCCCAGCATCCATATACCGAAGAGGGGGAACCGGTGTCTGTGATTGTCACAACCTGATAAAAGGTGAATATTTTAGATTACAAGCCATTTATCCAGGCCCGGTATTCCATCGTTTCTTTAGTAAAATCCAGCCTTAAGATGTAATCTCCGGACTCTAAAAAAGATTCCCTTATTCCACGAGCGGTTCTGCTTTAAGATGGGATCTTTTTCTTAACTTAATATACTAAAGTTAAATGTCCTAAATACCTCGAAGATGCTGCTGCAACGGTTGCACGGGTATTTAATAATATTGAGAATTACGGTGGTGACCCAAAGCTGATTTTTGTTTCAGGACATTCTGCCGGTGCCTATTTGACAAGTATGCTGGGATTAGATAAAAAATGGCTGGCCATGCAAAATATTGATGCTGACAGAATAGCTGCATTAATGCCGCTAAGCGGCAACGGTATCACTCACCAGGCAATAAGAGACGAAAAAGGCATCTCTAAAATGACTCCCTATGTTGATGAATATGTCCCGCTGTTTCATGTTCGCCCGGATGCTCCTCCACTTATATTAATGACTGGCGACAGGGAATTGGAATATATTGGAAGATATGAGGAGAATGCTTATCTTTTAAGAATGATGAGACTGAATGGTCATAAAGAAACAATATTATATGAATTTGACGGCTATGGACACGGAATGACTGTTCCTGCATTTCCTCTGGTTGAAAAACATATCAACCTGATTAGTGAGAAAACAAGAAGAGCAAAATAGTCAATTAGACACACTTAAATTATCTGGATGAATGATTAAAACCATTTGCAAGATACTCACTTAGCAGACGGGTGTCGGAAACCATTTGCTGAAGGATCATAGTCTCCGGGGGGGATGCTTTTTGAGAATGACTTACCGGCTCCCCTTTGCTCCCAGTAAACCATTACGTAATCATTCTCAATATCAGGATTGTAATGTTTTATAAAGGCTACCTCCGGACTACCTGGTCCGCCATGCAGGAACAGCATAATTGGCTTGGTTTTGTCAACTCCCCGGATAATTATGTACTGATCTTGTCCGTCGAGGGTAACCTTTTCGATCGCTGAAATACTGCCTTCAACAATGTTGCCATCAGAATCGGTTATAGTTTCTGTGATTCCGGGACTTTTAACCCAAAGTGTTATTATAGCAAGAACAAAAATCACAGCGATAGTACTCACAAAATACAGTATAATTTTTAGAATCTTCTTAGATTTAATGGTCTTCATAGTCTCCGGAAATTTAGTTTTACATTGTCAATATTTCCAACTGGTAACCAATCATCCATATTTCCATAATCACTTTTATCTATTTGGAAACTATCAACTTCGCAAAATTCTTCAATTTCTATAAGGACTAAATATCTTTTTCCGGCCCATTTTTGAAATTGCTTTTCCGATAAAAAAAGCTTTTCCTGATTTTTTCTCACCAAATCAATGGATTCTTCAGTATTCAATTTTTCTGAATTATAAACTGAAGCTACAAGGGCCCTGGCTTTTATAACACCTTCGGCGTTGTTATTGATGAAATATAAAACATCACTTTTATTTACCCTGCCATAAGGAAGTTTTCTGCCTGTTGCTCCTCTTATTATCATCGTTTTGCTTCCTTCTGATAATTTTTCATACTCGTTTGACTTTGCGTCAAGATAAACTACATGATCCATATTTTCACAGTTTTTCAAAAAATGAACTACCCCGGGCAGTGCCCCGAAGAATTCTTATGATTAATACTAAAGAGTTACATGTAATGCAATATTCATCCAGCTGTATTATTTCTTCAGGTTGGCCATGATTGACTTTCCTGGACTATTTTCCTATAAATGTAGGAAATATCGATTAAAACCGACAAATAACAGATATGAAAAATTTTAAAAAGGCATCAAAAAACCCTGTCAAATCAGGCTTTTGACAGGGTTTCAGGTGTTTATATCTTTGTACCCCGGACGGGATTCGAACCCATGACCTACTGCTTAGAAGGCAGTTGCTCTATCCAGCTGAGCTACCGGGGCGGCCTTGTTATTTTGCGCTGCAAATATATAAATTTTGATCCGGTTTAGAGTATCTGTGATTCAAAAAATAGCTTCTTCATTTACTATATCTTATCATTGATTAATATAAAGGGTGCTTGATATATACCTGAAAAATTTATCAAGCCGTAATGTTCCGGTAATATTCTTATTGTGTTATAGGTTGAAAATCAGAGCTAAGTAATACTTCCATCAACTTATATTAACTGCCGCAGCATTAAAACGTTAATCAGTAAATAATCATTAGATGCAGTATAGGATGCAAAATCCTGACCAAAACGGACACCTGATCTTGTTCAAAACGTACACCAATTCCTGAAGATAGCGGATTCTTTTACATAAATAATTACTGCTGAAAAAGTAAAACGTCACAACAGGTGAATATCATTTTGCCGGCAGGTCTCAATCATTGCATCTGGCCATATACTGGATTGTATTTCACCGATATGGGCTTTTTTTAAGAAAAACATACATAGACGTGACTGACCTATTCCTCCTCCTATTGTCAGCGGCAGTTCCCCGTTCAGAAGTTTTTTATGCCAGTAAAGCTCTTTTCTCTCCTCCTGCCCCCTGATGACTAACTGCTCCCGGAGGGACGTTTCATCAACGCGGATTCCCATGGAGGAAATCTCAAAGGCTCTGTCCAAAATATCATTCCATAAAATAATATCCCCGTTCAATCCTTTGTATCCATTAACTGTCGGGGATGTCCAGTCGTCATAATCGGGAGCTCGTCCATCATGGATCTCACCATTGGGCATCTCCCCTCCTATTCCAATTACAAAAACAGCACCGTATTTTTTTGCTGCGACTGTTTCACGTTCCACAGGTGTCAGATCCGGATATAACTCTGCCAGCTCTTCTGCATGAATAAATGTAATATCTTCAGGTAAACGGGGTTGTATTTCAGGATAATTACTGTAAACATAAAATTCAGTGCGCACTAAAACAGAGTATATTTTACTGACAACCTTCTTAAGAAAATCAAGGTTGCGATTCTCTTTTGAAATAACCATCTCCCAATCCCATTGGTCTACATAAAGAGAATGTATGTTTGTCAGTTCTTCATCGGGCCTTATTGCATTCATATCAGTGTAAATTCCAAAACCTTCCTCAATGGCAAGGTCTGCAAGTGCAAGCCTTTTCCATTTTGCCAGAGACTGCACTATCTCGGCTACCTCCTCCCCCATCTCTTTAATGTTAAATGATACCGGGCGCTCAATTCCATTCAAATCGTCGTTTATTCCGGTTCCTTTTTTAACAAACAGAGGGGCGGTTACCCTGCGTAATCTCAACTCAGCTGCCAGATTTAACTGAAAAAAATCTTTGATAAGCTTTATCGCCTGCTCTGTCTGACATACATCTAAAGTCGATTTGTAATTTTTTGGAACAACTAACTTCATAATACCATTTTTTGTAATAAGGTTCGCAAACATATAATTATTTTAGAAATTTGCAGCAAAACAATAGGTAATTATTGCAAAATATTTGATTTTTTTTAATATTATTGAAATAATGTAAAATTAATCAGCTTTATTAATACTTATTGTCAGTCCATCGTAAGCCATGAAAATATTCTCCGGCAAAATTCGCTGAATATCTTCGTGTTTACCCATACTATGACTTGTATGGATAAGATAGGCTCTCTCAGGTTTAACTGTCTGTATGATGTCAATTGCCTCATCAAGACTAAAATGTGAAATATGCTTCTCTTTTCTAAGGGCATTTATTATCAAAATACGGGTTCCCTTAATTTTTTTTAACTCCTTACCCGGAATCATATTGGCATCAGTTATATAGGTTATGTCATTTACCCTGAATCCAAGCACAGGAAGTTCGTGATGGAAACAACGAACCGGCAGAAAGGCAACATCATTGACAAAAAACTTGTTTTCATCGATGGTTTGAAGGTTAATTCGTGGTATACCGGGATACTTTTTTTCAGAAAAGACATAATTAAAAGTGCGCCTGATTGCCTTTTGTACGCGTTCTTCAGCGTAGACGTCAGTAGGATGTTTTTGTATCCAGTTGAATGACCTGATATCATCAAGTCCTAAAATATGATCAACATGTTCGTGTGTAATAAGAATCGCCTGCAGAGTCCCGATATTCTCCCTCAGCATCTGCTGCCTGAAATCGGGACCGGCATCGATTACAAAATTCATCCCTTTTATCCTGATCAGAAGTGATGCTCTGAGTCTCTTGTCCTTTTCATCAGATGATCTGCAAACCGGACAATTACAGCCAATAACGGGAATTCCCTGCGAAGTCCCTGTACCAAGGAATGTAACTTCTGTTAATAATTTATTTTCATCAACCATCCCACAAAATTAATAAAAGCTGGTATGCAATCGTGATAATAAGTAATTTTACAGAAAATTTATATAATGGCGCGGTTATTTCTTGTTCCTAATTTAATCAGTGATTGCAACTGGCAAAGTGTTCTCCCTTATAATGTAAAAAATATATTGGGTAATACCAGCTTCTATGTTGTGGAAAATATCAGAACTGCCAGACGTTTTATTAAAAAGGTGAACAGTGAAACAGATATTGACAAACTCACATTTTTCGAGCTGAATAAACACACCGATCCGACAGAGATAACGAAGTTCCTGGTTCCTGTTGAGCAGGGTATGGATGTTGCCGTAATCTCAGAGGCTGGTTCTCCCGGAGTTGCTGATCCGGGTGCAGAGATCGTTAAAATTGCCCATCAAAAAGGATATCAGGTTGTACCGCTGGTTGGTCCTTCATCCATATTAATGGCTCTGATGGCTTCAGGACTCAACGGACAAAATTTTGCATTTAACGGGTATCTCCCGGTAAACAGGAAAGAACGGATCAAAGCTATTACTGAATTGGAAAGGAGGGCTTTCAAAGTGAAACAAACTCAAATATTCATTGAAACACCTTACAGGAATAATGCTTTATTAGCTGACATTTTAGCTTCATGCTCTCCGGTGACACTTCTTTGCATCGCTGCCGGAATTACCGGAGAGGATGAGTTTATCGCTACAAAAACTATTGATGAATGGAAAAGGGTTACGCCTGATCTCCATAAGCGACCCGCAGTTTTCCTGATTGGATAATTATATGTCTTTGTTTATTCCATCCTGACAATCCTGGGATAAAAAATTCCCAGCTCCTCAACCAGATCTTTCTGGTACCTCATAACTTCATTAATATCTTTATATGCGAGCGGAGACTCTTCCGTACTTCCCCCGATAAGATGAATACCCTTTTCTTCCAGATGTTTTATTAACCACTTTTCGCTGAATGTTTTTTTTGCCTGTCTGCGCGACATTACACGACCGGCTCCATGTGAGGCCGAATTAAGCGAATCTTCATTTCCCCTGCCTCTGACAATGAAGGCAGGAGATGACATTGTTCCGGGAATAATTCCCACATCATTTTTACCTGCAGGTGTTGCACCTTTGCGGTGAATAATAATCTCCTCCCCAGTATCTAAAGTCTCCTTCCATGCAAAATTATGGTGATTCTCTATTATGGTCAGAGGTTTCTCTCCAAATGCACCTGAAAGCCTCTGATGAATTATCCGGTGATTTGCATGAGAATAATCTCCTGCCAGTTGCATTGCTGCCCAGTACTCCTGACCCTCTTCTGAATTTAATTCAAGCCATGCAAGCCGTCCTGCCTCACCTTTGAGCCCCAGTTTTGCTTTGGCAATATTTGTATAGTGCCTGCATACTTCAGCGCCAAAATTTCTGGAACCTGAATGACTCAAAACTGCAAAATACTTTCCCGGAACGAGATTGATCAGCTCTGATTTCTTTTCAATTTCCACAAATCCTATATCGACGAAATGGTTACCGTGTCCCGAACTGCCTAACTGTTTTACAAATTTGTCATAAAGCGTGCGCAGAAAAGGTATCTCCTTAAACTCTTTCCTTTCCACTATTTCATGCTCACCGATATCTTTAAATTCAGAGAGCCCGAATCTTGTCTCATTAAGCAATGCGTTGATGATCAATTCACGTTCCTTCTCAATCTTACCGGGAGAAGAAGGATATACCGACATGCACATTCTGCAACCTATGTCCATTCCTACTCCATAAGGTATTACTGCATTATAAGCTGCAACCACTCCCCCGATGGGAAAACCATAGCCGACATGTGCATCTGCCATCAAAGCTCCTTTTACAGAAACAGGAAGTTTCATGGCATTTTCCATCTGTTCGAGAGTCTCACGGTCAATACTCTCTTCGCCATATATTTTAAAATCAATCCTTTTCAAATCTTTCCTGCTCAATTTCATTCGTTTAAAATTTTATAATTATTTGTAAATAAATTAATTAAAAATTTGAGAACCCCGATATACCGGCAGAGATAATTCTCATTATTCTATGTAAATATCCACCCAACTAATATTTTTGTAAATTAGTCGCTGAAAAATAGAGAAACCATTACTATAATCAAAATATGCTTCATGAATACAGTTTATTCCCGGTATAGCATTTATCCTGCAAATCTTTTAACGTACACTATGGCAAATCTTTTCATAAAATCATTAATAAATACTAATCCTTATAAATTTAATAAAAATGTTTGAAGGACTCTGGCTGATTATCGTCTTACTGATATCTGTTCTTTTTATTATTCTCGGAACAACTCGTCTGAAACTGCACCCTTTTATCGTTCTTTTACTGGCCTCCTATATTGCAGGTTCCCTGGCAGGTCTGCCTCTTAATAAAATAGCAACAACTATTGCTGACGGCTTTGGAAGCATAATGGCTTATATCGGAATTGTCATAGTCCTTGGAACAATTATTGGTACTATTCTTGAAAAATCAAATGCTGCAATAAAGCTTGCTGAGATTGTTCTGAAAATTGTCGGGAAAAGGTTTCCCGGACTGGCAATGTCAATTATCGGGTATATAGTTTCAATACCTGTTTTTTGCGATTCAGCATTTGTTATCCTCTCATCCCTTAAAAGATCCCTGGTACATAAGACAGGGAAACCTTCGGTAGCCCTCTCTATTGCTTTGGCAACCGGACTCTATGCGACTCATACTTTTGTTCCGCCGACTCCCGGACCGATAGCTGCAGCAGGTAACCTGGGTCTGAACGACCAGTTGGGAATTGTAATCCTGTTCGGACTAGTTGTGGCATTGTTCGCCATGTTCACCGGGTGGTTATGGGCATCATATTCGGGGAAAAAATATACTACCTCCGAAGATACTGAACAGCTAAACGAAGAGACATATCAAAATATTAAACTGCCTTCATCAACAAAATCACTTCTCCCTATTTTAGTGCCTATTATATTGATAGCGTTAAGGTCTGTTGCAGCTTATCCCACCATGCCTCTGGGTGACGGATGGATTTTTACGGTTTTGGAATTTACAGGAGAGCCTGTTAATGCACTGTTCATTGGATTTTTGCTCTCTTTGATGCTGTTTCCTGTTTTCAACAAGGATACACTAACGGGATGGATAGGAAGCGGAATTTCATCTGCAGCTCCTATTCTTCTTATCACCGGTGCGGGAGGAGCATTCGGCACAATACTTAAAGAAACCCGGATTGGAGTCACTATCGGTAATATGCTGGCAGATTATGAACTGGGGATTTTTCTCCCGTTTATCATAGCTGCTGCCTTCAAAACTGCCCAGGGCTCCTCAACGGTTGCTCTCGTAACTACCTCTGCCCTTATTGCGCCGCTGCTGCCGGGCATCGGCCTCGATTCATTATATGGAAAGGTGCTCGCAGTTATGGCTACAGGTGCCGGAGCAATGACAATCTCCCATGCCAATGACAGCTACTTTTGGGTTGTCACACAGTTCTCGGGAATGGATGTGAAAACAGGTTATAAAACCCATACAATGGCATCGCTGATACAGGGCGTCTCTTCAATGATCTTTATTTATTTTCTGACACTGCTGATAAAATAGAGGTCACAGGTCAATGTTCGCTGATTTATAAACGGATGTTTGTAGTGACCAATCTTTAATAATATCTATACCGGAAACTGGAAACTACAAAATGTACACCGCACAATGCACACTGGAAACTGTAACAAGCAAACTTGATACTGGATACTGAAAACTGAACACTGAATACTGCAAACTGTAAACTGCTGACTAAAGACTGAATACTGCAAACTGTTACAAAAAGTGCTTCCAGGATAGGTTTTCAAAAAAGGTCTTCTCACATTAGGTTTGCAGGAATACCTGCAATAGTGTTGACAGAGGAATATAAATACCTCGTTAAATTATTTGATTTTTAATTTGGGTGTCCCGGCGACGAAAACAGGAATAAGAAGAGTTGATGAATTTTACAAAGGAACAGTTATATTATGTATTTATCAAACATCAGGACAAGGTTAATCCCATAACTATAATAGCATACTAAGTTATCTCATGTGATCCGGACTGGACGTAACAAAATTAACGGGCGCATCACAAATAAACATAAATGATGATCATTTGATAATTTTGATTTATCTCAGGCTAAATTCATAAGTACCTGACTGAAGTTTAAGTACCAGGGAATTTTTATCTCTTTTTATGATTTCCAAAAATTTGTTACCGGTCAGCGGCCTCCCCTTTTCCTCTGCAATTGTAAAATTATCCAGATACAGCAATGCTGAACTGTTTGCAGGAATTGTTACCCTGTAAAGTATTTCATATCCTCTTCTCTTCCATGAAGAAACAATCTTACCATATGGACCGTCATGAGCTGCTTCAAAGTGGTTGAGCCCTTCAACAAAATGAGGTTTTAATATTACATTCTTAAATCCCGGCTGTTCCTCATCGGGGAATATTCCGCCGAGAGCCTTGTAATACCAGGCATTTATCTCTCCAAACATAATATGGTTCATCGAGATATCCCTGCCTGCATCCAGCGGCCAGTTTTCATAAAATGTGGTTGCTCCGTTAACTATCCACCAGCCCCATGAGGGAAAGGTCTCCTGTGAAGCAACTTCATAAACCAGATCTGCATAACCGTTTTCACTGAGTGCATTAAGGATAGCTTTTGTTCCCAGCAAACCGACATCAATATGCTTATTATCAGCTTCAACACGCTTTGCAAGATTCTCAGCCACACCGGGAATAAATTCTGAAGGTACCAGTCCCCGGTGTAATGCAACGCTCATTTCAGTCTGCAGACCGCTGCCATATATACATGTCTCTTTGTTAAAGTATTTATTATTAATGGCGTCTTTAATTTTTGTTGCAAGAAGGGCATATTTTTCATGATCTGCATGTCGGCCCAGTATTTTGGCAGCTTTTGAAAGGATAACAGCATCAACATAAAAATAAGCGGATGAAGTAAATTCTTTAGGTGCAACCGATTTAACAGGCACCCAGTCACCCAGTCCCCAGTCGGTAAGACCCGAAGGACTTATCATGTCAATATAATCTACATATCTCCTGATATTATCATAACATAGTTCCAGCAAGCGGGAATCCCCGTAAAAAAGGTATATATTCCATGGTATGATTGCAATTGTACTGGTCCAGTCGGGCCCGTTAGCCCAATGATAACCCCAGCCGTTCGACGGAATTATGGCAGGTAAAACACCGTTCGACTGCTGTTCGTCACGGTGATCAGCAAGCCATTTTTCGTATAAAGTAATGCCGTCAAAGTTATATAAACCGGTCTCAATGGCTATATGGGCATCGCCTGTCCAGCCGTTCTTTTCTCTTTGTGGACAATCAGTCGGGTAGCCAAAAAGATTGGAGAGATAGGATGCGTTTGAAGCCTGCCATATTTTATTTAAGGTTAAGTTTGAGGAGCTGATATTTCCGGAGACAGGAACATCACTGTGCATAAAATATGCCCTGATGCTCTCTTCGTTTAACTCAACAGGCTTATCAGATGTAACCTCAACATATTGAAATCCTTTATAGTTGAACCTTGGCATGAAGGTATCTTCTTCCCTGCCGCTGAGTATAAAGATGTCTGTCTGGAACGGATCAGAATCGTCTGTCGGCCGGTAGTGAACATCTATATTTGACATATCAGCATAACCGGCACTATCCAGTCGCTCGGCATGCTTTAACCTTAAAACCGTACCCTCCTGTCCGCCGGCTTTTACAGATATCACTCCTGAAATATTCCTCCCGAAATCAAACACCCGGGTGCTGTCGTCAGGCATTGTCATCTTCACTGCCGTTAATTCAAGGTTATTACGAATAGGATGCATTGCCTGGGAAGTTATTAATTGTGAAGGGGCACCGGTGGCAACGGCACTCTTCCACCCTCCTCCATCGAATCCGGGAAGGTTCCAGTCCGGCTGCTCCAGCCTGGCATCGTAATGTTCAGCGGTATAAATACTGTTAAATATCACGGGACTTAAAGACGTTTGCCAGTCCTGACCGGTACATACTGTTTGCTCTGTTCCATCTGTGAAGGTTACCTTTAGGTCCATGCAAAACTTTGGTCTTGCCCGCCACGGGGCTTTGTCGAAGTACCACACTGCGGTCGACTGATGATTATACCAACCGTTGCCCAGGATGACTCCGACCACATTTTCTCCGGCAACAAGGTTACCGGTAATGTCATACGTAACATACAGGTTACGACGATCGAAGCGGGTATAAGCAGGATCGAGCCTGTGGTCACCAATTCTTTCTCCGTTAATATAAAGTTCATAAAGACCTGCTACAGCTATATAAACCCTGGCGCCTGATATATCTTTATCTATGTCAAAGACTTTCCTGAAATATGGAGCCGGCTTCAGATTATAATCGTGTGTGTCAGTTATCCACTTCCCTTTCCAATTATCCTGATCTCTCATGCCTGTCTCAAAAAAGGCAGGAGGTGACCATCCTGTCCAATTGCCAATCTTGTCCTTCACCCGGACACTCCAGAAATACCGGGTAAAAGGTTTCAACTCCGGACCTTCATAAACAACAGGTATGGTGCTTTTATTAATAACACCTGATTCCCAGATATTTCCTTCTCCGTTAATTACACTATTTTCGTCTGTACCAACGATCAGACTGTAAGACTGTTGATAAGTTCCATGATTTCCGGATTCCAGTTGCCATGTAAACCTCGGACTCTTGACATCCAAACCTATGGGATTATCCAGGTACTCACATCTTAAATTTGTAACACTGACCTGTGCAAAACATTGATTAACAATAAAAACAAAAATCGTAAATGATATAATAATAAATCTCTTCATAAACTGATACTTTACTTTATCCCGGTTTCCTATCGGTACTAATGAGATGCTGAAACTGCCTTCTCCTTCTCCTTACCTTCGGTTTCCCTCGGTTAGAATACCTCTGTATGCCTGTCACCTATTCTCATAATTAGATCAGGAGCAACAAGTTCCCTGATTAACCTGGTCTGTTGTACCTGCGGTTGACCTCTGCCCGCATAATCCCGTGTGGAGACGTCAGGCTCTCCCGTGTTCCCGTGTTTCCCCGCTCTGCCTCTGATATGCCCTTAGATCCCGGCCAGACCACAATATCCCGCCTTCCCCGATGCGTTGGCATTGTCCCAAATTACATGAACAATTAAGACTCCGGCGTTTCATTAACTTATATTTGTTCGCCTTTAAATCCCCACCTCACGGATTTGCACGGCGCAAGCATACTCATTTCATTCTATCAAAAAACTGCAACTGACTTGAAAATCACTTTACAGGACCTGCTTTGAAACTATAATATCCGGAACCAATCTCTATCTCAAGTCCTTCCTCTGTTTTCTGTATATTCTTAACTCCTTCTGCACCTTTTATGAAAGTACCTTTATCCCATATTACAATGGAACCTTCACTGACTATGATATCACCAGCATCTGACAATGTCA
>Ga0209270_1003479_pt1 | contig 13567 bp, 16 predicted proteins | sample MTBAKSrepl1MetaG_FD_187456 | JGI IMG/M metagenome (GOLD analysis project Ga0209270, IMG submission 187456) | Enrichment culture microbial communities from Arthur Kill intertidal strait, New Jersey, USA, that are MTBE-degrading - MTBE-AKS1... | ecosystem: Environmental > Aquatic > Marine >...
CTCCTCTCTCCCGTCCCCCCAAAAGCAATACCCCTATAAGAAGTGAACCAAGGCCGAGCCGATCACTCGGGCTTCTTGAACAATGGATTGAAATCGACCTATCAGGTCGAATCAATCCTTATCGGTTAATGCGCATCGTCCGGGGAGGAAGACAGGCTCCTGAGAAATTTGATTCTCTGGACAACCAGCGGGGTTGCTTTCTGTCTTTTGAGTTCCTCCCCGAGGACGCGCGCACGAGTTAAGACGGCGTTTTCAATGTCATGAAGGAGTCCCGGGACGAGGTCCTCGGGCCGGGCCTTGAAGATGATGCAGTAGGCAAGGAGTATCGGCAGTGTTGGAACGCGGCAGCATTTTTCGGTTTTTGAAACAATGCTGGCCGATTCCAGGGAGAGCAGGAAGGCAACATCTTTTTGTGTCAGCCCGGCCTTCAGACGATACGTGCGTAGGTACGTATCCAGCTTTCGTGACATAGATGCCGTGTTGATTAAGAATTACACAGGGTGGCCACCCTTGCCGTTAGGATATATCGATTTTGAAAAGTAAAAAGACTGGGGAAATTGCCAGAATGGCAAACATATTAGCAGGTTGGGGACTTGGGGACTTTAGGGACTTTGTGGGGGCTCAAACATATACCGAAAAATTCGTTTCGACTTCCCTTCTTCTGTCCCCAGCAAGTCCCTAAAGTCCCCAAGTCCTTATGATCGAAGATCATATTTCCGGTAAAGGCGCCTGAGATGCCTTTTTTGGTTTTCGGCCAGCACATACACGCCGTTTTTCTTCCGGGTCGAGAGGCGGAGTTTCTTTCTGACAATGGAGCCAATCCATTTCGGCGAGATCTTGTGGTCATAGGAGTCCCCGTAAGATTCAATGAAGGATTTGGTGATGGCGGAAATTGAAGGGGCGTCGGAAGACCGGGAGTAGATCCTTTGGATGGAGGAGAGAACCTCCGCCTCTACCTGGAAACCACGGTCCGAGCGCATTTGGGCATTCTTTTTCCGCGCTATCTCTACGAGCTGGGCGCGTACTTTGGCATCGGAGATGAGGCTGAGGAGAGGGACAAAGATCTGATTGATTCGCTGGTCAAGCTTGGGATCAACATGGGCTTCCGGAAAGCGCTTCCTGCCATAATTGCGAAACCGCCAGAGCAGGAGCTTGTTTCTAAGTTCCAAGGCCTCTTCGTGGAAGGATGGAGGAAGAGTGATGGGAATTTCGGTGCGGACCGGTCGCAGCCCCATATCCTCGGTAATGAATCTGCTTTCTAGGGCGTAGTCCTCGTAATCATTGCGTGATCCGAGAATCTTGGGTCCGAAGACTGAATACGCTCGGGGGGCAAACTCTTTCTGATTGATCTTCTCACACCTGAGAACGGGAAACCCCTTAGCATTTCCGTTGTTAAGGATCTTGGCGATATCCGCCTTTTCGTCGCTAAAGCGGAAGTCCCCTTCATCCAGGATGAGGGTGCCGCCGATCTGGTCCAATATATGGAAAAGCGGAGCCACAGTGGAAGCTCCGGAGGCGAATATCGGTTTGTAGCAGAGGCTTCCTACGACAAGAAGGAACCGGGTCTTCCCGGTGCCGTAATCCCCTCTCGGCTTCAAGTAGGGCACCTCGTTGAAGGTCTCATATACCCAGGTAAGGAAAACGTAATAGACAGCAATGGTTTCAAAGACTTTGGAAACGTCCACGTAGCGGTGAATAAATGATCGAATTTCCTCTATGAGGGCGTTTTCATCACGGTATTCCTTCGGCTCCTCAGGAAACAGGACAATTCGCTGTTGGAGAAGCGGGTTTTGTGGCCCGTACGGGAGAAGCCTTTGGCCGGTTTCCAGCTTAAAGGATGATTCGATTTGCACATCACCGCTCTTCCATCGGGCAAGGCTAGTCGTGTTCTTGGTGTGATCGTATAGGAGTTCAAACAGGGTTCCGTCAGGCAGAGCCAGTGAAGTTACAGGCTGGTTAACTTTTCTTTTCGTTGTTTCATTTTGCGTCATGTCAGTATGTTATTGCCTTACAGAAAAACGGAGGAGACTGGTGACTATGCCATCAAGGCAAATTCCACTGCCTGCAGGGCTGAGTGGCATTCCGATAAACTGCAGGCATGAAGAAGAAAAAAATCGACTTCGAAAAAGAGATCCCTTTCATCAGAAGGCGGTGCCCCCACCTAAAGGGCAAAGAGCTTGAGGCAGCTGAAGAGAGGTTCCGAAAGTATGTGAGAATCTGCTTGGATATTTACAGACGCGAGGAAGAAGAAGCCGAAGATAATGTTGGTTTTGACAGTAATATTAGTGAGTTCTACAATGATGACAGGAGGGATGTAATTAGCGAAGAACAACGAAACATATGAAGAGGGTTTATGGATACGTTCGCGTATCAACAGTACGCCAAGGCACGCGGGGAGTTTCTCTCCAGGAACAGCGGGCCGCCATCAGGGAGTACTCAAGAAGAAATTCCCTCTTGATTGTCGAGTGGTATGAAGAAAGAGAGACGGCTGCTAAGCGAGGGCGGCCGGTGTTTTCGCGCATGCTGGCGAACTTGCGCCAGGGAGTTGTTACCGGAGTCATCATCCACAAGATTGACCGGAGCGCCCGTAATCTCAAGGACTGGGCGGAACTGGGAGAGTTGTTGGACAGCGGTATCGATGTCCATTTTGCCCACGAAAGCCTTGATCTGCATGCCCGGGGAGGCAGGCTTTCTGCTGATATCCAGGCTGTGATTGCCGCCGACTATATTCGCAACTTGAGAGAGGAAACCATGAAGGGCCTTTACGGACGCCTAAAGCAGGGCCTTTATCCCCTTCGTGCTCCTCTCGGCTATTTGGATATGGGCTCCGGCAAGCCTAAGAAACCAGACCCGCAAAGAGCTGGTCTTGTGAAAGAAGCCTTTGAGCTATACTCCACCGGGGAATATTCACTCGATGACTTGGCGAGAAAGCTAACGGTCAGGGGGCTCAGAAACAAAACGGGAGGGAAAATTTCTCAAAATGGTCTGTCCCGGCTGCTTAACAACTCCTTTTACATGGGACTGATCCATATCAAGAGGACCGGAGAAACATTTAAGGGTATTCATAAGGCGCTCGTATCGAGAGACCTTTTCGATGCTGTGCAGGATGTACTGTCGGGAAAACGCAAAAAGGGGTCGGGAAAGCACGGATTTGTATTTCGACGGCTCTTCGTCTGCCCAGTGTGTGGCTATTCTCTCATCGGGGAGAAACAGAAAGGCCATATTTACTACCGATGCCACAGTAAGACATGCCGAGGCAACAGCATAAGAGAAGACACCATTGAAAAGTGCATCCGAGATCGGCTGAAGCCACTCCAGCTTTGCAGGCATGAAATCGCCGAACTTGATGAAATGATGGTCCAGTTTTTGGAAAAGGATGGTGATGACAGAGAGGAGCAGAGAAAAGGGGTCAAATTCCTGCTTGCGGCTTGTGAGAGTCGTCTTGACCGGCTCACCGACGCGTACCTGGAGGGTGCTCTCGAGAGACCCTTGTATCTTCGCAGGAAGGAATCTCTGTTGAAGGAAATTAGGAAGTTCGAAGAAGAGTTGGATTTTGAGAAGACAAATAGGGCCAAGAGAGCCAAAAAAGTGATGGAAAACCTCGAACTCCTGAAATCCCTTTATTCAAGCTATTCCCGGGGATCTTACAGTGAGAGGCGCCGACTCCTGAGAATCCTCACCTCGAACCGGAAGATAGGGGGGAAAAAGGCGGTGGTTGAGCTTAATTCTCCGTTTCGAGAGTTGGCTGACATGCGAAAAGATCATCAATGTAGCCCATGTCGAGCAGAAACTCGAAGACTGGGGAAATTGCCTGAGAGGAAAAAACGGAAGAATTTTAGAAAATCAGCACGGGAAGTTTTTGGTGTTTTGATTAATAAAAGTGTAACAAAGTCAGCTTGATAGATCGAGGCTGGGAAAGTTGCCAGATTGGCAAATTGTCCAGTCTTGACAGTAGCCTATGTCGAGCAGCAACTCGAAGACTGGGGAAATTGCCTGAGAGGAAAAAACGGAAGAGTTTTAGAAAATCAGCACGGAAAGTTTTTGATATTTTACTCGATAAGGAATGAGCCTATACTGAAAAGACCTGCAACAATTAATGAACTACTGCCAAAAAATATGTCTGGCATCAACTGTGTCATGAAAAGCAAGTATTAAAGCAAAAAGAATTATTGTATACCGTAGGACGACGTTCACCCTCTTCACTGAGTCCCTCCTGTCTTGTCTGCAAGAAATAGCAAGTAATTAGTTTTCAAATCAATAGGCCATGTTAGAATCCTTGAAGAGTTGTTCATAGTAATTAAGAGCGATCTCTGTACCAAGTCTTCCCCAAAGCAAGTTCGCGTCCTTGTCAGTTAGTCGATATTTATCGAACCACTGCTCTTCCCACAGATCAAATGACGATGTCTCCATGGTCTTATGGTTTATCTTGCGAAGTTCGCTAGTAGCATTTTTTATCGCTTCCTCATCTAGCGTTGCTCCTAGCTGATTTTCTCGTTTTTCCTGATCTATTTTCATCTCAGCGTAGCATTTTCTGATGGTTTCCAGCCTAGCTTTAACGTGCTTTTGTGGCCCAGAATTAATGTATAGCCTGAACTCTTTATATTTACCAAGATTATCGTAGCTGCTAAAATTTCCTGTAATGTCGGTCACGTTCGCACGGCTGGAACACAAGAGAGCTGGGTATTCTGATGAATTCGGATAAGCAGCCACGTTATTGACCACTAGTGCAAAAATTGTCAGGACGATTGTCAAAAAATTGCCAAGCCACAATATCGCCAAGAAAAACGCAAAAATTCTTACAGAGATGGTTTTACTCATTACTTTAGCGCTAATTTTTAATTAAAACCTCCAACACTATAAGCATCGACTTGATTTATGAAGACGAGAATTCAGAAAAGACCTAATACCCACAACTAATAAAAATGTAGCAAAGTCAGCATGATAGATCGAGGCTGGGAAAGTTGCCAGATTGGCAAATAGTCCAGTCTTGACAGTAGCCTATGTCGAGCAGGAACTCGAAGACTGGGAAAATTGCCTGAGAGGAAAAAACGGAAGAGTTTTAGGAAATCAGCGCGGGAAGTTTTTGATATTTTGACCAATAAAAACGTAGAAAAATCAGCGTGATAGATCGAGGCTGGGAAAGTTGCCAGATTGGCAAATAGTCCAGTCTTGACAGTAGCCTATGTCGGACAGAAACTCGAAGACTGGGGAAATTGCCCGAGAGGAAAAAACGGAAGAGTTTTAGGAAATCAGTGCGAGAAGTTTTTGATGTTTTGACTAACAAAAGCGCAACAAAGTCAGCGTGATACGTCCGTGTATTCTTTATAGGGCCGGAAGTTTGATGGTTGCCCTGCAGAGCTGAAGCAGTCACGATTCAGGTTGTATCTCAACGGAAGAGGCCAACCTCCAAGCTCGGAACAGCTGACGATCTAGGGGAGAATTTCGACAGACGCTAAATTTCGCAATTGCAGGAAAGGGGCTGTTATGACATCGGTAAGATACTATCGGGGTGTTGATATGGGCAAAGAGGTTGTCTTTGACTTTACGGCACTGGTTTCGACGACACCGAGAGACCAGATGGAAAGGTATTTTGCAGATCGCCTTGCTGAGAAGGAGAAAGACCAAAACAGAAATGTCACCGTAGAGATTGAACTCTCTTTTCTTCGAGAGACCTTGGCAAAAATACGTGCCGGTCTCCCGCTTTGTTCTGTGAGGTACCTCAAATGGGCAAAGACGTGCAGGCCATAGGCAATCGACGGAGGTACCGCCTGGCTGGCGGTGAATGCTCTGTTAGTAATAAAGTGGGTTTGTCACCAACAAACGGAACCCAGAAGAATCGAATAGCAGCAATAAATCCGAAAATACCTTTGGGTTCATCGGGGGGAAACTGTGCTTAAGAAGGATGTCCACCGTTTCCCTACCGCTTCAACCAACACGGGTCAGCCGCCCGGAAACACTGAAACTACCTTGACCAGAAGAGGGTTCTTCTGAGAAGATTAGCTATGATATTCTTTGTGCTGAAAATTGCTGTAATTCTCTCTGGGGGATGTGCTGAGTTAAAATAGTCAACTCACGTTAAGACAGATCTCATTAGGCGGAGATTTTTATGGGACACGAGCGCCTTCCATTGCTCCCTAGAAGTGAGAAATGGCGGGATATAGTCTCTGATGTTGCATTAACAGCAACGAATGAATGTACCGCTGATGAGGTTGTGCGCAAGACTACCAAGGCAATTGATTCCCGTTTCAGGCGATTGCATCTTGACCACGGTGTTCAGGATGCATTCTCTTTCCTTCTCGCTCTCTCTGTTGCAGCCCGTAGCAAGACACCAGAGGCTACCCTTGCCAAATACGGGATTAACCTAGACGAACGCTCCGCCACTCCGCTTGCTTTAGCGCAGGTTCTGTCCTCATTCATGGAGAAGAAGGGGGCGTCCTTGGAATATTCCGAACTCGCCAAAAGCGCTGCTGTGAGAGCACTAGCCAAGTTTTTTCGCCAAGAAAGCTTACAACGGGACATCTTCGACACAACGGCCGATCCCTTCGTGGTCTGGCGAAAGGCTTCTGATGGTAGTGGCTTTAGTGTATTAGCAAGGCAGTTTTTCTGTTCCCTCACTACAGAGTATTTAAGATATTTCCTTGATAGAGAGGCGTCCGCTGTCTTGCTCTCCGTGGAGGCGCGGGAGGCCTTCCAGAATAACTTGGAGGACCACATCGACAGGATAACTCGTCACAGTTTCGAGGTATCCAAGATCGCGCAGTCTTTCGCTGCAGGTTGGTATAATAAGAATGCTACTGAGGAATTACCCTGTCGACGAAATGCACTGAAATTCCTTGCGATTGCCCTCAACAAAATACGGGATGCACTCCGACGAGAGGAAGCGTAAGGATGAAAGCCGCCTCCTCCAGCGGAACAATTATACCCACTCAATTTTTCTGCAACGGGGTTTCGGAATCTAAAAGTGAAGAGCGAAGATCTAAAAAAATCTCTTTGGAGTATCGTGAAAATCAACAAACTCCGCAGAATATGAAATTACAGCTTTCTAATTTCATAAGGAGTGTTTTCCATCTGCCCTCTAGAATTTTGGATCTACTTGAAATTGCCGCTTACGTTTTCTGTGCGGACAGGCATGTTCGCAGAGGAAGTCGAAATGCCGTTGAATACCACTCTTGGTCAAGAGAGCTCGAATACTTTATCAAAGTGAGAGACTATAGCTTCTGGAGCTCTGATGAAGTCAGGCAGCTCTTGGCTCAATCGCTCATATGGATGACGGGTGACAGAAGTCACAGCTTCAATTTTTTCCCGGGGCATAAAACGAACAAGGCGGGTTGTTTCGACAGCAAGGAGTTTTCTCCTAATCAACACGGGGTACCTCGTATTGTACTGTTTTCCGGAGGGCTTGATTCCCTGGCCGGACTAGTTGACCTACTTGAGATCAGTCCGGAATCGGTATGGCCGATCAGTCACAAGAGTGCCAATCCGGGCACGATTAGGACACAACGACAGTTAATCAAGGCTCTAGAGAGTAGGTATCCTGGACGGGTGAACTACAGGATTCTTGAATGTCATCTCCACAAATTCCGGGCTCCGGAAGAAAGTCAGCGAACAAGAGCCTTTCTCTATTGCTCAATGGCTCTTGCGTTAGCTATCGCTCTCAACCAGCGTTCTTTTTATGTTTACGAGAACGGCATCACGGCTCTCAATTTCAGCAAGCGCGGAGGAATGTTTAATGCGAGAGCCAGCCGAACCGTCCACCCTAAGACCATCCGGATGCTTCAACGATTGTTTTGCCTAGTAACAGATCACGAGTTTAGAATCGAAACTCCATTCGCATTCAAAACCAAGACAGAGGTCATACAGGTTCTGAAGAATTATAGCAAGCTAGACCTCATAAACAGTACCGTTTCTTGCAGCAAGGTTTTCAAGGAGCTGGGGCAAGCCACTCATTGTGGCCAGTGCTCGCAGTGCATTGATCGGAGATTTGCCGCCTATGCGGCCGAGTGCGATAGTGAGGATGAAGGAGGAATATACGCCTTTGACTTCATCCATGAAAGCATAGAGGATGGTGAGACAAGAACGGGAATCATAGATTTCTTGAGGCAGGCGCGGAAATATCTACGCTCAAACCTTGACCATTTTTATGTCGAGATGTTGGATCAGCTGACGGATGCTATCGATGAACATAGGGAAGAGTTTGAGCAGATAGAGCAGATTCATTCTCTCTGTAATCGTCACGGAAGACAAGTAGATGAGGCCCTAACAAGAATGGTGAGGCCTCTTGAGGATTATCCTCAAGGAGCCCTGGCTACTATTCTGGAAAAAAAGGATTTTTTCCATCAACCTGTATATTCCTTGGCAAAGCAAATAGCAATATCAGCGGAAGAATTCATCCGCCGGGCTTTTGTGCATCAAAGACCTGTGAATGAGAATGACTTAAACGCAAAAATTGGTGGGTTTTTGTCAGGACACAAAGAACGATTTCAAAGGGAACACCCGTGTCTTAATTTCGCAACAGCTCAAGCGGTGCCCGATCATTCAAGTGAAAAACTAGACCTACTAATCGAGACGAAATATGTTAGGGGATCAACTACACCAAGCAAAGCAACAGAGGGTATTGCGGCCGATCTAACAAAATACCCCGATGAGCCCCTGAAACTGTTTATCGTCTATGACCCGGATGGAAAGATCGCTGACAGGACCAAGTTTAAACAGGGGTTTGAGAAGAAGCGCCATTGTCTAATTCATGTAATTTAAACAAACATTGGCATTCTGAAAAATTCAACGGGGGAGGAGTTTTCGTGGCAGGCTGCAAAACGCCCAAAAGAGTCTTTGGGAAAAAGGGTTACGTTCCAGCTGGTATGTCGCCCCGAATCCTGGCAGTGGCTATGTGCCTACACGCGCACCCACCTCGCTTAATCCCGGCAACAACAATGTTAGTCCAAAATCTGGCGAGCAATATTACTTCCGAGCGCTTAATAGATGACAACAGCAAGGTCTATAACAGCCGAACAGCTGAGGCCCACGGGTTGAGCCGAGCGGTGGCTGTCACCTGTTGAGTGACCTCATTAGTAAGACGAGACAGAGCTGAGAGGGTGGCCATATGTTGGAAAATGCAGGAATCATTTGTTTAGGGGCCTTTTTGGGCTATATGGTTATGTTTTGTTTGAAGAGACTAAAAGAACACACTGCGAAAAACTTTGTGGCAATCTTCTCTTTTATCCTCGGCGGATATATTTTGAACTACTTCACTGATGATAATCAAAACTATGTTTATTATATTGGACTTTTTCTGGGACTCTTGTTAAATATTATACTAACATTTTGGAAGGGTGATCCTGAAACAGTGCTTCACGGCAAACGATAGGGTTCGAGAGAGAGGGGTTTTTAGGTAGCAGACTTTATTGTCTCGCTCAAAATACCTTTTGGACTCAGAAGACGACTGTACGATTGGCTTTGATCTAATAAAAAAATCTTCTTTTCTTCGCCACTGTTTATATACACAAGGTTTGGCAATCTTATTAAGGCAACTAGTTCATCGTCGCCATTTTCCAGCTTGTTCGGGTCGATAACTATCTCGCCTACCTTGGCACTGTTAACCCAAAACAACTCAGGAATACTAATCTCGGTAAGCCAGATACATTCCGGGAGCTCTATTTTTCCATCACGCCCTAGACCATCCAATAGACTCAGATTTTTTTGGTATTCCTCAGTTTTGACTAGGAACGTCCGGAAAATAATATCATCTTTTTGGTAGTATCGATAAAAATATTCATAGAACATCTCTGTATCTGGCAATTTCTTGGCCCCGGATGCTGTTTCAATAAATTGCCTTAGCTTTGCTTCGGCATATAAATCAACTTTCAATGCGTATTCCTCGAATGTTTTCGCCCATTCAGGATAAGCTATAATAGCCTTGACGGATCCTTGTTTCCAAATATTTTCTATTGGAAAGTTAATCCTTAAGAGCTTCTGTTTTACGAGCCTAGAAACCCTCCGCATTCTAGACAGCTTCTTTTCTACTGGAAATGTTTGTGTCGATATAAAATAATGTGGCCCCAAATAATCATCCTGAATTATGAAGTTGTTACACCATAAGAAACTAGATGTATGCTTTAGCTTTTGCATTCCTCTTGGCGTAAGATACTCCTTTATGCTATATGATGTCCAATCATGCTTGTTGAATGTATGTCCTACTATTGCTACCGAATGAGAATCTTTGTTGGTGGCAAGCTTAAATGTTAGTATTATTGGAAGTCTAGTTTCTATCGCACAATATAGTGTTTTTATGAACGTAAGATGAGGCAGATCTTGAGAGTCGATGAGAAATGTCTTGAGTGGAGTCAGTTTTTCTATCGCCTGTTTTATTTGTATGCTTTCGACGCCAGTTTTCGCCGTTTTCGTGGAGTGATTGATTCCAAAGGTGGCATTTATAGCTTCTGCAGTTAGTTGCGGGTAATGTCCTCTAAATGCCATTTTTATTGCAGCGTTAGCACAGCAATTGGTGATATTGTTTTGCTCTGAGAAGTAATTCCCAGATATTTCAAATGGTTGGTCGAGAACATCTAGCTGAACGGTAGCTCCTCCATAAATCGTAGGACAATATTCCTGGAGATTTATTTTAATAAAACACTCGGGAACATAGACGCGCGCAAAGGCCCTTTCGCCCTGAAGATGGTCTTGGTGAATTATGCAATATCCAATAATGTTCTCAGATGAAAGGGAGGGTAGGTCACGCTTGTGTGAAATTGATGTGTTAAAAAAGGTAAGTCGATGACATTCTTTTTGCAGAAAATTATACCCGTAGCGAGAAACAAGTTCGGTATATCTGGTACAACTTTCACTCGATGTTTGATAAGCTGAAAAGCAGGATTTGTTGTGACACTTGTCATGTTTTGAGCGAGTGATTGATTCAATTAAAACGGTCTTGCAATCTCCTAGGCGCATGAGGGAAAAAATTCTGCGCACAGTCAACGGGACGGACTTTGTTTTCTTTGGTGCAAATCTGCCTGCTAGAGGAAGCAGGCCGCCTTCAGAAACGTCTTCGAATTCATGCATCGGCGGAAGAGTGATTTACGTGGGAAGAAAAAAGAGAGATGAATAATTCATCTCTCTTTAGAGGGGGCGTGTTATATTTCGTGAAAGTACTTTTCACTCCCTGGCTCGCCAGGGCGCGGAACCACACCAATTTTGTCTCTTGACTTTTTCAGATACTTCTTGCCTTTTTTGAGGGCAAGAGAATAATCTTTGGTTGCTTGCTTGATCTGGTTTCTTTGCTCGTCGGTTATTTTGGGGGGATCAATTGATCCGACACACCGGAAATTAGTAAATTGTATCTCACGCATAAAAGGGCTCCTTTGTTGGTGTTTGATTTTGGAGGCTTGAGGTCAATGCTCAAAGCCACCAAATTCAAAAGCCAGAAGAGCGACAGACAGCTAACTCATTGTAAATAATAACAAAAATCATAGAATAAAGCAAGCTTCCGTATGAGTGTAAGGTACTTGAGGTCTTTTTGCAAGAAGAAAGTTGACAACCCATAGGGGATATGGTATCGAGGCAGACGCCTCGATACCATATCCCCTATGGGACTATTTTTCTCTCCTTTTTTCGTCTTTTGTTTTTATAATCAGTGACATGTCTGGTAGGTTAGGTGTGGCGAAGTTATGGAGGCCACATCACGTCTTTTTGCTCTTTCGCGCCTTCCTTATTTAATAATCGGAATGAGCTGTTCGCATCTTTAGGGGAAGACTCGAGAGGGAGGAATCTATTTTAGGGTGCAAGCCCAATTTCCATATCACCATTCCACTACTGGCACCCTTAAATATTGCAAGGCACGTCGTCAGTGTGGTAGTCGCGGATATTTCTGTGGCGACTGCCATTGTCGGTCGTCGATGATCTAATCCTCCCCAAGTACTTCCCGCTTAGTTACCCAGCCACGATTGAGTTATGATCGGATATCCGGCGTCCGAACAACCTTCAATCATGAAGTTGATAGACATTCCTGCTGCAAGGGCAGTCAAGATATCAGCGTTGACCAATCTGGCAAATTCGCCCCCATCTTCCTCCAAATGAAGGTATGTAGTTTTCTCGCAGTTGTCCGGGTTGCTTATCCCGGACATCTTAACCAGGGTCCTGGTTTGATAGTGCCGGACTGAAACTAGGGTTCCACCGCTCCAGCCGCCAGCTTGCGCTGAAGGGACCACTATCATGATCATAATCACAAAAAAGACTACCGAGAGTATCCCTCTTTTCATTTGGCGCCTCCTTTCGATATGTTGCTATTTGAGTAAATAATTTATAATTGGTGCGATCCAAGCAATATTTTCGTGCGGTGGCGGGAACTCAAACACTGTAAAGACTGCTTCGGTGGAACAGTTGTTGGATTTGTGCTTTTCTAGAACATCACCGTCTTCGTTATCCTGTGTTTCAGTTCGATCGGCACAAGCAACGATATTGTAGACACGCGGGGCTTCCGGAGCTTGGAAGCAGACACACTCCTTGTGGGACATGCCCCGTTCCAGGTTATAGTATCGGATGTTTTGGAGTTCTCCGACTTGTTTCCAGTCGCTGTGGAGATCCTCCTTGTATCCGTCAGAAAGCAGAAACATCACTTTGATGTCATCTGGAGAATCTATGTCTCCAACGTTTTCTGTTATGCAACACGCGCACATTTTTTCCAGAGAACGAAATTTGTAAGTCTCGTCCTCTTCTTCCTCGCTCTGGCCCGTCCAAGCCTTAGTAGTGACAAAATCTGGGAGTCCATCTTCAGGGAACTCGCTAGCAAAGGTTTGTTGGCCGGGACCAAGAGAGTTGTTGTTTGCATCACAATCAGACTCCCCAAGGCAGGGGCTACCTCCTCCACTCCAAATATCATAGAATGGATGGTAACTAACCTGACAGAGTGTGTCGGTATAATAGTATAATCTGTTGTCAAAAGGTGTTGCGTTTACCTCAATATTGCCAGACTCTCCACGAAATCTTTCTACTAATAGATCAGGATCTATTGTCTTACATTTATCATCCCAGCTCTGAAATTGTAGATACGAATTATTTGAAGAAGTATACCATCTACCCTCAATAAATGACTGATACGCACCCATTGGCTCTGGACGAATAGACTGACCCTTGTAGTATAAAACGAAATGTATATGGCAATTATCAGAGTTTCCAGTGCTCCCACATTTTCCAATTGGCTGCCCTTGAAGTACTACTTGATTTTCATAGACAGAAATGGACTGAAGATGAGCATAACGGGTCACATACTCATCACCGTGATAAACATCTATAAAATTGCCATAGCCGCCATTCCATCCAAAATGAGTTTCAGCCCTTCCGGGTGCAGACGCAAGTACTGCATGACCGCAATCTTGATCACCTGGAATGCTGAAATCAATAGCATAGAAGTCCTGCTTTTGATGTGTGATACTTCCACCATAGCCAGTGGTTCAAGTAAGCCGCTCCGCGGCAGACTTCCTTCCTTCCGCCCGTTGACAGTCCAGGCGTAGGCCGTTCACGGTCCAGCCTCCTTCTTCAGATCATTCCCGGCAAGTTGCAGGGATTCACCCCTCTC
>Ga0209270_1003482_pt1 | contig 13564 bp, 13 predicted proteins | sample MTBAKSrepl1MetaG_FD_187456 | JGI IMG/M metagenome (GOLD analysis project Ga0209270, IMG submission 187456) | Enrichment culture microbial communities from Arthur Kill intertidal strait, New Jersey, USA, that are MTBE-degrading - MTBE-AKS1... | ecosystem: Environmental > Aquatic > Marine >...
CCGGCTGAACGCGGCCGGGTTAAAGGCCGCAAAAACCAAAAGGGCTTTTACCGGTATGAAAAACCGGCCTTTAAATGGCCCGGCAGGAAAAATAAAAAACAGGTCAACCCCAAGATTTATGAATTTTTCGGGGGAACCGCCCGGAAAGCATTCAGCCCGGCCGTTATCCAGGACCGCCTGGCATGGGTTCTGACCAATGAAGCCGCCCGCTGCCTGGAAGAGGGGATCATCGCTTCTCCCCAGGACGGCGACCTGGGCGCGGTGCTGGGTCTGGGGTTCCCGCCGTTTCTGGGCGGGCCCTTTCGAAATATGGATGCGCTCGGCATCGACCATGTGGTTGCCAGACTGAAGATCTTGGAAGAATCATACGGGCCCCGGTTTGCCCCGGCGCAGATTCTGATGGACATGCATCAAAACAAGCGGCGGTTTTACCCGGAGTGAGTTGCGGGTTACGGGTTGCGCGTTGCGGGTTGCGAGCCATCGATCGGCAAAAAATCCAAAAACCCCTTTGCGTCCTTGGCGACTTTGCGGTTCAGATGTGGTGGTTATAAAATGGGAGACCGGCATGAGTGAAAATAAGACTGCGGGGAATTCGGGCGGCCCGCTCAAGGGGATCCGCATCCTGGATTTCAGCCGCCTCTATCCCGGTCCGCTGGGGACCATGCTGCTGGCCGACATGGGCGCCGAGGTGATAAAAATAGAAGACCCCCTTCAGCCGGATTATGTGCGTCATTTCCCGCCGTTCATTGGAACGGAATCGGCCGCTTATCTGGCCTTCAATCGCTCCAAGAAAAGCCTGGCAATGCGTTACCGGGAAGAAGCGGGACAACGGATCTTTTACGATCTGGTTCAAACGGCCGATGTGGTGGTGGAGCAGTTTCGACCGGGCGTCATGGATCGGATGGGGCTGGGGTATCAGCGGGCCCGGGAAAAAAACCCTAAAATCATCTACCTTTCCCTGACAGGGTATGGTCAGGATGGACCCTACGCTCATCAGGCCGGGCACGATTTAAACTACATCGGAATTGCCGGAATCCTGGGCCAGACCCTGTCGGACGATTTAGCGCCGGCCATCCCCGGCCCCCAGATGGCCGATGTGGCCGGGGGCGCATACATGCTCGTGATTGCCTGCCTGTCGGCCCTGTTTGCCCGGGGGCGGACGGGGGAAGGGCAGCAGGTCGACCTTTCCATGCTGGACGGAGTCCTGCCGCTGATGACGCTGCAGATGGCCCAGCACTGGGCGGCGCCGGAGACGCTCAAAGGGGAACGGCTGCCGCTCTCGGGCGGCCTGGCGTCCTATAACGCCTATCGCTGCTCCGACGGGAAGTATGTCGCTTTGGCCGCACTGGAGCCCAAGTTCTGGGAGGTGTTTTGCGACTGGGTGGAAAAGCCCCGCTGGAAAGATAAAATTTACGCCCTGGGCGCGGAATGCCGCCGATTAAAAAAAGAGATGACGGACTTGTTCCAAACCCGGTCCCGCGACGAGTGGGTGCAGTCCGCCGCCCGGCGCGATATCTGTCTAACGCCGGTTTTGGCGCTGGACGAACTTGAAAATGATCCGCATCTCAAGGCGCGCAAGATGTTCATCTCCCAGCCGCATCCTTCCTGTGGAAACGTCAAGAGCATCGGCGTGCCGATCAAGTTCAGGGGGACGCCGGCCGTCGTCCGGAAAGCGTCGCCGCTCCTGGGGCAGGATACCGCCGCTATCCTGAAGGATATGGGGTATACGCCGGACCGCATCAAAAGCCTGCATCTTGACAAAATCATTTTTGACGGCGCATGCAACCCCGAAATCAAAATTTAGCAGGCTGTTGCACAAACGCGGCAACATATTTTTAGTCAATAAAATCAAAATATTTTCTGACAGGATCAACAGGATTGACACGATTTGGTTTACGGCTTCCGGAAAGGCGACACGATCTTGTTTAACCTGTAATCCTGTCGAAACATTAGCGCTCATATACTTAGTCAAAGATGTATAGCCGGCAGCCGCTTGCGGGGGGTTTTAACTTGACACTTGGTTATAGGTTACTTATAAATCACGATATTTGGCACTGCCTTGCGCCCAACCCGGGCGTAACCCGGCAGTTGCATCCATAAGACGCAAGGGGCAGCGTCCGGATTTTGAATCAAACGCGTAAAGGAGACCGAAGGTGTCGGAGAAAATAAAGAAAGTGGTGCTGGCTTATTCCGGGGGACTGGATACCTCGGTGATCCTAAAATGGCTGATCGAGACCTATCAGTGCGAGGTGATCGCCTTTTCGGCGGACCTGGGGCAGGAAGAGGAACTGGACAGCATTAAACCCAAGGCCTTAAAGACCGGGGCGTCAAAGGTTTATATCGATGATTTGAAAGAGACCTTTGTGAAAGATTATGTGTTTCCGGCTTTTCGGGCCAATGCCATCTATGAGGGTCAATATCTTCTGGGGACTTCGCTTGCCCGTCCCCTGATTGCCAGGCGCCAGATGGAGATCGCTAAAACGGAAGGCGCCGATGCCGTCAGCCACGGCGCTACCGGCAAAGGAAACGACCAGGTCCGATTCGAACTCAGCTATCTCGCTTTGGATCCCCACATCAAGATTATTGCGCCCTGGCGGGAATGGGATCTCGGCTCCCGGACCGCCCTGATGGCGTTTGCTCGGAAACACGGGATCGATGTGCCCACCACACCGGCAAAACCCTACAGCAGCGACCGTAATCTGCTGCACATCAGTTTCGAAGGGGGCGTTCTGGAGGATCCCTGGGCGGCGCCGCCCGAAGATATGTTCCTCCTGACGGTTTCGCCGCAGCAGGCGCCGGATACGCCTGAGACCATCGAGATTGAATTCAGAGCGGGCGATCCCGTCGCCGTAAACGGCGAAAGCCTGTCGCCGGCAAAACTTCTGAAGAAGCTGAACCGGCTGGGCGGACGGCACGGCATCGGCCGGGCCGATATCGTCGAAAACCGTTTTGTCGGGATGAAATCCCGCGGAGTTTACGAAACGCCGGGTGGGACCATTTTGCGGGCGGCGCACATGGCCGTCGAATCGATCACCCTGGATCGCGAAGTGGCGCATCTGCGGGATGCGCTGATCCCCAAATATGCGGAACTGGTCTATTACGGTTTCTGGTTTTCGCCGGAGATGAAGCTCCTGCAGGGGATGATCGATGCCACCCAGCAGAATGTCAGCGGGGTTGCGCGGCTTGAACTTTACAAGGGCAACTGTCGTGTCCTGGGGCGCAAATCGGACCGGTCTCTATACAGCGAGGCGCATGCCACCTTTGAAGGCGACCAGGTATACAGCCAGAAGGATGCCGCCGGCTTTATCCGCCTGAACGCCTTGAGACTGCGCATCCAGAGGCTGATGAACACGGAGCGGATGTAAATATTCCGATTGGCATCATCCTCGAACCGGGATAAAGGACCATTCAGTAAAATCCCCCCTCTATCCCCCCTTTAAAAAAAGGGGGGGGAAGTTTCGGCCGCTTCGGGCTGATCGCCGAAGGGGGGATTTGATTTAAGCGTTTTTTGATTAGAGGGAAGAAGGAGTCAGGCATGTCTCAAAAGCCTTGGGACGGAAGATTTTCAGAACAGACGGACAAGGGCGTTGAAGCGTTTACAGCGTCGATCGATCTCGACAAACGGCTGTATGCCTATGATGTGGAAGGAAGCATCGCCCACTGCCGGATGCTCGCCAGGGCAGGCATCATCTCCGAAGCGGAATCGGCCGAACTGGTGCAGGGACTGCGCGCGATTCTGAAAGAGATCGAGCAGGGAGTGTTCCTGTTCGACGACAGCCTGGAAGATATCCACATGCACATCGAGGCGCGCCTGGCGCAAAACCTGGGGCGGGTGGCCCAGAAGCTGCATACCGCCCGGAGCCGCAATGACCAGGTGGCCCTGGATGTGCGCATGTATCTGCGGGATGAAACGGCCGCCGTCATCCGGCTTCTGTTTCAACTGCGCAAGGAAATCGTGGCCCAGGCAAAGTCTCACCTGGATGTGGTCATGCCGGGCTACACGCACCTGCAGCGGGCCCAGCCGGTCCTGTTGTCGCACCATCTGATGGCTTACTATGAGATGTTTTCCCGCGATGCGGAAAGGTTTCAGGACTGCTATCAACGCATCAATGTCATGCCGCTGGGGAGCGCGGCCCTGGCCGGCACCACCTACCCCATCGACAGGGAATATACCGCCAAGCTGCTGGCTTTTCCGGCGGTGTCGGCCAACAGCATGGACACCGTGTCCGACCGGGATTTTATTTTAGAGTTCCTGTCCTGCGCCAGCATCTGCATGGTTCATTTCAGCCGCATTTCGGAAGAACTGGTTTTGTGGTCTTCTTCCGAGTTCGGCTTTGTGGAGATTCCGGATGCGTTTTCCACCGGCAGCAGCATTATGCCCCAGAAGAAAAACCCGGATGTGCCGGAATTGGTCCGGGGAAAAGCCGGCCGGGTATTCGGCGACCTGGTTTCCCTGCTTACGGTTATGAAAGGACTTCCGCTGGCCTATAATCGCGACATGCAGGAGGATAAGGCGCCCCTCTTTGATGCGGTCGACACGCTCAAGGCCTGTATCCTGATTTATATCCAGATGCTGCCTCGGCTGCGGTTTAAAAAGGAGGTCATGCTGCGGGCGACCCGCACCGGCTATTTGAATGCGACCGATCTGGCCGATTACCTGGTGGGGCAGGGGATGTCGTTTCGCCAGGCCCACGGCGCCGTCGGCAAAGCGGTGGCCTACGCGCTCTCAACGGGCAAAGAGCTGCATGATTTGTCCCTGGCGGAACTCCGGAAATTTTCGTCCCTGATCAAGGAAGATATCTATCAGGTTCTGGCTACCGAGCGGATGGTCGACCGACGTACATCCACAGGCGGAACCGCCACCACGGCCGTAAAAAAAGCGATTTCCAAGGCTGAAAAATACTTGAAAAAAACAACCGACGTTAATCGATGCTCTTGAAAACAGGCAGAAATATCCGGCCGTACATCCTGATTCTGCTGGCAGTCGGCTTTCTATGGACAGGGTGCGGAAAAAAAGCGCCGCCGCGACCCCCGCTGCGGGATGATGCGCCGGCTGCGGTCGGCCGTTTAGGCAAAACCATCAACGGCGACACCCTGCGCCTGAACTGGAACCCCATTGCAGGAAAGGGTCCGGCGGCCGCCGGCTTTTACGTTTACCGGTCAAAAACGCGGCTTGCGGATTCAAACTGCCCCACCTGCCCGGTCCTGTTTGAAAGGGTGGCCGTGATTTCGAACCGGAAAATGGGGACGGATGCCGCCGCCCCGGGACCGCTTGAATATCAGGAACCTCTGGAGAGCGGCTACCGCTACATCTATAAAGTGACGCCCTATTCGCAAAGCGGTTTAACCGGTAAAGATTCCGGCATGGTCGCGTTTGAGCACTGAATATTTTATCCGATAAAAAAACTTTTTTTTAGTGCCGGTACAGCGTTAAGCAGTTTGCCTTGAGTTTTATGTTTTAAAATACAAATTCCAGGCACCAAATTACAAACAAATCTCAAATTCAAATACTCAATGCCTCAAACTTTTTGGACGAGATGCTGAAAATTCCTTTTTTTAAAATGAGCGGCAGCGGCAACGATTTTATCATCATCGACAATCGCTCGGCGATTATCGCCGGCGCAGATATGGGGACATTTGCCCGCAAGGTTTGCTGCCGCAGGATGTCGGCGGGGGCGGACGGCCTGATCCTGGTGGAAACATCGAAAGCCGCCGATTTCAAGTGGCGGTTTTTTAATTCCGACGGCAGTCCGGCCGAGATGTGCGGCAACGGCGCCAGATGCGTGGCCCGTTTTGCCCTTGTCAATCATATTGCCGGCCCCGACATGTCCTTTGAAACCGATGCGGGGACCGTATCGGCGACGGTTTCGGACCGGCGCGTAAAGATCAGCATGCCCGATCCGGACAATCTCAAACTAAACGAGGTGGTGTCGCTGTCAACCGGCCCCCTGGCATTTTCGAGCGTAAACACCGGAGTGCCGCACGTGGTGGTGACGGCAACGGACCTGGATGCGGTCCCGGTTGTGACAATCGGCCGGGAAATTCGCCGGCATCTTAAATTTGCGCCGGCCGGAACCAATGTCAATTTTATCAGCCTGCGGCCGGACGGCGTCGTTGCCGTACGGACTTATGAACGCGGGGTTGAAGATGAAACCCTGGCATGCGGAACCGGTGCGATTGCCTGCGCCGTCGTATTGGCCGCCCAATCTGAAAAACCGTCGCCCGTCGATGTTGAAACCAGAAGCGGGGGGCGTCTGCGCATCTATTTCAATGAAAAAAACGGCCATTTTTTTAATATTTTTCTTGAAGGCGACGCCCGTATCATCTACAAAGGAAAACTTTGGGGGGATGCTTGGAATTATGAATAGCGTCAGTTGCCTGTTGTCGGTTGTCCGTCGCGGAGTCATCTCATGCCGTTTTTCTTTTAACGGACAACTGACAACAGGCAACGCTCACTTCCGGCGAATACGCCGGTTGAAGTTTCCGGGATAACACTTTAGAAACAGCAGTATCATATTCGGAGAAGGAACATAGACTATGCTGACCATCGAGAAATCCGATCGACTCAAAAGCCTGCCGCCCTACCTGTTTAAAGAGATTGACCGACAAAAGGACGAGGTCCGAAAAAAAGGCGTTGACATTATTGACGTTGGGGTCGGCGATCCGGACATGCCGACGCCGCCGCATATCATCGCGGCGCTGAACGAAGCTGCTGCCGATCCGGCCAACCATCGCTATCCTTCCTATAGCGGCATGGTGGATTTCAATGCCGCCGTCGCCCGCTGGTACCGGAAACGGTTTAATGTAACCTTGGATCATGCCAAAGAGGTCGTAACCCTGATCGGGTCCAAAGAGGGGATCGCGCATATTCCCCTGGCGTTCATCAACCCGGGGGATTTGGCCCTGGCCAGCAGTCCGGGGTATCCGGTTTATCATATCGGCGTGCAGTTCGCCGGGGGCCGGACTTACTTCATGGACCTTCTGAAGGAGAACGATTTTCTGCCGGATCTCACCGCAATTCCTGAGGATGTCGCCCGCAGCGCCAAGCTGATGTTTATCAATTATCCGAACAATCCCACGGCGGCGGTGGCTACGGCCGAATTTTTCAAGGAAGTGGTGGCCTTTGCCGAAAAGCACCGGATCATCGTGTGCCATGATGCCGCTTATACCGAAATGGCGTTTGGCGGCTACCGGCCGATCAGCTTTCTGGAAACGGACGGCGCCGGGGAAGTCGGCATTGAATTTCACTCCCTTTCCAAAACTTACAATATGACCGGATGGCGCCTCGGGTTTGCCGTCGGCCGCAGCGATGTCATCCAGGCCCTGGGCCAGATAAAAAGCAATATTGATTCCGGGGCATTCCAGGCGGTGCAAATTGCCGGCATCGCCGCTCTGGAAGGCGATCAAGGCTGCGTGACGGAAATGAATAAGGAATACGCCGCCCGCCGGGATATTCTGGTGAACGGTCTGATCGACCTGGGCCTGTCGGTGGAAATGCCGCGAGCCACTTTTTATGTCTGGATCGGGGTCCCCAAGGGGTATACCTCGGCCGAATTCACCAGCCATTTGTTGCTGAAAGCCGGGGTCGTGTGCACCCCCGGCAATGGATTCGGCGCTGCCGGGGAAGGGTATGTCCGCATGGCCCTGACGGTCGGGCAGGAAAGAATGAAAGAGGTGATTGAACGGATCCGTTCCATCGGATTCTGATTCCGCAGATGCCGTTCCATACCGCATTTATATCGGTCGGATCGAATATCGGTGATAAGCTCCTGAACTGCCGCAAGGGGATTGCCGCACTGACGGCCGGGGGGCGTTCGGTTTTAAAGTCCCGATCCCACTTTTACCGGACCGAACCGGTGGACTATGACGATCAGGATTGGTTTGTCAACGCGGTTGTTGAAATTGAAACCCGAAGCGAACCGGCGGTTCTTTTCAGGGAATTAAAGCAGGTTGAAAAAGACTTCGGGCGAAAAAAGGATGCAATCCGATTCGGTCCCCGCATTCTCGATCTGGATATTCTGCTGTATGACCGCCTGATACTGGCGTCCGCTGAATTGATTATTCCGCACCCGCGCATGCACCAAAGACGCTTTGTGTTGCAGCCGATGTGTGATATAGATCCCCATGTGGCGCATCCGGTCTTGCAAAAAGACATGCAGTCTTTGCGGGATGCGCTGGTGGAACATGAACAAAGGATCATTCGGATAAGATGAGATTATTAATATTCCTGGGACTGTTATATCTGCTTTATCGCGTGGTGAAGTCATGGCTGGCGCCTCAGAATACGACAAGAACCACGGCATATCGTCAGAAAACCGCTGAAATCGATGATGTCATGGTCAAAGACCCTTTTTGCGAGGTTTACTTTCCAAAAAAAGACGCGATTCGGATTACCCATGCGGGCCGGGAGCTTTTCTTTTGCAGCACCCGCTGCCGGGATAAATACCTTGAAGTCGAGTCAGGCAAACAGCAATGATGTCTTCCACACGCCTAAAAAGAATCCTGAGCCATCCCAATACGCTGATCATATACCGGATATCTGTGTTGCCGGCGATTGTGCTGCTGCTCCTTTTCCCGAATCGGGTCTGCACTTTTCTGGCGGCGATCTTATTCAGCGCGGCCGCCATTACCGATTATCTGGACGGATATCTGGCCCGAAAGAGGGGACTTGTGACCACTTTCGGCCGGGTGATGGATCCGGTGGCGGACAAGCTGCTGGTGTCCACGACGTTTATCATGCTGACCGCCGTGGGGTGGGTTCCAGCCTGGATGGTCTGTGTGATTATCGGTCGCGAGCTGGCCGTAACCGGACTACGCAATATCATTGCCGAAAACCGCAAAGATGTTTCCGCCTCCTGGCTGGGAAAATATAAAACCGGTTTTCAGATTGCCGCCCTCATTCCCCTTGTCTTCCACTATCCCTATTTCGGCGTGGATTTGAATGCCATTGGGCGGTTTTTCCTGTGGGGCGCACTTATATTTACGGTATGGTCCGGCGCCGATTATTTTATCCGGTTCAGAAAACTTTTGCGAATGAATGGATAACCCGCATTTTTTTATTGACAAAAACCATCCGAATAATTAAAAAGAACATTTTCAGAGCGGGAATAACTCAGTGGTAGAGTGCGACCTTGCCAAGGTCGAAGTCGCGGGTTCAAATCCCGTTTCCCGCTCCAATTTTAGCAATAAAATTCAGGGGTGTGCCAACTTCGGCGGCCCCTGAAATGTTGTTGAGAGGTTGATTAGAGTCTGACAACTCTTTAATTATTTTCGTAACCTCCAACGCACGTGCCTGCCGTCCCTGAAAATACCTCCACTTCCAGAGATAATGCACTCCGAATAAGGTGTTTATATAGCTTTTGAATTTCATCGACAGAACTCATTAGTCCGGGGGGAATGATCCATTTTACGCAAGCTAATTATTTATTTCCCAAAAGGGCTCTTTTGTGGTCTTATTTGTAAAATTTATTACAAAGACATGTCACCTTTCCCAATTTCGTGAGATTGACTATGACCATATCAAAAGCAAAAGGGATTATTTTCGGTTTGGCCATCGGGGATGCCCTGGGATATCCGACTGAATTTTTGACCTTGTCGGAAATAAAGAAAAAGTTTGGTCCGGGCGGCATCAAGGATTTGCCTGATCCGGCGCTTTTTTCGGACGACACCCAGATGAGCATTGCCGTTGCCGAGGCCCTGATTAAAGCGGGGGACCAGGACCTTGAAGCCATCATGACAGCCGTCAGGGACGAATTCGTCAAATGGCGAAGCTCGCCGGAAAACAACCGGGCGCCGGGAAGGACCTGCCTGACAGGGGTTTTGAACATGGAACGCGGGACGCACTGGTCCGAAAGCGGCGTGGCCGATTCAAAGGGGTGCGGTTCCGCCATGCGGGTAGCGGCCATCGGCTATTTATATCAGAATAATCCCGAAAAACTGAAAGCGGTTGCCCGGGCATCCGGCATCTGCACCCATGGGCACCGGACCGCCGTTGCCGCAAGCATCGGTGCCGCCTATCTGGTAAAGCTTGCTCTCGACGGGGCTGACCCCGGCGACATGATCAAAGAGGTGCTTTCTTTTACAAAGGGCCTATCCGGGGAATTCGATGCGGCCACAGCCAAGGTTAAAAATTGCCTGGATTGGCCAAACGAGGAAGAGGCTTTAAACCACCTCGGGAAGGGGTGGATCGGTGAAGAGGCGGCCGCCCTGGCGCTGTATTGTTTTCTGCGATATCCAAGCGACTATAAGGCTGTGGTGCAACGGGGGGCCAACACCAACGGCGATTCGGATTCCATTGCCTGCATCGCAGGCTCCATCAGCGGCGCCTGTCTTGGGATCGAGGCGATTCCTGCAGACTGGACAGTGCGTATCGAAAAATCAGCGTATCTAAGTGATCTGTCCCGGCGACTGGCTGCTAAAAAGATAAGCTTATGAAATCGATTGGGACGGGAAAACCTTTATTCTCTTTTCGGAACGTTATTATGGCAAGCGGTATGATCGAGAATTCCTGCCGATGTATTGTTTTGATTGACAATTTAGCCATAATTATGTACACAAAAAGTACATTTAATGACTACACGGGAAGGAGAATGAGGTATGAAATTTATTACGATCCGAGATCTACGGAGCAACACAGCGCGTCTCCGTAGAAATCTTCAGACTGAACGAGAGGTCGTGATCACCGCGAACGGCCGTCCCTTTGCAGTGATGACCCGGGTAGAACCTGATCAGCTTGAAGAAGAGATTCTTGCCATCCGGCGCGCCCGCTCCCGTGCGGCGATCAGTCGCATTCGGGCCAAAGCTAAGGCAGAAGGGCTGGACCGTCTGACGATGGATCAGATCAATGAAATCATTGCGAAAACACGAATAGGAAAGCAGGACAAGTGAGAGTTGTCTTGGACTCCAATGTGATCGTTTCCGCTGTTCTGACAACTCATGGCCCATGTGCCCAGATCCTGGATATGCTTGCCGACGGTGTGTTCGGAATCTTTGCGGACGATCGAATCCTTGCGGAATACGATTCTGTTTTAAGTCGTCCCGCTCTGAGGCTTGGTCCTAGTGATGTTGCCGAAGTGATGATACTAATTCATTCCTCCGCTGAACCGGTCGCTGCTGTTCCGCTGCCGTCTGAGCTTCCGGATCCTGGCGACATACCTTTTCTGGAAGTAGCGGCCGCAGCGGGTGCCATCTTGGTTACGGGTAATATTCGCCACTTCCCAAATAAGTCCTGCGCTGGGGTCACCGTCCTTACTCCCAGGGAATTTATAGACCTCGTACGGTGTTCCCCATAACCTCTTGTATTGCGGGCTCCATCCGCGTCACAAGTCAAAATGCTTGAAAGGAATAGCAAAAATACCTTTTTCAATTCAATTTAAGATGCGACTCCAAATTATAGTTTATTTACTTACTTTGCCATATTTTTTATGCAGCTGCAGGGTTAACACTTCAATATGAACATCATCGCTATTATTGTTTTACTTGCCGTTACAATCGATCTCCTTTTGCATGTGTTCGCAGATTATTTGAATTTGAAAATGATCCGTAAAGAACTTCCCGAAAACTTCCAAGGGCTATATGATCCGGCACGCTACCGAAAATCCCAAGAATATTTAATAGCCAACACCCACTTCGGCTGGATTGCATCGGCGTTCAATATCGGTCTACTTTTGATATTCTGGTTCGGCAAGGGCTTTCTGTTGCTTGATGACTGGTCTCGCTCTTTGGGTTACGGCCCCGTCATAACCGGTCTCGTGTTTATTGCGGCATTAATGATGCTGAAAGGACTTTTTTCTCTTCCGTTTAGCATCTATCGTACTTTTGTGATTGAAGAGCGTTTCGGGTTTAACAGAACTACTTGGTCAACCTTTATCATGGATCTGGCCAAGAGGCTGCTTCTGGTGTTGTTGCTTGGAACGCCGGTTGTTGCTGGAATCCTGGCGTTTTTTGAATATTTTGGCATCAATGCGTGGTGGTATTGCTGGCTCGCTGTCACTTTATATATGCTTGGCATTCATTTTGTGGCGCCGAACTGGATTATGCCGCTGTTTAATAAATTTACGCCGCTCGAGAAGGGGGTGCTCAGAGACACGATCCTGTCTTATGCCAATTCCATTAATTTTTCACTTGAAAACGTTTTCGTTATGGATGGATCTAAGCGCTCCGGCAAGTCCAACGCTTTTTTTACGGGATTCGGCAATCATAAGCGGATTGTTCTGTTTGACACACTTATCAAGCAGCATTCCGTCAGTGAGCTGCTTGCCGTTCTGGCCCATGAAATGGGGCACTACAAAAAAAGGCATATTTTCCAAATCATGATTCTCGGCATTTTTCAAACCGGCTTTATGTTGTACCTTCTGACCTTTTTTATTTCATATCAGGAACTTTTTAACGCTTTTTATATCTCCCAAAAATCGGTCCATGCCGGACTGATCTTTTTTGCTTTGCTGTTTTCGCCCATTGATTTTTTCATCGGTATTTTTATGAAAATGCTTTCGCGCAGGAACGAAACAGTCGCGGACCGATTTGCGGTGGAAACCACCCACGATCCGAAATCCATGGTGGAGGCATTGAAAAAACTTTCGGTTCACAATTTGTCCAATCTTTTTCCGCATCCATTTTATGTGTTTTTAAATTATTCCCATCCACCAGTTTTACAACGAATTAAAGCGATTCAATAAGGGGCCATAAAGGGGCCAAAGGTGCCATGAATTATATCATCCTCAAAAGGGACAAAATGGGGACAATGGGGACATTGCCAGTCATTCAAACAAATGTCCCGTTGAGAAACCCGTCATATACCCGCCAACCCGACATTCGGGAATTAACGGCGGTCTTATAAGAAGATTTACAAGCCGGAAAGGCAAAAACCTCAATGTGTGTTATCGAGCCGGCATCATCGAGCGTTGGGGCATGGGCACCTTGAACATCATCGACTGGTGCGCCGAAAACAGCAACCCTACGTGTATCGCGACTCCTTCTTCTGCTGCAATCCTACAACCTGGGGTTTGAGGTGGGCCGATATATCAGTCTGGAACGTCTCATCGAACAGAACAAGGAACGATACTACGAAACCCTGGAGCAAAGTTCACACGACTGGCATAACGGCAGACACGACCCCTGGGCATACATCAACTTCCTCTTGTCGATTTTTAAAACGGCGTACCAGGAGTTTGAGGAGTGTTTGGGCCAGATCAAATCATCCAGGGGGGCTAAAACAGAATTGATCGAAAAGGCCGTAAAGAAATTTTCTTCCGAATTTTCGCTGGGCGATTTGGAAAGAAACTGTCCAAGCGTCAGCCGGGATATGATTCGCCGGGTCCTTAGGAACCTTCAGTCCAAAGGTGATGTCGAATGTCTGGGGCGTGGTCCCGGTGCTCTGTGGTGCAAGCGGGAAAAGAGGTAATACCCTTAAAAGAGGGTAATAAAAAGGGTAATACGATAATGGTGGGAGTCAAATCCAAATAGGAAAGGGAAGCTGCCAAAGCCGGAGATACGGTATCGATAGATGAATTAAGGAAAGAAGTAGAATCATGGTAAAATGGTCTGTACCCTTTCCCTTGATTTC
>Ga0209270_1003484_pt1 | contig 13556 bp, 12 predicted proteins | sample MTBAKSrepl1MetaG_FD_187456 | JGI IMG/M metagenome (GOLD analysis project Ga0209270, IMG submission 187456) | Enrichment culture microbial communities from Arthur Kill intertidal strait, New Jersey, USA, that are MTBE-degrading - MTBE-AKS1... | ecosystem: Environmental > Aquatic > Marine >...
CGGGGGCGGTCGCCGAACGATATAAACGCATTTTGTTGCAGCCCTTGGGCAGAGACCCCCACGGGCGGGCAGAACGCTGTTTGGTTGCGGCCGTCAGGCCGCCTTGGGTAATTTTCTAAGAACATCACTGTAACAGGGCAATGCCAATCCCTTCCCCCGGACACCAAACGGCTATAAGACGTAAAAACGCCAAGGGACTCTCCCTGTTGCCGCATGATGACGCCCTTGAAACGGACCATCGACATTCGGGAAGAAACATCGCACAGGACAGGATTACAAATGAAAACAGACAGATCAGGCAAAGCCGGATGGGTCCGCGCCCCCGCGGGTGAGGAAGGCCTGAACCTTGGGATCCCTGGATTCCTTCAGGAGGCGTTTGGGATTGCCGCTGGCGATGATGGTGCGGGTCTCCGCGTCCAAGAAGATAGCGTTGTCGGCCACGGCAAAGATGCTGGGGAGTTCATGGGTCACGAGGACCATGGTGGTCCCCAGGCTGTCGCGCAGTTCCAGAATGAGGTTGTCCAGTAGGGAGGAGGTGACCGGGTCGAGCCCTGCCGAGGGTTCGTCAAAGAAGAGAAACCTGGGGTCCAGGGCCAGGGCGCGGGCCACGCCGGCCCGTTTCCGCATCCCGCCGCTGATCTCGGAAGGGTAGTGGTCTTCGAATCCGGCAAGTCCTACCAGGGAGAGCTTGAGCGAAGCCAGGTCGCTGATTTCCCTGGGAGACAGGTCCATGAATTCGTAGAGAGGCAGACTGATGTTTTCAGCCAGGGTCATGGAACTCCACAGGGCGCCCCCCTGAAACACCACCCCGATATTGCGCGCCAGGCGGTCCCGGGTCTCCTGATCCGCCTCCCAGAAATTGACCCCATCCAGGAAGACGGCTCCTTTGGAGGGGGCCTTCAATCCGGTCAGGGCGCGCATGACCGTTGTCTTGCCGCACCCGCTCCCCCCCATGATCACAAAGATCTCTCCGGCCTGAACCTCAAAGGTGAGATCCTGCTGGATCACCACACTGCCATAGGCGATGGTCAGGCCTTTGGCCGCGATGGGGCCCTGCGGGGGCATGATCAGGGAGTCTCCCCGTCGAGGCAGAGCGTCTGGATCGCCCGTCCCATCTCCCGGCTGAGGGCCTCCACGGCCCGGCCGTGGGCCGCCGCCAGGTCCCCGTATTCAGGACCGTCCACAGGGTGCGAAAAGGCGGATTTCTTTGTCAGTAGAAGATGTCCCTTCTTTCTGTCGTATATGGACCAGCGGGCATTCAGCAAGACCTCGCCGGCCAGTGACCCGTCCAGGCGGATGATTTCCACCGAAATCTGCCAATCCACTGTCTCAGGACCTCTAAACGGAAAAACAATGACCGTGTCCGCAGGCAGAAGGCGCGACAGGTTTTCCACCAGGACCCGGGTGAAGTTGTCCTTCAGCGGCTCTGCCCATTCGTCAAATCCGGCAAGGTGGAGTTCGTTGTCGCCCACGCGGGTCACCATCTGCTGCCGGTCCAGATAGGCTGGAAAGGACACAGGCCCGATCCCTATGGTTGCCCGGGCCGGCACTGCCTTTTTCTGGACCTTCTGCACCCCGCCCTCGAGGGGGTTCAGGAGATAAAAGCGGGTGGGCGCGCTGCCGGTGCATGCGGCGAGCGCGGGGAGGAGGAGGGCCACAGCTATGATCGGTATCTTGTGAAACTTGTACAGCATGATGTCATCTCCTTCTGGGCGCGCCTCTGCCGTATAGGAGGGCGTCCGGGTGACGCTCCAGATAATCGGTCAGGGACCGGATGGACCGGGCCATGGCGGCAATCTCTTTCAGGACCTCGTCCAGGTGATACATGAGGGGGGAATCGTCGGCAATGGCCTGTCTTGCCGCATCCAGCGTCTTTTCCCCGTGATCCAGAACCTCCCGGGCCTTTTCAAGGGTTGTCTTGAGATTCTGCGCCAGCTCCTCTGATCGGCCGTCCACATTCTGGACCAGCCCCCGCGCATCCCCGAGTACGGCATCCATCTGAGAGGCCAGGGGCGCGACCTGGGCATCGGCATTCACGGCCAGCCTCTTGTATGCCAAAACCGTTTCATCGATGCTCGCGGTCAGGGGTTCGATGCGGCTGTCCAGGTTGTTGACCAGTTTCCTCGTATCCTCAACTGCCTGCTTCAGGACATGCAGGGTATCCGGTATGTCGGGGGATTTGACAAGGGCCTCGATGGCCCCGAAGGCAGAGACGAGTTTGTTGATGATGTCCTCCACTGGAAGCCGTTGCATCACATCGGTGATTCGCTCGAAGGGCGAGGGGATGGTGGGTATCTCCGGGTATCCGGTTTCTATTCCTGCCAGGCGCACAGGGGTATCGGGATAAAATCCCAATCCGATCATCAATTGACCGGTTATGAGGCTCCCCATGGTCAGTTGGGCCCTGAGTCCCCGGTCTATAAGCTGTGGGAGGGCCCTGCTGACGTCCAGCTTCCGGCTTTCATGGACCACTTGCACCAAAGTGGGATCGATTTCGATGATGACGGGGATAGAGACCGACAGGTCTTTTGAATCGGCCTCAATGGTGATGCTCTTCACCGATCCGATCTTGACGCCTCGAAACAGGACCGCGTTGCCCACGTTCAATCCTTGCAGCGATCCCTTAAAGAATAATGAAAATCTGTCTATTTCTTTAAAGAATTTACCGCTTCCAAAAATGACAATACCTGCGGCGATGAGCACGGCCGCTCCTATCACAAAGGCGCCTATGAGGGTCTTGCTTGCCTCTCGGTTCATTTCAATTCCTCAAATGAATGTCGTTCAACCCTATGGTCTCAAAAAACCGGGACAGGTGCGGCTGAGGCTGCACAGGGTGCTTAGGCCGTGCGCCTGAAGGCGCACCTGCAGGAAGGGTTTTCGGGCTTATTCGTCCTGGTCTGCCCAAAGGGATCCCCTTAGAGAAGACACGTTCAACCTGGAGATCCGGGGCGCCCTTTGCATGGAAGGCTCACACTGTTAAATCCCCAGGATGTTGCACGCCAGGGTGACGAAGGCCGTTGCTGCCACGATGCTGACGATCCCTGTGACTACGGCGGACGTGGCTGCATCTCCTACGGCAGAGGCGCTTCGACTGCACTGCATCCCCCTGAGGCATCCGGCCAAGGCCACCAGAACCCCAAAAATAATGCTCTGGACCAGACCGATCCAAAGATTGTTGAGATTCAAGGCGGCCTTTGTCTGGTTGTAATACTCCACGGCACTCAGATCCAGCATGCCCACTCCCACAATCAGGCCCCCTAAGATGCCCATGAAGTCTGCATAAATACACAAAAGCGGCATCATCAGCGTAAGGCCTATCATCCGGGGGAGGACCAAAAATTCCACAGGGGAGATCCCCATGGCCCTGAAGGCGTCAATCTCCTCGTTGACCTCCATGGTCCCCAGTTGGGCGGCAAATGCGGCCCCTGTCCGACCGGCCATGATAATCCCTGTCATGACCGCCCCCATGACGCGCACCATGGCAATGCCCACCAGGCTGGCCACATAGATCTGTGCCCCAAAAAGCATCAACTGGACCGCGCCGACAAAGGCGAGGATCAGACCCACCAGCAGACTGATGAGCGAGACAATGGGAAGGGCCTCTATGCCGCATTCCTGAATAATTTTAGTGAGATCAGAGCCGCGAAAGCGTGCCTTCCCTCTCAGGAATCTGGCAACGGCAATGGCGATTTCTCCGATAAAATCCAATATCTCTCTGGAGGATCGGAAGAAATCCACTGTCTCCGCGCCAACGCTCGACAAAAAGGACCTGTCTCCCACGTGTTTCCGGCCCCCCTTCTTTTCAGGAACCGCCGCAGCAAGGGCCAGGAGTCTCTGCGCCCCTTCGGGAAGGCCCTTTGTATCGGCTGTTTTGCCCTGCTTGGAACATGCATCCATCACCTTTGTCAGAAATATGAGGAAGCCGCTGTCCCAGTCGGAAAGGGATTGGACATCGAAAGAGATGCGCCTGATCTCCGGATCGGATTCCATCTCTTTGAGGACCCGATCCGCAGAAGGACACTGGTTTTTCAGGATCCAGGCCCCGGTCACTCGGAGGGCAAGCGTATCCTGATCCGGCCGGGCAAATCCCAGTTCGCAGGGCAGGGAAGGGTGATCAGCGCTGTTGGTCATTCCCGGGCTTAGGCCTTTCTAATGGCGGGGGTTGGCGTTGGGCCTCCGAGACAGCAACCCCTGTTCGGCCCGGATAGGGCTGGCCACGGGCTGACTGCTCAGGCGAGGGGGAACATACCTTAAATTTTTCGGGTTGACAACTTAATGTGGTTCACTTAACGAAAATTGGGTGTATCATCTCAATAAATCGGGGCATGGCTTTATGTGCATCAGGGTGACCAGAAAGCCGTTCTTGTAGATGCGGCTGAACCGCACTTGCACCGGATTTTTGAGATCATACAATTGCAGGTATCACCGGGATAGAAGGCTGACGCCTGAAATCCGGGTATAGAAGGCTGACGCCTGAAATCGGAAGAAGGACTATATGCCTCAGGGCGATTTACGTCTCACAAGGGGAGGACGCGACATGGATCTGCCTGAAAAGGGAAGGGAGGTATCCCTGCCTGAGATTGCCGCTATCTGCAGGGAGTACGGCCTGACAGACCTGTGGCACAAGATCGAAAAGGACCCGCCCGCCATTCCCTTCAGGTGCGACGGGTGTTCCCTGTGGGTTGATCGGTGGCAGGGCATCGATCTCTACCCTGCCTGCTTCCTGCACGACCTCAAATACTGGTGCGGCTACCCGGGCGAAGAGGCCGAGCGGCTCATTGCCGATGCTGAACTCATGATCCATATGGCCAGGGCCGGGGCCCCCAAAATGGCCCAGCTCGTCTTTGCCGGGGTCCGGATCGGGGGCCACTCGGCCCTCAGGCGGTCGTTCAGTTGGGGTTTTGGCCGTCGGCCGGGTTAGAGGAGTTCCGACTCGATAAACCCGGGGGTCATCTTTTTCAGGATGCGCACAATATTGTTCAACTGGATTTCCACGGTCCCTTCGTACATCTCGATAATGCGATTGTCCCGGTAACGACGCTCCACCTCCTGATCCAGGAAATACCCGTAACCCCCGAACACGGTGATGGCATCGTCGATGATAGCCTTTGCCGTCTCCGGCACGTGGTGCTTGACGGTTGAGGTCACCATGGGAATGGCCCCGGCCAGTTTCTCCGGTCCATGGTCGCAGAGCCAGGCCCCGTAGTAGGTAACCCATTTTAGGGACTGGACCTGACTCCACATCCTGGCCACCTTGTGTCCGATGCCCTGAAAATCGATGATGGACCGGTTGAACTGCTTTCGGTCCCTGGAGTGGCGCAGGGCCTTGAGAAAGGCCCCTTCGCAGATTCCCAGGGCCTGGGCCCCTATCTCGATGCGGCTTTCATCCAGAAAATCGAGCACATTGAGAAGTCCCCGGCCCCGCTCTCCCAAAATATTCTCCCTGGGCACCTTGAGATCGTGAAAGACCACCTCGCTGCTGGAGGCCATATGGAGCCCCATCTTGCCAGTGAGTTCATTGATCTCCAGGCTTCCCCCCAGCCAGGCGCCGGGGTCCCTCTCCACAAGGACTGTGGTCATCCCCTTGCCCGGCCTTGCATCCGGGTCTTCCTGGGCCAGGACGATAAAGAAGTCTGCATAGCCGCCATTGGTGGTGAAGACCTTGGTCCCGTTCAGCACAAGGCCGTCCGGCCTCTCCTGGAGGGTGGTCTCCATGCGGGTCAGATCGCTTCCATGGTCCGGCTCGGTAAACGACACCGCCGAGACCCAGTCTCCCTTGACCAGGGGCGCGAGGAACCTTTGGCGCTGCGCGGGGGTCCCGAAGATTTTGATGATCTTGGCAGGGAGAAAGGCGAGGTGAAGGGCCATGCCCATGCCCGAGTCGGCCTTGCAGAATTCCTCGATGACCAGGACATTTTCCATGATCCCCAGCTCCCCGCCGCCCACGGCCTCCGGATAGTCAAGCCCGATAAATCCGAGTTCGCCCATCTTCTTGTAGATCTCCCGGGGAAATCGGTGATTGTTTTCACATTCCAGAATGAGGTCGGCCTGGAACTCGCCCCGTGCGAATTCAGCGGCCGCCTTCTTGATGTCTTTTTGCTCCTTGCTCAATGAAAAATCCATATCCTTGTTGCCTCCTTTATTTCCTGCTGAGCTCTCTTCCGATGATCATGCGCTGGATCTGGTTGGCCCCTTCGAAGATCTGGGTCAGCTTGGCGTCCCGGAACATCCGTTCGATGGGATAATCCCGGATATAGCCATAGCCCCCGAGGACCTGGACCATGTCCGTGGTGATCTTCATGGCCGCATCGCTGCAAAAGAATTTGGCCATGGATGCCAGTTTTGTGTTTCTCTGGCCTCTGTCAAAGGCAATGGCCGCCCGTTCCATGAGCCCGCGGCTGGCCTCGATAAGGGTGGCCGCGTCGGCCAGTAGGAACTGGATGGCCTGGTGCTGGATGAGCGGCTTTCCAAAGGTCTGACGCTGCCTCGCATAATCGATGGCATAATCCAGGGCCCCTTCGGCAAGCCCCAGGGAAAGGGCGGCCACAGCAGGCCGGGACATGTCGAAGTCTCCCATGGCGATCTTGAAACCCTCGCCCGGCTTGCCGATGAGATTGGCCTCGGGCACCGCCACATCCTCAAGGATGACCTCTGCGGTGTTGCTTCCTCGAAACCCGCACTTGTCCTCGATCCTGCCGATGGAAATCCCCTTTCGATCCCTTTCCACAATAAAAAAGCTAAGCTCCCTCTCGCCTGTCTTGGCCAGCACCGAATAGATCCCGGCAACCGATCCATTGGTGGCGAAAACCTTGCGGCCGTTGAGCACATAGTCGCTGCCGGATCGCCTGGCCGAGCACCGGATGGCCTGGACATCCGAGCCTGCCCCCGGCTCTGTCACCAGATACCCGATGAGGCGTCTTTCATCCGATATCATGGGGCAGTATGTCTTCTTCTGGGAGTGGCTTCCGGCAAAGATAAGGGGATAGCTGCCCACGGCCTGGATGATCAGGAGGAGGGCTGAAGAGGCGCAGGCCTTGGCGATCTCCTCTATGGCCAGGCAAAGGGTGTGGGTAGGGTTGACAGGCCACCCCTCGTATTCCGGCGGGAGCATGATCTTCAACAGGCCCAGGTCCCAGAACAGGGAGACAATGTCCCAGTTAAAAATCCCGCTGCGGTCGTTCTCAGCGGCCGCAGGCCTTACCTTTTCATCTACGACGCGCTTCAGATTTTTGAGCAGTATCTCCTGCTCTTCAGTCCGTTCCATCCTGAGCCCTCCTGTTGCAGATCACTGGAACCGGCCAAAGGGGAGCCAGTCTCCAAGGTTTTCCTCTTTGATCTCCGCGCTCAGCTTCTGGGCAAGCCCCTTGGTTATCTTTCCGATCCGCTGGTAATCTTTTCTTGGGATGCGAAAAGAGGGGGCCGCTATTCCGAGGCAGGCCGCCACCTTGCCTGTCTTGTCATAGATCGGGGATGCAATCCGGCAGACCCCGAGGCGCATCTCCTCGGTATCGGTGGCGAAACCGTTTTTGAGCGCCAATTGCAGTTCATTTTCGAGGTCGTTCAGACGGGTGACGGTGTGTTCGGTGATCCTGGGCAGACCCATGCGCGCCATCACGCGTTGCAGCTTGTCCTTGTCGAGATGGGCCAGATAAACCTTTCCGGGGGCCGTGGCATGGAAATAGGGATATGCGCTTCCGATCCTTGAAAAGAGCCTCACCGCATCCGGCCCCTCCACCTGTTCGATCAGGATGAGCTGATCTTTTATCCGCGCAGACAGCTCAGCGGTTTCGCCGGTCTGTTCCACCAGTTGATTGAGGTATTCCCTGGCCCGGGACCGAAATCCTATCCGGTTCAAGACAATATTCCCGAGATAGAGGAATTTGAAGCCGAGACGATAGGTCTTTGCGTCGGGGTCAAACAGAACATACCCGCTCTCGGTGAGGACCCCGAGGATGCGCCAGAGCGAGGAGATGGGAATGTCCAGCTTCTGGGCGATAGGCTTCAGGCCCAGCTCGCTGGGCGCCTCAGCCAGGAGTTCAAGCACCTTCAATCCCCTTTCGAGCCCGGGGACCTTTTTATTTTTGGCATTTGTTTCCATATATGAAATCTCTTTTTTCAAATATGATAATTAAAACCCGTACAGCGTGTCAAGCATTTTTTTAATTTCTTGACGAGGGCGCACTCAATGGATACGGTCGGCATGACAGGGGCGAGGCATTAGCCCTATGTCTGAGACTTCTCTTAAACGTGCGAAGAAGTTTTGCCCGTGGGGGTCTCTGCCCAAGGGCTGCAAAAACCGAATACAGCTCCTGGGAACGGCACCAGGGCTTTAAAATACGGTCTGTTCCAGCCCCAAGAAGAGGCTTTCATGGGACGGTGCGTCCTTGCTGCCTTTCCATACACATTATCCGGCGCCAGGGGGCGGTCGCCGAACGATACGGACGCATTTTATTGCAGCCCTTGGGCAGAGACCCCCACGGGCGCCCAGGCTGCTGTTTGGTTGCGGCCGTCAGGCCGCCTTAGGCGCAAGGCGGGAGGGCCCAGGGAGTGAATGTCGTATTTTTTGTGATTGTTCTGGTGGCATTTTTCTCGGCCGGTTGGCGCGAGCTCACATGGCACGCTGCAGAAGGGGACTTCTCCCCCATGGAGGCCTTGTCCCGGTCCATGATCGAATCCGCGGCCGGTTCGGTGGAGCTGGCCCTGGGCCTTATTGGGGTCATGACCCTGTTTTTGGGCCTCATGAAGGTGGCTGAGGCAGGGGGACTGCTCACCATCCTGGCGCGCCTGATCAGGCCTCTCATGGTTCGGCTGTTTCCTGATGTCCCGCCAGAGCACCCGGCCATGGGCGCTATGATTCTCAATATGTCGGCCAATGCCATGGGACTTGGCAATGCAGCCACGCCCTTTGGGATTCGGGCAATGGAGGACCTGGATCGCCTCAATTCCCGTCACGGAACCGCCACCGACTCGATGGTCCTGTTCTTGGCCATCAACACCTCCAATGTGACCCTCCTTCCCACGGGCGTCATCGCCCTCCGGGCCGCAGCAGGATCTGCCGACCCGGCCGGAATCCTGCCCACGACACTGTTTGCCACTGTCTGCTCTACCATCGCGGCCATCTGCGCGGCCAAACTCTATGGCCGGATCCCTGTGTTCCGAAAAACCAGGCCGCCTGAGAATCCCCGCCAGGAGGAAGGCCCGATCCATGCCGAGGACACGGCGCCGCAGGATCCGGGTGCATATCCTGGGTGGGTGAGCGCGGCTGCCATCGCCGTGCTCCTGGCCATGATCCCGGCAACCATCTTCTACGGCCGATCGGTCTCCCCCTGGATCATCCCCGGGCTCATGCTGGGATTCCTTCTGTTCGGCGTGGTGAGACGGGTCCGCATCTACGAGCTCTTTGTGGATGGGGCCAAGGAGGGATTCCAGGTGGCTGTGAAGATCATCCCCTACCTGGTGGCCATCCTTGTAGCCGTGGGCATGTTTCGGGCCAGCGGCGCCATGGATGCCATGGTGAAGCTGATCGGGGGCGTGACAGGCAGTCTGGGAATGCCGGCGGAGGCCCTCCCCATGGCGCTGCTGCGGCCCCTCTCAGGATCCGGGGCCTACGGGATTATGGCGTCCATTATCAACAACCCGCAGGTCGGTCCTGACAGCTATACCGGCTACCTGGTGTCCACGCTCCAGGGGTCCACGGAAACCACGTTCTACGTGCTGGCGGTCTATTTTGGCGCAGTGCAGGTCCGCCGCATCCGCCATGCCCTGGCCGCGGCCCTGACCGCAGACCTGATAGGGATTGTCGGGGCCGTGGTCATCTGTTCCCTCCTGTACGGTTAAAACAGTTTTTTTCTTGACATTGTTTTTGAGCAGCGCTATGAATCCATCTCATGGATGCACACATAAGACATATCTCGGCAGCGGATCAGATGAACTGGTGGTGGCGCAGCTTCAACAGGGAGGTGCGCCCGTCTGCGTTGACATAGTCTGAACATAAGCGAAATCAAAGACCGTGGGCCCCTCCCGGGGACCCACGGTCTTTTTGTCTGATATAAATGAGGAGTGCAAAGGGCCGTGGGGCAAAAGTTTCCACGGCCCTTTTTTATTGGGAAGCAACCAGTTGGAGAAAAAACCTTCGTTTTCCGAATTCCAGCAGATGGCGGCAAAGGGCAACCTGATTCCGGTGCATGGGGAGATCATGGCCGATACAGAGACCCCTGTGTCCGTCTATCTGAGGCTGAAACAGATGCACCACTCCTACCTCCTCGAAAGCGCAGAGCGGGGCGAGCAGTGGGGAAGGTACAGCATGATCGGGTATGAGCCTTATCTCACGCTCACTTCCTGTAATCACGGAACCGAGATCACGGACAGGGCAGGCAATCGAGAGGTGGTCCCGAATCCATCCAACCCGCTTCTGGTGTTGAGGGACCTGTGCCGGCAATTCAAACCGGTGGACACAGGTCTGATCTCGCCGTTTCAGGGGGGATTTGTGGGGTACGGGGATTACGATCTGATCCGAAAATGGGAGCGTCTCCCGGAAAGATATTCTGAGCGGAGCGACCCCGCCGCCGCGGTTTTCACCTTTTCAAGCAGACTCATCATCTTTGACCATCTGACCCACCGCGTCCATGTGGCGGCCTTTGCCCATCTTGGTGAGGGTACGGACCTGAAAAAGGCATACCAAGAGGCATGCTGGCGGGTCGACGAGACCATGGAGTTGCTCCAAAGGCCCGCTCCTCTTGATGATGAACCCCGATTTACCGCATCTGAACTTTCTTCCAATTTCACTAGAAAAGGCTTCGAGGAAGCAGTGAAAAGGGCCAAGGAATATATCGTTTCAGGCGACCTCATCCAGGTCGTCCTCTCCCAGAGGCTCTCAGGAGAAGCTTGCGGCGATCCTTTTGCCCTTTATCGCAAGCTCAGAAGCATCAATCCATCGCCCTACATGTTCTACCTCAGTTTCGGCGCGGTTCGATTGATCGGGGCCTCTCCTGAAACCCTGGCACGTCTCACGGGGGACAAAATCCAGCTTAGGCCCATTGCCGGGACACGGCCCAGGGGCCGTACCCGAGAGGAGGATCTGCAGCTTGAAAAGGCGCTTCTCTCCGATCCCAAGGAACGGGCCGAACACATCATGCTGGTGGACCTGGGGCGAAACGACGCAGGTCGGGTGGCCGCGGCGGGCACGGTCAGCGTGCCCAAGGTCATGGCGGTGGAACGCTACTCTCATGTGATGCACCTGGTCTCCCATGTGGAGGCCAGACTGAGCCCCGAGAAGGATGCCTTTGACCTGTTCATGTCCGCATTTCCGGCCGGCACGGTCTCGGGCGCGCCCAAGATCAGGGCCATGGAGATCATCCACGAACTGGAACCCAGTCCCAGGGGCCCTTATGCAGGCGCGGTCGGGTATTTCGGGTTCAACGGGAACATGGACTTCTGCATCACCATACGGACCATTGTGGTGGCCGGGGAGACGCTTTCCATCCAGGCGGGTGCAGGGATCGTGGCCGACTCCTCACCCGAGGAGGAGTACAACGAGACACTGAGAAAGGCAGCAGCCCTGCTCAGGTGCATCGAGGAGACCAAAGGGCATGATAGCGCTGATCGACAACTATGATTCCTTTACCTACAACCTGGCCCAGATCCTTCAGGCAATGGATCAGGAGGTGAGGGTCTTCCGGAACGATGAGACAACCCTTGAGCGTATTGAGAAGGACATGCCCTCAGGCATCGTGGTATCGCCGGGCCCCGGGGTTCCGGGGCGGGCCGGCATATCCATGCCGGCGATCCGGCGTTTCGCAGGCGAAATCCCGGTCCTGGGCGTATGCCTCGGGCACCAGGCCATTGCCGCGGCCTATGGGGGGAGGGTAGTGAGGGCCGACCGGATCATGCATGGCAAGACCTCCCGCATCTTCCACGACGGCCGGACCATTTTTGAGGGACTCCCCAACCCGTTCAGGGCGGCGAGATATCACTCCCTGATTGTGGAAAGGGAATCGCTCCCTGATTGTCTTCAGATCAGCGCATGGACAGAAGAGGGCGAGATCATGGGGCTGAGGCACCGGGGATACCGGGTGGAAGGGGTGCAGTTTCACCCTGAGTCCGTTCTGACAGGGGAAGGACCCAGGATCGTGGAGGCACTGTTCAGGAACAATGGCGGCCTGACCGCCGCAAATGAAAACACAAGGAGGGACAGATCATGATTAAAGAGGCAATTGGAAAGGTGGTTTTAGGAGATGGTTTGACAGAGGACGAGATGCATGGGGCCATGGATGAAATCATATCCGGGGTCGCCACATCCGCCCAGATCGCGGCGCTTGTCACCGCGTTGCGGATCAAGGGAGAGACCGTGGACGAGATCACGGGCGCGGCCATGGCCATGCGCGAAAAGGCAGTGAGGATGAACCTCAACAACCATCTCGTGAACGTGGACCGGGACGAGATCAATGTGGAGGATGAAACCATCCTGGATACGTGCGGGACCGGCGGCGACGGTACCCATACCTTCAATGTGTCCACGGCAACGGCCCTGGTGGCCGCAGGGGGCGGCGTCCGGGTGGCCAAGCACGGGAACCGGGCCGTGTCCAGCCTGTGCGGCAGTTCCGATGTCCTGGAAAGCCTGGGAGTCAACCTGGACATCACCACCAGCGACGTAGAGCGGTGCATCCGGGAGGTGGGGATCGGCTTTCTCTACGCCCCCCTGTTTCACAGCGCCATGAAACACGCGGTGAGACCGAGACAGGAGATCGGCATCCGGACCATCTTCAATCTTCTCGGGCCGTTGACCAATCCGGCAGGGGCCTCTGCCCAGGTGCTGGGGGTGTATGCACTGCAGCTCACCGAAAAGATGGCCCAGGTCCTCAACCGGCTCCAGACCCGGGAGGCCTTTGTGGTCTGCGGCGAGGGGACCTTTGACGAGATCAGCGTGTGCGGGATGACAAGGATTTCTCACATGAAAGAGGGCAATGTCACAACCTTTGAGATGAACCCGGAGGACTTCGGCGTCAAAAGGGCGCCCATCGAGGACATCAGGGGCGGGAATGCCAGGGAAAACGCCCGAATCATCCGAGACATCGTGAATGGGGAAAAGGGGCCCAAACGGGATATGGTGGTCCTCAACAGCGCGGCCGCATTTGTGGCAGCCGGGCTTGCCAATGATTTTACCGATGGGGCTGAGCGGGCCGTGGACGCCATTGATTCAGGCCGGGCCAGGGAAAAGCTGGACCACCTTATCGGCTTTACCCAGCAGTGCAGGCCCTTTATTCGGGATGAGTGTTAGCGTCTTTGTCCGTAACTTCTCCGCAACGTGCGAAAAAGTTTCCCCGTGGGGGTCTCTGCCCAAGGGCTGCAAAAACCGAACACAGCTCCTGGGAACGGCAGCAGGGCTTTAAAATACGGTATGTTCCAGCCCCAAGGACACCCTTTCATGGGAGGGGATTCCTTGCTGCCTTTCAATAAACAATATCCCGAGCCCGGGGGCGGTCGCCGAACGATCAGAACGCATTTTGTTGCAGCCCTTGGGCAGAGACCCCCACGGGCGGGCAGAACGCTGTTTGGTT
>Ga0209270_1003486_pt1 | contig 13550 bp, 6 predicted proteins | sample MTBAKSrepl1MetaG_FD_187456 | JGI IMG/M metagenome (GOLD analysis project Ga0209270, IMG submission 187456) | Enrichment culture microbial communities from Arthur Kill intertidal strait, New Jersey, USA, that are MTBE-degrading - MTBE-AKS1... | ecosystem: Environmental > Aquatic > Marine >...
TTCTCCCCCAGCCGAACATCCCTGGCGGACTTATGGCAAGAAGATCAATGGCAAGCCTATGCGTGTTCCTGACACTTAGGACATTTCTACTTAGCCAGCATTAGGACATTTCTACTTGGCCTTGACAAACCGCCAAAAAGGGATAAAGGAAGAAAGCCTGGGAAATTAAGCGGATTGACCTGCAAGCCGGATTAATAAAAAAACTGCCCACCTAACAATAGGTGAGCAGTTTCATGGATATTCTAATTTATTCTATTTGTTGGTAAATTTCAATTCTTCTTTTTCTTTATCCAGGTCAACCATTACATGGTCGCCTTCTTTGAAATTGCCGGAAAGCAGTTTGACCGACAATGGGCTTTCGATGAACTTCTGTAGTGTGCGTTTCAATGGACGTGCGCCAAAATTCGGATCAAAGCCTTCTTTGGATAACCACTTGCGTGCGTTATCTGTCAGTTCGACAGTCAGGTTGTGTTCGGAAAGCCGCTGGCGAATCTCGTTCATTTGCAGGTCAACGATGTCCACCATTTGCTCCTCGGATAGCGGCGAGAAGATAATCACTTCATCGATACGGTTTAAGAATTCCGGACGGAAGGTTTCTTTCAGGGATTTTTCAATGTTCTGTTGTGCTTCCAAGTCTTCCTGTGTGCTGTCCTTTTGCAGGAACCCTAATGTACCGCCGCGTCGGATGAATTCCGTGCCCAGGTTGCTGGTCATGATCAGCACGGTATTGCGGAAATCAACCAGGCGTCCCTGACCGTCTGTCAGCCGGCCGTCGTCCAGAATTTGCAGCAGCGAGTTCCAAACTTCCGGGTGGGCTTTCTCAATTTCATCGAACAGGATCACGCGATAGGGACGTCTGCGGACGGCTTCGGTTAATTGGCCGCCTTCTTCGTACCCCACGTATCCGGGAGGCGCGCCGAACAAACGCGAAGCGGTGTGCTGTTCGCGGTATTCGCTCATATCCAGCCGTACCAAAGCGTCTTCGTCGTCAAACATGAACTCGGCCAGTGCTTTGGCCAGCTCGGTCTTGCCGACTCCCGAAGGGCCGATAAAGATAAAGGAACCAATGGGGCGTTGCGGGTCTTTTAATCCGGAGCGTGCGCGCCGGATGGCGTCGGCCACCGCGTGGATGGCTTCTTCCTGACCGATAATGCGTTCGTGCAGCTTGGCTTCCATATCCAGCAGGCGTTCAGCTTCACTCTGCATCATTTGATTCATCGGAATACCGGTCCACTGGGATACTACTTCGGCAATGTCGGATTCGTCCACCACTTCATCCAGTTTGTGTTCAGCTTCCCATTTATCGCGCTTTTCTGAAAATTCGGTTTCCATGCGCAGCCGTTCGGCTTTCTTGCGGGCTGCTCGTTCATAATCGCGTTCCATACCGGCTTGTTCTTCTTCGGCCATTAAACGGTCGATTTCACTCTTCTTTTTCTTGAGGTCGGCGGGCATGGAATAAAGTGCCACACGTAGTTTGGCTGCCGATTCGTCCATCAGATCAATGGCTTTGTCCGGCAGGAATCGGTCGGTAACATAACGCGCCGATAATTTAACCGCGGCTTCAATGGCGCCGTCCGTGAAATGCACCTTGTGGTGCGCTTCATAGCGGTCGCGCAGCCCCTGCATCATTTGGATGGTTTCGTCGATGGAGGGTTCGTCCACGTAAACCGGTGCGAACCGCCTTTCGAGCGCGGCATCTTTCTCAATATATTTGTGATATTCATCCAGGGTGGTCGCGCCGATGCATTGCAGTTCACCGCGCGCCAGGGCCGGTTTAAGCATACTGGAAGCATCCATCGCGCCTTGTGCTGCACCTGCACCTATCACGGTGTGCAGTTCGTCAATAAAAAGGATAATCTCCCCGTTCGAGCGCTGTACTTCATCAATAGCGCTTTTCAAGCGCTCCTCAAATTCACCGCGGAAACGGGAACCGGCAATCATGGCGCCTAAATCCAGCGAAATGACCTTCTTCCCCATCAGGATTTCCGGCACATCGTTGTCAGCGATCTTCTGTGCCAGGCCTTCCACAATAGCGGTCTTGCCCACGCCTGCGTCCCCGATCAATACCGGGTTGCTCTTGGTTCTACGGGATAAAACCTGGATCACGCGCAGGATTTCTTCATCCCGTCCAATTACCGGATCCAGTTTGGTCTCGTGGGCCAATTGGGTCAGGTCGCGCGAGAATTTCTCCAACGTGCGGTAGCGGGATTCCGCTTTGCGGTCGGTCACGCGTTGCCCGCCCCGCAGGTGCATGATGGCTTCCAGGATTCTCTTTCTTTCGACGCCGCTCTCGGTCAGGATGCGTGAAGCGGGGGTATTTTTTTCGCTCAGGATCGCAAGGAACAGATGTTCCGTGGATATGAATTCATCATTGAGTTTGGTGGCTTCTTCGTTGGCCACTTCCATCACGCGTTTAACCCGCGGTGTGATAAAGATCTGCCCGGCGCCGCCGCCGAAGATGTTGGCTTTCGGGCTGCTGCGCAGTACTTCATCCAACTTGGCTTGCAGGTTGGATGAATCGATTGACATAATCTCGAGTATTTGAGGGACAACGCCGTTAGGTTGTTCAATCAACGCCACCAGCAAATGCTCAGTGTCAATTTGGGTGTGTCCATAGCGCTGAATGATTTCAGCAGCGCGCTGCGCCGCCTCTTGTGCTTGTTCAGTAAAACGATCAAATCGCATCATAATATATTTTCCATTCGATTGATTAACATTTTATCATTCAGCCCATTTTCAATGGCAAACGAGACGTTAATAATTTATAAAATAAATATCAACAAATTTGCTGCCGGCGCGTCTTACTCACTTACCGTATAAGCAAAACGCAGCACCATATTCGAAGCTGCATCCGCTGCCCATAAATTACCCTGGTCGTCGAAATCCAGCCCGTAAGGCCGGCTAAAGATATCGCTGGACGGAGCCAGATCCTCCCAGCCCTGCAGGAACAGACCTTCCATGGTAAATTGCAAAATACGGTTGCCTTCCGGATCGGATACGAGAATCGTGTCGTCGGGGCTGATGGTGATGTAGGGCTTATTATCAATGCCGGAGCCATACCAGGCGTCCACGTCAAATGCGCTTACTTGTGTGTAAGTCATCCCATCCGCATCCGGCTGGAAGACCTGAACGCGACGGTTCCAGGTGTCGGCTACGGCCACCAATCCCTCAGCGTTGATGGCGATGCCTACCGGTTCATCAAACTGGCCTGCGTCAAAACCCGCGCCGCCAAATTGGGTCAGGTAATTCAGGTTCTGATCAAAAACCAGCACGCGTTTATTGCCCGTATCGGTTACCAGTACGTTCCCGTTGGGAGCTACTGCAATACCGCGCGGTCCCCACAGATCATCGGGATCTTCACCCTGAGCGAAAGTTCCCCGCATCTTGATGAACTTCCCGTCCGAGCTGAGTTTTTGAATGCGGTGGTTGAATGTATCCGCCACGTATATAGATCCGTCCGGTCCAACAGCCACGTCCCAGGGTTGATTCATTGTTCCGCCCGGAGCTTCGCCTTCCAGAGCATTCGCGTAGGTGCCGTATGTCTGCAATAGCACCCCGTCTGTGGAGAATTTTTCGATACGGTTGTTGCCGGAATCCGCCACGAAAATTGAACCGTCCGGCGCGATATCGATGCCGTGCGGCGTGTTCAGTTCACCCGGATTGGCGCCGCTGATTCCAACGAAGAAATCCGCTTGCCTGGATACGGTCTTTTCAATATACGGATCACTATCCACTACCTGCTGTAAAGCGGCCTCAGTATTCAATTGCCACATTTGCGCGGCGATATCCTTGCGCACATAAAAACGCATTTTTTCGCACGGCAGCCAGTTATCCAGCGTCAGGAAGTCGTTATTATTAATTTCAGCATACAGGCTGTAATCGCGGCTCAACCAAATATTGAAAATTGCCTGGCGCATTTCCGGGTTCTTCAATGCGTAAGAAATCCGTTCCCATGTCAGGCCGAAGTAATCCTGGTTGGGCCACCACAAGCGGTTGTATTCATATACATAGTAATTGTCCCGCACAATAGCGTCGATTTTGTCATACTTATCGGGACCGGCTATGATCAGGTCGGCTTCTTCGAGCGAACGGGTGGGGTTTTCCAGGTACACAATCTTATTGGGATAGTTGCGCAGATACCACCAATATGGGTACAAACCATGGTTGTCGTAGGCTACCTTGATGTCCAGCCCCCCGGTCAACCTCTCTGAAATTTCTTCAACTTGCTTGAGGATGATCTTGGGTCCATCAGAAGCATGCGCATAGACCAAATACTCATAGGGGTAATCATAGTTTATAAATGAAGCGCGATACGCGCTGCGCGCTGTTACGACAGACATAATAATGAATAACGCCAGGCAAACATTGATACCCAATCGGTGCCAGTTTATCCTTGATTCTTGCCGGAAAAGGAAGTACCCCGTCAGAATGGCAGCCAGAAGCAGGAAGAAGAAGTGCGTTGTGTCCCCTAAATGTTCCTGAGTCTTGCTTTGGAAGGGGTAGTGTGCACCCAATAGCTGCAAAATTAACAGGATTACCAGAAAAGTGAATGTCAGCGCCAGCAGGAAATATCTGATTTTTTGCGCGCGGTTGAAAGTCAACTTGGCCTTGCTTTCAAATAATTTCTCAACTAACCAACCTGCGCACAGCAGCATGGAAAATGCAATATGCACGGTTATCCATGGCATTTTCTCTCCGGCAATGGAATAAGCGATTAGCGACAGGATTGTCCAGTAAATGAAAATACCCGGAACAGGAAGACTAATGGAAATTTCCTGTTCGTCCTCAATGCGTGTATAGCTGCTCCAGAAGGATTTACGCCGGAGGCCCAGCACAAATGCCAGGATCGTACCGATCGCGCCCAGGAACTCGTAGATGGGAATTTGGATCAACGCGAAGTAATATAAAGGCTGTCCGCCGCGCTGTACGTCCTGCTGTGCCATCCAATGGCCCAGCGATCCGACCATGCCGGTCAGGATACCGAGTGAATTGGTGAAGAAGGTGGTGAAAAAGAGTACATAAATCCCAAAGAAAACCGCTGCGTATTTCCACCACTCTTTGGGCTGCCAAATAATTCCAAACACGATGCTCAGGCCGATAAAAAAGGAAAGGTAGATGTAATCGGATAAGATGCTGAGTGTGTTGGTGTAATCAATCGCGGAAATTCCCGCCAGGCCGACCGGAAAAGCCGACAGCAGCGGCAGTACCAGCGTGATCAATAACATCATTAAGGAAAAGGAACGGGATTGGCTCAGTTTGTCCCAATGGAGTCTTTCGCGAACAACCAACAGGAAAATAATGGCTGTCAACAGCACCAGCATGATGGGCAGAAAGGATTGCAGCAGCGGGTACATCAAAACAAACACAGAAAGGATGTTGTTGGTAGCCTGAAGGTCAGCGTCCGGAATGATGATTTGCTCGGCCAGCACGGCGTTATTGATGTTCTTCATCAGCAGTATAGAGAAAACCAGCGCGGCAATTAAAAGAAGTGCTCCGACAGTATTGAATAAAATGGTCTCTTTGCGGAGCCTGTCGTCTGTCCAATCCATTTTAAGGAAGTCTCGTATCGCAACGATAAAAAGAAAGATCAGCATCTCAGCGGTAAAGATATAGGCGGTTTCTTTCGCGGTGAAATTCAACGCGAGGGTGATCACTACGCCAAACAAGTGGGAAAGCTTATCGTCCTCAAGGTAACGCAGCAGATAGTAAATAGTGGCGACGCTCAGGAAAGCGCAAATGGCTTCGTTGCGCGTATAGCGCCCATAAAACATCATGTAAGGAGAAATCGCGAAAAATAAACCTGCCGCCAGTGAACCAATTTTCCCTAAATACCGCCGGTATGCGATCAGTACAAAAGCCACAGTGGCGATGCTGAATAATGCGTGCGGCAGACGGGAGGTGAAATCATTGTCGCCAAACAGAAAATAGCACAGCGCAATCAGGTGGAATTGGAGCGGCCCATGGGTGATGGGATCCTGATGGTAGCCTCTTCCAGAATATAAGTCAAAGGAGGGCACTACGTGGTTGACTTCGTCATGGCTCATCACACGTGCGTCCAGATTGTAAAGTCGGGTGATAATGGTCAGGATGATGATAATAGCGATCAATACGTGGCGGAAAGTGACTTTGCCGAATAATGACCGCAGAGATTTGTCCAAACTGGTTTGCATGCTTTTACCTCATTACAGTTTAAAAACTGGTAGAATCATTTGTTGAATGGCAATATTTATTATAAGAGAAGGGGTGAATAATATCCATTTCAATGCAGTTATTACCAAGATAACAATATTGACCGAAATGGTTATATTTGTTACAATATCCGTTTGCCAAATGTACAGCTGATTATATTATTAAGCAAGTTGACCAGGAGAAATAAATGAACTCTGACTTACCGGAGAAATCGTACGCCCGTATTCATTCAATCCTTGAAATTCCCAATTTGATTGAAGTCCAGAAAGAATCTTTTCAAAGATTAAAGACTACCGGCCTGGCCGATCTGTTTACTGAGATTTCCCCAATTGAATCATACAACAAGGGTATCAAACTTTACTTTCCCAGCAATTCTTCGGAAGTAAAAGACTTTGACCTGAAATATTGGTTCGAAGAACCGAAGAATTCCATCGAAGAATGTTTGGAGCGCGATCTGACTTATTCGTCGCCGCTCTATGTTTCCGTCTTGCTGGCTGGACCTGAAGTGCCCGAGCCAATCAAACAGGATATTTTCCTGGGCGACTTCCCGGAGATGACGGATAAAGGAACTTTCATTATTAATGGCACAGAACGTGTAGTTGTCTCGCAATTAATCCGTTCTCCCGGCGTTTATTTTGACGCGCCGATCAACCGCGCTACCGGCCGCAAGTTGGCTACCGCCAAACTGATCCCTGACCGCGGTGCCTGGATGGAATTCGAGACGCGTAAAAATGATTACCTCATATTGAAATTCAACCGCAAGCGCTCTGTCCCCATTACCATCTTTTTGCGTGCCTTGTGCGCGGTGGACGATGGACTGGAAGAGTCTCCTTTAAAGTACGGTACCGATGAAGAGCTGCTTGAATTCTTCAAGGATATCGACAAGGATACCGATCGCTTATATGTTGCCAATACAATCCGGCAGGAACCGGAATGGGATCTCTCGGACGGCCGAACCATCGCCGAAGCGGCTTTGCTGGAATTCTTCCGCAAGATGCGCCCTGGTGATCCGGCCACGCTTGAAAACGCCCGGGAATTCTTGGAGCAGCAACTGTTTGACCAGCGTCATTATGACCTGGAAAGAGTAGGGCGCTACAAACTTAACCAAAAACTGGATCTGTCGGCGCGCATCCCGGTTTCACACCGCACCATCACCAAATGGGACATCATTTATCTGGTGCGCCGCATGATCATGATCAACAACGATCTGGAAGAAAAAGATGATATCGATCATCTTGGCAACCGCCGTGTGAAAACGGTCGGCGAATTAATCCAGAACAAACTGCGCATCGGTATGCGCCGCATGGAACGCGTAATTAAAGAACGTATGTCGATTCGTGAGCAGGACCAGGTTTCTCCGGTCAGCCTCATCAACATTCGTCCCATGATCGCCGCCCTGCGCGAGTTCTTTGGTTCCAGCCAGCTTTCACAATTCATGGACCAAACCAACCCGCTGGCGGAATTACGTCACAAGCGTACACTATCCGCGTTGGGTCCCGGCGGTTTGCGCCGTGACCGTGCCGGTTTTGACGTCCGTGACGTCCATAACTCGCATTATGGCCGCATTTGCCCCATTGAAACACCTGAAGGCCCGAACATTGGTTTGATCGGCCGTCTGGCTTCATTTGCAAAAGTAAATGAATACGGCTTTATTGAAACACCATATCGCAAGGTTTATAACACCCTGCCTCTTAAGGACAAGCGTCTGGAAGGTCGTGTGGCTCGTGAAGATGTGCTCACTGAAAGCGGCGATGTGCTGCTCAAGCAGGGTGATCTAGTCACAGCGGATGTGCTTGGCAAGCTGAAGGATAAGGGCGTAAAAACTGTTCCTGTCAATCCCTTCGTGTCTGACGAAATTGAATATCTGTCTGCCGATGCGGAAGATAAATTCAACATCGCCCAAGCTAACACGCCTCTGCAAGAGCTGCAGGAATTTGCCACCAATCGTATTTCCTCGCGTTTCCATTCCGACTTCATTATGAGCCGGCCGGAACGCATTGATTTCATGGATGTCGCACCGCACCAGATTGTGGGTATCAGCGCTTCGTTGATTCCCTTCCTGGAGCATGACGATGCCAACCGTGCCTTGATGGGTTCGAACATGATGGCGCAAGCGGTGCCTTTGGTCTCTCCTGACCAGCCGATGGTTTCCACCGGTATGGAACGCTACGCTGCCATGGACTCTGGCCAGGTTATTATTGCCGATCAGGAAGGTGAAGTACTTTCCGTCAATGGTGAGCAGGTTACCCTGCGCACCTCCGACGGCGTGCGCACCTATCACTTGCGCAAGTATCAACGGTCAAATCAAAGTACCTGTATCGATCAACGCCCGGTCGTCAAAAAAGGCCAGCGCGTGCATGTGGGTGACGTCATCGCAGATTCTTCTTCTACCGTGGATGGCAATCTGGCTTTGGGCCAAAATGTAACCATTGCGTTCCTCTCGTGGGAAGGCGGTAACTTTGAGGATGCCATCCTGATTTCCGAACGCCTTGTTCAGCAGGACCGCTTTACTTCCGTGCATATTGAGAAGTACGAAGTGGAAGCGCGCGATACCAAATTAGGCCCGGAAGAGATCACGCGCGATATTCCCAATGTCGGCGACGACGCTATCAAAGACCTTGATGAGGACGGTATTGTCCGTCTGGGTGCCGAGGTTGGCCCCAATGACATTTTGGTTGGTAAGATCACGCCTAAAGGTGAAAAAGAACTCACTCCGGAAGAACGCCTGTTGCGCGCGATTTTCGGTGAAAAGTCCCGTGATGTGAAAGATACTTCCCTGCGCATGCCGCATGGCGAGCGCGGTAAAGTTGTGGAAGTCAAAGTCTTCACCCGCGAAGAAAATACCGATTTGTCTGCTGGTGTTGAAAAGATGGTGCGTGTTTCAGTTGCACAGCTGCGCAAGCTGACCGCCGGCGATAAGATGGCCGGCCGCCATGGAAACAAGGGTGTGGTTTCCCGTGTTATCCCTGTTGAAGATATGCCCATGTTGGATGATGGCACCCCCGTCGACATCATTTTGAACCCGTTGGGTGTCCCTGGCCGTATGAATATCGGTCAAGTATTGGAGACTCACCTGGGTTGGGCGGCCTCTCGCCTTGGTTTTAGGGCGATTACGCCTGTCTTTGACGGTGCTAATGAAAAGGAAATTGAGGCGGAACTGGGCCGTGCCTGGTTGATCGATACCGCTTGGAAAGAAATTGGTGCCAAAGCCTGGGAGTGGATTAAAGACCAGAACCTTGAGCCGGATATGATCAAGGATGACGAAGAAGTCCGCTTGCTCTATCTGGAAAACTGGCTGGGTGAGAAGGATTACGATATCTTCCGCTTCAAGACGGATTTGACCTACGCGCGTCGCGCCACTTTAACTGAATGGCTGCGTGATAAAGGATATGAACCGGAAGGTTGTCTCTCGTTTGACAGCATCTCAGCGCTGGATACCGAATCTGACCGGCGTGACGAAAAAGCCATTGAAATCTGCCTGCGTATTTGGCTGGAAAATAATGGCGTCAACGTCAGCCGTGTTAAAGATGAAAATATTCGTGAAAAAGCGGAAGCTTACATGGCAGAAGCTGAAAACCCCATGCCGATTTTAGGTAAACAGGTCATACGCAACGGTAAAACCGGTATGCCCTTTGGGCAATCCGTTACCGTCGGTATTATGACTATCCTGAAATTGCATCACCTTGTCGAAGATAAGGTGCACGCGCGTTCAACCGGCCCATACAGCCTCGTGACGCAGCAGCCTTTGGGCGGCAAGGCGCAATTCGGCGGCCAACGCTTTGGTGAGATGGAAGTTTGGGCCCTGGAGGCTTACGGTGCGGCCTATACGCTGCAGGAAATGCTGACAGTCAAGTCCGATGACGTTCAAGGTCGTGTATCTTCTTATGAAGCCATTGTAAAAGGCGAAGCAATTGAGGAACCCAGTTTGCCGGCTTCCTTCCGTGTCTTGGTGAAAGAGCTGCAAAGTCTTGGCTTGGCAGTTGAGGCAGAAATGGAATCCGGTGATATTATTAAGTTCGGGAAGGACGAAGAGAAAGTCAAACCGCCCAAAATCTCAACAGGATTGCTGGGATTGGGCTCAAATATTGACAATTTCCTGTCATAATGAGTTGACGGTGAGTATTCTGTATGATATACTCCGACTTCGTGTCTGTAGCTAAGTTTTATAATTTATTTGGAGGCTGAAAGGTGCCAACTATCAATCAACTGATTCGAAAAGGTCGTACGAGTAAAAAAGTAAAGAGCAAAGCGCCTGCGCTGCTCTATACGTTCAATACCAATAAACAGCGTCGTGTACGCCAGCCAAAGGGCGCGCCGCAGAAACGTGGCGTTTGCACGGTCGTGAGGACAATGACGCCTAAGAAACCTAACTCCGCTTTGCGGAAGATTGCTCGTGTTCGTCTGACCAATCAGATTGAAGTTACAGCGTACATTCCCGGTGAAGGCCACCAGTTGCAGGAGCACTCCGTGGTTATGGTTCGCGGCGGTCGTGTTAAAGATCTGCCTGGCGTTCGCTACCACATTGTGCGCGGCACTTTGGATACGACCGGCGTGAATGATCGCAATTCCAGCCGTTCCAAATACGGCACCAAGATGCCTAAGTAAATTTGCAATTATCGAGATGGAGTTATTGAATGCGTAGGACAAAACCAGAAAAACGAACAGTTGAGCCTGATCTCCGCTATAACAATACCAATGTTCAGGTCCTGATCAATCATGTTTTGATTCAAGGTAAAAAGAGTACCGCTACCCGCATCGTTTACGATGCGCTGGATATCGTTGAAGACAAAGCCAAGAAGAATGCGGCAGAAGTGCTGGATACGGCATTCAAGAATGTCGGCCCGGTCATGGAAGTCCGCCCTCGTCGTGTTGGTGGCGCCACTTACCAGGTTCCTATGGAAGTCGAGCCGGATCGCAAGTTGACCCTGGCGATTCGCTGGATCCTGGGTGCCACACGCAGCCGCGCGGGAAAGTCGTTTGCAGAAAAATTGTCAGCTGAGATTTTGGATGCTGCCAACAATCAGGGATCTGCAATTAAGAAAAAAGAAGAAACGCATAAAATGGCGGAGGCAAATCGCGCCTTCTCTCATTTTAGGTTTTAGTCTACTTTAACAGTCGATGTTCAGTGGTGTGAGGTGCCGGGTATGACGCGGGAATATCCTTTTGAAAGAATGCGAAATATCGGGGTAATCGCTCATATTGATGCAGGTAAAACAACAACTACTGAACGTATTTTGTTTTACACTGGAAAAACGTATAAGATGGGTTCCGTCGATGACGGAACCACTGTTACGGATTGGATGGATCAGGAGCGGGAACGGGGGATTACCATTGTTTCCGCTGCTATTACTACCGAATGGAAAGACTATCAGATCAATCTGATTGACACCCCCGGACATATCGATTTCACCGCCGAGGTTCAGCGCTCTTTGCGCGTCTTGGATGGTGGGGTGGTTGTCTTTGATGGTGTGCAGGGCGTTGAACCGCAAAGTGAAACGGTTTGGCGTCAGGCTGATCGCTATAACGTCCCGCGCATTTGCTTTGTAAATAAGCTGGATCGCATGGGTGCGTCCTATAGTTATTCAATACAGACCATTCGCGAGAAGTTGGGGGCTAATCCCCTGCAAATGCAAATCCAGATTGGTAAAGAAGCCGATTTCAAGGGCGTCGTTGACCTCTTGAATATGAAGGCGATTTTCTGGAAAGACGAGATGGGTTCGGAACCGGTGGTGGAGGAAATCCCTGCCGATATGCTGGAAGATGCCAAGGCGCAGCGGGCAGTTCTGGTTGAAAGAATTGCTGAACTGGATGACAACTTGGTGGTTAAATTCCTGGAAGGCGAAGAAATCACCGTTCCGGAATTGAAAGCGGCCATCCGTCATGCTGTCCTGACAAATACAGCAACACCTGTTTTCTGCGGTTCATCCTTGAAAAACAAAGGCGTTCAACTGCTGTTGGATGCTGTTATCGATTATTTGCCCTCGCCGGCGGAAGTCCCGCCTGTGAAGGGCACGGATCCCCGTACTGAAAAAGAAATTGTGCGCAATAATTCGTTGGAAGAACCGTTGTGCGCGTTGATCTTCAAAATTGTTTCCGATCCTTATGCGGGACGTATGGCCTATTTCCGTGTTTACTCCGGTAAATTGGAACAGGGCGTAATGGCCTACAACTCTTCGAACCAAAAGAAGGAACGTGTTGGCCGTCTGATTCGCGTTTATGCTGATCATCGTGAAGATCTGGCGGAGATTGGCGCTGGCGATATTGGCGCTGTATTGGGTCTGAAGAACGCGTCCACGGGTGATACCATCTGCGCGGCGCATGAACCGATTGTTCTGGAACGTATTGCGTTCCCTGAACCGGTCATCTTCGTCGCAATCGAGCCGAAAACACTGGCCGACCAGGATAAACTGGGTAATGCTTTGCAGAAATTATCGGAAGAAGATCCCACGTTTAGAGTCCATGTGGATGAAAATACCGGTCAAACGATTATCTCCGGTATGGGTGAGTTGCACCTGGAAATCCTGGTGGATCGTATGATGCGGGAATTCGGTGTTCAAGCCAATGTTGGCAAGCCGCGCGTGTCCTTCCGCGAGACAATTACGCGTAAAGTACCCAAGGTTGATTACAAGTATGCCAAACAGACCGGCGGTCATGGTCAATATGGCCATGTAGTCTTCTCTATGGAACCCATGGAGCAGGGCAGCGGCATTAAATTTGAGAATAAAATTACCAAGGGCGCGGTACCAACCGAATATTTCAAGGCTGTTGAAAATGGTGTAAAAGAAGCGGCTGAGGCAGGTGTTATTGCTGGATATCCGGTTACCGATGTCATGGTGACTTTCTATGATGGTTCCTACCATGAGGTAGATTCAAGTGAAATGGCTTTCAAGATGGCAGCCACTTTCGCCTTCCGTGAAGGTATTGAAAAAGGCAGTCCGACTTTGCTGCAGCCTATTATGGGTGTTGAAGTAGTGATTCCGGATGAATATCTTGGAGACGTTTTGGGACAATTAAGTTCGCGAAAGGCAGAAATTACCGGGATGGAACCCAAACCCGGCAATGCGCAGGCAGTGCATGCGAACGTACCCTTAGCAGGAATGTTTGGGTATGCGACTGATCTTCGTTCGGCAACCCAGGGACGCGGTGTGTTTTCAATGGAATTCTCACATTATGCGCCCACCACAGAAGAAATAAAAAATTAATTTACGATTAACAGTGTTATCATAAGGAGATTAATATGGCAAAGGAAACTTACGAACGAACGAAGCCGCACATGAACGTGGGCACCATGGGTCACATTGACCATGGCAAGACCACGCTCACCGCTGCTATCACCAAATATGCCGCCATTCGCGGTATGG
>Ga0209270_1003488_pt1 | contig 13542 bp, 6 predicted proteins | sample MTBAKSrepl1MetaG_FD_187456 | JGI IMG/M metagenome (GOLD analysis project Ga0209270, IMG submission 187456) | Enrichment culture microbial communities from Arthur Kill intertidal strait, New Jersey, USA, that are MTBE-degrading - MTBE-AKS1... | ecosystem: Environmental > Aquatic > Marine >...
CGGGCCTCGATCACGCTCCGGCCCTCCGCCACGGCCCGGCGCAGGCCCGGGAAGGCCAGAGTCTGGCCGACCTGAAGGCGCTCGTAGTCGGCCTGGTCGGCCAGGATCAGGGGCAGGACCCCGAAGTTGATCAGGTTGGCCCGGTGGATCCGGGCGAATGACTTGGCGATCTTGACCCTGACCCCCAGGCGCCGGGGGGCCAGGGCGGCGTGCTCGCGCGAGGAGCCCTGGCCGTAGTTCTCGCCGCCGACCACGGCCGCGGCGGCCACCCGGCCGCACTTGTCCGGGAAGTCCGGGTCGTGGGCCTCGAAGGCGAACCGGCTCAGGCGGTCGATGTTGGAGCGCCAGGGCAGGACCCTGGCCCCGCCGGGCAGGATGTCGTCGGTGGTGACGTTGTCGCCCAGCTTGATCACGACCACCGCCTCCAGGTCCTCGGGCAGGGGCTCGAGCCGGGGAAAGGGGGAGGCGTGGGGGCCTAAGACGATCTCGACCCGGCCGGCCTCCTCGGGCGGCGGGGGCGGGGTCAGACCCGAGTCGTTGAGGATGAAGCGCTCGGGCTGGACGACCTTTGGGGCCGGGCCCAGGTCCCGGGGATCGCTCACCTTGCCGGCCAGGGCCGCGGCCACGGCCGTCTGAGGCGAGCAGAGGTAGACCCGGTCGCCGGGCGTGCCCGAGCGGCCCGGGAAGTTGCGGGGAAAGGTCCGCAGGCTGACCGTGTTGCTGGCCGGGGCCTGGCCCATGCCGATGCAGCCCAGGCAGCCGGACTGGTGGAGGCGGGCCCCGGCCTGGATCAGGGCGGCCAGGCCGCCCGAGGCGGCCAGGTTGGCCAGGACCTGTCTGGAGCCCGGGTTGATCTCCAGGGAGACGCCCGGGGCCACGCTCCGGCCCTTGAGAGCCTCGGCCGCGATCGAGAGCGAGTCAAAGGAGGAGTTGCCCGAGGAGCCGACGATCACCTGGGCCACCTCCAGGCCGGCCACCCGGCTGACCGGCTCGACCTTGTCCGGCGAGGAGGGGCAGGCGATGAGCGGCTCCAGACCGGACAGGTCCAGGTCCATGACCTGGTCGAAGTCCTCGGGCCCGCTGTCCAGTTCCCGGAAGTCCCGGCCCCGGCCCTGGGCCACCAGCCAGGCCCGGCTGACCTCGTCCGAGGGGAAGAGCGAGCTGGTCGCGCCCAGCTCGGCGCCCATGTGGCAGATGGTCGCCCGGTCGGCCAGGCCCAGGCCGGCCAGGCCCGGACCGAAGTACTCCAGGATCGAGCCCAGGCCGCCCTTGACCGTCAGGCGCCTGAGCAGCTCCAGGATGACGTCCTTGCCGGCCACCCAGGGCTGGAGCCGGCCGCTCAGCCTGACCCCGACCACCCGGGGGCAGGGCAGGAAGAAGGGCTGGCCGGCCATGGCCGCGGCCACGTCCAGGCCGCCGGCCCCGATGGCCAGCTCGCCCAGGCCCCCGGCCATGGGGGTGTGGCTGTCCGAGCCCAGCAGGGTCAGGCCCGGCGCGGCGAAGCGCTCCAGGTGGACCTGGTGGCAGATGCCGTTGCCCGCCTCGGAGAACCAGGCCCCGAAGCGGCCGGCCGCGGTGCGCAGGAAGAGGTGGTCGTCGGCGTTCTTGGGGTCGGTCTGGAGGAGGTTGTGGTCGACGTAGCTGACCGCAGTCCCGACCCTGACCCGATCCAGGCCCAGGGACTCGAACTCCAGCCAGGCCAGGGTCCCGGTGGCGTCCTGGGTCAGGGTCTGGTCTATTTTGAGGCCGATGGTCCGGCCGGGCTTGAGCTCGCCCTCGACCAGGTGCTCGCGCATGATTCGCTTGGCCAGGCTCATGGCGCCCTCCGCGGAAATGAGGGGCCAGTCTAAACCTTCCCCGCCCGGCCGGCAAGAGTTTGGGCGGGCCGGTTGTCATCGGGCCGGGCTTTTGCTATTTTGATGCGGCTGAATTCTTAGGAGCGCGGGCCATGCTGGCCAAGGTCCTGTCCGGGGCCATCCTGGGCGTGGAAGGCTACCTGGTCGAGGTCGAGGTCGACCTGGCCAAGGGCCTGCCCCAGTGGAGCCTGGTCGGCCTGCCCGAGGGCGCGGTCAGGGAGTCCAAGGACCGGGTCCGGGCCGCCCTCAAGAACACCGGCTTCGGCTTCCCGGCCGAGCGGATCACCATCAACCTGGCCCCGGCCGACGTGCGCAAGGAGGGCTCGGCCTTTGACCTGCCCATCGCCGTGGGCCTCCTGGCCGCCCAGGGCCGGATCGACCCCCAGCGCCTGAGCGCCTACGTCCTGGCCGGCGAGCTGAGCCTGGACGGCCTGATCAAGCCCGTCAACGGCGCCCTGCCCCTGGCCCTGGCCGCCCGGTCGGCCGGCCTGAGCGGGATCATCCTGCCGCCCGAGAACGGGCCCCAGGCGGCCGTGGTCGAGGGCCTGACGGTCAAGTCGGCCGAATCCCTGCCCCAGGTGGCGGCCTTCTTCAACGACCAGGTCGAGCTCACCCGGCCCGAGCCGATCCTCTTCGACGACTCAGATCTGGCCGAGGCCCCGGACATGTCCGAGGTCAAGGGCCAGGAGGCGGCCAAGCGGGCCCTGGTCGTGGCCGCGGCCGGCGGTCACAACGTCCTCCTGACCGGCCCGCCCGGCGCGGGCAAGTCCATGCTGGCCCAGCGCCTGCCCTCGATCCTGCCGCCGCTCAGCTTTCCCGAGGCCCTGGAGACCTCCAAGGTCTACTCGGTCCTGGGGCTCCTGAACCACGGCCCGGCCCTGGTGACCGGCCGGCCCTTCCGCTCGCCCCACCACACCATCTCCGACGCCGGCCTGATCGGCGGCGGCTCCTATCCCCGGCCGGGCGAGGTCAGCCTGGCCCACAACGGGGTCCTCTTCCTGGACGAGCTGCCCGAGTTCGGCAAGCAGTCCCTGGAGTCGCTCCGCCAGCCCCTGGAGGACGGCCGGGTGACCATCTCAAGGGCCAGCCAGAGCCTGACCTTCCCGGCCCGCTTCACCCTGGTGGCGGCCATGAACCCCTGTCCATGCGGCTCACTTCATCAACATCCAGGAACACCTGCATATCGACCCGGTCCTTGAAGACGTCTATCTGCTTGACCACTGTCTGTATCTTCAGCTTCCTCCCCTGCTCGTCGAGGAAGTCCCAGTTGCGACCGAAGGAAGCGATCTCATCGAACGAGGCGTTCAGCGCGTCCAGGGCGGCACCGGGCTGTTCGGCGGCCTCATCGAGCTTCTCGCGCGCCATCCTGTTCCTGGCCAGGGCCTCCTTGAGGCCGCGGTAGCGCTTGTCAAAGTCAGCGTCATCGATGAGACCAAGCTCGAGCTTCTCAAGGAGCGTGTCCAGGCGGGCCTGGAGCCTCTCGTCCTCGACCCTGAGCCGCTCGATGCCGTCGTTTCTGCCCGAGGACAGCCTCTCGGCCTCCTCCTTCAGGGCTGACAGCATCTTCTCCTTGTCGCCGAGAAACTGGGTGTTCTCCGATAGCTCCATCAGGGTCTTGACGACAAAGTCCTCAAGGGGCCTGGCCTGTACAGTCATGCCCTCGCACACCGCCTTGCCCTTGGAGGCGCAATTGTGGCACTTGTAGTAGGCGTAGGTCTTTCCAGAGGTCTTCTTCGTGAAGGTGTAGCCATGCATGGGCCCACCGCATTTGCCGCAACGAAGCAGGCCAGCAAGCAGGTAGGTATTGTGGGCCCTCGTGGGCTTGCTGAAGTTGGACGCCAGTATGGCTTGGGCCTGATCAAAGGCATCCTGTGAGACTATGGCCTGGTGCTCGCCCTCGGAGACCTTCCATTCTTCTCGGGAGACGGGGTGAAGCTTCCCGGTCTGCGGGTCCACCTTTCTCTTCCCATACCAGATCTTGCCCACATAGGTGGGGTTGGTCAGGACCCTTCGCACACTGGAGGCGGCCCAGGGAGCCCCGTTGCGTGTCCTGACTCCCTTGGAGTTGAGGCCGTGTGTAACCTTCCTGAGGCTCCGGCCACTGATGTAGTCGCTGAAGATCTCCCTGACCACGGCCGCTTCTTCCTCGTCCAGGTAGAGCTTCTTCGGCTGGGGAAAGAGGCTGGCCGCTTCCATGGCTGCATGGTGCTCGTCCAGCCCTGAGGCCCGGAGCTGTTGGGCAGCCCTCCGCTGGGTCGTGTAGCCGTAAGGGATGATCCCGCCGTTCCACTTACCCAGGAGGGCCCGGTGGTGCATGTCCTCGGCCACCCTTTCGGCCGTGACCTCGCGCTCCAGTTGGGCTATCAGGCCGAGGAGGTCCCTCATGAACCTCCCGAACGGGCCTGAGCTGTCGACGTTCTGGGTGATTGACTTGAACTTGACCGAGTTCTCTGAGAAGAAATCAACCAGCTTGACCAGGTCCCGTAGGGAACGGGTGATGCGGTCGAGCTTGGTGACCAGAACCGCCTCAACCTTTCCGGACTTGATGTCCTTGAAGAGGCGCCTCAGGGCCGGCCTGTTCGTGTCCTTGGCGCTGAAGCCAGCGTCCTTATACACGTCCCGGACAATGTAGCCGTTGGCCTCGCAATAGGCCTTGAGCCTGGATTCCTGGTTCGACAGGGAATCCCTGTCCACCTGGTTAAGGGTGGAGACCCTGACATAGAGGGCAGCAATCATCCCCTGGCTCCTGGAATAGGTTGATGTTGTGTTGCAAAATCAGGGTATCTGATCCGAAGAGGTCAGTCAAGAGCCAAGGAGGCTCGCTGTGGGGACGGGTTCAGGACAAATTGCCCTCCCCAAGAATGTCCGCTTACAGGCCCAGAGCAGCGCCCTAAAAGAGGCAAATCGGGCCAGCAGGAAGAGAATGGCCAAGCGCGCTCATTCTGCTTTTCGCCCTGTCCAGCAGCCGGTCCGCAAAAAGCAGATGGCTTGCTCGGGCCCAGAAGAGAGCATGGAGGGCTGTGGCCCTTCCATGATCCGGTTGATGTCCACACCCAGGACAGGGCAAGATAGGAGGAGTAAGGCAAGGAAGCCAAGAGACAGATAGCTGAGCAGCAGATACCTGTCCAACTTGGGCCGGTATCTGTAGAAAAGGGGCTCATGGCCGAGCCCAAGTACACGTCAATCAAATCGCCGCTATAAAGACATTTTTAAATTGATTCTATTGATTCAGTTGGTTAAGTTGGAGTAACAAGCCCTGAAACAATGGACTGAACCATGGCCAGGCCCTCCATGGCCTAGACCGTGGGCAGGTGCTCGGCGGGTAGGGAAAGCATTAAGGTTAGCGGCCATCTCTATAGGTCATCGAGGCGGGTGACCTGCTTCCAGCCGAGAAGGGATAGGACCATTAGGCGAGCCTCAGGGTTCTGTCGTCGATCAGGCCCAGAACTCCAGTGAGGACTCTTACGGAATCTTCACGCCTCTACTTACCCAACTGGGCATGGGTAGGATTCGAAGGCCCAACCTGCCAAGGTAATTTCCGTTTAGTGAAAATAGACCTTGACACGACATGAGTCGATGTGCCCTACTTTTTAAGCAGGAACCAGTAGGGTCGATGGTTTCCTGATAGCCTTGAGATACCAATCAATCCGGGATAACGTTTTTGCTTCGTGATTTTGGTAGCGACAAGATCGCAAGGAAGAATTCCCATTATTCCTAAGTGGTGGGAGTCCGCTCCGCTTTAGAAACCTACCGGCCCAAAACATAGATGGATATATGAAGGGGGTTAAGAATCATGAATGAAGAGAGAAATAAAAAGATAATAGTTGTTTTTCTAACAATAGGCATTTTGCTCTTTGGCTTATCTGTGGAGTGTTCGCATGCCCAGGCCACATGGGAGCAGATGGCCCCGTCCAACTCCCCTCCCGGGCGTCTTGGGCATAAGATGGCCTATGACAGCGTACGCAACGTTGTAATCCTCTTTGGCGGCCATCGAGGCGTAGGGTGCGGCAACAATATCTACCTCAATGACACCTGGAAATATGATGGCTCCAATTGGAGCCAACTAACCCCAGGTACAGCCCCATCGGTGCGAACTGACCACGACTTCGTATACGACAGCAATCGCAATGTGATAGTCCTTTTCGGTGGGTGGAACGGAACAAATCGAATGAACGACACCTGGGAGTATGACGGCTCGGATTGGACCCCAAAGAGCCCGGCGCACCAGCCGCCAGTGAGGCAGGATCATATTTTGACCTATGACAGTGGGCGCGGGGTTGCGGTGCTTTTCGGGGGGTTCAACGGAAGTCCCTTGAATGACACCTGGGAATACAATGGCACTGATTGGATCCAGAAGAACCCTGCCCACAGGCCCCCGGCCAGATACGCACATTCAATGGCATACGACCGCGCACACGGTCAGGTAGTGCTTTTCGGAGGGTCTGACGGATCGAGTACTCTTAATGACACCTGGGTATGGGATGGTAACGACTGGAACCAAGCGAATCCCGCAACCAGCCCCCCTTCGAGAAGTTCGCAGGCCATGGCCTACGACAGTTCCCGCCACGTGATTGTTCTCTTCGGTGGATGGTCATCTCCTTACAAGGACGATACCTGGGAGTGGAATGGCTTAAACTGGACCCAAGTAGCACCCGTGAACAAGCCAATTAGGAGATACGGGCACGACTTGGTGTTTGATGCTACACGGGGAAACATCTTGCTATTCGGAGGCCTTTACTATGATGGAGGCTGCAATTATTTGGATGACACCTGGATCTATCACCCGCCTAACCAGGCGCCCGTGGCCGATGCGGGCCCCAACGTGACGATCAACTCCGAGGAGCAATCGCTGACGGTGATCTCAGGCACGGCCACTGATCCAGACGGCGATGCGATGACTTACCAGTGGCTGGAAGGGACCAACCCCTTCACCTCCTGGCAGGCGGTCGAACCCGGCGGGGCGGCTCCTCTGGACCTTAGCGATGTTTCCCAGTTCTCCATCGGGGAACACACCCTGACCCTTAAGGTCAGGGACGCCACCCTGGAGCACGCCGACTCCATGATCCTGACGGTGGAGAACTCGGCGCCGCATCCCGCGCCGACGGGCGGAGGCGTTTACGAGATCGCCACGCCGGTGGTTCTCGGGGGCCAGGTCTCCGACTTTGACGGCGACCTGCTCGAGTACGAGTGGCTGAATGTGGGTCAGGAGCTGTGCTCGGGCGAGGTCCAGCCGCCCTCAGGGGGCAGTCCTGCCAACCTGCCGGATTGCACCATATCCAGCTCTGATCTCGGCCTGGGCTCACACACCCTGACCCTGCGGGTGGACGATGGGGTCAACACTCCGGTCACGAGCGACGTCACCGTCCAGGTCGTGGACACCGGCGCTCCCACCCTGGCCCCTGAGCCGAACAAGACCCTTCTCTGGCCGCCCAACCACCGCATGATTAACATCACCATCAGGGCCAACGCCAGCGACGCCAGTGGAGGCCCGGTAACGCTTGCGGCCACTGTCAGGAGCAACGAGCCTGTTGAGGGTCTGGGCGACGGCGACACCAGCCCTGACTGGACCGAGCCGGTGATCAACCAGGAGACCGGGATCATCAGCCTTCAGCTTCGGGCCGAGAGGTCCGGACGGGGAGAAGGGCGAATCTACACCATCACCATCACCGTACGCGACGAATCGGGAAACTCCAGCCAGGCCGAGGTGGAGATCATCGTCCCTCATGACAGGGGTAGATAGGACTATCCCATAGAGTTGAGGCTGAGTAAGATATTTCGAGTGACCTGCATGCTGGGGTGGGGCGCAGGCCCCGCCCCAGGTAATTGATTGAGTTGAACCTCACTAAATGGCCACCCAAAGTGGGATTTAAAAACAGGGTGTATTAAGCTAATCCCACCTGTTCAAAGCCAACATAGCGCCCATCCACCCTGGCCCACCTGGCCTTTTTCCCGCGAAAGTCCACGTGGATGAAGACCTCGTAGGGGTTGACGTCTATCCCGCCCTTGCTGAAGGTCGGCACTCGTTCGGCCAGGGCGAACATCTTCCAGACGGAGAGCCCGGGGATCAGCACGTCGGCCGCCCTACCCTGGACGTGAAGTCTGTTCCTGCCCCCGCCCACGCGGTGGTTGCGCTCCGGGTAGCAGTTGGCACTGGTCGCGATCACCGGCCGGCGAGCCGATAGCCTCGTGAAAGACCGGCCGGCCCTAGGGATCGACCACGGTCACCCTAGTGCTGACCAGGGAGGGATCGAGGTCCATCACAACTGTTTAATGGGAAATTTTTGACTCAGAGGCAGGACAAAATAAAACCGCTATCCGTTCTCTTTTCCGAAGAACCGACGCGGTTGATTAGGCTGCGGGCGCTCTGGGACACACCACCACGGGGCCCTACAACAAGTGTCCCCTTACCGGCCGCCAACAAGATAAAGGGTCGCCCAGATCATTAGACACAGCATAGTGGGCTAGAAGGCGGGTGTCAAGACTCTTTTCTATACGTGCCCGGCTCGGCCGGCTGGCCCCGTGAGTTTGTCCTGATCTGACAGTCAGGGGTGTTTCATGAAGCTTAAAGAACTGCAGTAGTAAAATTATTCGGTGGTGATAATGGATTGACTTGGCATGCCTCGCGGGATCTAATGGGAATAATAATGAGGTCTTTCTGTGCCTATCACTGCAGCTCAGGCATGGGGGCCATAGCTTGATGGACTGTTCGGCAAATCCGGCACAAGATTTAGCGGAACAGAAACCTCCTCGAAGGGAGCCTGGAGCTTACCTTCCGGGTGGCCGGCCGGGATGAGATCAAGATGTGGGTCCTAATCCTGGGGCCTGAGGCCAAGATACTTGAGCCGGAGAGGGTGCTGATGATGGCCAGGGAGAACCTGGCCCGGACCCTGGCAAGGTACGGGACTGAAAAAGATGTAAGCGGGGCTATTTCGCAGGCCTGGCGCGCCAGCAGGGTCTCCGGAGAAAAGCTTTAGCTCACTGGCTGGACAGGATCAGTGATGCCTTGGATTCTGCCGAAAAAGGGATGGAAGTGATGACGAGCAACGTTGGTGCTGGTATTAGACCGAGTTCCAATCCTCGTGTGGGCATGCTTGCTATCGTTAGAAAAAGAAGGGGCGTGATCAACGAAGTCCGCGAGTTCGACGGCGCGGATGGCCGGCTCCATCTAGTCCGTATCGACTACAAGGATGACCAACGGCCAACGGCAGAAGAATTGGTATGGGAACTGGAAACATTTCCACTGCTCCTTGAGCCAGGCGAATTACCATCATACAGCAGCTCCCCAATGGTTGGGGAAGACTTCGACGCTCTTGTTCGCGCGGCCAGGTGGACAGCTGTGAGCCCATATCTTGGTCCAGACGGAGGAGGCTCGCTGGAGCGCCTCCCGGCGGTATCCCCCTTTCATGGAGCGGTTGAAGTCACTGACTATCAACTTGTTCCCCTCCTCAAGGCGCTCAGGATGCCCAGGGTGAACCTATTGCTGGCGGATGACGTCGGCTTGGGAAAGACAATCGAAGCCGGACTGATCCTGAGCGAGCTGCTGATTCGCCGCCGTGTAAACAAGGTCCTTATTCTCACCCCCGCAGCCTTACGCATCCAATGGCGGGATGAGATGTGGTCGAAATATTCGCTATTTTTTGATGTAGTCGACCGCAATTCCACTCTAAAGCTCAGGCGAACCCTCGGCATTGACGCTAATCCTTGGCGCTGCTATTCGCGGATCATCGCATCCTACCACTACCTCCGACAGCCGGAAGTACTGGAGCAGTTCCTGAGCGTGTGTCGTACGCCTGAAGGCGTGGCCCAGCTTCCATGGGATTTGCTCATCGTGGACGAGGTTCACAACCTCATGCCGACTCCATTCGGCAAGGATAGCCAGCTCTGCAAAGCGTTCCGGTTGATCGCCCCGCAATTCGAACACCGTATCTTTCTGACGGCCACTCCACACAACGGCCACACGCGCTCCTTTACCGGGCTGTTGGAGATGCTCGATCCCGTGCGATTCAGCCGCACAGACGAGCTGCGGCCGGCCGAAAAGGAACGCATCAAGCAGGTGGTCATCAGACGCCTTAAACGGGAAATAAATGAACGGACGGTCCCTCCCCCATTCTGCACAAGAAAACCGCCGCAATCGATCCTCCTGGACTTTAGTTCGGAAGAACTTGGGTTGATCAGGGCCTATGAAGCATTCAGGAGCAAGGTCCGGTCAGTGATCGCCGGGGAGTCGAGGCAACGCCGCACGGCTGGCAGCTTCGCCATCGAGATACTTGGGAAGCGAATGCTGAGCGGCCCCATCACCTTCCTCGATTCTTGGCGTCGATGCAAACTTGGCCTCCTTGAAGAAGATACAGCCGGGGACAAGGATGTTGAAGCGGCTAAAAAGGCGGTGGGGGAAGAAACCGACGATGACCGTGAGGCGCAACAGAGGGAGTCAACGGCCGCTGGTGTGATCGGGTCCTGGATGAAGGCTCTGCTGGGCGATGTTCAGGACGAGCTATCCGCCATTGATGCCGCAGCCAAGCAGCTTGGAGTTTCGCTCGATGATGACGCGACCACCCAGAACCCCAAGGCTGACGTTCGATTCGACGCACTTTGCAAACTCATCGATAAACTGGTCCGAGTTGGTAGCCAGTGGGCTGATGATGAGCGTCTTGTCGTTTTCACCGAATACAAGACCACTCTCGACTATCTGATACGCCGCCTGTGCGAACGGTATCGGAATGAAGAAGACAGATTCTTGAGGCTTTTCGGTGGGATGGATGATCTGGACCGAGAGCAAATCAAGGACGCCTTCAATGACCCGAAGGCCCGCGTGCGCGTCCTTATTGCCACCGATGCCGCGTCTGAGGGCCTCAATCTTCAGAGCACCGCTCGTTACCTGCTGCATTACGATTGCCCCTGGAACCCTTCTCGTCTGGAGCAACGCAACGGCCGCCTCGACCGCTATGGACAGGCTCGTGACGTTCATGTGCACCATTTTGCCAGCGAGCAGGATGCTGATCTGAAGTTCATGGCATACCTCATCGGCAAGGTTGACCAGATACGCGAGGACCTTGGAACCATAGGCGATCTGTTCGACGAGGCCACACACCGCCGACTGATCCAAGGCGAAGACCTTGAAGTGGTTCAGGAGGCGCTGGAGAGGCAGATTGATCAGGTCCGTCAGTCGACGGGGATAGAGGCCGACAACACAGTCGCCGGAGACCTAGCTGATGGCGAGGTGGGACTGGGGCAGAAGTTGCGGGCCCTGGCTGATGAACTGGACCTCGACCCCGAGGCGGGTCGCAAAACACTGGAAACCGCCATGGCCATTGAGGCCGGCCGGCCCCAGCTCACGGAACCAGACGACTTGGATCGCTTCGAGATCTGCAATCCGAGCCTACCCGGCTGGAAGGACGTCATCGACGAGACTATCCGCAAGCAGTCCTCGCGCGGTGTGCTTGGGCCGGTGCCCAGGCTGTCCTTCAGCCCCAAACCGTTCCTGATGATCGTCGGGCCGCGGACCGTCTTCCGGCCTCGTGTTGACACGCTGATGCTGCACCTGGCGCATCCGCTGGTGCAGAGAGCGACAGGGGCTCTTGCCCGCCGGCGGTTCCCACAGGGAGGAGTCTCCCGCCTGGCGGTCCGCTACGGAGATGTGCCCGAGGGAGCCGAGGCACTGGTGGCCCTGCACGTCGAGGAGCTCGCGGTCAACGAACTCCGGGAAACCTTCCACCACTGGGTGCAGACACATCTGCTGCCCATCAAGGACGGGCAAATAGGGCGTCCTCTGCCCCGCGTACCCGCGATCTCCCTCCGAGGGGGCAGGTCATGCCTGGACCAGGACCGCATCGAGGAGGCCCGGAACCTGCTGAGCGAAATCGAGCCCGATCTCCAGGGCTTCGTGAAGCAATTGCGCGAGGAGCTGACCCGCAAGCTCAAAGAGCAGATGGCCGCTGACGGCGCAGCGGCCAGACAAGAGGAAGACCGTCGCTACCAGAGCCGCCAGGGCGAAGTTTCCAGCCTCATTGCCGAGAACACCCTCGCCAAGATCCAGCGGGAGGTCGGCCAACTGAAACAGCAACGCCTCCAGGGGGTCCTCTTTGAATCGCAATCGTCCTTTGATGAGCTCGATCGGTCTATTGAGGCCAAGCAGGAAGAGCTCGAACTCCGTCGCCGCCACTACGAAGAGGTCCGCCAGCAGCTGAGCATTGAGCGGGAACGGATCATCAAATTCCTGCTGCCCCGGCGATACACCCTCCAAGGCGACGCCCAGGTTTTAGCGGTGGCTCTGGAGATTCGCTTCCCGAGTCCGGAAGGAGGTGATCAATGAATGCCGATCACCTCCAATGGTGGAGCAACCTCCGCCACGGCGGCATGCTGCTCGACGCCCAGCGCCTGAGCAGCCTGGTGCCCTCGCTCCCCGAGCCGCTTGGCGAGTTCCAGCAGGACCGGCTGCGACGGGAGCTGATAGCCTTCCAAGAGAACCCGGATGGGAATCGTGGCCCTTTCGTCGCGCTAATTCTGCAGAAGTTTTGCGGATTCACCCCGCAACACGGCGACTGGCATCGGGCTGGCAACGTCGAGGCCACGTGGACCAGGCGCGGACTCACGGGCGAGGCCATCCGGCCCGGCCACCTTTGGCTTGGCAAGCACAAAGCCATCCTTCCCGTCTTCATCGACGGCCAGAAGCGCCTCGGCTTCGGGCGGGGCAAGCGCGTCTGCGCCCAGGCGCTCCAATGGCTCCGTCAGGCGGACGAGCAACTCGCCGTAGTCACCAACGGGGGCCAGTGGCGCGTCGTCTTCGCCGGTCTGGATTACGACGCCTTCTGCGAATGGGACATAGACCAGTGGTTCGCCGAGGGACAGACGTCTGCTGAGTTCGCCGGCTTTCGCGCTTTGCTGTCGCCCGGCCTCTGGACGCCGCCCGAGGAAGGCAAGCCCTGTCCTCTGCTTTCCTCCGTCAACGAGAGCCGTAAAGGCCAGGCCGACCTTTCTCAGGAGCTCGGGGAGCGTGTTCGCCAGGCGGCCGAGCTTCTAATCCAGGCCCATGCGCCGGTCCTCAACAACAATAGCCGCGGGCTCAACCCGCGGGACATCTACCGCGCCGCCGTGCGGATGATCATGCGGCTGGTGGTCGTCCTCTTCGCCGAAAGCCGTGAGGGCTTGTTGCCTCGGGACAACAAAGTCTATCACGGCTCATACAGCTTGAAGGGACTTCAAGAGCTTCTGGAGCGTATCAGCCCGCACAAGCTGGTCGGCAGCTTCGGTTCGTATCCGCGGCTCCTCGCCCTGCTCCGCCTGATCTACCTGGGCTCAAGTCACGAGGCCATGCCCGTCCCCACTTACGGCGGCGAACTTTTCACCCCGGGTGATGCCGATAGCCCGGACGGCATGAAAAGGGCCCTCCACCTGCTCGAAACCGCCTGTTTCGACGCGGAGTTGATGAACGATTACGAGGTGCGGCAGATCCTCGATCAACTCACCCGCACCCGCGTGAAGATTCGCCAGGGTCGAACCAGCGCCTGGGTTACCGCCCCGGTGGACTTCTCCAGCCTCGGCAGTGAGTACATCGGCATTCTCTACGAGGGCCTGCTCGACTTCGAGCTTCGCTGCGCCGCCGAAGGCGAGCCCATCGTGTTTCTTGCCGTCGGCAACCAGCCGGCTCTGCCGCTGGCCACGCTTGAAGCAATGGACGACCGGGCCA
>Ga0209270_1003520_pt1 | contig 13389 bp, 16 predicted proteins | sample MTBAKSrepl1MetaG_FD_187456 | JGI IMG/M metagenome (GOLD analysis project Ga0209270, IMG submission 187456) | Enrichment culture microbial communities from Arthur Kill intertidal strait, New Jersey, USA, that are MTBE-degrading - MTBE-AKS1... | ecosystem: Environmental > Aquatic > Marine >...
GCCATGATCTTCACCTTTTAGAGAGATCTTGTATCATAGCTGTCCACTTTTCAAGTTTTGATGATTATTCTTGACCGTTTTAGCGGTTCACTTTTGAACTGTTATCAGTTCACTTTTCAAGTGTTATTGGTTCACTTTTAAAGTTCTGCTAACATAAACACGATGCCGGACTTGACATTTTACTCAAAACAGTTGACAATTTCAACTACTCTGGCATTTGAAATTCGTGAATGGCAGAGATTGGAGGTAAAGCATGAAAAAATTGATAGGGATGATTAGCTTCTTGATGCTGGCGGTCGTTTTGCTGTCTGCCTGCACACAGCAACCGGCAGCAGAAGCTACACCTGATCTGGGCGAGGTAAAAACACAGGCGGTTCAAACAGCGGTCAGTCAGATGACAGCGGATGCCAAGCGCTTGACGGAAGAACCAGCTGTGGAACAACCCACCATTACGCCGTTGCCTACCATGGGAGCTACTGTAGCTACTGCGACTTCCTATTCAAGTGGCAGTGGAAGCACCAGCAGTGGAGGAAGTACCACCTATTCCGGCTCACCTGTACCAACTTGGACACCCGTAGTGTATGGTTGCCAGGTAGTGGGGCAAACACCCGTGGATGGCAATCAATACGTTGGGGCAGACCTGGATGTGTATTGGACATTAAAGAATGTGGGCGCAGCTACCTGGAAAGCGGGAACATATTATTATCATTGGACCGGCTATTCCGATTTGAGCCCAACGCACTCCTATGTTTTATCAAAGGATGTTGCTCCGTATGAAACGGTGCAAGTAATGGTTGACGTCAAAGTTCCGATCACTGTGGGACAATATCGCACACAATGGTATCTGGTCAATGACAATGGTGAAAATTTTTGTGGTTTCTACTATTATGTGAATGCAATCGCACTGCCGACAGCAACACCGTAATTTGTAAAATGATTAATGAAAAGAGGATCTGGATTAATAGAAGATCCTCTTTTTGCTTAAATACCCTTTGCTCTATTTCTCTTTTTGAGCAAGATGTGTATCCAATCTGGCATGAAACAAATTTTTAAAGAAGGTCCACTGCAAGAAAAATCAGCATAGCTCTTTTGAACGCGCACGCGTATTAAAGACAACGACTGTTGGGCATCATAGCGTATACAATCCTTATAAAGGAAAAAGATGTCGACCAATCAGATAAAAGCAGGCAAAATAAACCAGATAGGGGAAAATCCAAAGCAAGGGGCGAAAAACCTGCCAGAAGGACCGTTTTGAGGAAAGTGTAGGAGAGGGGAATTTCTCCAATATCCAGGCAGTCACCAGAAAAATGGCGCTGTCAAGAATGACGAATTGCCAGTAGCCGGTTAGGGAGAGCTCTAAAAAAGAATCTAGCACTGTAATCGGCTGCCCTGACAGCCAAGGCAGCACAACCCCATTCATGCAAAGATTCAAAATGAATTCGTAAAACCCAGCCAGCAGCAGGACGACAGTCCAATGATAATGATTTTTCTGTTGGATCTGGATGAAGAGATAAATCATCCCGGCGTACCAGGGTAGAGTAAGAAGCAAACTTAAAAGAGCGGGCAAGCCTGTGATCGCTGTGCCGTTCTGCAATATCTGTTCCATGAGCAGGATGGTGATCTTCACCAGCAGCGCATTGGCAAACGCGATCCAGCCGGTATTGCGCAACGTGTGTTCTCCGGTAAACGGAGGAATCCAAAGGCGACGGGTGAAATAGAGAATCAGTGTATATCCACCCAACAAAACAATGGCGAAGAAGATGGCAATATTCTCCTCAGTGGCATTTGCTGCGGTACCCAAAAAAGAAACGGTTATTCCATAGATAATCCCGATAAAAAAAACGCAATCCCGGATAAGGTTTATGGATCTTCAAATTTTTTGAATTGGGTAATGGGGGCAGGAAAGAGACATCATTTGTTTTTTTGGGCATAAATTTCCTTATTTAAGCAACGCAAGCAGTTTCCGACTGCGCGTTTGCACAGCTTTTTGCGAGCTCTGAAGTCCTTGTTGCAAGTGTGAAATAGTAGCGGGTAATAAAGTAGGCTCTTGCAGTGAAAGATCATACAGACACTGCAGGGCAAAAGTTTTCATAATGGAACCAGAATGAGATAGATACCCGACTACGATCGGAAAAAGCGTATTCATTTCGTCAGGTGATAATGGCAACCGTGGGATGATCTGAGCGAGATGCCATAGCACTTCCATCTGGTCGATCTGGCGGATGAGATCAAGCAGTTCCTGTTTATAGGGGATGAGCAATTTCGGATCAGTAGCAGTGATTTTTTCTACGGCATCCGCGGTGCGCATGCGAATGAGAGGATCGTTTTCATAGAATCCCTGGAATAGAAGGTTGAAATCAGGAGAGTTTTTCTGTACCCGTACAACTACCTCATCCGCTCGCCCAATCGAGCGCCGATCACCTCCCTGCAGCATTTCTAATATCTCGTTCATGGAACCATTTTTTACCTTTTTTCGTTATGATTATAGAATAATTGGAGGATAAATGGTCGTTAGAATTCTCATGCTCGGAATATGTTTTGTGGCAGTTTTTATTTCAAGCGGTTGCAGCCGGGTGCCCCAACAGTGCCCGCAGGATTTTGCAATCTATTCTTACTGGAATACCGGAGCGTTGCCTCCTGAGTATTACTATGAAATTGAGATCGAAATCAACCCTGATCATAAAGGAACACTGACCTACCAGGCAGGTTATGAAAGCGAATCGGAAAAAGAGAATGCGTTTCAATTTAGTGTAGATGAGAAAACCTGGAATGATTTTTATTGGTGGCTAAAGACGAACAAGGTTTTCAGAAATAACTGGCAGGAATCCAAAGAGATCATGGTGGGCGGTAGTGGTACTCAGGTGAAACTGCAAATGAACGGAGAAAAATACGAGATCCCCAGCGTAGCAGTTTTGTCGAAGAACGAACGACAGTTATTTTCAGAGATTCAAAATCACATCAATGCACTGGTTCCGGAAGAAATATGGCAGGCAGTTGCTTTGTTAAAGCCTTAAAAAGAAAATCCCGGAGAATGAATTCGGGGATTTTAAATTTAACGTTTTGAGAGAATTTTTAAATAAGTTGACCTGGCAAACTGCACCAGCAATCCACTGATCAGTGCAATGCATACGATCACTGCCAGAGGAAAGGCAAACGAAATTTTTCCCTGTTGAATGAGATAAGGCGAATAGATCCTGGCTGTCAGCCAGACGCCGGTGATATTCAATACAGCGGTCCCAAGCAGGATTATCACCCGATCTTTCATTTGAGTCGCGCGAATGAATAAATATGCCATGGCTGAAAAGAGCAATCCGGGGAGAATGGCTGCCATACCGATCCAGAAATGATGGGTTGGTCCGGCAGAAAGAATATGGCACTGGAAAAGGGTGATCATTGATGAAAGCCCGATACCCAGTAAACCGGCTTGCTGGTAATTCCTCAATGCGATGGTGATGGCGATCATCAGGGAGATTATGCCAAAGATCGCGATGAGCGCATAACCGTAGGAACTTGCAAAGAACGTGTTATCTTCCGCAAGGGATTGGATTACCAGGGCAGTACCGGTGATAGCGGTGCCCAGCCAGGTGGCACTCCAGGCGGGGGTTTTCTTGAGAAATGCCCAGATGCATACGGCAGCGATCAGAAGAGCAGGAATAGACCCGATTAGAATGGCGAGTTTGCGCATGGATTCGGAAGAGATGTACCAAGGTGCACCGATGATAAACCAGGTAATAGAAATACCTAATCCGATCAGCATAGGTGCAAGTGTGCTGAACAATGTTGTGCGATGGTCTTCAATCATAAACCTATCATTATCCTTTGCTTTCATTGGGAATCTCCCGTTAGTAAATTGTATTGGGTTCAGATGAGTTCGAGCGGCTGATTTTTGTCGGTCAGTTGAAGACGTTAAATGTTCTTTTCCGGCAGTGAATGGGATGACGATAATCTCGCGGATGAAAATAGTGAGCGCGGAAAACATACTTCTTTTCTTGGCATCCTGCATGAGGGCATCAAATACATCTACCATTTCGTCTTTGAAATCATCTTGGAAAGAACGCGGGTAAAATCCAAGCATAAAAGAGTAGATAAGAACCAAAATCTTTCCTAATAATGTCATTGCAGTGCTTCCTGTTTGATGGGCGGTCTGCTGCTGCCAAGAGAGAACGTAAACGTGCTTTCTCTTCTTCGATGATCTGTTGACCGGATGCTGTCGGACAATAAAGTTTACGCGGGCGATTAGAGTTGGTCTCTTGCGATTCTTCCGTGATAACTGGTTCGATCCAATGTTTTTCCAGCAAGCGTTTGATGGCGCCATATAGCGTGCCAGTGCTGAGCCGGATGCGCTTGTCACTGAGCTGTTCTACCTCCTTCATGATGGCGTACCCGTGTTTAGGGTTGTTTTGGATGCTCAACAAGATAAAAAAAACTGCCTCTGATAATGGTTCATTTGAAGAAATATCTGATCGCATAGCCAATCCTTTATATGTCGTATTACGACATATTATAACAGAATTTACGAAGAATCAAGAATCCATAAAACAGTGATAATTTTTGATAAAATTTACAAATGTGCTTGACAAATGTAAATTTATTTCTATAATATTGCTATGGAAAATAATATTTCATTAATTCGAATTGACGATAGATTGATCCATGGTCAGGTGACCACAGCTTGGCTCAGAGTATATCCAGCAGACATCATTATTATTGCCAATGAGAAGATTGCCAATGATCCAATGTACAAGACCATTTTTTCCGTGGCACAGGTTCCCGGGAAACAGATACTGTTACTTTCTCCTGAGCAAACTGCCATCTATATAAAAAAGAAAAACCCGATGTGTAAATATTTGATTATCACCCCTACTCCGGTAGATGTGGTGGCGTTGATGGATTGTGGGCTATCCATCGACAAGATAAATATTGGTGGATTGCAGAATCGACCGGGCACGACCCGTTTGGCAAAAGTGGTTTATGCCAAAGAAAATGAAATTGTTGCATTTAATGAATTGAAGACTCGTGGAGTAGAAATGGAGGTGCAGATGGTTCCAACTGAAAAAATAGCCAAATTAAACCTATAAATCAAAAATAAAAAAGGAGTTTATCTTATGTGGAGGGAAGCTTTTCTAGTAGCTGCTGTTGCTGGTGGCTGGGCGATTGTGTTGTATTATCTTCCTCAAATCATCACAGTTCTTTCCCAAAAGGAAAGTAAAGCTATGACATGGTGGTTGCTGCTCATGCGTGGAGTGAATGATGCTTTCAGCTATGCTGTGGTGATCCCTGCTGCCTTGACAGGATGGGTTCTGGGTGATCTTAAAACAGGGTTGATCGTGGGCGGTACTGTACAGGCTATGTTCATCGGTGTCTTCATCGTTGGTGCCTCGATTCCACCGAATCCATATCTCGCATCTATTCTGTCAACCGCGTTGGTTATTCTAACCGGTGCGTCAACGGGGGAAGCATTGGCTTTGGTCGTTCCGGTCGCTGTGGTGAGCCAGTTACTGACCTTGGCATTTATGAGCCTGAATGTGGTGTTCTGTCACTGGGGAGATAAAATGGCGGCAGATGGGAATGCAAAAGGCGTCGATATTCTGAATACCCTGGATGGTATGGGGTGGACATTAACGAATGTGATTCCGGCATTTTTGGGTGTCGCATTGGGAATTGATGCGGCGTCAAAGTTGCTGAATATCATCCCTGGCTGGTTGGCAGATGGGTTGGGTTATGCTGGTGGTGTTCTACCCGCACTTGGTATTGCGATGCTACTGCTAATAATTGCATCGAAAGAAGTGTGGTCGTTCTTCTTCCTTGGTTTCATTGCAGCGGTCTATCTGAACCTGAATGCAGTTGCGGGGGCTATTTTGGGTGTGATTATTGCAGTCATCTTCGTGCAACTCAAGTCGGGTAATGATGAAGATAAGAAAGCGAAGGGTATATAACATGGACGCAAAGATGAAGAAAATTGATGAGAAAAATCTATATGGTGCTCTATGGCGCGTCAATAACTTCGCCGGTAACTATAACTTTGAGCGTTTAATGGCATTGGGTATGACCCAGGTAATGGTGCCTGTTTTTCGTAGTTTGGGAATTACCGGCGACAAACTCAAAGAGGGATTAAAACGTCACATGGTGTTCTATAACACACATCCCTATTTTGGTGCCTTGATCATGGGTGTGATGGTTGCCATGGAAGAGGCAAAAGCCAATGATGACAAGGGTGTGACCGAAGAAGCTATTAATGGTTTCAAAGTGGCTTTGATGGGTCCTTTCGCAGGAATTGGCGATTCATTTTTCTGGGGTACGGTCCATCCCATCATCCTGGCAGTTTCGGCAAACTTGGCGCTACAGGGCAACTTCCTGGGATTCGTGTTTGCATTCTTGATCGCGGTAGAAGCGATCCTTGGAACATTCTACCCATTTATCTGGGGTTACCGAAGTGGAACTGAGATCGTTGAAAAAATCCGCTCCAGTCATCTGATCCAAAAATTCACCGAAGGTGCAAAGATCGTTGCCATGTTCGTAGCCGGTGTGATGGCGACAACTCTGATCAGTGTTTCAACCCCTGTGGTCTTGTTTGGAGGTGAAACTGAAGGAAGCGGTGTAAATTTACAGGGCATCTTTGATTCCATCCTGCCGAAATTGTTACCGCTCGGACTACTTTTCTTGGTTTACTGGTTATTGAAGAAGAAGCTCAATCCGCTATGGGTCATGGTCATTTTGATGGTACTGACTGTGGGATTGAAGGCCTTGGGCTGGATTGGTTAGATTGAAAATTAGTATCGTCGAATTCTAGTAATCGGGGAGCTATATAGCTTCTGTAGCTCCCCGTTTCAATGGAGGAAGAATGAAAGCAGCAGTATATACAGCACCGCATAAGATCGAGTTCATCCAAGATTATCCTGATCCGGAAATGGGGGATGGACTTATGATTCGAGTAAAGGCTAGTGGTGTATGTGCAACAGATGTCAAAGCCTATAAAGGGCTGCGTTATGGAATGGAACCTCCTATGATTTTAGGGCATGAATTTGCAGGAGAAGTTCTCGTTTCGAGCATGGAAGATTACAAAGTTGGAGAACGAGTTTCTGCCGCCCCGTACGCAGGGTGTGGTGTTTGTGATTTTTGTTTGAATGATCATGAAGAATTATGCAAAGATAAGGTTTTTACAACCAATGGGTGTTTTGCAGAAAAACTATTTGTTCCCCGCGAACTTGTAGACAAAACAGGATGGAAAATATCGCAAAACATATCCTTTATGGATGCAGCCCTGGCAGAACCACTGGCATGTGTTATTTTATCCTTGCGTTCTTGCCATTGGGAACCTGGTTGGACAATCATGGTAGTGGGTGGGGGATTCATGGGCATCTTGCACGTTTTGCTAGCTAAAGCATGGGGAGCCAGCAGAATCATCTTGAGTGAGCCGAATTTGGAAAGGCGAGCATTAGCAGAAGAGCTGGGTGCAATTGTCTGTGACCCAGAAGAGAATGCAAATCTGGGCAGTTTTGCTCGAGATCATACCGACGGCTATGGTCCGCACGTAGTGATCGCATCGATTGCCAATGAAAAAGTCGTCGAATCAGCTTTCGACTGTCCACGACCAGGAGGTTACTATCATATGTTCGGTGGTTTACCAAAGCAAAGTTCTATCACGATCCCTTCTTTCTTAACCCATTATAAAGAAGTAACATTGGTGGGCACTTCAGGATATCGAACGAAAGATTATCGTTTGGCTTCAAGTTTGATCAATGAAAAGGTGATCGATTTTCAACCACTCTTTTCAAAGACGTTTAATCTTGGACAAGTTGGATCCGCGATTGAACAAGTTGTGAACCAAGAAGTATTGAAAGCAATGATCCTGGAGTGAGATGAATGGACAGTCAAGAATTGACCCCAATCCTATTGATAAGTCATGATGGTTTAGCAGCGGCTCTTCTACGTGCCAGTGTGATGATCATGGGTGAGCAAGAAAACATCAACACAGTTGGACTTGAAGAGGGAGATGGACTTTCAAATTTTATTGCAAAAGTACAAGAATGTAAAAATGCGTTAGCCGCAATCGATGATGGTGTGATCTTTTTGGTGGATATTCCTTTTGGTACACCATGGAATGCAGTTGTTGCGATAAAACGAGAGATCGATCATCTAGTGGCAGGTGTTAGTTTACCGTTTTTATTGGAAGTGTTGAATTATCGAAGTCAATATAACCAAATTGAAAAGATCATGGAAGCATCATTGGCTGTCAGCAGCGAATGTTTTCGGTATTTAGGCGCAATAGAAAAATGAAAAGGAAATTAATAATGGAAATTGGAAAACAACGTAGAATGCAACGCATATTCAAAACGGACGGACGAACACTTATCGTAGCGATGGACCACGCAGCATATATGCCAGATGTGGTATTAGGATTAGAAGATCCAGGAAAGTATATTCAAGAGATCCATGAAGCCGGAGCTGATGCAGTTATGACAACTCTAGGGACGGTTCGGAAGATTCATTCGAAGATACGTGATTTTCCTATCCTCCTTAGTGTGGAGAGCAGTTATTCAAATATCCAAGATTTTGTTACACAAGGGATTCAATTGGGAGTGGATATGTTGAAATGCATGGTTTATCCATTTTCGACGAGCGATCCAATGAGCTTAAATAACTTTGCACGCTTGGCAAATGAAGCAGATCGATGGGGAATACCCATCATGGCAGAAGTCTTTCCCGGTGGGATGAGCGCGGACAAGGAATGGAACACAGTGGAAAAACTCTCTTCTTCTGTGCGTGTCACTGCCGAAGCGGGAGCGGATGTCATCAAAACTTTCTATCTGGATAATACGGGTGATTTTTCCAGTGTGGTTCAAAACGCGCTGGTTCCTTTAGTAGTTTTGGGAGGTGTGAAATCCGATGATGCGAAACTTTTATTGGAACGGATCGCTTTATGCCTAGATAAAGGAGCATCAGGAGTGGCTATCGGAAGGAATATTTGGGCGCATAGAACTCCGGGTGCCATGACCAGGGCTCTAGCCGCAGTAGTGCATGAGGGATCCAGCGTTCAAGATGCACTGAAATATTTGCCCTGAGTATAGGAGTAAAAAGAAAAAGCTGCGGACCATCAGTACGCAGCTTTTTTAGTCAGATAAAAAGAGGTAAGCATGCCTTTTGGCTACAACGGAAAAACATTGAATATAGATTTGACCAGGCAAATTTGGCAGATACAATCACTGGATGAGACGTTTTATAAAAAATTGGGAGGAGGAAGTGCTCTGGGAGTATATCTTGTATTGCAGAATACCCCGGCGCATATTGATGCGCTTGATTCTGCCAACACACTGGTGTTTTCCGTAAGTGTCATTACAGGGGCACCCATTTCTGGATTGAGCAGGATGAATGTGACCGCTAAATCACCACTCACTGGAGGGATTGGCGATTCTCAAAGCGGTGGGTTTTTCCCGGTGGAGATGAAATTTTCAGGTTTTGATGCGATTGTTGTTAAGGGTCGCGCTGTCTCTCCTGTTTATCTATGGATCCATGATGAGGAGATAGAGTTGCGTGACGCACAAAAACTATGGGGGAAAACGACCGCAGAAGTAGAATCTTTGATTCGTGATGAATTGCACGATACCAAGATCCAGATCGCACAATGCGGATTGGCAGGGGAAAATGGTGTTCGCTTTGCATCTATTATGACCAATGCAAATCGTGCTAATGGACGTACCGGTATGGGTGCAGTTATGGCGAGCAAGAATCTGAAGGCAATTGCTGTAAGAGGAAAACATAGACTAAATTTGGCAAATCCAGGAGAATTGCAAAAGATAGCGAGATCAGGAATACAAAATCTGAAAAATTCAGGGTCTTTTGGATTGAGTTTATCTGGAACTGCCGGCGCAGTTGCCTGGCAGAATCAAGTTGGGGGATTGCCATCGTATAACTACAGAAGTGGTTTTTTTGAGAAATCTCAAAATTTGGATGGAGGAACGATCAATCAGGAAATATTAGTGAAACGCGATACGTGTTATGGATGTGCCGTACGTTGTAAGCCGGTAGTTCGTGTTGATTCTGATCAATTTTCGGTCGAAGAAGTGTACGGTGGTCCCGAGTATGAAACGCTGGCAACGTTTGGCAGCTATTGTGGCATTGGTAATCTGCACGCAGTGGCATATATGAACCAATTATGCAATATGTATGGTATGGATACCATCACATGTGGGGCAACCATTGCATGGGCAATGGAATGTCACGAAAAAGGCAGGATCACCTTGGAGCAATTAGATGGCGTTGATCTGCGCTTCGGTAACGAAAGAGCAGCAGTGCAAATGGTGGAAAAAATAGCCCGATGTGATGGAGTGGGTGGAATTCTGGCGCAAGGGTCCGCCAAAGCGGCAACTATCTTTGGAGAAGGAACGGAGGAATTCCTCATCACTGTTAAAGGGCAAGAATTACCCGCCCACATGCCACAGAAAAAAGCCAGTTTGGGATTGATCTATGCCGTTAATCCATTTGGTGCGGATCATCAATCCAGCGAACATGATGCGGCGTACATTCAACAAACTGAAAGGATGACCGAACTTGGATTGACCAATCCACAAGCTGAAGATGTCTTGAATGACGAAAAAACCCATTTTGCGTATATCACTCAATGTCTGTATTCCAGTATGGATTCGTTGTGTGTGTGTCAGTTCGTTTATGGAGCAGGATGGCAATTATATGGACCTGACGATTTGGTAAAGATCGTGAGAGCGATAACAGGGTGGGAATTCACGCTATCCGATCTGCTGGATATAGGAAAACGCAGGATCTTATTAATGCGTGTCTTTAATAACAGAGAAGGATTTACAGCCAAAGATGATTCTTTACCCGGAAGGTTGTTTGAGCCGCTTGTGACAGATCCGACCGACAAAAAGAAGTTCGATAGAGCTACATTCGATAGGGAGTTAGAAATCTATTATAAATATGCGGGTATAGAGAAGGATACCGGTAGACCCAATCGGGAGATGATTCAGACCTTGAACTTGAATGAGATTTCTGACATGTTAGAATGATGTATTCTAAGAGGATGGAAATATAGGATGCCAACACAGAACGAAATTAACCGACTGGTAGCGGTAGCCAGAGAATATTATATAAATAAGAAGACCCAAATTCAAATTGCGGAAGAATTTGGATTATCTCGCCCTACGATCTCGAAACTATTGCAGGAAGCGGAAGATGAAAATATTGTCCAGATCACGATCGTCGATCCATTGTATAAGAATGCCGATCTGGCAATACAACTTAAGGAACGATTACAGTTACACCATGTCATTGTTGTTCATGGGAACAATAAAAATCTAGGTATCACACAGCACAATATTGCAATCAATGCTGCCTGGTATTTCTGCAAAATGATTGATGATACGGTTCAGCGAATAGGGATTGGATGGGGTAGGACAATGTATCAGGTCTCACTGGCAGTCGAGACGGCAGTGCGCAGCAATTTGCAATTCATCCCATTGTTGGGCGGAGTGGGGCAGATCAATCCCAGTTTCCAGGTCCATCAGATCATCCAACGTATCGCAGATGTGTGCGGTGGAACCTGGATGCAACTGCACGTCCCGGGGATCATCGAAAATAAAGAGATCCGTAAAGATCTTCTGAAGCCTGCTGATGTACAAGAAGTGATAACCAATTGGGGAAACCTAGATGTGGCGTTAGTTGGCATTGGGGAAGCCCCTCCATTCAAAAGAAATATCATCTTTGAGAGTTATGTAGATGATGATGAAAAGACGCAATTGCTTGAAAAGAAGGCCGTAGGAGATATTTGTATGCGTTTCTTTGACATTAAGGGAAACAGCATCGATTATTTGAAACAGGAGATTATCAGCATTCCTCTCAATCATCTTAAGAATACCCCGCGCGTGATCGCTGCAGCAGGGGGTCCGCGCAAAGCGTGTTCTATTATTGGAGCGAGCCGTGGAGGGTATATCACTGACCTGGTCACTGATGAAGATACTGGAAATGAGATACTCGGAATACTGGAGAATTGATCCAGATAACATCATACCTGGTCTATGCCAGTGGTGAAATCATCTTCTTTAAACCTAAGCCTCTTAAAATACTCAAAACATAAATACGGGGCTGAAAATTTCTTTTGACCCTTCAATCTATAAAATAAATCCAGATAACTGGTAGTGATGCGTTTTTCCCAATCCAGTGCCAAGAGCAAAGCTACGGATCGGATGGTATCGGCTGATGGTCCTTCGATCTCAATGAAATTCCCAAAAGGCATCTCATCAATGACGATCTCACACTGATCCAGGGTGAAAGTGGTGCGGTATTTTTCGTAGACCATAAATACTTCAAATCCAAGCGCTTGCAAGATGGATTGGGTAGTTTCGAAATCACTGACGGTGATCTCTAATTCGCGGCGGTCGGCGATTCCTTCGGAAAATTCGGATTGGTCTTTATAGGTCAGGCGAACATGATCGTCTTGGCGCAGTCGCAGCACCTGATGACTGGCGCGTAGGCTCTGCTGGCTGGTATCGAAACGTAAATTTACTTCGAACAAGCGCTCTTTTTGGAGACGGGCTCCGTGAGCAAGTATATGGTCGCGCATTTGAAGAGGATCGGAGATGAAGAATTTGATCTCTTTTTCACGGTTATCGCTGGCTTGCATAAGTTCTCCAGAAAATTTTCAATCTATTCATTATCTCATGTTTATTTGCTCCAAAAATGAACATGATTATTTAATTGGATAACTGACGAATAAGAATTGTGAAGAGAATTTGCTAGGATAGATAAATCAAAAAGATGGATATGAGCGATGATGTATCATAAAAACCTGGTGGTCGGATATATTTTAAGTCTTGTCGTTTTGTGCGCGTGCGGCACTTGTTCTGCTGGTGTTGATGGGAATTTTTCTCCAACGGCGACCACGATTCCAGTGGCAGATATCACGGTATGTGCGGAGGACTGTGATTTCACATCCCTTAAGGCTGCTTTGGAGGCAGTAAGCACCACGGCGGGATTGGTGATCAGCCTGGAGGATGCAGTCCATACCGAAGCGGGAATTGCTGTGAACAAAAATGTGACCATCCAGGGAAAAGGGCAGTTTGAGACGATCATTCAGGCAGCGGAATCTGTAGATGCGGCGATTGAACGTATATTCCTGATCCCGGCAGGCAACCAGGTGGCGATCCGCCATCTCACTATGCGGCATGGAAATCCACAAGGAGATGTGCGTTCTGGGGGAGCCATTCGCAATGAGGGAGACTTGACCCTGGAAAATGTCAATATTCATGAAAGAGACTGTTGAAAAAGAAGTGACAAAATTGACAAAGGGGGAGAGATTTAATAGAATAGGGGGAACAACAGCAGCGAGGGAAGCATGGCACACGAACACTTCATCGAGACGGGGGAAGGTACCTTTTA
>Ga0209270_1003522_pt1 | contig 13379 bp, 12 predicted proteins | sample MTBAKSrepl1MetaG_FD_187456 | JGI IMG/M metagenome (GOLD analysis project Ga0209270, IMG submission 187456) | Enrichment culture microbial communities from Arthur Kill intertidal strait, New Jersey, USA, that are MTBE-degrading - MTBE-AKS1... | ecosystem: Environmental > Aquatic > Marine >...
TTAATGCGCATTGGCTATACTCAGTCTATATTATTTTCAAAAACCGGTTCTCATCGGAATGGAGACATTTTGCCTAAAATCTGTCAAACTTTTTTCTTGATTTTTTCCTGGTGCTCTCAAAGAAGCCGGATAATTCCCGAGTCCTCGTGGTTGCATTCATGAATCGAAATGACTTTGAACAGTACTATCAACCCAATCTTGGAAAGGAATATGACCTGCAGAAGGCCATCTGGGTGACCGTGGTTCCGGAGCTGAAGAACTACCTGGTAGGCAAGGCCTGTCCTCCCACAAACGAGCGCATTCGACAGGCCCTGGGGCTGAACCCGGCATACTCCTATGAGGCACTGGTGGAGATGTACATCAAGCCATCAGACCTCTTCCGACCGAGTCCGGACCCTGAGATCACCGACCACCAGGCAGAGCTGGCCACAAGGCTGGACTATTCCATCTGGGTCTTCCCATCGGACCAGAACCCATTTCTCAAGATCGACGAGGATGCCCTTTTCCTCGATTCCCCATGGGATTGGAAGGGGGCCATTCCCTTCAAGAACTGGTTCATGAACCGGGCCGAAACCATCTACCATCGCCAAGGAGAGGATGTCGCCAACTGGGGCTACCCATGGACCCGTCTCGGATATACCTATGACTGGGGGAACCCGGACGATCACGTGGGGCTGAGTGAGTTTGTGGTACGTGTGGACCCCTATCAGGGGAAGGTCAACGTAAAACTGGTCCGGGGCATCCTGTACGGCGAGGCCTCATGGGATGCCTACTTTCGGTGTGGACCGGCAGCCCCCCGACTGACCATCGCCAAGTCAGAAAATGGGGTGACCCTCTCATGGACCTCGGTCAGCGGCGCCGAGGGGTACCAGGTTCTCTATTCGGCCTCGGAACGAGGGGCGCCTTTTACGCCGCCTTTTAAAAACGAACTGGATCTGGGAGACGCCGGCAGCCTTTATGTGGAACTGGCCCCGGGGGCGTGCTTCTACGTGGCTGTACAGGGTTATAACCAAGAAGGTCCGGGCGACATCTCCAATATCGGGTATATCTATATCCCCACCCCATAGTGAGCGCTCGTAGCTGGGGTCGGACCAAGTTAACTTGTTAATATTGCGTGGAATTGTCTTCAGACGGTCCTTATATTTTGGCCTATATTGATTTTTTTGACTGGTAAATCAGCGAGATGGCAAGATAGCGATTGATCTGATGGCGAGAGCACAACGGCACTGTATACCTGAGTGGAGGATTTCCTTGGGAATGGAAGGAATATTCGAGATGACAAATGGACTAAGAGCATTGCCGTCGGAAATGGAAACTTTGTTGAAAGAGGAAAATCATTGATGGGCGTGTTGGCTATTGGGCGAAAGCGTATTGAAGCAGGAGAATCATGTCAGCTTCGAGAACCTGGTGCACCCTATGGGGCTCATTTTGGCCCCGAAAAGTGCGATATAGGCTCTGAAAACACCTATTTTTGGAATTTTATTCCCGAATAATCAATGTGTTAGCTTGGTCCGACCCAATGCCAAACTGAAAACACCTATTTTTGGAATTTTATTCCCGAATAATCAATGTGTTAGCTTGGTCCGACCCAATGCCACGCACCATCGAAACCCCCATGGGTCCGCTGGATATGGATATTGCGCTGAAATAGCCACGGGCTCTGGAGGCAGTGTCGTTCTCCAACCTCAGGGCCCAGGGGATTGCGCTTCGCCAAGCTCAGAAATCCAGGCCTATTTTTTCAATAAAAGCAGTTAGTTCTTGGAGGTAGTCTTCCGCCTTTTTGGGCTTTTCAGCGCACCTGTAGGCCCACTGCCGACCAGGATGAACAACGTCCCAGGCCGACCGCGCTTGGTTGTATCTCCCTTTTCCCGGATCGTGGTTGCCGAAACCGTCCAAGACCCGGTTCCAAAGCGGATTGAAGGTTTCGATGAGAAGGCTTTCTCCAAGTGGAATCCAGATGTCATCGACGACCAGATACCGGCAACGGAAATCCTCTATTTCCAAGTTGTCGGCCTGTTCGATGGACTTGCCATGCTCCCACAGCCTTCTCCAGAGCACATCACCCGGATCGGCGCCGAGGCCGTATCCGCCTTTTCGCGAGCCGGGGGGCACCGCCTCGCCCACATATATCGGCAAAGCCCATTTATTTTCCTGGTTGGCTTCTGACAGTGTTTTGTAAGGCTCAAATCCGCCAAAATAGTAGAGGACATAGACCCCTGCTCCTTTGAACCGTTCCGGAGGGAGCGGGACCACCGGACGTTTCAGGAGTGCATCTCGAACAGCGATCCCGAGGTTCAGCTTGTCAAGGGGATTAAAAGGTGGCTCTTCTCTCAAAATGGCCTCATGGTTTTCGTACAACGACTGCGGATTCATCGAGTCTCGCTTTGCTCGCCGTGCCGCGAACCGATGACCCGGTGATAGAGTCTCCCACACGCTTATTACGTAGACGATAGATCCCCTCCAGTTTGAGACCGCACCTCTCTGCTATGTCTCCGAGAAAATCCTGAACCCTGATATTGATGCCCTGTAAAATGGAATTCCCCACAACGATCACGCCGGTTCCCCCTTTTGTCAGGCATCGTCGGGCGACGTCCACAAACCGCTCACAATCATTGAAATAGGATGCAGCATAGTTGGCCCACCCGAGGCCGCCATAATCTCCTTTTTCCGCATTCAGTTCTCGAAGCCGGGAAAGGATGCCCTCAATCTCGCGATGCTCAAAATTGAGCCCAATTGGGGCCTTTGCACGGGCGATCTGCCAGAATGTTCCGAAATTCTTCTCCTCGAGAATTTTCTGTTCCCCGGGTGAGGAAATGAGACCAAGCCAGTAGAGCTGCGGGCGCGTGTTTCGTGCATAGTGATAGTTGTTGAGGTAGGGGGGTGAGGTCACCAGCAGACAAACGGACCCGTCTTCCAGACGGTGGTTTCCCTCAAAGAAATCGTCATGAAAAACAGTTCCTTCGCCGATTCCCTCCTTGCCGGCATGTTCTCGCAACCAATCGATGTCCGACCTCATTTGCCTTAGCTTAGCGAGAACCGTTCCGGCTACATCCGCATTGTCTATCCGGGGTTTCCCGGCGCCTGGACGCGTCGACAGCGAGGGTTCGTAAGTGTAGTTGCTGAAGGAAACCATTACTGAACCGAATGCAACCCGGAACAAATCCCGCACCGCCTGGTCCGGAATTTTAGAAATGAAACCAAGCGCATGATATACCTGGTTTTCTATCATTGGGCTGAAAAAAGGAATACGCGAACGAAACCCTGGGGGGGCGAAGGAGGGGTCAGCGTCCCCGTTCTGCCACCTGGGGGCGTCGGTCTTCATCTGGGTGATGGCCGCATCCAGTTCGCCCGTATCGATCTGTAATGCCTTTAATTTGACATTGGCGGCTAAGGCTGCGTACGGGTTGATCTCGAAGCCTGCGACTCTGTACCCTCTGAGGGCAGCCTGCAACAACGTTGTGCCCACGCCGGCGAATGGATCGAGCACAACGCCGCTGTTTTTTTTGTTGTTGAGCCGCGAGGACAAGACCGAGTCCACAAATGCGCCGGAAAAACCGGCGATCCACGGCACCCAACGATGAACCGGGGCTGTCCGGTTGTCCATGAATGCAGGGTCGTTGAAAACCGGCAAATGGGCATCTTCATTTTCATCCGTTGCAAACGGAAGGTGTATCTGGGCGGCTGTCAGGGGCATGACTTATCTCAATTGGTCCGTCTGTATGCTGTAGGAGGCGACGAATCGGACGGCTCCCACTCGAGTGTGTAAAATGGCAAAGCGATTGTCGTCGTCAGTTGATTTGAATGTCGATATCAATATGCCAAAGGGATGACGGTAAGTCAATGATTAAAAAGACACATCATATCGTATGGGTTGAGGAGGCATGGCATCGGTTTACCGCCTTCGATCGTCGGTGTTCCTTGCCGGGTATTTCAGTGGGCGGGTTTCATGTCAAGACATGGCCCCATTTGCCAGGATTGCGAAGGGGATCGTTATCTGAGGAGGAATCCATCCTTATTTCAATGGAAACCAGCGTTGTTTGTTTAAGGGAGAGAAACATATATGACCCACGAATACACCAGGCCGGACACCATGTTGGGCTATCTGACAGACCAGCTCACCACAGGGATCGACTTCTCCCTGGATCAGGGCGTTGTGGCAGATGCCGCCTTCCGATGCGAATGCCCCGACTCAGTCTTATTCAGCCGGCAGTCAGCGCTCAACAAGGCCGTGAAAAGATCAGACTGAGTCCGCTGAACCGGCTTTGAGGAAGATCTGCCTGTTGACATTCCATTTGGGGTAACGTAGGATAATTTCTGAGTTTCCGACCCACCGGAGACGCCCCCCGCCCCGGCTTCTCCGGATGTCTGCCGGGCCCGTCGGCGACGGCCCGGCCACGGGTTCAACCGGCAACACTCCTTATCGCAGGAGGGGTTCCTTGGTGATGGCGCCGCACCCAATCCATGCCCCTGACGCTTCTCTGCCCCGGCATGTTCCCCGGACCGGGTCCCCGCATGCCCCCGGCCTGTCTCTGCCGGAAGCCTGCATATTTATCCCCATCAACCCGGAAACAACCTCGGGCTTCATGCCAACGAATCCGAAACCCCTGTCGCGAGTCAACATCACCATGAACCTGAACCCATTTGTCGTAGGATGCCCTTTTGCAGCTAAAAAAATCAGCCGATTCAAATGGTTCCCTTACAACGTACGCTGCCATGATAGGCAGCAAAATTCTATCACTTTGGCATGAATTATCATAACCCTTTGAGATTGTTAAATATCCCCTTTACTTCATTTTGCGCCTATGCGCTAACCTTTAAATATCATTGAATAATTGCTTCAGCCAGTTTCTTGCAATAGATTTTTTCTGTCTAATATCTGTTGGCTCACCACGAAGGAAGTCAGGAAAGCGGCTCTAAAGAGGTTTTCGAAGGGATAGTTATACTATGAGTTTTGATGTTGAAAAGGAAAGGCAACGTCTTTCTCAGACCAAGTTTATCGAACATGTAATGAGGCCAATCAGTCCATCGGAAATGGTCACTGTTTATCTCAGTGACCGCGCGGATAAATACGATATCGGAATATATTGCTGTCTTGTCCCCAATAACGCCATAGGTCGGAGTCTTGACAATCTTTCGTGGGACTTGAGTTGTGGCGAAGGGCATCCTGGATCAGTAATTCATCACGAGGGAGGGAAAGAAGTCGTAGAGTATCTTCGTTATGGCGAATACGCGGGGATTGAGCCGCTTGTAATCTACCGTGAATTCTATGGGATGCGTGAAGATTATCTTGAAATCTCCGAGGAATTTCGTTTGTTTCACCGGTTGTTCCATGACCGAAAGCAAGATCAATACATCAAGATAGCTGACTCGGGGGCTGAGCATACAGTAGCCATTATTAAGCCCAAGAGGATTGATATCCGGCTCCAGGAAATACAACAGTTCTTGGCAATCAAGGAAATGCATCTCACAGTGATGTTTGATTGTCGGGAGACTTCCTCATATTCTCTTCAGGATCTTGGAATACAGGACGGCAAAGGCTCAACTCATCGCGATGGACTATCTGCATATTCGATTGGCTATGGAGATATCGAGGGCCTTTCCAATGGACGTGGTTTCTCCCGGTTGCTGGGTAAAAGATTATTTCCTCCTTTTCCAAAAGAGAAAAGCGGTTTCTGGGGGTTTGCGCCTAACGAACCAAAGAAATCTGTCGGCTTCGTCATAGGGCTAGATGAGCACGGCGGCGAAATTATCAATTCCTCTAACCCTGGCCAGCTTTCGGACTACTTCGGTGCCAACGCAGGGGAGCCAAACTACCTCACTCCTGTACATTTTAAGAAAGAGGTGCTTAATAAGTATTACCAGCAACCCAATAAATACTCAGTGGAAGACGGATATCTTCGATGCGGAGCATTATGGGGTATGACAATGGACAATCACCATGCTGATCGCGTAGTAGCATGGCTCGGTGACCTTGGTCGTGACCTTCCGTATGAAGAGCAATTGCACTGGCGAAGCTTCAATATCCCTCCTTCGGGTGGTGTCAGCAAGGTTTTTTACAAACGACAGATTCTTGCAGAGTTTGCGGATTCGGACCAGCCCGAGCATGTGTTTAAGTATCGATATCGGGACCTTTCAGAAACATGCAGGGAAGCTTTGGGTTGGCCACTCCTGTTGCCGCTCGCAAAGGAGGATGCCCATTTCTTAGATGTGGTTCGCGTTCCAGCTACAGATGAGCAAAAGGACTTTGATGAGTTGATATTGGGGCTTACAAAAATCCTTGTCGACTCACTGAACGAGAAGGAACTGAATCACTTGATCCCTCTTACAGAAGCTGAGCAGACCAAAGGGAGTATCTCCCGGCTAGAGAAAGTACTCTCCCTGAAAGGCGTGGCCGGATTTGAGAAACATATCAAGTTCCTTCGCGAGCTTCAGAACCTTCGATCCAGCAGCACAGCGCACCGAAAGGGCGCCAACTACCGAAAGATAGCCGCCGAGTTAGATCTTGATAGCCAATCATTGCGAACCGTCTTTGAGGGTGTTCTTGGTAAGGGAATAGAATTCTTGAAGTTCCTGGAGGAGTTGGTAAGAAATGGCTGCTCCTCAGACCATTGAAACAGAAGATTGAGGCAAAGACAAGGGATAGTAAAGAGAACAATAAGCACAGCCCAACCAAGCGTTGGAGCCGACCTCGTACTTCGGCGGCTCAACTCCGCGTTATGAGCGGGAGGAAGAAGATACGGCGACTAATATCGACCAAGAAATTGCTTTGATTAGACGTGTCTAAACAAGCTATGAAAGGCAAAACATTATTTTGAAATAGGGAGGAGACAACCAGAATGACCACAAAACCGAACCTTCTTGTGAAGGATAATCTAGTACGTCATTTAGCAGCTAAGATCAAAAAGCTTCAAGAAATAAAGAGCGACAGTGTATTATATAGTGCGCCTTTGATTAATGAGAGTTTATTAGCGATAGCTGTAAGCTATTTTGAAGCTGCTCTTCTTGATACCGTGCGGGAGTATGTTTATGCCAAGCCTGATGAGATATATGAATTAAAACTAAGCAAATTCAATAAGGAAATTTTTAATAGGGACAGGAAGACAATCAGAGAAAAGGGGTTTGAAGAGTATCTGATTGAATCATTTCTAGACAGTGTGGCATTTACAGACAATAAGGAGAAATTCAGGCAGCTTGAAGAACTTACTCGTATCAAAGTGGATCTTGGCGATGAGCGTTGGGGACGGATTCATGAAGCCTTTGCGCGTAGAAATTGCTTAATTCATAACGATCTCATTGCAAACAATAAATATTTTTCAGAAGCAGGGCAAAAGGCTGAAAATATACAACAAGGGGAAAAAATTACTATTACAGCAAGATATATATCTGAACGAGTTGATGATATATGCTCATTACTTGAAGAAGTTAAGATTTGTTTGGAAACTGCATATCAAGATAGAACACCTGTTACCGCCGTCAAGGAATTGTGGGACTACTTGTTTGAAAACCACTATCCATTGATTTTTGAAAATTGCTGGAATGCGGACGGCAATTCCATTACCTATAAAGGGCCGACACTTAATGTTATAGAGGAGTCTGTTTCCCCAAGAACAGTTTGTTTATTTACAGCTTGGATGTCTTTTTTTGGTTATTTCAATAATGGAAATGTCAGTCATTTTTCATCAATTTTTTACAATAGTGACACAGGACGCGAATTGTACTCGAAGAAGCTTAAATATTTAATGGACTCTTTTGAAAAAATCGATTTTCAAGAATTTTTGGTTCAGGTTTACAACAAACCGTCATAACATCGGCTCTGCAGTGGACGGTGCAAAAATTGCGCGTCGCCTCTGAGCACCCCGTTAGCTTTTAGTGAGGAGAAGGGGACGTTGTTTCGATGTTGACTTGATAGACAACATTGAAACAACGTCCCCCTCAATACACACAAACCTGAACGTATAGGAGGTATCAAAACTATGCCAGATTTAGAGCAAGTTCCGTTCGCAGGCGTCGAATTTGCCGATAACCCCGAACCCCGGTGCCCCTGCGTCTTACTCCTGGACACATCCGGTTCGATGAGCGGAACGAAAATTGCTGTGTTAAACAGCGGGCTTGAAACTTTTGCCGAGGAGCTTCGTTCAGATGCCATGGCCGCCAAGCGGGTCGAGGTTGCGATTGTCACTTTCGGTCCGGTACAGACGGTTCAGCAGTTTGTCACAGCAGATGCGTTCCAGGCGCCTACTCTCGTCGCAAGTGGTGATACACCTATGGGAGCAGCGATCCAAACGGCGGTCGATCTCGTTGCAGGGCGCAAGGCGGCCTTCAAGGCCAACGGCATTGGCTACTATCGACCTTGGGTGTTTTTGATCACCGATGGTGCCCCAACAGACGATATAAGCGCTGCCATTTCTGCCATTCGAGAAGCAGAAGCCTCAAAGTCGTTGATGTTTTATGCTGTCGGTGTTACGGAAGCCGACATGAGCCGTCTGGCCGAAATCTCGGTACGCCAGCCTCTGAAGTTGCGTGGGCTCTCTTTCAGAGAGCTGTTTGTCTGGCTTTCGAACTCACTTGGTAGCGTATCGCGCTCGCAGCTGGGCGAAGCGGTTCCGCTCACTAACCCAACAGCTCCCAACGGGTGGGCTGTCGTGGAGTAAGCTGAGCATGTGGCGATTTGCAGCAGCTCGCGCGACGGGAACCTCCCACCTCAAGGTCGGTCTTCCCTGCCAGGACAGACTCGCCTGTACAGTGATAGGCGATCGGACGCTGGTAGCTGCCGTCGCGGATGGAGCTGGGTCGGCGGCATTGGCAGAACGCGGTGCAGAGGTCGCGGTAGAGACGGTCATCCAATTCCTTTCTCACGCACTTGATTTAGGACGATCAGATTATCGCGCGATGTTAGGGGAAGCCGTGTCACTAGCCCGCGAGGCCGTCCTTACCGCAGCACAGCAGTCTGGATCAGAACCGCGTGATCTTGCGTCGACCCTTCTCGTCGCTGTAGTGGGACCAAGCAGCGGGGGCGCGCTACAAATTGGTGACGGTGTGATCGTAGTCAGTGATGGCGCGAACGGGTGGTGTTGGGTGTTTTGGCCGCAACGTGGCGAGTACGCCAACACTACACACTTCCTCACCGATGAGGATGCGCTGGAGCGCCTTCATATCGAGCCATTTGTAGGAAAAATGAGTGATGTCGCGCTGATGACGGATGGCCTTGAGCCACTCGCCCTGCACTACGCCAGCAAGTCGGTCCATGAGCCGTTCCTCCAGGGTATGTTCCAGCCCCTTTTTGACGCAGATGGGGCCGCGGAGATCAATCATCTTTCGGCATCGCTGGAGCGTTTTCTCTCATCCGAGCGCGTTGGATCGCGCACGGACGACGACGTATCACTCATTCTGGCGACCTGCCGGCAGCAAGAGCATCAACCATGATGCAACTCACTCTGGCTCGTGCGCGGCGAAGCATTCGTCTCGGTCAGGAGCTTGGTCGGGGCGGAGAAGGGGCGGTTTTTGCGGTTGAGGGGCAGAAAGATCGAGTCGGCAAAATCTATGTGTCGCCCCCCGATCCTAGAAAAGCCCAGAAGCTTATTGTCATGGCGGAGGCAGCGAGCCCCTCGTTGCTCAAGATTGCTGCCTGGCCGGTTGACCTGCTATGCGACACCAAGGGAGCGGTGCGCGGATTTATAATGCCCCGGGTGGTGGCGCGCCGAGACATCCACGAGCTTTATAGCCCTAAGAGCCGAGCAGAAGCTTTTCCGGAAGCAGATTTCCGGTTCTTGGTGCATGTTGCAGCCAATATAGCGCGGGCTTTCGCAGTCGTTCATGAGCAAGGGCATGTCGTGGGAGACGTGAATCATGGCAATCTGCTCGTCGGAGAAGATGGGACTGTGATGCTTATCGACTGCGACTCGTTCCAGATTGGCAACGGAACCAATGTCTCCACCTGCGATGTCGGTGTGCCACTGTTCACAGCCCCGGAGCTTCACGGGCGCACGTTTCGCGGGCTTGTTCGGACTGCTAATCATGACCGCTTTGGCCTCGCCATCCTCATGTTTCATCTTCTCTATATGGGCCGGCATCCATTTGCCGGTCGATATGTTGGCCCTGGTGACATGCCGATTGAGAAAGCAATCCGCGAGTACCGCTTCGCCTACGGTCCGGACCGTGCTACGAATGGCATGGAGCGTCCACCGGGCACGGTCCCTTTGGAGACGATGGGCGCCACCATCGCGCAACTCTTCATCAGCGCCTTTGGGCGCGCCGACCGCAATGGCACACGGCCGGATGCAAAGACCTGGGTTGAGGCGCTTGAGAAGCTGAAGTCCAGCCTGCGGGTTTGCTCGCAGGCGAGTCGGCATCATTATCCGGGAGGGCTAGTAGCCTGTCCGTGGTGCGCGGTTGAATTACAGACCGGCGTGCGCCTGTTCGGTCAACGGATTGCGGCAGTCGGCCCAACTGGAGCAATCGATCTTGACACACTCTGGCGGGCCATCTCGGCTGTTCCCGACCCAGGTACAGACCCAAAGATCCCTTCCGAGCGGCCATGGCATCCACCTCCGGGCATTGAGGTGCCAAGCGGTAGGCTGAAGATTGTCCGGAAGGGCCTCAGTGTCGGGTTGGTGTGTGCGGGCTTGGCAGCGTGTAGCGCGCTCGCCAAGGACGGAGGAATCGTCGCGGCTTTTGTCTCCTATGGTCTTGCCTTCGCTATATGGCCAAGGGTTTCGGCTGAAAAGCAGTCCGCAGCAGATAAGGCGTATTCGGTAGCGAGAACAGAATGGGAAAACGCTTTGACTCGGTGGAAGCGTGAGGCTTCGCGAGAGACATTCGCTGAGAAGCTGAAGGCTTTGGAAAAGGCGCGTGCTGAAATGGTGGACCTGCCAAAAAAGCGGCGTCGCCAACTAGCGAAGCTGGAAGTGGAACGAGAAACGCGGCAGCGGCAGCGGTATCTCGATAGATTTCGCATCGACCGAGCCAAGATTCATGGAATCGGGGTAAGCCGGAGCGCTATGCTGGCTTCCTATGGCATCGAGACAGCGGCCGATATTGAACGCTCGAAGATCATGCAAATACCAGGCTTTGGCAACGTGCTGACCTCTGAGCTGGTGCGATGGCGACAAGGGCACGAACGAAACTTCCGGTTCAATCCGAGCGCGCCGGTTGATCGGCGTGATATTGACGCCATAGACCGAGAGCTTGAAGCGCGAAGGCAGAACCTACTTTTGGCGCTGCAACAAGGACCTGATGTGCTGCGGCGGCTCAGCCAAGAGAGCCACGCGGCTCGGACACGTTTGATGCCAGCACTAGAGAGGACATGGGATACGCTCAAAATCGAAGAGGCGCGACGTAATGCACTCTGATGAAAAACCTTAAGCCGATGAGAATAGGAGGCGTGGACAGGAAGACGTTGGAAATGAATTGAGAAACGTTCTGTTCAGCCTGAATTCATGGCATGTGGAATACATTTGAAATCAAAAAGGGCAGCCCTGGCATTATCATCCATAATGCCCGAACCTTGATTCCTTGGTTGGGTCCGGGCCGGGAGTTGCCATATGAGAGGCTCACAGCAAGTGAGACAGATCTCCCCGGATCTTATGAACCCTTTTTTGTAACCAAAAGAACATGAGGAGTGTAGAATATAGAAGGAAGCGGCCTGACAATGGGTGTGTGAGTGCTGGTCCGGTTAAAATTGGCATTTGTGACAGTCTTCTCGGCAACGTGGATGGTTTTCGCCTCTATATCGGGGCGGAGTGGAATGCCGGGTTATCCCGTTTGCGAAAGGGAGAAACACCATGAGAATAATAGACCTTCGTTCCGACACCATCACCCGGCCCACGCCGGCCATGCGACGGGCCATGGCCGATGCGGAGGTAGGCGACGACGTGTTCGGGGAAGACCCGACCGTCAACCGGTTGGAGGAGATGGCTGCACAACGGCTGGGCAAGGAGGCGGGCCTCTTTGTCGTGAGCGGGACCATGGCAAACCTCGTTTGCCTGCTGACCCACTGCGGCCGGGGCCATGAGGTCCTGTTGGGAGATCGGTCCCACACCTTTTATTACGAGCAGGGAGGGAGCGCGGCCCTGGGCGGGGTTCATCCCCGGACCCTTCCCAATGAACCGGACGGGACCCTGGATCTCGGGCGCATCGAGGCGGCCATCCGACCGGATAATATCCATTTCCCGAGAACGCGGCTCGTTGTGCTTGAAAATACCCACAACCGGTGCAGCGGAAGCCCGCTGACCCCTGAATATATGAGGGCCGTGGGAGAGATCGCCCGTCAACATGATCTCAAGCTCCACGTGGACGGGGCGCGGATCTTCAACGCAGCCGTGGCCCTGGGCGTGGATGCGTCGGACCTGGTATCGGAGGCGGACTCCGTGACGTTCTGCCTGAGCAAGGGCCTGGCCGCGCCGGTCGGGTCTGTGGTGTGCGGAAGCCGCGACTTCATCAGAGAGGCCCGGCGGGCCCGAAAAGTGGTGGGGGGCGGCATGCGCCAGGCAGGCGTGATTGCTGCCGCCGGCATTGTGGCCCTGACCGAGATGGTTGGCCGTCTGGCTGAAGATCACGACAATGCACATAGACTGGCGGAAGGGCTGGTGGATGCAGGAGGGCTTTCGGTCGATCCGGGGAGCGTTCGGACCAACATCGTATATATGGATATCACGAGGGACGGTCTCTTATCGGCGCATCTGGCGGAACAGCTCGCCGGGGAGGGCGTGCTGCTGCTGCCCACCGGGCCGCGGCAGTTGAGGGCGGTGACGAACTACCATATCGCCCGGGATGACGTGGACCATGCCTCAGACGTGATCCGGACGGTCCTGAAGAGGCAGGGACCGCCCGGACCCTATTGATCAGGGACTCATGCCCTATTGGGGGGGCACGGTCGGCAGCATCTCCTGGGGGTGCGTCAGGAGAAATTCCCCCTTTTCTATCCACTCCTTGAGTAGGGTTGCGATCTCGAGGGCCCTGATATAGGAAGAGATGGGCACTGTGGGAACCTCCTGACCGTTAAAACCGATCAGACCGCTTTTTAACTCCGCATAGCTTACCTGGCCCAGGCTTTTCGCCTCTCCCTTTGGATAGTCGTTCCCATAGTCCATAATCTGCGTGTAGATCTCTTCGTCAGAAACCCCTGTATAGCGGGCCATCTCCGCATTGAGGATGGGGATCGGCACGCCCAGTCCCATTGCCAGGGAGCAGCCGTATCCCAAAATGCTGACCCCCACAACCCATCTGGGATCCATCTCCTTCAGGTTCCCCATCACCATGAGGGTGCCGGCTCCGCTCAAGGGGACCCCGTTCTTGCCCCGGGGCGCATGGGGATTGTGCTGGGTGCCGGGACCGATGACATGCCCCTTGGCGCCGCCCAGGAAGATCCGCGTGCCCAGACC
>Ga0209270_1003528_pt1 | contig 13369 bp, 7 predicted proteins | sample MTBAKSrepl1MetaG_FD_187456 | JGI IMG/M metagenome (GOLD analysis project Ga0209270, IMG submission 187456) | Enrichment culture microbial communities from Arthur Kill intertidal strait, New Jersey, USA, that are MTBE-degrading - MTBE-AKS1... | ecosystem: Environmental > Aquatic > Marine >...
TATCAGCGGCTTCAACATTACCGGAGAAGGGTACTATACGGGAGTTTTTATGACCGGGGTATCAGGGGTTAACATAATCAATAATAAGTTCTTCGGGAACGATTGCGCTATTCAGATGGAGAGTTCCGGCGGATGCAACCTGATCAACAATACGGTTTCCGGTTCTACCAGTTACGGCTTCCATCTTTCTTCTTCCAGCAACTGTATCCTTGCCGGCAACACAATCTCAAACACTTCCTGTGAAGGCATTAATATGTCCAATTCCGGAAGTTGTGTCCTGGCCAACAACACAGTCTCAGATACTGATGATAACGGTATCTATCTGTATTCTTCCAGCAACTGTACTCTTACCGGCAACACAATCTCAGAAACTCACGATGGGATTGACCTTTACTCTTCCAGCAACTGTACTCTTACCGGCAATACAATTTCGAACATTTATGATGATGGGATCTGCCTGTATGATTCTAGAAGCTGCACTCTGACCAGCAATACAGTTTCAAACTTTGATGATACCGGAATCTATCTTGAAAATTCTGATGGGAGTGTCCTTAGAAATAACACTGCAAGTTCGGGAATATATGGGATCAGTCTGTATGATGTTCGAAACTGCACGCTTACAGGCAATATCATGTCCGGAAACCGGTATAATTTTGATTACGAAACATACGAGACCGCCGATCTTGATAAAGTGAGCGGGAATATAATCGACACCAGCAATCTTGTCGACGGAAAAGCAGTTTATTTCCTTGAACGGGAGCCGGATCCCTCAATTGGAAGTGATGCAGGGGTTATTTACTGCATAAACTGCGGAAATACGGAAATTAAGGATCTTGTGTTGCAGAATAATATATATGCGGTTTTCCTGTACAACACGAGTTCCGAAATGCAAAATAACACCATAAGTAACACCATATATGGAGTCGCAGCTTTAAATTCTCAGGATGTCAGGCTCGCAGGCAGCAGGATTGAGGACTCCATGGCCCCAGTAATTCTTCAGAAGGTTATTAATGCGACTATATCTGACAATACCGTTCAGAGCTCATTTTTCGGAATTCAAGCCGTTAGTTCCGAGAACTGTACGTTTTCGAACAATTCAATTCGGGACTCTCCATTTGTTGGAATTGCCACACTTAGTTCCGGAAATTGCATGCTTTTGAACAATTCGGTTCAGACCTCCCTATATGGGATTGTCACCTTAAGTTCCGAGAACTGTACGCTTACGGGTAATTCTATTCAGGGCTCGACGGAAAATTATGGAGTTCTTGCCTTTGAGAATTCGAAACTTACCGGAAGCGGGGAAAGTATCCTGGAAAATACCCTGATAAGTCAAAGTACTCTCATAAATTCCAACCTCGTAAAGTCCGAGGCACCTGACGGCTTTGGTATTTATTCTATAAGTTCCCAGGGCCTCAGACTTGAGAACAATGTTATTAGCCAGATAAGTGAAACAGGAATTTATCTTGGTGGGTGTCAGGACGCTGAGCTTGTAAGGAACTCGGTGCTGGATATTGAGTGTGTGGGAATTTATACCGACGAATCTTCCAATGTAGAGCTTCTGGACAATACGGTTCAGAATGTAACAGGTATGTTTATGCTACCTGCAGCCGGAACCCCATCCCTTGTCAGCGAAAGTTTGAACCCCTCGGGATACGGAATCTATTTTAATACTTCCCAGAATGTCAGGCTTGTCAACAACTCGGTACTGAATATCGGAGATGTGGGAATTTATTCGTATAATTCTTCCGATGTAGATATTCTGAACAATACGGTTCAAAATGTAACAGGTACATCTTTGATGGTTTTCTCCGGATTAAGAAGTACTCCTGTAGGCTCGAATCTTGTACAGGGCTCCGAACTTTCTGGAGTTGGAATTTTATCCGAATACACACAGAGTCTCAGGTTTGAAAACAATACTATCGACCAGATAGATAACACAGGAATTCTTCTTGATGGGTGTCAGGATATTGAGTTTGTTAGCAACTCGGTGCGGAACACCGGATATGTGGGAATTTATCTGGGTGATTCCTCCGGTGTGGACCTTCTGGACAATGCGGTCCAAAACGTAACATATAGACCCTTACTATACGACTCCGAATTAAAGGAAAGTATTTTAACAAGCTCGAATCTCGTACAGCGCCCGAGACCCTCTGGAGTTGGGGTTTTATCCGAATACTCACAGGACCTCAGGTTTGAGAACAATATTATTGGCCAGATAGATTACACAGGAATTCTTCTCGGTGGGTGCCAGGACGCCGAGCTTGTGAGGAACTCGGTACGGGATGCCGGATATATGGGAATTTATACAGCAGGTTCTTCCGGTGTAGAACTTCTGGAAAACACGGTTCAGAACGTAACGGGCGAGTATGAACTGTTTAGATCTGGAAATTTACCCTTTGTCAGCTCTCCTCTTGTTAGAGAAAACCCCGGCATTTCAGGGTATGGAATCTGTTTAGATTATTCAGAGGACTTCATACTTGAGGGCAATACCGTTGAGGACTCTTATCAGGTCTGGGGTATTTATCTCTATGAACCGGTGAACGCAACCCTTGAAAGTAATGATATTGAAAGCTGTAAGATTGGACTTGCATCCTACGATGGCTACAACTGCAGCATAAGTGACTGTTCCGTAACTAACTGCAGTTCCGGAGGAATCCTTATTGAAAACTTACAGGAAAGCATGGGGGCCGAATATACGGTTGCCGGCTGTACTGTAGACGGAAGTGAAATCGGGCTTTTGGTTACTGGAGAAAGCATCCTTGCAGGGAATACTTTATCCGACAATTCTTACGGAATCGTGCTCTATGATGTGAATAACAGCCTGATCTATGGCAACGCCATGGTCGAAAACAGTCTGGCAGGACTTACCCTTGATCTGGACCAGACTGAAATTATATCTCGCATCGGGCTTGTAGGGAGCATGGAAAGTCCCGAAAGCGGAAATAACACGATTTACAACAACTACTTCAACAATGTAAATAACACCCTCATCTACAGCGAGGCCAATAACACCTGGAACATCAGCAAAACCTCAGGGGAAAGTATAGTCGGCGGCCCGTATCTTGGAGGCAACTACTGGGCAAATCCCAGCGGGACAGGCTTTTCCGAAAACTGCACGGACGCTGACAAAGATGGAATTGCAGACTCCTCTTATGAAATCGTAAACGGAACCTTTGACTATCTGCCTCTTACGGAAATTCCTTCCACAACAACCAGGCAAAGAAGCTCTGCCAATTACATTCCTTCGAGTGGAAGCGGTAACGGAGTTACAGGCATTGACAGCGCACAGAAAAGGGTTGCTGCCGGGTCCAGGGCTACCTTCGGCTTCGATAATCCTGTTTCCGGTGTACTGGGGCTCAGTTTCATTTCCCAGCGGTATTCCGGAAATGTCATTGTAAGGATTGAGCTGCTTGAAGCCGGTTCCGGAGAAACTCCCGATGGAGAAGTCTACCAGCTGATGAACATCCTGGTCGGAAACGAAAGGTTCGAAAGTGAGGACAATATCAACGGAGCCTCCATTAACTTCAGGGTCCCAAAGAGCTGGGTCGAAGAAAACAATATCGACATCTCCACCATAACGATAAACAGGTTCCATGATGAAAAATGGAACGCGCTTCCGACAGAAATGACTTATGAAGACGAAGAATACTACTATTTCACGGCAGAAACTCCGGGCTTCTCCCGCTATGCGATTACAGGTGATAAACTCGGGGCTGTAGTTATCACTCCGGCTGAAGAGGAAGAAACCGGAACAATCACCGGAGAAGAGCAAACCGACGACGCCAAAAAGAGCACACCAGGATTCGAAGGTGCCTTTGCAGTTCTCGGAATCCTTGCTTCGGTATTCTTTGCAGAGAAGAGGGTCATGAAATAAACAGTTTGGAAAATAAGGAAATCAAACAAGCTGGAAAATAAAAGAATCAAATAATTTGGGAAATAAGGGGATATTACTTCACATTCCCTGATTTCTCCTCTTTTTCTTCTTGCCTGTAGCTCTTCTTTTCGAGCACTTTTTGTTTTCTTTTTCTTTGGCAGGTCCTGATAATCGGTTGTTTGTTAAGAGCATTATGAAGCCGGCCATTTTGTTTTCCCTTCCTAGCCGAAGCTGAAACCGACCTGCCAGCCACGTAAGAAAAATAATGACAGGCGAATTCATGCTGTATTAAGAGAAAAAGAGTATTAAGGGAAATGCCTTCCTGACCCGAAGTAATACTTCCTTTGACCTGGAGCAGCATTTTAATTTTCAGGTAATATAAGTGCTTCCATCAGCTTGTCTGGCGGTCCTTCCCAAAAACTCACATGACTTCTTTGAATTACAGGCACAAATAATGAAAGTAATTAAAATACTTACATGCCAAAGAAGAAAGAAGACTGAATGAAAAGCCCGAATGAAAAAAAGACTCGAAAAATTGTTTTCAGCCAGAGTTTTATTTGTGTTCTTTTTGTTGGGATCTGATCGGTTTCTTCGATAGTTTTTACTTGAGGGCTTTTTTCTCTCCTTCCTTCTTTTTTTCAGTCTTTTTAGAAAGACCGCTCTCCTGCGTCGAGCGGGACAAGAACGACATAAGATAGCGAATATGGTTGTGAGGGTCAGATAGAGCTATTATTTGGCCTGCTTGAGCGAAGCGGAAAGTAATGTTACCTGTCCATAAGTTAGTCCTCTTGAGTGAGCGAAGAGAGTGAAAAGGACTGCGAGCTGTTGCACTTGCAGTGTAACTCCCAGAAAATCTTCTATTTCCTGTGATCCCGAATCTCAATTCTGGAGCTATAAAGTGCAAATGGTCTCTCAATGATTGGAAATCATAATGTTGCACCTGCGACCTTTTGTTGTTTTTCTATTTTCTCAAAGAACATATAATAAAGTACGGCAGCCACTCCATAAATCCCACATGTCAGAAGGAACGGGAGCGTGTAATAACCGTGGGCCATCATCAGACCGCCTGCATAGGTGCTCAGGCCTACAAAGGTATAGCAGCTCATCCAGATCAGGCTGTTCACAGTCGCCCTTTGACCTTCGCTGACAATTTCCATATTGAAATTGCTCATTATCGGGTTTGCCATATTCATTATCGCTGTTCTCATGGTATATCCGAAGGCGGCTACTGCAAGTATGGATGTGGAAGCGAAGAGAAGGAGGAACGGAATCGAAGAAAGCTGGACCAGGGTTATGACCTTTACCTTTCCGAATCCTTCCGTAAGTATCGGGACAAACATCAGGGTAAACATCATTACCAGCTGGGAAAAGGAAAAGATAAAGCCTATCTGCTTCGAACTGGCTCCGAGCACAATATCAAAATAAACATTGAAGTAAGGCAGAATCAGCCCCCACCCTATGCCTATGATCCCGTTTACCAGAATCAATTTTCGGATCGTTCCTGACCTTAAAGTCGAAAAAAGGGTGGAGAAAAGAGCTGGCTTTCCTGTCATCCCGGTTTCTGTCATCTCGGTTTTTTTGTTCTTTATTAGTAACAGGGGTAATAGGGAAACCAGCACCGCGGCTAAAGACGCATATAATGAGAGCTGGTAGGCCCCCGGACCCGTGGGGTCGAGGTCCAGGGAGTCGGCAAAGACCTGTGGTAAAGTGCCTCCTGCCAGGTTTCCAAGCATGACACCTATGGTGTATAACAGGTAGTACATCGAAAACAGGTGCATCCTTTCATAGCTCGTGGAATTCTCAACCATGAATGTTGAAGCTGTGACAATTTTGAGCGAGGAGGATATCCCGTAGAGAACGCTGAAAAAAGCCAGCAAGAATGTCGATTTGGTGGTGTACAGGATTGCAAAAGATATCAGGAGCAGCAGGCAGGACAGTAACAGGGTATTCTTTCTGCCCACCCTGTCGCAGAACGCGGCTGCAGGAATTGCAAACAGGCCGGTGGATATGGAAACAAGTGAGAGCATAAGTCCCAGGAAGTCCTCCCTGAATCCAAGCCTCAGGATATACAGATTGAAGATTACATCGTAGATTCCCAGGCTCAAAGAGATCAGGAAAACATATCCCAGAAACAAAGACGCATTTCGGCTGAAGCCATTAATCTTTGACACGTATCCGCTTGCAGCGTTAATGGTCGCAGTCAGGAGAAACTTGCTGGGAAGTGGTTTGCCGGCAAGTGATTTGCTGTTGCTTGATGGATGCTTTTTCATGGTAGCTACTCTGAAGAAATCTGGAACAATAGTGTGATCATTCGGCAGTGTGAGCATTCGGCAGTGTGAGCATTCGGTAGTGTGAGCATTCGGTAGTGTGAGCATTCGGTAGTGTGAGCATTCGATATCTTTCCGTGTTCTTGAGTCAAGCAGGTCCCTTAATTCATCTCCAAGGCAGTTGAAGGCAAGAACCGTAAGCATGATGGCAAGTCCGGAAAAGATCATGATGTAGGGGGCAGCCCGGATGTATGTTTTTCCTTCATTCAGCATGGAGCCCCATTCCGGGGTAGGGGGCTGCACCCCAAAGCCCAGGAAGCTGAGCCCTGCTGCAGACAGTATAACATATCCCATTCCTATGGTTGCCATTACTATCAGGGGGGATATCACGTTTGGAATCACGCGGCGCACGATCACATGCATATCCCCTGCCCCAAGCCCTTTTGAAGCTTTGATGTAATCCTGCTCTTTTACTGCCATGACAGAACTGCGGGCCAGGCGGGCATATCCGGCCCAATCCACCACTATAAGGGCTATTACCAGATTCATGAATCCCGCCCCGAAGAGCCCTGCTATGCCGAGGGCCAGCAGAAGGCTTGGAAATGCCAGAAAGGCGTCAACCACTCGCATAACTATCCCGTCCGGCCATCCGCCGTAATATCCGGACAGAGTGCCCATGGTAAGCCCCAGAACCAGGGAAGAGCTCACCACCAGGAGTCCCACCGATAAGGATACTCTTGCGCCGAAAATTATGCGGCTTGATATGCAGCGGCCTAAATGGTCTGTCCCTAACGGGTACTCCCTGCACGGCTCTTTAAGCCGAAGTTCAAGATTGGCTTTTTCGGGATCGTGGGGCGCTATATACCCTGCAAAAAGCGCTGCAAGTATGAAAAAAATGAGGATCCCTGCGCTAGGGAACAATCCCGGATTTTTGTTTTTAAATCTTATTTTCATATCTGATCTTTGGGTTAAGGTAAGCATAGGATATGTCCACTGCTTTGATTCTGGTCTTTGAAATGAGGCCCGAAGTGAAGGATTTACTCAGGCCGGAAACCTCAAGCATAGAGGAAACACCTCACAAGCCTGCAGTTTTTTTCGACCATAGGAGGTGTTCTGTTTTGCAGCGGTCCACGCTGTAATTGCATCGGGGGGTGAAACCTGCATCCTCCGGGGAGCTCGATCAAAGAAGGACTGCTGCCCTTTATCGGTTTAAGCCCTCTTGAAGGAAGGGAGTTAAAAAAGCCCCTGGTATAGGGGTGCAGCTGCTTTTCGAATATCAGTGCAGCAGGAGCGATCTCCATTAATTCTCCTGCATACATCACAGCAATCCTGTCGCAGACTTCTTCTGCAACCCGCAGGTCATGGGTGATGATCAGCATTGTCTTTTTTTCGGAGATCTCTTTCAGAAGCTTCACTATATTCCTTTTTACCGTTACATCCAGGCCCTTTGTGGGTTCATCCGCGATGATAAAATGAGGTTCGCTGGCAATGCCCATGGCTATCACTGCCCGCTCTTTCATCCCCCCGCTGTACTGGTGAGGGTAGTCCTTCACCCTTTTCTGGGGGTCCCTTATCTTCACCCGCCCCAGGAGTTCCTCTGCCATTTTGACAGCCATGCTCCCCTTTACGTTTTTATGCAGCATGAAAGGCTCAGCTATCTGAGAGCCTACAGTCAAAACAGGGTCAAGGGAACTGCTCGGGTTCTGGAGGATCATGCCAATTTCTTTGCCCCTGAGCTTTCTCATTTCCTCTTTTTCAATCGAATACAGGTTTTTTCCACGGTAGAGAATACTCCCTTTAAAGATCACGTCGTCCTGCAGCAGCCTCATGATAGAAAGCCAAAGGACACTTTTGCCACAGCCGGATTCCCCTATGAGTCCCAAAACTTCATCTTCAGTGATAGAGAGGTCTACCCCATTTACCGCTCTGACCAGCCCCTCGTCAGTAGGAAAATCCACGTACAAACTGGAAATAGTGAGTAAATTCAATCTGAAACACCTTTTGAACAGTAAACTTCGTGCTCGCTCCGGTCCAAAAAAGTGTAATAGTACACTTTATCAGGAGTAGCCGCCATTAAGAAATGATTTTTTTTATGTTGCGGTAGAATCCTTAAGAAATATAAACAATTGATTTTTGAGTAATACTTGTTATCCATCAGGGTAACATGAATTACCCGATGTACTCTTTTTTCTGGAAATGCTTTGTATTGCAGACTGATTATATTCCATGTAATTTTCACAAATTTATTTCTTATAAAAAATATTTGATAGAATAAAATTCCGAGTTAATAATATCTAATGTTAATATTCAGTTCTTTTTTATGCCAAATGTATACATAAAGATAAGGTAAATAAAACTTTCGGAACTATCATGCATATATAAACTCCATCAAACCAGCGATAAAAATTAATGCGAGCGGTAAGCCCAAACAGAAAAGGAACAAATCAAATTCTACCTGAAAAATACTTTTTTAGAGTCTCTTTCTCTCCTCTGGCATGAAAGTACTTTCAATTACTTTCATTTCTTTGGCATGAAAGTACTTTCAATTACTTTCATTTCTTTCTGCCTGTTATTCGAAGAATTTCATGTGCGTTTTTTCTCCTTTTTGTGCTTTTTTTGCAGGACCTTCAGACAAGCTGGAGGTGGCTACCTATGAAAGTTGGATCAAAATACTGTTTTTAAGATCCAGAGAAAAATCAGGGGTTGCCGAAATCCTGAAGCCCGCAAAAAAGGAGAAGAGCAAAAAAACCTGAGAAGAGTTTGTAAGAAAATAATCTCAAAGTAAAACGACGAAGTGATCAACGGGTCCATTGAAAACTGCTGCTTCATGCCATTTTTGTCGCCTGTTCTTTTCCGTTCTTTAGACCTGTTTATAGATCCGTTTATATTCTCCATACGACTATTTCAGGAAGAGATTCATATTTGTGGAGCCAGCCCAACTTGGCAAATTATTACGTATTTTTCTAAGCTTTTATATAATTTAATGCGAATGTAATATTCGATTGAATTGAATGTACAATTGAATCAAATCTATAATTGAACGGGATGTTCAATTAGCCAAATTCCTGAAAAAAGACGTAAACTCTTGAATTCCCTAACGATTTTTTATTGTGATCCCCCATGAAAGACAAGGACAACCATTATATCCCGAACCCGAGGGAGTTCGCTCAGGAAATCGCAGAGGAGACCAGGATGCTCCGCCATGAAATCACTGGCGGAATCATGCGCATTTATTACCCTCTGGATTTCAGGCGCAACAACTCCCTGAAAAACCTGAGCAATCAGCTCCGTGATTTGCTTGAGAAGAAACTCTGGCTAAAGATCCTGATAGGCATGGGGCTCGGTATCTTCCTGGGTCTTTTTCTCGGGCCTTTTGGAGGGTACGTCGATCCCGCTTATGCAGAAATAATAGGTGAATGGATTGCTCTTCCGGGTTATATTTTCCTCGGGCTTCTGAAGATGATCGTGGTCCCGCTTGTTTTTGCCTCAATTATCCTTGGGGTGGCTTCAAGCCAGAGCATGAGTGCCCTTAAAAAGACAGGGGTTTCAACAGCCATTTATTTTGTAATAACGACTGCAATTGCGACTGCTATCGGGCTTGGAATGGCGCTTTATATCCATCCCGGGCAGTTTATAAGCGGAGACCTTATTGAAAGTGCAATGGGAAGCGAGGTTCAGGTCGATACATCGGCTTTGAATTTCGATACTTCGGTCCTGACTCTTCCCGCATCGCTCATCGGAGGTCTCCTCCCTTCGAATCCTCTCGGGGCTATGGCTAACGGGGAAATGCTGCAGGTTGTGATCATTGCAATAATCATAGGCGTTGCCCTTGTATCCCTGAATAAGGACCAGTCAACTCCAATGGTCAGCTTCCTGAACTCTTTGCAGGCTGTCTGCATGACGGTGGTCAAATGGAGTATGAGTCTTGCCCCTATTGCAGTTTTCGGGCTTCTTACCAAGTTTACAATCAAACTGGGCATCGAAGCCCTGCTCGGAATGGCGGTATATGTGGGCACGGTGCTTGCAAGCCTGCTGCTCCTTATGTTCCTGAACCTCCTTATTGTCTCCGTTGTTGCAAGGTATAACCCCTTTAAGTTCCTTAAAGCCATCAGGGACGTCATGCTTCTTGCATTTTCTACTTCCAGCTCGGCTGCTGTTATGCCCTTATCCATCAAAACCGCAGAAGAAAAGTTAGGAGTCAGGCCCTCGATCTCACAGTTCGTAATCCCTCTCGGAGCCACGGTAAATATGAACGGGACCGCGCTTTATCAGGGCGTAGCTACAATCTTTCTGGCTGAAGTCTTCGGGATAGACCTCGGGCCTTTCCAGCTCCTTGTAGTAATGGTCATGGCTGTTGCAGCCTCCATAGGGACGCCCTCGATTCCGGGGGTGGGAATTGTTGTCCTTGCCATGATTCTCAACAGTGTAGGGATTCCTACTAGCGGGATAGCTCTCATAATGGGCGTGGACAGAATTCTTGACATGAGCAGGACCGCAGTGAATGTAGCAGGAGACCTTGTGACCTGCAAGGTTATGGACCGCTGGGTCGGAGGAGAAGCTAAAGTACAGGTCGGTGAAATAGCTGAAGTAAAAGTTGAGAAAGCCCCTGAAGAAAAAATAGAGGACAAGGTTAAGGCAAGTACGGATATTACCACATCCGAAAGCTCAAATGCTTAACTTCCGCTTAAATTTTTTCTGGCTTTCTCCTGACTTTTTCCATCCTTACTTTTTTTCCAACTTGACCTGAACTTTTTCTAACTTTCTCTTGACTTTTTTCTACCTTATCTGAACATTTTTCTGACCGGGTCTGTCCATCATATACCACATATACCATTTTTTGATTTCGAGCCCCCGGCCTTTTGCATAACCTTCAAAGTCCGCACACCATTCCTCTGTTTTTTCAAAATCTCCCTCGTAGACTTCTCCCACTTAGAGAATAACTTCTGGGGTTACTTTAGGTTTTGGTCTTTGTCCAGTTTGGGTGGAAGCTGTTTTCGACTATAACGACATACAACAAAAAGAAGAGAAGAAAAAGTTCCAACCTTGTTTTGGAAGCTGTTTTACAAGCTCTTCAGTGAATAGTCGTCCATTTTTAGAATTAGAGCTCCAATCCATGTTTGCTGGAGGTTGTTTTTCAACGGGAAAAATAAGGCAATTTTCTGTTAAAAACCGAGAAATATCAAGAATGAAAAACTCCCTGAATAACGCCTAATAACAAACCCGGCAGTTTTTACGACTTCAGAACGAAACGTCTTTCGGGTCAAAGTATTCGGGGTCAAAATCTTCTCCCAACCATTCCACAGTTTCTTCGTATTCCTCATGCTCAGGGTCTTTCAGGATCTCCATCATATCTTCATAGCCCAGTATCCCGCCGAGATCTTCCGGGACAGCTGCTCTTTTTCCTGCCGTGCAGACAGGATACTCTGTCTCTTCTTTTCTCGGGAGAATTTTTTCAAGCAGGACCTCTACCTGCCAGTTGTCCCCGAAATTGTATGTGTATAGAGCATCATTATTTTCCAGCGTGAAATAATCAGAAATTTTAGCTGTCCTTTCAGGTATAAGAGGCTCTTTAAAAGCTTCAAAATCGATGCCTTCCGTTCCTATTGTTTCAGGCTCTCCGGTCTTCGGGTTTAGCATTTTGAATTCATGTAAATAGTAATTTTCCCAGTTCATTACAGCCTGGATGGCTTTATGGAGGTCAAAAAAAGTATAGTTTTCCGGCACCTGGATACGCCGCCAGATCTGGGGAGTAATGCCTTTCATGGAAAGCTTTAGCTGGTAAACCTTCTTGAAAGTCTTTTTCATAGACTATTCACCCAGATAATTATCTGTATTTCTCTATTTTAGTTTTTGGGGTTTTTTGTTCCGAAATTTATAGTAATAAACAGGTAAAAAGGCTCCTTACCGATAAAAAAGGGATTTTCATTTCTTTATGGAGGAAAGTGAGGATCAGATCTGGTTATTTCTAAAAATCCATTTCGACATTAAGGTGAAGCTTTGACAGGAAAGTACCAGTTTCAATCCTTATTTTAGTGGATCCTGCTCTCGAATCTGGTTCTGTAAATGGGAGTTTTCTTCAGGAGTTTTTCCAATCTATATTCAAGATTACTTATTTTCTTATCCCATTTTGAAAATTCGCCCGCAGGTCTGACACCTCCAGACAATCCCAGGCCCTTTATCATTCAGGAAAACATTAAGCCCGTATTTTCTTCTGTGCAATTACTAAATTTCGAAGACTAATTAACAATTTAACACACCAACATTTAAAGTTTTGAAATTCATGTATAATGTAACAAAAAATGAGGAGGTGTGGTATATGAAAACAATTTACAAAATATCGATTGCAAGCATTCTGCTGGCACTTGCTTTGTTAACTTTGAACGCGGCAGCCCTCATATCTATTTGGCCGCCTATTAGTGTTTGAGGTTGCCAATTTGACCGACTTTGCTTGTTAGTGATCTTGTATAGAGCAATGCAATTGTCATTACTGGAACGGGTAAAGAACAAGTAAATTTTAAAATATCTCCCTTCGAGGGGATTTCCTTTTTTAGTCTAATATGTTAATTTTTTGCAGTCGAAACACCCAAACAAAAAATTAAGCTAAAACCCTGAAAAATTCACCTGGAAAAACAATCGCATCAAATGTTTCTGCGAGTTTCAATCCTTGTTTTCGTGGATCCTGCTCGCGGATGTGATTTAAAGGGGTCTACCCCCTTATTTGTAGGTTTCAATCCTTGTTTTCGTGGATCTTGCTCGCGGATGAATGAATTTCAACGTATGGGAGCCCGCAGGCATTGTTTCAATCCTTGTTTTCGTGGATCTTGCTCGCGGATGATCTTGATGATACAAGTGTTATAGACCTGTATCGTGGTTTCAATCCTTGTTTTCGTGGATCTTGCTCGCGGATCCATCGTGGCCTTGCTGCTGCCTATGGTCCGTGGTTTCAATCCTTGTTTTCGTGGATCTTGCTCGCGGATTGGTCAGTCGTTTATCCTCCAACCGGTTATGAATGTTTCAATCCTTGTTTTCGTGGATCTTGCTCGCGGATCTCAATAATCATTTCACCCTCTCCTTAATGGTATGTTTCAATCCTTGTTTTCGTGGATCTTGCTCGCGGATGGAAAAGATTTAGTGCCTGTGTGATGAGGTAAAAAAGTTTCAATCCTTGTTTTAGTGGATCTTGCTCGCGAATCCCGCATCAGTATGGAAGGCAGCTAAAACGCATATG
>Ga0209270_1003529_pt1 | contig 13368 bp, 9 predicted proteins | sample MTBAKSrepl1MetaG_FD_187456 | JGI IMG/M metagenome (GOLD analysis project Ga0209270, IMG submission 187456) | Enrichment culture microbial communities from Arthur Kill intertidal strait, New Jersey, USA, that are MTBE-degrading - MTBE-AKS1... | ecosystem: Environmental > Aquatic > Marine >...
GGTCCTTTCAGCCGCTGCTCTTTCAGGATCGAAACGATCTGCTCATGGATGTAAATCCACTCCCGCATGCGGGGAAAGGACAGGAAATGCGTCCTGCAGAAACGGCGCATCTGGTTCTGGGTCTTCAGACCGGCCCAGTGACCGTGGTAGCGCTTCCAGATGTTCAGGAGGGTCACGAAATCCGAGTCCGGATCCTTGAACGGGGCGTGCATCTGATCGGCCTGGGCGGCCTTGTCCAGGGGCCTCTCGCGGGGGTCCTGGACGCTCAGCGCCGCGGCGATCACCGCCGTTTCATCGACGCAGCCCTCATGGACCGCCTCGAGCATCATCCGCGCGATCTTCGGGTCCAGAGGCATGCGCGCCATGAGGCGGCCCTTCTCCGTCAGGAGGACCTTCCGGCCCCTGCGCCGGATCGCCCCCAGCTCCTCCAGGAGATCGAAGCCGTCCTTGACGCTCCGCGGGTTGGGCCGGTCCACGAAGGGAAAGGCCGCTATGTCGCCGAGCCCCAGCGCGATCATCCGGAGGATCACCTCCGCCAGGTTCGAGCGCAGCACCTCCGGGGGCGTGAAAGGAGCCCGCGATGCGTAGTCCTCCTCCGAATACAGACGGATGCACACACCGTTCTGCACGCGGCCGCATCGCCCCTTGCGCTGGTCGGCGCTGCTCATCGAGATGGGGCTGATCGGCAGGCTGGTCGTCCGCGTCCGCGGCACATAGCGGGAGATCCGCGCCAGGCCCGTGTCGATGACATACCGGATGCCCGGGATCGTCAGGGAGGTCTCGGCGACGTTCGTCGCCACCACGATTTTGGGCCCGCTGACCGCATAGACCCGCCCCTGCTCGGAGGCCGGCAGACGGGCGAAGAGGGGAAGAACCGTCACGCCGGGGAAATGCCTCCCTTCCAGCCGTTCACACGTCTCCAGGATGTCCTGCTCGGTCGGCATGAAGATCAGGACATCCCCCGGCAGGCGGGCCTTTCGCAGGCTGTCGACGGCCTCCACGGCCAGGTCCACGTAAGTGACATCCCCCTCGCTTTCCCTCTCCGGGTCGAGCGGCGTATAGACGACCTCGACCGGGTACATCCGGCCGCTCACCTCGATCACCGGGGCGTCGCCGAAGAAGGCGGAGAACTTGGCGGTGTCTAGCGTGGCCGAGGTGACGATCACCTTCAGCTCCGGCCGCACCTCGAGAAGGTTTCGCAGGATCCCGAGGAGAAAATCGATGTTGAGGCTGCGCTCGTGGGCCTCGTCGATGATCAGGGTGTCGTATTCAAACAGATGGCGATCCCCCTGCGTCTCGGCCAGGAGCATCCCGTCGGTCACGACCTTGATGTAGGCCCGCGGGTCTGTGCGGTCCTTGAAGCGCACCTTGTAACCCACCGACCGGCCCAGCTCCTCCCCGAGTTCCTCGGCGATCCGCCTGGCGATCGTGGCGGCGGCGATGCGCCGCGGCTGGGTGCAGCCGACCCGACCCGCAATGCCGCGGCCCGCCGCGAGACACATCTTCGGGAGTTGGGTGCTCTTGCCGGAGCCGGTCTCCCCCGCGACGATCACCACCCGATGCGCCTGAATGGCCCGAATCAGGTCGTCCTTCCGTGAGGTGATGGGAAGATTCTCCGGAAAATCGAGCCGGGGGAGCTCTCTCCGCCGCCGCTCGCATTCGAGCACCGAGGCGGAAAGCCTTTTCTCCAGCCATTCGAAACGCCTGCCCACCTCTTCCTGCGGGACATCGCCCTTCTTCAGCGAGGCCAGCAGCGATTTGAGCCCTTTCGCCACTGCCGCCTGGTCCATCAACATGGCACCGGCCATCTCCTGCCGGATGCGGCGCATCCGTTCATCCTTGGATTTTTGACTATTCGACCGATTCATTTCCTCTGCCAGCCATGCTTCCTTATCATCGATGGTTTCCATCCGGGAATGGCCTTTTCAGCCCATCTCGGCGTCGATCTGCGCGTTCGCGTCTGCGCAATCGCTCGATTTTCTTGATATTGGCTAAAAATCCCCATTTCCGGATTGGAAACGGGGTTCTACCGGGAAATCATTTTCGGACGGGCACGGTAATGGTTTCCATCCGGGAATGGGGATATTTCTCTTCACCCTTCGGGTGCTCCGTCCCCCCCCGCGGGGCGGGACCCGGTTTCTTCATACCCTCAGGCGCGGGGCCTGATCCTGACAAGATCAATAAAACCTGATCGTTGTGTTGAAGCATACGGAAAGTATGCCTTCACGCAAACAAGCGCACGAATTCACTCAGAGATTGGGCAAAAGGTCCATTTTGAGACAAAAACGAATTTAAGGTTTCGAAAAACATTGAGATCATGGTATCTTAACCTGCCAAATTCCCCTTGCTTCTTTGATGCAGCACTGTGATGGAGGTCGTTTTGAACTTTCAGACCATTCACATGAAGATCGAAGACCGGGTCGGGATCCTGACGCTCGATCGCCCTGAAGAACGGAATGCCATGACCGTGCAGATGTCCCACGATTTCCGGGCGGCCGTATCCGCCGCCGCCGCGGACCCGCGGATCAAGGTGCTGGTTCTGACAGGGGCCGGCAGCGCCTTCTGTGCGGGAGCGGATCTCGCCATGCTCTCGGAATGGACACGGAAAGACGCTGCTGCCGTGCAGGAGACATTGAGCGCCTTTTACAACCGATTTCTGGCCCTGACCGACCTGACCATTCCAACCATCGCGGCTGTGAACGGCCCGGCCATCGGCGCCGGCGCCTGTCTGGCGATGGCCTGCGATCTTCGCGTCGCAGCGGCGGAGGCGATCATCGGTTTCACCTTCATTAAACTGGGGCTCAATCCCGGCATGGGAGCCGAGTACTGGCTTTCCCGCACCGCCGGACCCGGCAAAGCCCTGCAGCTTCTCATGACAGGAGAGATTCTTTCGGCGGAAAAGGCGCTTACACTGGGACTGTTGAATCAGGTGACCGCCGGAACATCCCTGAACGATACCGTCATGGATCTGGCTTGCACAATCGCCGCCCAACCCGCGGCGCCGATCCGGACGATCAAGGAGATCGTCCGCGCAGCGCCGCACAGTGAACTCCGTGATGTCCTTCGGATGGAATCCGATCGGCAGAGCCGTTTTTTTCAGGGGTCCAACGTCGTCGAAGGGATCGAGGCCCTGCGTGAAAACCGGCCCCCCCGGTTTGTTGACGAGGTATTCGACACTGCGGATTCCTTTAAAAAACATATAGATTGAACAACCCCAGCAGGCAGAAGACCGCAGGACAGCCTGAAGTGGCCTCTGGCGTTAACCATGCCATCCGAAAATGGCTGATCCCCGAATGAGGCCGCTTCAGCAAAAAGAGCGACGATCATCCCTTTCCGCGCCCTGACGCGCCCTTGACCTCATGGCCAGACTCCTTTTCGACAAACGGGACGACTACCTGCTGAACATCGTCAACGATGTCCTCACCCGCGACAAATCGCGCAAAGGGGTGCGGAATCTGGTCCTGCCCTACCTCCACCCCCACGGCATCAAGGAGATGGCGGAATCGAAGGGCCTGCGGATCGCCTTCGCCGTCATCCACCTGCTCGAATCCCTCGAGGCAGGCGGCGTGGATGACCGCCTGAGCGCACTTCGCTCTCTGAGGGAAGAGATCCTGGGTGCCGCGGGGGGCTCTTTGCCAATCAACACGGCGAGGGTCCTGTTGACGATCATGAAGGAACTGGTCCGCGCCCACGGAAACGAGCGGCGCCAACTCGAACTCGCCCACGATTTCAGGACCGCTGCCACAGGAAACCCCCGCATCATCCGCAACCAGCTCCGGCGCTACCATCTGTTGGAGATGCCCGAAGAATGGAACCAGGCGACCTTCGACGATCACGTTCATGACGTTAACACGAAAGGCCGCAAGACCTCCAGTCATCTCATCATGGACGCCTGGATCAAAGGAATCCGGCGTCTCAGAGTCATCTACTACAATTATGTCGAGGCCAAGTTCGCCGTGGAGTTGCTCGAAGCAGCCTCGATTATGGGGATCACCGTCCGGATCGGGATCGAGTTCTACACGCGGATCCATAACCGTTATGCGCAGCTGATCTGGGTGCCTCGGGGATTTCCCGATACCCAGTCTTTTCTTTGCTTCCTGGCGGACAATCAGGTGGCGGCCTTCATGTCGGAGGGCAAAGCCGTCTCACGCTACCAGCAGCGATACGTCTGGGAGGTGCTCCAGGTATTCAACGATCGTCACCGCCACGCCCTGCGGAAGGCCTACGGTTGTGATCTTCAGCCGATCGACCCGGATGAATTCGCCGCGTTTGTGGGCGCCGGGCAGCCCTCCATCGTTCACTTGGGGGAATTCATCCACAAAAAGATGCTCGACACCTTGAAGGGCTGCGTCGCCTCGATGCGGGAGCGCTATCCGTCAGCCGACCCTACGCGGCGCCTCGAAATGGAGGGTCTGGTCGACGAAATGAATCGCCTGGATTCGGAGGCCTTGATCGAAAAATACCTGCACCCGTCCAAGAACCCGGAAATCCCCGATCCAGCCATCCCCGTGGACAGCTCCGATCTCCCTTCCCTCCTCAAACTGCCTGCTCCTGAATTGATCAGCCGCCTCGCCAGGCTCCATTCCGCCTACCGCGTGACCCTCAATCTCAGCAACCTCAGGGTGGAAGATGTCTTGGAGCTGCTATACGACTGCGAAGGAGCGATCACGCGTCTGGAGATCTTCAACCTGAAGGATTACTCCGAGGGCAAAACCGCCCACATCCCTCAGATTCATGAGCTTCAGCAGGCCGTCAACGACGGCAACGTGATGCACCTCAAAGGCATGATCCGCGCGATGATCGGTCGTTTGAAGGCTGGAAGCGGCAATCGGGAACGAATCGAAAAACTGACCATGATCCTTCACGACATCTCGGCGCTCAAAGACGCCTATCGAGGGACGCCGCTCAAGGCCCGGATCGGAAGCGACTCCACGGGACGCGCCCCCCGCGTCCATGGCATGGGGCTGGCCGTAGAACAAACGCTGCCCCTGCGGGCGCGAAGAGAAATCACCCGTCCATCGGCCGCAACCCGGATGATGATTCCGATCCGGGTCGAGGTTTTCAGGCGCAGCACTTTCATCCCGCGCGGAAACCCCTCGACGAGAAAACAGGTCTTTTTCAGGTTGATGCGCGTCTTGCCGGGCTTGAACCTCCTCTTCGAAAAACGCCTGAACGACTGGGTCATTCAGGAACAGTCCATCCACATGGAATCCCCCGGCAATATCGTAACGCTCGGAGGCATCCAGAAGGCCGGGGACAACGGCCTGACATTGAACCCGCCGGAAAAGATGCAGGGCCGACCGAGGCTCTCCTGGCGCTACCTCAATACGGGCGTCAAGAACGCCCTGAAGGTGCTGATCGGTTTCATTCCCGCGTTTCTCACGTTCTACCTGACCAAGGACTGGTGGCTGCTCGCTTATTTCGGCGCCGCAATCTGGTTCGGCATCACGGGCCTGCGCAATGTGCTCCAGTCGGTTCTCGGAGGCGGCGGCATCCGCCGCTCGCCCCTCCTCCGGTGGAACGATTATCTCAGCTGGGAGCGGATCACCGACTCTTTGCTCTACACGGGTTTCTCGGTCCCGCTCCTCGATTATGTCGTAAAGACCCTCGTTCTGGACCGGGCATTCGGCATCAACACCACCACGAACCCCATCGCCCTCTACGCCTGCATCGCCTTGGCCAACGGGCTTTATCTCAGCAGCCACAACCTCTTTCGCGGCCTGCCCAAGAGCGCCGTCTTCGGCAACTTTTTCCGGACCCTGCTCTCCATCCCCATCGCCGTCGCAGTCAATGCCACAGCAGGCAGGCTGCTCACCCTCTTCGGTTACACAGCGGTCGATCTGATCCTTCAGAAATGGGCCGCGATCATCTCCAAACTGGCCTCGGACCTGGTAGCCGGCCTGATCGAAGGCACCGTCGACCGTTACCAGAACATTCAGATGCGCTGGCGCGACTATCGGACCAAGATCGCGCAGATGTTCGATGTTTATGCGCAACTCGAACTGCTGCTGCCGGAAAAGGACGGGCTCGACCTGCTGCGCGCCTCCGAGGAATCGGGTGAACAGCTGAAGGGCGAGGTTGCCGACCTTTACCGGATCATCGTCATCAATTCCCTGGACTTGCTCTACTTCTGGATGTACCAGCCAAGAGCTCGAACCGCCTTCAAGGCGATCCTCGAAAATATGCCTCCGGAGGAACGCTCGATCCTACTCAACACCCAGTTCGTTCTCCAGAATCAGCGGCAGATCAGTCTGCTCTTCGTCGACGGCCTGGTCGGGAAGAATTTCTCACGGGCGCTCGCGTTCTACCTGGATCGTTCCACCGAGTACCTTGCGGCGCTCAAGCGGTCTCTTTGAGTTTCCAGGGCGGAAACTACCTCTCGAGGAGCCGCGCGTAGGCCGCCATAGAGGCGAGCGTGCGTACGGCGCTTTCAGGGCTCTGGTAGAAGACGCCGCTATACTTTCCGCCGGGGACGCTGCGAACGACCCCTTTGTCGCTCCTCGCGAGGGACACCCCCAGAACCGGCTTTTCGTAGCGCTCCATCAGTTCGACGATCCGCTGGACATATTCGACCTCATAGGCCTCGGCCATCGCCTGGAGTTCGTCGAGCACAGCGGGCTGCGCCTGGGGGTCCACCTCCCTCGTCGACTGAATCAGCAGCCTGACCATCTCGACACGGCCCACGATCCCGAGGCTGATCACGGAATCGACACCATCCCATTTCAGCAGGGACTCGACCGCAACAAGCGGCACCTCGAGGTCGCGCGTCCCAACCAGATCGACCGGATTCCCGCGGCTCCAGAAGTCAGGCAGGAGACGTCCGATTTCGGCTACCATCGCGTCCGGCAACGAGGGAACCTGCAAGCCCCTTTCATTGCAAGCGTCTGCGGTGACCACCCCCCATCCGCCCCCGAGGGTCACGATCCCTACGCGGTTCCCTTTCGGCAGAGGGAGAGAAGAAAACCCCGCGGACAGATCGAGCAGTTCCAGAGGCTCATTGACAAGCGCCACCCCGGCCTGCCGGCAGACGGCCCGGAAAATGGCGTCCCGTCCGCCCATCGACCCGGTGTGGGAGGCCGCGGCCCGCATGCCGGCCTCGGTTCGGCCGCCTTTCAACACGACGATGGGTTTACTCCGATTGACCCGGAGCGCCGTTTCGAGGAAGGCCCTCCCGTCTGCAATGTTCTCGAGATAGAGTGTGATCAGACGGGAACGGGGATCCCCCTCCAGGTAGCGCAGGTAATCCACACAAGAGATCATCGCCTCGTTACCCGAACCCGCAAACAGCGAAATCCCGATGTTCTGGCTCTCCGCCCAATGGATCAGCTGATTGCCGAGATTCCCGGACTGCGAGACAAAGGCCACCTCTCCTGTACGGGGTCGGGAATGCGTCCCAGTGGCAAAAAGACGGGAATGAGGGCTCAGGATGCCCATGGTGTTCGGGCCGATCAAACGGATCCGCTTCGCGCGGCAAAGCGCCACGATCTCTCTTTCGAGCCGCTTGCCTACCTGGTCCGTCTCCCCGAATCCGGAAGTGATCAGCACAACGCCCTTGACGCCCTTCTCCCCGCACGCGGCCAGTACACCGGGTACCGTCGCAGCCGGCGTTGAGACGATCGCCAGATCGATCTCCTCGGGAATATCCTGCATCCGCGAGTAGACCTTCAAACCATACAAGGAGGTCTCCTTCGGATTCACGGGAAAGATTCGCCCAGGAAATTTCCCGGCTACGATATTGCTGAAAATCATCTGGCCCCACTTGCCGAAGGATGCAGAAGCGCCTACCACTGCCACCGAACGGGGGTGAAAGACACACGCCAGATCCGAACCGATATCAACCATGATTCACAACCTTTTGCCATTTCATGAGACCGCAGGCCATCTTGCAGCTGGAATTCTTCGCACCGGCAAATTACACCTGCGGAGAACCTCGAAGTCAGGCGGATCGGACCGCCACAGCCCAACGGACGCGATCGTTCCCGCAATTTGTTATTTTTGCCTATCTGCGCATCTACTGCAAGCATCATCTGACATCGAGAACCACGAAACAACCGTCAAGAGCGCCGGCGCCTGCGGGGATGAAAAGGCGCGAATTGTCCGATGAGACGCCCGAAAAACCTTGATCCAACCGCACGCTCTGCTAGAATGGTTTCCATCCGGAAATGGTCTTTTTGGCCAATCTCGGCGTCAATCTGCACATTTGCTTGTGCGGCGACCTACAGGTCGCCTCCGCGCAAATGCTTGATTTCCTTGATATTGGTCAAAAATCCTCATTTCCGGATTGAAAACCGGGTTCGACCGGGAAATCATTTCCCGATGAGATCCAAAATAGTTTCCGTTCGAAATGGTCTTTTTGGCCAATCTCGGCGTCAATTTGCACATTTGCTTGTGCGGCGACCTACAGGTCGCCTCCGCGCAAATGCTTGATTTCCTTGATATTGGCCGAACCGGGACCCGCCCCGAAGGGATGGGACTGAGCACGCGCAGCGTGTAAAGAAAAATCCTCATTTACGGATTGGAAACCGGGTTCGACCGGGAAATCATTTCCCGATGGATACTCGAACCATGTGATAGGGCGCTGGAAGGCTTCCATCAGAAGGGGTGCCTTTGGATGCTTCGATCACGCTTTCATCGAGGGGCCCTTGCCCCAATGATGGGGGAGTGCCATGATTTGCCGGATCTTGCTTTTTCTCTGCATCCTCTTTCTGCTTTCACCAGGCCGCTCGCCGAATGCCGCAGAAATCATCGAAATCCTGAAGACGGATATCGTCGCATTCAACCTGAAAGAGCATCAGGCCAGCCTCCTCGACGGCACCTACAAAGGCGAGGAAGGACCGCTCTGCCTGACTCCTGAGGCAGCCCGCTCCCTGGGGCTTGCGGTCCTGGTCCATCCCCTCTACGAAAACGCCGTGGCCCTACAGAAAGAGGCTGCGGAGGACCTTCAGGAGGCACGCCGAAGCCTCCTCACGAATCAGGCGGAGGGCCAGCCGGATGGACATGCCCGGGCAGCCGCCCGGGCAGCTGCAGCCTACAACCAGAAAAAATCCACGGCCTGGAACCATTTGATGACCTATCGGGCGCGGTTGACTCTTGAAAACGATGACCGCTTGAAAGAGCCCCTCGTCCTCAACCTGCTCGAAGATCTGCTCCGCCAAGCCCTGGACACGAACGGCCGCAACCTCCGGGACTCCCTCGCCCACGTCTATAACCGCTGTCGGGGCCTCAAGAACGGCGGCGATCCCCTTAAACCGGAGAACGTCCGCTTTGTCAACGCCGTCTTCAACGCCTTTCGCGCCAAGGCGCCGGATGCCTTGCAGAAAGAGCTGGATCTGGATCTTTACCGCCCATCCCCCAACATGGATCCCCTTACACATCAGACAACCCTTGCAAGGGTGCAGGATGCCGCCCCGAACTGCCTGCGCCCCCTTTTCGAGTTGACTGCCGAGGAAAATCCGTGCGTCGACCCGCTGTTGTTCATGGCCTTGATGCGGCGTGAATCCAGCTTCAATCCATCCGCTGTCTCCTATGTCGGCGCAGCCGGCCTCACACAGATCATGCCCGCCACCGGCGAGGGGCTTGGGATGCAGACCATTTTCAAACCCGATTACTTCGATGAAGCTACCCGCCTTCTTTCGGAGGAAAGACGCTTGCGTCGTCAAGCCATGGACATCTTGCTGCAGATCAAGGACGAAGGCGATTTATCGGCCGCCCGCCGCGCCCGCGCTCTCATGCAGAAATCCCTGGCCGCGAAGAAAAAGCGCACCGTCCTGCTGGAGCGTTACCGGGACGAACTGCTCGAACACGGCAAGGATGACCGTCTGGACCCCGAAAAGGCCATCGCCAAAGGCCTGAAATACTTCTGCGGGATCCTGAAGGACTTCGACGGCGACATGAGCCTTGCGCTGTCGGCGTACAACGCAGGGCCCCACCGTGTGCGGCAGTATGAGGGGATACCCCCGTACTCCGAAACCGTAACCTTCCGGAATCGTGTCCTGTCTTTCTATCGCGAATATATCCAGAGGTTTCGGAACGTCAGATAGCCTCCATCCGGGAATGGTCTTTTTAGCCAATCTCGGCGTCAATCTGCACGTTTGCTTGTGCGGCGACCACCAGGTCGCCTCCGCGCAAACCATTGATTTCCTTGATATTGCCTAAAAAGACCATTCTCGGATTGGAAACTGGGTTCTACCGGGGAATCATGTGCGGACGGAGACTATTTCGTTTTCAACGCTTTATTCGCGGATGGACAGCAACCTGTTTCCGGACGGCTTCCGAACTGAAGAAGCGTCTCGCCTGGCGGGGGCTCCGGTTGTCCTTCAAAAGTTGCTTGACACCGCAGCAATTTGAACATAAAGGTAGCGCTTCGAAAAATGCCGGGCGCCGGCCTCCATGGTACAAACAGCCGAAAGGTTTTTCGGCCCTGTCGAACGAACCAACCACACGAGGGACCTGTCCGATGGCTGATCAAATCGTGCGTGAAAGCGACTTCCCCAACCTCAAACTTCTCCGGAGAGGCAAGGTCCGGGACGTCTATGAAATCGAAGACCAACTGCTGATCGTAGCCAGCGACCGCATTTCGGCCTATGACGTCGTTATGGCCGATCCTATCCCGGACAAGGGGAAGATCCTCACAGCCCTCTCCCTTTTCTGGTTCAAACAGTTGGAACCGCTGGTCGAGCATCACCTCATCACCGCCGATGCCTCCCTCTACCCGGAGGTCTGCCGGCCATACGCAGCAGGCCTGCAGGGTCGCAGCATGCTGGTCAAGAAGGCCCGGCCGCTCCCCGTCGAATGCATCGTCCGAGGGTACCTGTCCGGCTCCGGCTGGGCCGAATATCAAGAAAAGGGGAGCATCTGCGGCATCGTGCTCCCGCCGGGGCTCGTGGAATCCTCCCCTTTGCCGGAGGCCATTTTTACACCGTCCACCAAGGCCGAAGACGGCCAGCACGATGAAAATATCTCCTTCGAGGAGGCGAGCCGGCTCATCGGCAGGGAAACTGCGGAATCCGTCCGGCGTCTGAGCCTTCAAATCTATCAGTACGGGAGGGATCTTGCGGCTGAGCGGGGCATCATCGTCGCCGACACCAAGTTCGAATTCGGACATGTCGACGGACGTCTGATCCTGATAGACGAAGTGCTGACGCCCGATTCGTCCCGTTTCTGGCCCATGGATGCCTACACGCCCGGGGTCCCGCAGAAGAGCTTCGACAAGCAGTTTCTCCGCGACTACCTGACCGCGATCAAGTGGCCCAAAAAACCGCCTCCTCCCCCTCTGCCGGAGGAGATCGTCTTCAAGACAAGGGAAAAATACCTCGAGGCGCTGCTCAGGATCACCGGCCAAGGTCTTCCGCAGATCACGAAAGGGTAAACGGCATGGAGAAGAGGCCGATCATCTGTTTTATCGACGATTCCGACTTCGAACACGCCCTCGTAAGGGAGGAGATCGCCCCGAGGGGCCCGCGTTTCGAGTTCGTGCAGACCAAGACATTCAAAGAGGCTTGCGAGTCCCTGGGCGGACGGACGCCCGCCCTGTTTTTGCTGGATTTATGGGGTCAAGACCCAGCCGTCGCCTCCCCTTCCATCACACCAAAGCATGAAGTGGAGCATAAAGCGGCCGGCTTTCCCAGCCTGGATCACGTTTACGGAGGTCTTGAAGACTTTTCGGGAGATGTCCACAACGAGTACCTGAAGCGCTTCTTCACGATTGTCGACTGCTGGAGGCACCTTTTCGAAGAAGTCTGCGCCCGCGTCGGTCAAAACCGCAAATACGGCCTTTACAACCTCGAACAGGCAAGAAAGCGCTATCCCGGCGTTCCGGCTGTCTTCTATACGCGTAAATCCCTGATCAACGATGCCGTGGCCCTTTTCAAGGCCGGCGCCGACGGACTTTTCATCAAGCCGACCGGATCGACGGACGAAGAAACCCGCTCGCTGACGCGGGCCTTTGCACCTGCCCTTCTTCAGGAACTCGAAACCCGTATATTTGCGAATCTTCCGTAGTTCCCATCCGGATAAGGGCTTTTTGCCCATCTCGGCGTTCATCTGTGCGCTTGGTTGTGCGGGCGGCCTGTTCCCGATGGCTCATCTTAACCGGAGCACCCCGGTTTCCGCTGCTTTCGCACCAGCCGTCTCAAGGGCCCCTTCGGGGTTTTCGCTGGGGCTGAACACCTCCGATTCCCGCGTCTTTCTCCAGCGCGGCAAGCCTCCCCTCCCATTCTACCGTTGAAACACCGCTCATTCCTGTGCAAGCGGGAAAAATCTTGCGTCTTTTCACCTTGACATGCCCTTCAAGATGCTTAGGTTTCCCTTGAGTCGGCCGCGACGGCGGCAGGGTTAGAACTATCCAACAGATGGGAGCGGTAAGGAAGCATGAACGATATCTCTGAGGCTGATCGCAACCGGGAAGCTTCCCTCGAGGAATCCGATCATCACCCGGAGCCCGATGAACTCGCGGGCAGTGGAACGAAAACCGATTCGAAACCGGCGGATGAGATGAGCCGCGAAGAACTCCTTCAGAAACTGAAGGAGGTTCAGGAAGCAGCCGATAAGAATTTCGACCTCTATCTCCGTTCACAAGCCGAGATCGAAAATCTCAAGAAACGGTCGCAGAAAGAAAGAGAGGGGCTGATCCGCTTTGGGAATGAGTCCCTGATCAAGCGGCTCCTGCCGGTTGTCGACAATCTCGAAACCGCTCTGACTCATGCAGAGGACGAAAAGGCCCTGGAGTCGCTCCGCGAGGGCGTAAGTCTCACCCTCAAAGGGCTGAAAGACGCCCTGCACAAGGAAGGGGTTTCGGAGGTCAAAGCGCTCGGGGAACCTTTCGATCCGCACTTTCACGATGCCATATCGGAACAGGAAGACGCCTCTGTCGAACCCCGGACCATCATTCACGAACTGCAGAAAGGTTATCTGCTGAACGACAGACTCGTGAGACCGGCTACTGTAGTCGTCAGCAAAAAAAACAGCGAGGGTTGACCTCGATAAAGGCTGTTCCGTATTCGTCTCAAAATATTGAGCTTGAAAATCAGGAGGCAGGAAAATGGCAAAAATCATAGGAATCGATCTCGGTACCACCAACTCATGCGTGGCCGTCATGGAAGGCGGAGATCCAGTCGTCATCACCAACGCCGAGGGCTCGCGAACGACGCCGTCCATCGTCGCCTTTACAGATAGCGCAGAGCGGCTGGTCGGCCAGGCAGCCAAACGCCAGGCCGTGACCAATCCGGAAAATACCGTATTCGCCGTCAAACGGCTCATCGGCCGGAAATACGACTCCGCAGAGGTCCAAAAAGACTTGGGCGTTCTCCCGTACAAGATCAGCAAGGCCTCGAACGGGGATGCCCATGTGTCGATCAGGGGCAAGGATTA
>Ga0209270_1003535_pt1 | contig 13344 bp, 8 predicted proteins | sample MTBAKSrepl1MetaG_FD_187456 | JGI IMG/M metagenome (GOLD analysis project Ga0209270, IMG submission 187456) | Enrichment culture microbial communities from Arthur Kill intertidal strait, New Jersey, USA, that are MTBE-degrading - MTBE-AKS1... | ecosystem: Environmental > Aquatic > Marine >...
GCCCGATGGCCCCCAGACCATTGAAGACCGTGGCCTGAAAATGCTGGATGTCGCTCCAGAAAGCCGAAAGACTGAACCGCGGGGCCACGGCTATCCGGGCTTCGGCCAGGATGCAGGGGAAACTGCACATCAGCCTGGCGTTGGCGTGGAACAGGGGCAGGCAGGTGTAATCGAGATCGTCCGACTTGAGGCCGATATTTTCGGCCACCACCCAGGAAAAGTAATAACAGTGGGCGTGGGACATCATCACGCCTTTGGAAGGCCCTGTGGTCCCGGAAGTGTAAATGATGGTGGCCAAATCGGAATAATGCACCTCAATATCCGGCTCACTCTCCGGCATTGAAGAAAAATCGGCCATCTCAGTAACCTTCTTGTTTAAACCCACTTCGACCTTCTCCGCCCCGACCGGCCGGTAAACCACCACGTGTTCGATCTTGTCCAGTTGGTCTTCGATGAACTTGATCCGATCCAGATAAACCTGATCGACCACCAGGACCCTGGCCTCGGAATTGTTGACGATATATTGGAGAATCTGCCCTTTATAAGCCGTGTTGATCGGCACGTCCACGCAGCCGATCTTGTTCAGGCCGAACCAGCAAAAATAGTGTTCCAGGCAGTTGTCCAGAAACAGGCAGACCTTGTCCCCGTGAGTCAAGCCCAAATTCAAAAACCCGTGAGCAAAACGGTTGGCCTGCCGGTTCATGTCCGCATAGGAAACCCTGGCTTCCCTGGTCTGAACCAGGGTCTTGTCGCCCAGCCGGGCCGCCTTGTCGCTCAAAACCCGACCGATGACCCAATCCGACATGGGATATTCCTTCATCTCCCTGACCTCTCTTCACCCCCTCGCCGGCTGATCCGCCGCCGAAACCTGGGACCGGTTTAAAGCGGCATATTGCCGTGTTTGCGGGGATTTTTTTGTTCAGACTTGCTCTCCAGCAGATTGAACCCGTGGATGATCTTCCAGCGGGTTTCCGCCGGGGCGATCACATCGTCTATATTCATCGACGAGGCATGATAATAGGGATTGGCGAACTGTTCCCTGTACTCCCGGATTTTTTCCTCCAGAAAAGCCTCTTTATCTTCCGCTTTTTCCAGTTCCTTACGATAAAGCAGGGCCGCGGCCTGTTCGGCGCCCATGATGGCGAACTCGCCGGTGGGCCAGGAATAAACCAGGTCCAGGCCGTGCTCCTTGTGCCCGCCCATGGCCAGATTGCCGCCGCCGTAAGCCTTGCGGATGACCACGCTGATCTTGGGCACCGTGGATTCGCAAACCGCGTAAAGCAGCTTGGCTCCGTGAGCGATGATCCCCGCATGCTCCTGATCCACCCCGGGCAGATAGCCCGGCGTATCCACCAGAAAAAGCATCGGGATATTAAAGGCGTCGCAAAACCTTACGAAACGCGAGCTTTTAACCGAAGACTGGACGGTCAGACATCCGCCCAAATGGTAAGGCTGATTGGCGATGATCCCCACCGACCGGCCTCCGAACCGGGCGAAGCCGACGATGATGTTCCGGGCGAACTCCGGTTTGATCTCGAAGAAAATTCCGTCGTCCACGATGCGGCGGATGATCTTTTTCATGTCGTACATCCGCCGGGGGCTGGACGGAAGAAGGTCGTCGAGCTCGGGGTCGGACCGGCGGGGGTCGTCGAGACATTCCACCTGGGGCGGCGTTTCCCGCCAGTTTTGCGGCAGATAGCCGAGCAGTTCCCGGATGCGTTGAAAACACTCCTGTTCCGTCGGCAAACGCAGGTCGGCCACGCCGGTCACCTGGGTGTGGACCCTGGCCCCGCCCAGGTCGGGGTAAGAGATGTCTTCCGAAGTGACCGCCTTGATCACCGCCGGGCCGGTGATGTACATCTCGCCCAGATGCTCGACCATGAAAATAAAATCCGTCAGGGCGGCCCCATAGACCCCGTGGCCGGCGTTGCGGCCCAATATGGCCGTAATTTGAGGCACCACGCCCGAAGCCTGGGTGTTGCTGTAAAAAATAGACCCTGAATAAGACAGATAGTGCAGTCCCTCCTGGACCCGGCCTCCGCCCGAATCGTTGAGCTGAATCACCGGGACCCCGATCTTGGCCGCGGCGTCAACCAGCTTGCACCATTTGCGTAAATGAGTGCAGGTGCCCGACCCGCCCAGGACGGTCACGTCATGGGCCAGCACCGCCACCCGGCGTCCGTCGATCCGGCCGAAACCGGTGATCAGGCCGTCCCCTAAATAACGCTTGTCGGCCAGATCGAATTCGGTGCAGAGGGTCTGGGCGAAGGTATGAACTTCCTCGAAAGTCTCTGGGTCCAATAATTGATCGATCCGTTCGCGGGCCGAAAGCTTGCCCTTGGCCCGCTCTTTTTCCCGGCGCTCTTCCCCGCCGCCGGCCCGAGCCTGCTCCCTCATCCTGGACAGTTTTTCAAGTTGTCTGCGGCTTTCTTCAGTCAAGTCCAACACCTGTATCTAAAAACCATATATATGTCAGTTTGGATGACCTACGGGCAGGCCCCGGGGGCCGTTTCCAGCCCCCGGGGTGTCGGCCGAAAGACCGATTGGGCGCCTTGACCTTCCCCCTGGCCTAAAAACTCCTACCAGCCGATACGCCCCAGGTTCAAGAAAGCGATGACCGGGTACAGACAAGTGAAGAAGGCGGTGAAAATGGTGTAGTACCCGGTGAATTTGGTCCATTCGGTCTTGCCCAGACCCCAGCAGGTCCAGAACAGCCAGAACAACAAGGCCCACAAATACCAGAACACGGCGAACTGGGACGAAGGGATCAGGGTCGTGCCCAGGACGTGGGAATAACCCAGGGCGATCAGGAACATGACAATCCCGCCCATGAAGCAGTACCAGCCCAGGGCCTTGAAGTCCGTCCCGGCCCAGATTTCGCCGGCCAGCAGGATGTATACAAAACAGAAAGTCAGACACGAAGCCGCAGCGGCGAAAGACTGGGTCGGCCCCACAGCTTTCAGGGCGTCGGTGAAGCCGATAAAAAGACCCATGACGCCGATGGCGATTCCCATCCCCAGGTTCAAGACGGCCACCTGTTTGCCGCCGAACCGGCCCAGGACGACCAACCCGTTGAAAAAGAGAATCAGGGCCACCAAGGTCAGAACTACAAATATCATTTTTCTTCTCCTCTCTTGAAGCCCGTCCGACTTGCGACGGGAAATGGGAAGGTCTTTAAATTTTTTATCAATACTTAGGTCCGGAAGGGGCGGGCTTGACCCGCCCCCACGACCTGTGTATTAAGGCCCGGCGAAATAAACAAAGGCCACGATCCGGGACCTAAATCTTGCGGGCGTAAAAAGCCGCATCGTCAATGGCGTGATAGATGTCAAAGGGCTTGACGCAGTCGCCGGCCGCATAGACTTCGGCGGCTTTGCCCTTGAGGGCCTCGTACAGTTTCCGCTTGGGCTTGCGGTCTATGGCCAGAATGACCGTGTCGGCTTCGATGGTCTTCTTGCCTTCGGCGTTTTCCACCACCACGCCGGCGTCGGTGATCTCCAAAACCTTGGTGTTCTTCATGACGTTGACCTTGGCCTCTTCCACCAGCCTTTCCAGCATGAAGGTCCGGGAATAGAGGTCCTGGATGTACCTGGGCCGGATCACCGTGTCGCTTTCCTCGACCATGGTCACCTGTTTGCCTTCCCGGGCCAGGGACACCGCTGTTTCGGCCCCGTAGTTGCCGCCGAGGATCACGACTTTGCTGCCCACGGCCATGGCCCCTTCTGACCGGAGGTAAGCCTCGTTGGTCACCACTTTCTTGTTGTTCACGCCGGGAATGTCCGGAATGAACTCCTCCGAACCCACGGCCACGATGATGGCGTCGGGCTTTTCCTTGTCGATCAGATCAGCCGTGACTTCGGTCTCCAAATGCAGGGTGAGTCCTTGGGTCTTCTCGACCTGGACCACATGATAATCCACGATATTGCGCAGGTCGCGGGTGTTGAGCCGAGGATGGGTCGAAGCCACGAACTGGACCTGCCCGCCGAGTTCATCGTCCTTCTCGTACAGATTGACCTGGTGACCGCGTTGAGCCAAGGTGATGGCCGCTTCCATACCGGCCACGCCGCCGCCGATGACCATGACCTTTTTGGGCTTGGCCGCCGGCTTGAGTTCGTACTCGCCTTCCCGGCTGTAACTGGGGTTGACCGCGCAAAGGACCCAAAGCTGCCGGAACAGGGTCTCCAGACACCAGTTGCAGGAAATGCACTTGCGGATGTCTTCGTCCCGTCCCTCCAGAATCTTCGTAGCCAGGTGCGGATCGGCGATGGCCGGACGGCAGAAATGAGCCATGTCGGCCCGGCCGCTTTCCACGACCTCCCGGGCCAGCTTGCCGTCCATGATCTTGGCCACGCCCATGACCGGTTTGTTGGTAACTTTTTTAATATCCGTAGCCAAATGCACGCGGGTGGCTCTTTCGGCATAGAGCGGCGGGAAGGAGAACATGGAAGTAAAGCCGATGCGTCCGCCGGTCACGTCGAAACAGTCCACGTAAGGTTCAAGGCGTTTGGCCATCTTCTGGCCCCATTCCTCGGTGTAGCCCGGCTCACCAAGCCAGTCGCCCATGAACTCGTGGGCCGCCAGACGCCAGATGACCGAAAAGTCCGGACCGACCGCTTCCCGGACGCGCTTGGCGATCATCTCGGGAAACAGGCCCGGGTCCTGACCCCATTTGTCGTCGCGGTCGTTGGTGAAAGGCGACATGAACTGCTGGATTATGGTCCCCTGGCAGCTATGGATGTTGACCGCGTCGAATCCGGCCGTCTTGGCCCTGACCGCGGCGTCGACAAACATCTGGACCCGCTCGTCAACCTCGTCGGTCCCCAGCCTCCTGACCGGACCGAAGACCCCGCCCTTATCGCTGGCCCCGACTACGGGCAGACCGGTGATGGCCGAATTGCAGATAGCCCCGCCATGAATAAGCTGAATGGAACAGAGCGTACCTTCCCGGTGAATGGCGTAAGCCAGCCGCTCCAGACCGGACACGGTCCTGTCCTCATGAATACCTATACAGGTCCGGAAAATACAACCCTCCAGGTGGACAAACGAAGCGCTGACCTGGAGCAGGCCCCAACCCCCCCGGGCTTCCTCCACAAACCCCCTGATGACCCGGTCGTCGATATAACCGTTTTCACGCGCATGGTTTTTGACCGTGGGGGCCAAAATCAAGCGGTTAGGCAACTCCAGAGTGCCTATCTTTATTGGATCACTGACCTTCGGCATATTCCCCTCCTTCGTCCTCCGTAAACCATTTAAAGTTAAATTGTTTTCGCGTTGATTGATTTTCCGGCGGCCGTCCAGTGACAGCCGCGTCCATCGTTGACGACTCCCCCGGTGGATCTATCCCCCCTTTCTATTGTGAATTATGTCACCAACGGCCCTGACTGAATTATTCGGCCACGGCCAGGCGCGAGTTAACGTGGGGCGAAGAAGCAGCCCCTGAAGACCCCGAGTATATTAGTTTTTCGAGCGGTTGAAAAAATTGCGGACATTTTTGGGTTGACTTGCGGACACATTTAATGTATACAATCTGTATACAATTTATATTAGAGAAAAATGCCCTTGTCAAGGAGAAAAATCAAAAAAAATCTGTTCAATAACATATTGTTATGAAATATAAATTACAGGTAAACCCTCAATAGGTCCACACCGCTTCCCTCCCGGCTCCTGCAAAGGCCTTTGAGGGTCTGACCAGGGCGATAACTCTAAATATCAAACAGTTAAATTCGTAAAATCATGCGGGCGTAAAGGTTGTCTCCCGTCATTTTCACCCAAAAGGCTGGTCTGATCTTTTATAACCTTATCGGAAATTTTGGTTTTTGGACCTCTCCAGGTCCGGAAGCGGGGGCCGATGACGGTCACCTCGAAAAAATGAATTAAATTCAGTACGTTCTACTTGATGATAAACCTTGACGAAATTAAGTATTTTTTGTTAAGAAGTGGCGTTTTTATTTAAAATTGATACCGGCCGACCCGGACGGGCCGTAGTTGATATAAATTGGTCCAAAGAAACCCTGGTTCTTTTAGGTGGGTGACTCGGCCGACGACCATCCAACCCCCAACCCAACCGCCAAGGGTCACGACGGAGACCCCTTAATGATGGAAAATTCCAACCCGGCTTGCTTCAAGGCCTACAACCTGATCAAAGGCAAAATCATCCGCAACGAACTGGACACCAGACAGCGGCTCAACGAAATCAGTCTGGCCAAAGGGTTCGGCCTCAGCCGGACGCCGGTCCGCGAAGCCTTGATCATGCTGGAAAAAGAGGAACTGATCACCCGGTATGACCGGACCCGAGGCTTTTACGTCAAGCAATACAGCCTGCAGGACGTCTATGACCTGTACGAATACCGGGAAATCATTGAAACCGCCACGGCCGAACAACTTATCGCCAATGTCACCGACCAGCACATTGAAAGACTTAACGAGATAATGGACCAGGTCCGCAAGATCATCGATCAGAAGCGTCCGGCCGACGCCTTGGTCCGAGCCGTCGATTTACATCTGCTCTGCATCCAAATCTGCACCGGCAATTCCTTCATCATCAAATCCATGAGAAACTGCTTCGAGAAAATCATCCTGATCAGTTGGACCTGCAACAGCCTGGATACCTGCATCCGCAGCGTCGGCGAACACGAACAAATCATCACGGCCTTGAAGAAGAGAGACCTGGCCCTGCTGACGAAAACCATCCAGCAGCACACCCGCGGGGCCAGAGACCGCATCCTGGACACGCTGAAAATCAACACCCAGAGGCTCTACTTTCTCCCCTGAGACAGGAAAATCGCCCGACCCCGAGTTTCCCCCACCTTTCAAGGCCAGTTTTTTCGTTTCGGTCGGCGAAAATAAAATAGGCCCCTTCTCTTGCTAAAGGGGCCTATCTGTCTCAGCATGTCCCGCCGAGCGGCTCGATCCTTAATGACTTCGGCGTCAAGATCACCTCACAGCATGGTGCGGAACGGCCTGGAAAGATCGGCCAAGGACTTCGCCGGGGCGGTGGTCTTGCTCCGAGGCCTTGGTCATCGGAACCGAAAGGTCTCGGAGGTCGGGCTTATTTTTTCTTCAGCCAGGGCATCATGGCCCGCAGCCTTTCCCCCACCTCGTTGATCGGGTGCGCGGCCTCCCGGCGGCGCGCCGCGTTGAACATCGGCCGGCCCGCTTTATTTTCCAAAATCCACTCCCGGGCGAACTCTCCGGTGCGAATTTGTTCCAGAATCCGTTTCATTTCCGCCCGGGTCTCCTGGTTGATAATCCGCTTGCCTCGACTGTAGTCACCGTATTCGGCGGTGTCGCTGACCGAGTAACGCATGTAGGCCAGCCCGCCCTGGTAAAAAAGATCGACAATCAGTTTCATTTCGTGCATGCATTCAAAATAGGCCACTTCCGGCTGATAGCCCGCTTCAACCAGGGTGTCGAAACCGGCCTTGATCAATTCGGAAACACCGCCGCATAAAACGCACTGCTCGCCGAAAAGGTCGGTTTCGGTTTCTTCGGCGAAAGTGGTGACAATAGCCCCGGCCCGAGTGGACCCGATCCCCTTGGCGTAGGCCAGAGTCGTATCCCAGGCCCGGCCGCCGGCATCCTGATGCACAGCCACCAGCGACGGCACGCCCACCCCTCGTTCATACTCCGAACGCAGAAGATGTCCCGGGCTTTTCGGGGCCACCATGCACACGTCCACCTTGGGGGGCGGAACGATCTGACCGAAATGAATATTGAACCCATGAGAAAAAAACAGGGCCTTGCCCTCGGTCAGGTGTCTTTTCACGTCACTTTCGTACAAAGCGGCCTGGACGTCGTCCGGGGCCAGTATCTGAATGATCTGGGCGGCCTCGGCGGCCTCGGCCGCGGAGACCGGCTGAAAACCATATTGTTTGGCCAATTCATAATTCTCGACGCCCGGCCGTTCGGCCACGATCACCTCAACGCCGCTGTCCCTCAGGTTCAAGGCCTGGGCGTGACCCTGGCTGCCGAAACCGATGATGGCCACCTTTTTGCCCTGCAATAAATTGAGGTCGGCGTCGTTGTCATAATAAATCTTCATTTCACTCTCCTTCCGAAAAAAGTAAGGTTGATAAAAAGGCTTCCCTGCACGCGCTCAAGGTCCGAACCAATCCCTGGAAACCCTTGTTCCTAAAAAAGTAATATTGACGTTCCTAAACCCTGAAAACCAACATGCGGCCCTGATGAGATAAGACTTTTACCAAGACCGCCCCGACAAGTCAATCGCCGATTAACCGCGACCGGTAATCCTTCCAGCAGACGGCGGCGGAGATTTTTCAACCCTCACCCCAGCCCTCTCCCCATGGGAGAGGGCTCTAATGCCGGGCGGCCCCGGCCGCACCTTTCATAACCCCGCCCGTTTCAAAAACTGGTGTTTACCCAAATGATCCGCAATCCCAACATCCAAGAAGGCCACCCTGTATTGAATAATTACCTGGACCAAGCTTTAGTTCGAAACGAAGCACCAAAAATCAGCCGTGGAGCGGCCGGTCTAGAGCCTTGTAAGCAGTCTCGACCATTATTTCCGCCAGGGTGGGATGGGCGTGAATCGTTTCGGCCAAGTCCCGGACGGTACAGCCGGTTTTCACGGCCAGGACTCCTTCGGCAATGAGGTCGGTCGCATGGGGTCCCACAATGTGCACCCCCAAGACTCGGCCGGTCCCGATCTCCGAAACGATCTTGGCCTGACCGACGATCCGCCCGATGACCTGGGCCTTGCCGATGTTGCGGAAGTTGACGGTGTCGGCCCGATAATCAAGCCCCTTCTCCCGGGCCTGGGTCTCGGTCAAACCCACATCGGCCACTTCGGGCATGGTGAAAATGGCCCCGGGCACGGCCGAATAGTCCATGGTCCGATTGCCCCCCATCAGGTTTTCAGCCGCGGCCTGCCCTTCGACCGAGGCCACGTGGGCCAGCATGATCCTTTCCGGCCCGAGCACGTCGCCGATGGCGTAAACCTCCGGAACATTGACGGCCAGCCGCTCATCCGCCTTGATCCAACCCCGTTCGTCCAGCCGGACCCCGATGGTCTCCAGACCTAGTCCATCCGTGTTGGGCCGCCGGCCGATGCAGACCAGGACCTGGTCCACCTCTACCTCCACCGGAGACAAATCCTTTTTTTTCAAATCCCGGGCCAGAGGGGAAGGTCCGATGGAGACCCTCAGACGGCCGCCGGCTTCCTCCACCCGGTCCACGACCCGATTGACCATGAACTTGATGCGCACCTTCTTCATCTCCCGGCCGATGATTTTGGAACAGTCCTCGTCGACCGAGGGCAGGGGCAGGAGGCGGGACAGGGCCTCGACCACGATCACTTCGGCCCCCAGGGCGGCCAGGATGAAAGCGAACTCGCAGCCGATCACCCCGCCGCCGACAATGAGAATGGAGGGGGGTATGGCTTGCAGCCCCAGGGCCTCGTTACTGGAAATGATCTTCCGGCCGTCCAGAGGCAGGCCTGACACGTCGGACGGCCTGGAACCCGGAGCCAGGATCAAGCCGTCCCAGGCCACGCCCTCGGAACGGCCGTCCGGCCGGTCGACCGCCAAGCGGCGCGGACCTTCGATCCGAGCCGTCCCCTCCAGGTACCGGACTTTTTTGTGGGCCAGCAAGTGAAGGATTTCCTGGCCCTGAAGATCAACGATTCTCTGCTTCCTGGCCATCAGGGTTTCCAGGTTTACCCTGACCCCGCCTTCGACCGACAAGCCGAACTCATCGGCCCGGCGGAAATTTTCCAGCAGCTCGGCCGAGGTTTTAAGTATTTTCGAGGGGATACATCCCCAGTTCAAACAGGTTCCGCCCGGTTTGTCCCGTTCAATCACGGTCACTTCCGCGCCCAACTGGGCCGCCCGAATCGCGGCCACGTATCCGCCCGGGCCGGCGCCGATCACGGCGATCTTTTTGCCCATATCCGTCTACCTCCCGGATTTTCCGGTCTTTTAGGTCTGGTAATTTGACAGCATAACAAATACAATTCGTATACCTGAAATATACCATTCGTGGGCCGACCAGAACATCATTGACAAACAGCCGAAAATACCATAATGCTGGCCCAAAAGTCAGATTATTATCCGGAGGGGAGAATCGTGACCGAACTTAGTGATCTGAACTTTCCCGACGATCTGCGCTATACCGACGAACACCAGTGGATCAGACTGATCGGAAAAAAAGTTGTCGCGGGCATCACCGATTACGCCCAAGACCAAATGGGAGACATCGCTTTTGTCGATCTGCCGGAAGTCGGTGAAACCTTTGAGTCGGGTGAAGAATATGGGGTGGTGGAATCGAGCAAGACCGTGTCCGACCTGCTTATGCCCATTTCCGGAGAAATAACGGCCGTCAATGAAGCCTTGCTGGACAATCCCGGTCTGGTCAACGCCAGTCCGTACGGCGACGGCTGGCTGATCGAGATCAAACCCGATGATCTCGATGAAACAGGCGATCTGTTGACCAGTGACGCCTATATCGAAATGCTGGAAGGCCTGGAATAAAGGCCGGCCCGGCCACCTGACCCGGCCGGGCTGAAAAGGCCCCAACATAGGACGTCTTCATAAATCCTCGACCCGAAGACAAGACGAGGGCCGGCCTGGAGCAACCGCCTGAATCCCAATATTAAATATTCTCAACTGGTTAATTTGGAATGTCCCGCCTTGGCCGAAAAGCCCTGGGGTCAGCGGTCCGCCCTTGGACCGGCGGCGCCTGCCTTTTTTCCGCGACGGCGCAGTCCGGCTTCGGCTTCATACCAAGCTGCCTTCATAACATAGAGTAAAAAAACGATCAGGTCATGGCGAGGTTCGCCGCAGGCGGACCGAAGTCATCCCGCTGCCACGGCCCCACGCCGGGCGGGGCTCGCCATGACTTTTGGATAAATTCAGTTTGAAGGCAACGCGGTATAAGTTCGTTTAAGCCGTTATTTTCCGCCGCAGTCCGACCAGGCCGACCAGGCCAGAACCCAGGAGCCAGACCGCCGCCGGGACCGGCACCGGGCTGCCGCCCTCGCCTTGCTCGATCACATAGTCGAATTCCAGAAGGGCGCTTTGCCCGGGACCGAGGGACCCGATATTCCAAGCTATGTTGATGGTGTTGTCGCCGTAACCGTGGTTCATGCCGGTCAATAGAACATAAGGATCCTCGTACCAATCCCAATCAATAGACGGAACGCCGCCGCCGGTCAGGTCGACCAGTCCCAGGATCAGCCCGGAATAGTAGCCCTGGGACCAGACCGAGTTGGGCCCGATCCAGTTGTCCGTATCATAATCCCAATATAAGTCATAGTCCATGTCCGGGTCCACGCCCCGAGCGTAAGCCACGTCGGTCAAGGTTTCCGAGGTGGAGTTGTTGGTCAGAGTCACCTCGAAGTGGATGACGCTGCCGTTGGCGTTGAAGTAAAGCGCCTGAGAAATGCCCAAATCCCCGAAAGTTCCGCCGGTGCTGTCGGCCCCCAGGACGCCGCCCCCGCTGTTATCCACCGTGGTCATTCCGAAGGGGTTTATCCCGTCCCACGCATCATAACCGGCTGAATACCAATCGCCATTTACCCCTATGGAATAAAACTCGAAAGGCGAACCCGGCATGATGAAATCCGGACCGGTAAAAACACCCGAGCCCGTGGGGTCAAACTTGAGTCCCACCGTGGCGTCATCATCGATCAGGGCCCCGCCGCTGCCCACGCCCACCTGGAGATAATTGCCGGTGAGAACGAAGTAATCCGCCTGACCAATCCCCGGGTTGATTAGGAGAAAAACGCCGGCCAATAACGCTAATAAATAAATCTTTCTTCTCATGGCGACCCCCATCCAACGTGTTGAAAATTAGCTCTTAACCGCCCATTTTTTTACATAAGTATTCATCAGGCCGCCACGGAAAGTCAATACGCCGAAAGTATGATTTTTTTAGTATTTTTACTTGATTTCGACTAAGACTTAAGTCCTAGGCCGGGCCGTTCCGGCTAGGAATTTTTTCGTATCCGACGGCTGGGGGGCTGGAGCAAAAAGCTCCGGACAGTTTGAAATTATTGCCTATTTGATAGTCAGTCATACCCGCCATGGTTCGTAATCCGGCAAGGGCGACCGGCCGGTCGCCACTACATTTTTTTCGTTTAAGGCGCGCCAGACTTATTCGCGGGGGCCGTCCGGGCGCAGAAAGTCCTTCAGACGAAAATCTCTCCGACACGGGCCGGCCCGCTCACTTGATGACGTCCTCTTGGCGCAAGGATTCGATCTCTTGGTCCGTATAACCCAATTCCCGCATGACCAGGTCGGTATGTTCGCCCATTTCCGGACCGAGGCTTTGGGTCCCGGCCTGGGCGGCGCTGAAATGGACCGGATAACCAGGAAATTTGACCCGGCCGAAATGGGGGTCTTCAAAGTCGACCACGTACCTATTGATCAGGGCCTGGGTGTCGCCGGCCACCTCGGAGATGTGCTGGACCGAGCAAAACATCAAGCCTTTTTCCAGGAAAATCGCCATCCATTCGTCCCGGGTTTTAGTCAAAAAAACTTCATCGAAAATAGCTATCAGTTCGGCCGAATTGGCGGCCCGGGCCTTGTCGTCGGCGAAACGGGGATCGTTGATCAGGTCCGGCCGGCCGGTGACTTCGCAGAAAATCGGCCAGTATTTGCTCTCCGGATGATTGGTCCCCATGATCCACTTGCCGTCCTGGCAAAGGAACCGGTTGCGCAAAGGGGAATGTTCGGTCCGGACCGGGCGGACGTTGGGATCGAGCTTGAGGAGGTTGGCCAGGACCAGATTGATCTGGGTCAGCCACAAGCCGGCGCTGTACAAAGAAACATGGACCTCCTGGCCGATCCCTCGCCGTTCGCGGACGAACAGGGCGGTGATGATGGCGTGGCTGGCGGCAATGGCCGTCATCTGGTCAAGAACCCCGATGCTCAAAGGCTGGGGTTCGGGCAGCCCGGTCAGGTAGGTCATACCCGAGCGGGCCAGCCCCAAGGCGTCGAAAGCCCCCAGATCGGCCATGGGGCCTTCCGGGCCGTAGCCCGAGACATTGGCGTGGATGATCCGCGGATTGATCTTGACCAGGGTGGCGTAGTCCAGGCCCATCTTGGCCTTGGTGCTTTTGCGCAGGTTGGTCAGGAAGACGTCGGCCCCTTTAATCAAGCGGTGAAAGATGTCGCGGCCTTTTTCCTTATGAATATCCAACCAGAGACCTTTCTTGTTCCGGTTGGAGATCTTGAACATGATGCTTTCCCCGTTCGGACCGCTGAAATCAATCTGGCCCAGCCTTACCCAGAATCGTTCCGGGTCGCCGCCGGCTTCCTCGATCTTGACCACATCGGCCCCCAGGTCGCCCAAAATGGCCGTGGCGCCGGGACCGGCGTGAAAAAC
>Ga0209270_1003541_pt1 | contig 13333 bp, 10 predicted proteins | sample MTBAKSrepl1MetaG_FD_187456 | JGI IMG/M metagenome (GOLD analysis project Ga0209270, IMG submission 187456) | Enrichment culture microbial communities from Arthur Kill intertidal strait, New Jersey, USA, that are MTBE-degrading - MTBE-AKS1... | ecosystem: Environmental > Aquatic > Marine >...
GACCAAATGAAAAACCTTAAAGGGAATAATACCCGGATAATCGACCTCAAAGGGAGGACGGTTATTCCGGGTATTATTGAAGCCCATCTGCATCCTGAAATGGCTGCCTATAGTGAGTTGGAGGAGGAAATTCCTCATGTGCAGACTATAGGTGAACTTCTTGGCTGGATTAAAGAGCAGGCAAGACTCAAACCTAAGGGTGAATGGATAATTCATCCGAAGTTTTTCCCCACCAGGCTCAGAGAGTTGAGGCAACCCTCGCTTACTGAACTTGATGAGACTGCTCCAACGAATCCTGTTTTTCTGAATGGCACATACGGAGGAGTTATCAACTCAGAGGCGATGAGACAGTCGGGCATTACCGCCGGTATCTCTCATCCCGGAATTATTACTGATGTCAGAACAGGTATACCGACAGGATTCATAAAAGCTTCTGCCTTTGGTCTTCTGAAGCTTCCTCCCGCAAAACAATTGACTGACAGCGAAAGGGAAGAAGCACTCCTGGAAATGCTTAAACGCTATAACCGCTATGCAATTACCAGTGTGTGTTTTGGATTTGATGATAGTGAGACAATAGCTGCATATAAAAATCTGCGAAAGCAGGGCAGACTTACCACCAGGATATTACAAAATATATTGCTTCCAACAATTCCCGGGAAGATAACCAAAGAGAAAGTTCTGGAAGTACTGGGCGGTTTTGACTTCAGAACCGGAGATGGCGATGAATGGGAAAGAACAGGTCCGCTTAAAATTCTTACTGATGGAGGTATTCTAACAGGGACTGCATATCTGAGTGAACCATGGGGAGATAAGATATATGATATTTTCGGGGTAGATGATCCGATGTACAGAGGAGTCCTGAATTATTCGCGCGAGGAACTTTTGGCTATTGTATCGGCCGCCGGCGAAGCCGGATGGGGCTTCACTGCACATTGCACAGGTGGTGGAAGTGTTGAGCTTCTTCTCGATGTATTTGAGGAGGCCGGCAGGACGAAATCAATCAGGGACAAACGATTTTCCATTATTCACGGTAACTTCTTTACAGAAAGATCAATCCGGAAAATGAAGGAACTCGGGATTTATGCCAATGTACAACCCGCATGGTTCTATAAAGATGCAGACGCCATGAAGTTTTTTCTGGGGGAAGAGAGAGTCCGGAATTTCAATCCTTTCAGGTCTCTTATTGATGCCGGAGTTATGGTTAACGGCAGTTCTGATCACATGGTCAAGCTGGATGCCAATACTTCGATAAATCCCTATAATCCTTTCCTTTCAATGTGGTCTGCCATTACCAGGACAACCGAAAGAGGCTCAGTGATCATGCCTTCTGAAGCAATTACCAGGGAGGAGGCATTGAGGATGTACACCTCTGACAATGCGTATACCTCTTTTGAAGAATCAGTTAAAGGAACAATAGAGCCGGGTAAACTGGCCGACATAGCGGTGTTAAGTGAGGATATTCTCACCTGTGATGTAGATAAGATTAAAGAAATTGTATCAGTTATGACAATAGTCGGAGGCAGGATAGTATATGAGGATTCCACCGTTTAAAACGATGGAACCTCTGTTTTTCCTGAAGAATAGACAACTTTCCCGTCAACAATTGTCAGATCAGCCTCGATATTTTTGATCATGTCAACCTGACAAGTCAGAATATCATCTGTAAGAATGACCAGATCAGCTAATTTCCCAACTTCCAGTGAGCCTTTAATTTTTTCCTCAAATGAGGCAAAAGCATTATTTATCGTATAAGCTTTCAGAGCCTCTTCTCTTGATATCGCCTCTTCAGGGATGATCGTATTTCCGCGTTCAGTCGTCCGTGTTACCATATTCCATATTCCCAGAAAGGGGTTATACGGGTTTATGGATTTGTCAGCATCAAATTTCACCATATGGTCGGATCCCCCATTCATGATGACACCACCTTCCAGCAAAGATTTGTATGGAAGGAATCTTTTTATCCTCTCCTCTCCGAGGATATATTTCATTGCATCAGCATCTTTGTAGAACCATGCCGGCTGGATATCGGCATATACACCCATTCTGCTCATTCTTTCGATAGAGTGAGGGGTGAAAAAATTACCATGAATTATTGAGCAACGGTTATCCTTAACCGGCACCTGTTTGTTAACCTCTTCATAAACATCCAGTAAAAGGTCGACTCCCCCGCCTCCGGTTGAATGGGCCGTGAATTTCCAGCCGTTTTTTACAGCGGCGCTGACAGCCGGAAGGAGTTGTTCGTAAGTATAGTTCTGCACTCCTCTGTATTCAGGATCTTCAATGCCAAAGATCTCTTGTGCCTTTACTCCCCATGGCTCCCGTAAAAATGCAGTACCTGTAAGGATACCTCCGTCAAGTGATACCTTCATTGCCCCCACCTTTACCCATTCGTCGCCATCACCTGTCTTATACTTAAGACCCGAGATATAACTTTCCCATTCTTCTGTGGTTCGTTCAGTATTCATTGATAAGGGAATATTTACAAATACACGTATTGTAAGCAATCCCTGTTCCTTCATCTGGTTATACTTATCAAACATGCTGAAATTTCCTGATCCCGAGCATAAGCTTGTAATGCCATACCTGTTATAACGTTTAAACATAGCTATAAGTGCATCAGTTTTCTCCTGTTCCGACCAGGAAGGATTTGCCGGAAGCTTCACAAGTTTGAAAGCAGAGCGTCTGATAATACCATTTGGCAGTCCCGTACGCGGATCTCTCAGAATACCTTCATGCCTGGTATCTTTTGTTATTCCTGAAATCCGCATCGCTGCACTGTTTATAACACCGCCGTATGAGCCGTCGAGGAATACAGGAGTATCCGGTGCTGCTTTATCAAGTTCTTCGAGAGTAGGGGGACGCAACTCTTTCAGACGAGTGTAGAAGAATTTCGGGAAGGTTATCCACTCTCCCTCTGATTTTAGGGATGCCTGATGACTGATCCATTCAAGCACCTCATCTATAAAATGGACATCCGGAATTTCGTCCTTTAGTTCACTCAATGAAGCCTGTTCCGGATGAAGATGTGCTTCAAAAAGTCCCGGTATTACAGATTTACCGTTTGCATCAATAATTTTTGTCTCTTCGCCTGCCATCCTTTGCATCTCTTTCCCGGTTCCTACCCCAATGATTTTGTTCTCCTTAACGGCCAATGCTTCAGCTATTGAGAAATCTTTATCGACCGTTATTATTTTTGCATTAAGGATTATGAGATCAGCCTTTTCACGCGAACCGCAGGAAGAAATTACTAAAGGAAGCAGCAGCAGGCAGAATATGATTCTGTTTTTGAAATGTGTCAGCATGTTTTTTATTTTTTTATTATTTAACTGTATTTATTATAATCAGACGTAAAAATTTATATTACAAAAAATGTACTTCAATGTCAGCATATACTATATGAAGGAGTAAAATTACAAAAAATAAAACTACCGGAACAGGTTGCACCCATTATTTGAGTAATTGAATCCGGGTGAAACCCATACTGGTTTTAAGTGGTATACCGGGCCGGTCTGTATTAACCGGTCAGTTACAAAGGTCCCTGATAATATCATATGCCTGGTCGTGACCCAATTCGCCGGCTTTACTTAAATCCAGGCAGCCACTGCTTTTCCTTCCCAGTTTTATTTTGGTAAGTCCTCTTATCATATAAGCTTCAGAATGGTAAGGCACAAGTTCTATTGTTTTATTATAATCCTCAATTGCCCCTTTGTAATCTTTTAGATTATTTTTTAACAGTGCTCTTATAAAATATGCCTCCGAGTGTTGCGGATTTATTTCAACAGTCTTTGTAAAATCGCCAATAGCCCCTTTGTAGTCATGCAGGTTACTTCTTGCCAGGCCTCTTCCATAATATGCTTCAGGGTATTCAGGTTTTATTTCCAGAGCTTTACTGTAATCTTCAATTGCTCCGTTATAATCCTGTATGTTGTCTTTTGCCAGACCGCTTTTGAAATACTCTTTTGCCTGTTGATCCCGGGTATTACATCCGAAAAAAAATGCAACATACAATATCAAGAGTATCAGGTATTGTTTCATGAATAATAGGTATCATTCGTTTAAAATTTCATAATTACTTATAAATAAATAAATTAAAAATTTGAGAACATATGTAACCCTCCCTAACAACAGTCAGGGAGATAAGGCGTTCGATCCTCACTCTTGCAGTTTCTTATTTTAATCATCTTTATTTGTCCCGTTTTTTATTTGGGAAGCTCGTTTCATCAGTATCTAAAATTAGTAATTCTGAACAAAAAAACAGCAAAGTCAGTCTAAAAAGAGAGTTGGCTGCTCATATTGAAGGAATTTAACCGGCTTATTCATAAATATTTATCAGCCTGTTTAGCGGAATATACTTTCTTTTAATTTATCGTTCTGTTATTGCGCAAAAAGTTCTTTGTCTTTAGTAAATAGCAGAGGGTTATTTGCAGGAACAGGGAAATAATTAAATTTCAAGTTTTTAAACAGTTAGGGAGTAAAATTCATTTCTTTTTTGTAATTTTAATAGAAAATAGACCATGAGAACCACTGTAAGTCTGTTATCATCCGTGCTATTTATTTGGATATCAATTTCTTCATATATCTATGTCTGTAAGATAAGGAAGGATTGTATCCGGGAAGAAACTTTAATTGAAGAGCCGGTTGTAACTGAAGCACCTGATACAGAACCACAACCTGCACCCAAAGTGGAACAGTCAATCCCAATGCCGGCTTCGCACACTATCTATTTTGAATTTAATAAGAGTCAGGCGGAAATTACTGCTGAAAGCCATGCTCATTTTGAATTAATAAAGAGTTATCTGGAATCCAATGCCGGACGGAAGGTTCTGGTAACCGGTCATTCAGATAATATAGGTCCGGATATTGCAAAAGAGCAGGTCAGCCTCATACGTGCAGATTTTATTGCACAAAAACTGGCCGGGGCAGGAATTCTTACAACTGCCATTGAGGTAAGATATGAAAGCGACAATAAGCCGATCGGTGATAACTCCACCAGGGAAGGTCGGGCTAAAAACCGCAGAGTAGAAATAATAATCCAATAAATTAAATAACATGTCTGAAAGATTTGCCTCTGATTTGATATTTATTCTTGTTGTGCTTCTTGTAGCAGCAGCAATTGGTTTCCTGATCGGATATCTTATACGCAGATATTATCATCTTAAATTTTCTCAAATTGAAGAAGTGATCACCGGCTTAAAAGAGTGGAAAAAGAGTGCAGAAGAGGAGCATGTGCAGTTAATGAAAAGATGCACTGGTGCAGAGGGGGAGATTGAGAAGTTAAGGAGCGATTTTGAATCATATAAGCTTGAGGAGAGATCATATTTTTCGGCAGCTGAAGCAATGCCGGAAATGGTTTTTGATGCTGATGCAGCTGCAGGTGTGTTTGGTTTTAAGTTTGAACCCGATGACCTGAAGATAATTGAAGGAATAGGGGAAAAGATTGAGTCGATACTTAAAAGCAACGGGATTGAAGGTTGGTGGAGACTGGCCCGGACTACACCTGATAAGATCAAAGATATACTTGTAAATACCGGCGGTCCGAGATACAACATGCATGAACCCCGCACATGGCCGGAACAGGCTTTACTCGCTTTCCAGGGCAAGTGGAGCGAGTTAAAAAAGTATCAGGATGAATTAAATGCCGGCAGGTAATTATTCGATATAAAAAGAGCAGGAAGGATTTAAAAAAATTGATCCAAATACAGACAAATGAGATCAAATCTAAATCCTGTAAGAAATTCATTGTTTAATTTTATCAGAAGAATATCACTATTAAATCTGTTATCAAAGCGAAACAGAAAATTTAAGAAGACAGTTGAACAGTTAATGGCCATTGGCATGGAAGCCTTTACTTCAACTAATTTAAGTTTAGAGGAGCGTAGTACCCTGATATGGGAAATAGAAGAAGATCTGAATCAATTTCCCGGGGAAGCTCTTTCTGTAAAGAAAAAATTAATACAAAGTGCATGCCTGAAGATTGCAACTGATTATCCTGATTTTAAGAAGTAGGTAAAAAGTCTGTCTGATCATCTTATTGAAAATCTGGAGGGAAACGGTACAATTGATATCTTTTCGATCAATGAATTAATGGAATCAATAAGATGGGAATATGAAGTTACTCCTGATGATGCAGAGCAGCTTATGAATAACCTGAAGATTGAGAAACAGGTTTTAAACAAAACGGACTATAAAAAGATAAAGGCTAAAATTGCACTAAAATATGAAGCAGCTTTAATGAAAGAGTTGAATTCAGTCAAGCCGGAAAGTATTTCACGTTGGATTGATGAAACTAAAAAGATGGGTAAAGTAATTTCCAATAAAGTCTATTCAAGAGCAGTTGCCATAAAGAAAGGGAAGACCTTCTAGTGTATTTTTATCTTAGAAAAAAATATATTATTATCAAACTCGCTGAAATTTTTTGCAGTAGATAAAATAATTCTTTTTACATTTAAATCCGCTTAAAATCATGTATAAATATGTACTAATTTAGCGAATTAACGAGCTTTTATTTCGAACTTAAATATTAGAGAGATGAACAAAAATCAATCAAGAAGAAATTTTATCCGGAATACTGCTGCTGTTACTGCTGCAATTTCTATTCCGACTATTATTCCGGTTAAAGCTTTTGGTGCAAACGACCGTATCAATGCCGCTGTTTTGGGTGTTAACGGACGCGGGAAGAGTCACATTTCAGGTTTTATGGTACAGGATAATGTGGTTGTTACTCATTTGTGCGATCCCGACATGAATGTGCTTAAGGAACGCCAAAAAGAGTTTAAGGAAAAGTACAGTAAGGATGTGGCACTTGAACAGGACCTGCGCCGAATTTACGACAACAAAGACATCGATGTGGTTGGAATAGCCACACCGAATCACTGGCATGCCCTGGCAGTGATCTGGGCCTGTCAGGCCGGTAAAGACTGTTATGTTGAAAAACCCGGTACTCATAACATCTATGAAGGCCGGAAAATGGTTGAGGCTGCCCAGAAATATGACCGTATTGTACAACATGGCGTACAGTTGCGCAGTTCTCCTTCAGTGAGAGAAGCTGTAAAATTGATGCATGAGGGCTTTATTGGGCGCGTTTATATGGCACGCGGGCTTGTTTTCAGGTGGAGGGCCGATATTGGCAATAAAGGTTTCGAACCGGTACCTGAAGGTCTTGACTATGATTTATGGGTTGGTCCGGCAGCTAAACGGCCGTTCAGTCGCAACCTGGTGCATTACAACTGGCACTGGACTTTTGAATATGGTAACGGGGATGTTGGCAATCAGGGAATTCACGAAACAGATCTCTGTATGTGGGGTCTGGATGTAGGCTTACCCACAAGGATTACCTCAATGGGTGGAAAATTTCTGTTTGATGATGCAAAAGAGACACCCGAGGTACTCTCTTCGATCTATCACTATCCCGAGGAGGATAAGATAATTCAGTTTGAAGTGCGCCCGTGGTGTACCAATACTGAAGAGGGTGTTACTGTTGGTAATATTTTTTATGGCGAAAAGGGAATCCTGGTGGTTGACGGTTATGACAAATATAAATTTTATATGGGTCAGAAACGAGAACTGGTTAAGTCGGGCGACGACGGTGCTATAGCTAAAACGGAAATGGCACGTGGTGATACCGGTACTGACGGGCACATCAAAAATTTTATTGATGCAGTTCGAGCTCACGATAAAACAATCCTGAACGGACCTGTTGAAACAGCACACCTCTCTTCCGGACTGGCACACCTTGGAAACATTGCTTACCGTTTGGGAAGGGTGTTAACATTCCATCCGCAGTCAGAAAAGTTTGTAAACGATCCGGAAGCCGACAAGATGCTCACACGAAATTACAGGGCTCCATACATTGTTCCTGATGTCGTTTAATTGATTTCGAAAAGAATTCTATAACAGGGAGGTTGCCCCAAAATTACTATTTAAGTCAGCCTCACTTTTTTTGTTATTAACAATGGTGATCAGTAATTTTCGTTGTTTCTGAGTAAACCCAAACAACCAATTCTTCTATATCAAATGGCAGTATATTCCAGTGGCTTATTCAGTAATTAAGTTAACAAAATCAATTTGAAGGACTGATCCCCCTGTTTAACCAGATTTCAATTCGGGGAATCTCTTTCATAAAAGGTTTCTGAACTATGTCAGGCCGGCCGTCGCCGTCAACATCACCCAGTTTTGATTCATGATCACCAATATCTATTGTTTCATTTATTACCTCTTTTTTAAAGTTCCCTTTACCATCCCCAAAAAGAATCCATGTTTTAGATCCGGGATTGCTGCCATTATGCCACAGAACCATTTCACCGGTAAAGATATCAAGGTTTCCATCGCCGTCGATGTCAAGGATCTGAAGACTATGTCCATGGATTACCGTTCCTAACAAAACTGTTTTCTCCCAACGGTCCTCTTTCCACTGATACATATTTAATGGTCCTGTTTCATCTCCCGATCCGAGCACGACTTCAGGTCTGCCTCCCCTGATAAGGTCTCCGGCAGCAGAACGGGATGATCCGTAGTCATCTATCTTATGAGCTTCGAAATTTTTTCCGCCGGAATGTTTAAACCAATAACCACCACCGACTAAATCCTCTTTTCCATCCAAATCAATATCAGCCTTTGCAAGACCTTCATATTTCAGGTTATCACCCCACGACCATATTTCATGAAATTCCCATTCATCTTTATCTTTAGGTTTTCCGGGAATATCAGCTATGAAAAGTTTTCCGGCCTGTTGATTCCAGAATACCAGTTCAGCTTTTCCATCCCCGTCAAAATCACCAAAAATCTGGTCGTGGTGCTGTTTGGAACCAAAATCCTTTATCGTATGTTTTGTCCATGGTACTTCAGGATTATAACGAGGCCTTGGATTTTCCCACCACCAGACTTCATTCGTTGCCCAGCTGCCGCCATGCAAAATATCCGGATCGCCGTCGCCGTCAATGTCATAAACAGTGCCGCCGGCCTCAATATGACTTTTACTTTTATCGAGCAGGTATCTGGACCATGTATCACCTGTCTTTTTGTACCACACCATACTTGTATCGCCCCATCCGGCCACAACTATTTCGTCTGTCCCGTCCAGGTCGATGTCAAAAACCAGCAAAGCCGACTGATTACCAACTCCCGGGGCAGGAAAGTCACCTTTTGCACTTGAATAATTTTCCCAGATTATTCGTTCTCCGGAAGTATCTTTCCCCTTTTTGTCATATTGAGGAATTTTAAATGATATGTTTTCAGTCCTGGATTCAGGAAGTTTTTTAGTGCAATCCGAACCGGCAGAGGAATAAATTTCAAATACTTTACTCCCTGTGTTCGATAAGGATGATATTGATCCTGAAGCAATTGCAAACTGTGCCAGCCCGGTAATAATTAATGCAGAGATTAGTCCGGACTTAAAAGTTGAGATTCTTTTAATAGATGGTTTCATGTGATTAAAATAACCGGTATTAATAAGTAAAATTATAAATTATGAGTGAATATTTACTGGAAACTGTAAATCAGGTACAATTTTTTTGTCATTTACGGTAAAATCTTTTCACTCCCTTTTGCTTTCAGAATCACAGTTTTGTCAATTATCTCAGAGATTGTGTGAAAATTTTTTTTGAAAACATAGAAAAATATTTTTTCTTTGTTCGTAAATTCACGAAATGACAACTAAAGACAATTATTATAATGCAAATTAATTGTCGGTTTAGTAAATTTCCTGAGAGACGAGCAAGGACTTCTCTTGTTTTGGGGGATATCAGGGCAGATGTGTAAAGTGTATGAATTAAAAATAAAAAAATATAAAAAATGGACAGGCGTAAAATAATAAAATTAGGAGGAGGTATAATTGCAGGCGGAGGAGTCGGACTATTTGCTCTTTCAACAGCATTTAAAACTAAAAATCAGCCAGTTGCAGGGCCTGAAGACCTAAAGTATAACCAGTCGGGAGATAATTGGAAATATTCCCGTCTGGATCTTGCTAATACAGGTGAACTTGCTTATAAATATTACAGCGAAGGAAGTTGTATGTATGCAACCATAAAGAGTGTCATATCTCAGTTAGCCGAAAAATATGGTGAACCATACTCATCGTTTCCGTGTCAGATGTTCAAATACGGGCATGGAGGTGTTGGAGGCTATGGGTCTGTTTGCGGTGCATTGAACGGAGCAGCAGCCCTTATTGGTTTGCTTATTAATGATAAGCAAGTACAGGACAGGATGATTGCGGATATCTTTCAATGGTATGAGAAGGTATCACTTCCAAAATTCACTCCGCAAAATCCAGGATTAGATTTTACTCCGCCTACAAGCATTTCAAATTCTGTTTTATGTCATGCATCGAATACCAACTGGAGCAATATATCAGGTTTTAAAGTCAACAGCAAAGAGCGAAAAGAGAGATGCCGCCGGTTGACAGGTGATGTTGCAATGAAAATTACAGATTCATTTAATCAAATTTTTGCCAGTACTTACATAACCAATACACATAATGATGAAGCCTCAACTACATGTATAACATGTCACGGCGATGAAGGAAAAGTAAGTAATACAGCAGTTAAAATGAGTTGTAATTCATGTCATACTGAGTCAATAGGGCATAAGGTTTTTGCTGATGTACATTACAAAATGATGAAGTAATATAAGTAGAAATTGATATTTGTTAACGGACACGGGATGTATGTCAAATACACTCAAAAAGCTGTTCTGTTGACTTGTAAAAGGGCATATAACTATATATTTGACTTTGCCTGAAAACAAATTAATTATGTAAGGAATTTTTTAAAACCAGTTAGCAGGAATGAACTGAAGATCAGCAACATTTTCAACAGTAAATTGTTTATGCTTTTTGATACAATAAAACCTTTTTGGATGAAGATTCTAATATTATGCACGGGTAACAGTTGTCGGAGTCAGATGGCACATGGTTTTTTGCAGTCGTTCGACAAGAGGCTCGAAGTGGCTTCAGCCGGTACTGAGGCATCGGGGAAACTTAGCCGGAAAGCTGTTGAAGTGATGCAGGAGGCAGGCATTGATATAAGCCGGCATACTTCCGATTCAGTAGATCTGTATCTCGATAGGGAATGGGACTATGTTATTACCGTATGTGGCGGGGCCAATGAAACCTGTCCTGCATTTTCGGGAAAGGTAAAACATCGTCTGTATATTGGATTTGACGATCCTTCTCATGCCACCGGGACACCGGAATTTATCCGGAATGAATATTACCGGGTGCGGGATGAGATCAGAGAAGCCTTTTATAAATTATATATTGAAGAATTAAGGCCTGAATTGAAATGATCGGCTAAACTTAAGATGATAAATATATGATAGATAAATATTAAATGACCGGTAAATTTTCCTTCTACCCGATTCTTTCTTAAAAACGGTATTACCAGGTCAAAAAAGGGTCATCCTGGAACCTCACAGGATAGTGACTCTGGAACTCCGCGGTAACTCCGTGCAAGTGGCGGAAATGAATGAATTGAAGCTTTACTATAAAGTAAATAATATGATGGTCAGTTCAACCGGGAACCTGGTTGTTACTCTCATCCTGGGCAACAAATAACCAGGGCAGAATTTTTTTATTCTCTCATCACCGGCACCCTTAAATTTATTCTTTGGATACCAGTCTGATCAACTTATCCGGATTATTAAGCACTACATAGATAGCACCCTCAGGTCTGGCGCTCACATCACGAACCCGGCCGGCCCCCTTAAGGATAACCTGCTGATGCATTACCCTGTCCTTTTCAATATGCAGGAGACGGACCTCTTTATATTTAAGGGCCCCGGCCAGTAATTTATTTTTACATTTACTGAACAGGTCATCTGTATAAAAATCAAGGCAGCACACAGCGATTGACGGCTTCCAGTATAGTACCGGCTGTTACATTCCCGGTCTGTGGGTATATTCAGTAATAATTGTACCGTTATAATTAACCCCATAGGTAATGGTTTACCATCCATAATTATTACCCGGGCAGATAAGATTCAGTTCATCCCCGCCCATCGGACCGTGCTCGGTAGCCCCTGGCGTGAGTTTATCATAAATTCAGTATTAAAGTTTTTTCCAAGGGTGTAATGGATTGAATATCAATAAAATTCATCTTTTTTGTCACAATTATTCTATATACACTGATTAATGTTAATAAAAAGATTTGTAATGCATTAATAAATAGTATATATTTGTGTATTCAAATCAAATGTATACACTAATTATGGCAACTATACAAAGTAAAAGATCAAGAGGTTACAAATACTGGTATATAGTAGAATCCAGAAGGGTGAATGGCAAACCAAGGCCTGTTGTCCTGGCCTATCTCGGCAAAGCAGATGACCTGTTGAAACGGTTACAGGGACTTTATCAACTAAAACTTAAATCATATTCTCATGGAGCTGTATGCGCATTAATTGATGTTGCCGCCAAACTTAATATAGTTGATATTTTGAATAAGTATGTTAAGTCTTCCCGGAACTATGTGGCCGAGAAACCGATAAGAAATAATATAACCGCGGGAATCACCCTTTTACTGGGAGCCATCGGGTGCGTATGCATGCCAACCAGTAAATTGGGATGGTGGAACTGGGCAAAAACCACATCAGTAGAATATCTTCTGCGGTGTAGCTTGATCAAGGTTGACAGTCAGCATTTTTGGGATTTAATGGACAGCTTTCCTGAGGATGCAATAACCTCTGCCGAGCAAGAGATATTGACACGTGTGTTTGAAGTTTACAAAATCCGGACAGACACCTTATTTTATGATACCACTAATTTTTTCACCTATATCGACACCACTAATACTCACAGTGATATTGCCCAAAGAGGCAAGAATAAGCAAAAAAGAAATGATTTACGACAAGTTGGACTTGCTATGGTTGTCAACAAAGAAGATTATATCCCTTTGTTTCATCACAGCTACCAGGGTAACTTACAAAACTGCAGCGTTTTCAGGGAAGTAATTGAAAGAATAAAAACCAGGATGCAGTCTTTGGGATTGAATCTTGAGAAACATACATTAGTTTTCGACCGTGGAAACAACTCGAGGAAAAATCTTTCTGTTGTAAAAAGTTTAGGTTTTTATTATGTTGGCGCATTAACACCTTATCACCATAAAGATATAATTGACAGGGCAATGGAAAATATGGCCACCATAGGATTAGACGATGAAACATTGGCTGTCTACCGCGAAAAAAATATTATATGGGAAGAAGAAAGAACCATCCTGGTATTTGTATCAGATCGGTTAAAAGCAGGTCAGATACGGGGTATTTATCAAAGCCTTGATAAAAAGGAAAATAGCTTAAAAGAACTCCAACAGGCACTTGTAAGTCAGAAAGGGAAAAAACGCGA
>Ga0209270_1003549_pt1 | contig 13281 bp, 9 predicted proteins | sample MTBAKSrepl1MetaG_FD_187456 | JGI IMG/M metagenome (GOLD analysis project Ga0209270, IMG submission 187456) | Enrichment culture microbial communities from Arthur Kill intertidal strait, New Jersey, USA, that are MTBE-degrading - MTBE-AKS1... | ecosystem: Environmental > Aquatic > Marine >...
TCAGATTCTCCCGGACCCAGTCCAGGGACGGGTCCAGCTCCAGGGCTTTCCGGTAATATAAAACCGCCTCTTCCCTGCGGCCCAATTCCCTATAGTTGGAACCGATATTGGCGTAATCGATCCCGGAACCCGGATCGATCTTCAAAACCTTTTCGAAGCACTCGATGGCTTTTTCGTGCTTCTTGGTTTTGAAGTAGCAGAACCCCAACAGGTTGAAAGTGTCCCGCCTTTCGCCGTCCACGGCCGCTGACCGCTCCAAGTAATCGACCGCCCGGCCGTATTCTTCCATCTGCTGATGAGCCAAACCAAGATAAGTCAGGATGCCGGCCAGGTCTTCCTCTTCCGGGTCCATGGTCAGGGCTTTTTCAAAATACTCGGCGGCCAGGTCCGGCCGGTCTTGTTCCAGCCGGATTTGTCCCTGATAAAAGGCCAGAAAGTACCGGTTGGGATAGAGCCGGCTCAAATGATTCAAGCCGGCGGCGGCTTGGGCCGGGTCATCCAGGGAGGCCAGGATTTTGGCGGCGAAAAAGGGCACGCTGGACCCCTTGGCCCTTTCCCGGAACCGGGCCCCGGGGATGATGGTGGACACGGCCGGGATATTGACTTGGCCGTGGGTGATGTCAATGACGTAGGCTTCGAAGCCCCGCTCGGCCAGGGCGGCCACGGCCAGCTCTATCTCGGTCCTGATGTTGTTCCTACTGATATTGGGCAGGGTGTCGACGGGGACCGTCCGGCTCGGCCTGGTTACGTAGCCGGCCTGAGACAGATCGGTATATTTGGGCAGACCGCTGGCCACGAAAGTGGCCCTGGAGTTGAAATCCCCGGCCAACTGGGCCGTTTCGGTCAAGGCGCGGATCAGGGCCTTTTCCGGGTCGGTGGCCGTACCGGCGGTGTAGACTATCTCGGACAGGTGGGGAAAAGTGTCCGGATCGTAAGCCAGGGTCCCGACCGTGGGCAGGCCCATATCCAAGGTGAAATCCTTGAGGTAAATCCGGATGCCTTGGGCTTGATATTTTCCGACCAGGTCCACGGCCACGGGATTCTTCAGGGAAGCCGGATCTATGGACGGCACCTCGATCCGCCCCCGGCTGATCAGGGCCGAAACGTGCCGCTCGACCACCTCGGCCAAGCCCTGAATGACGGCCTCTTCCAGGGCGTTCCCGGCGGCCGGCCCGTTGAATTCGTTGATTTCGTAAAACCAGTTGAAGGGGACCAAAAATTTTTGTCCCCTGGTCAGGTTCCAGGCCCAGGTCCAGGAGAGGGGCAGTCCCTCGATGGCTCGCCCGGCCCGGTCCAGGTCACCGGGGTCGTGATGGACCGAGGCGGCCAGTTGATCCAAGGGCAGGGCCTGCCGGCCCACTTCCCCGTAAGTGGCCCGGATGAACGGATGACGCCTCAAAAAATGGAAAAAGCTGTAACGCTCCACCATTTCCATGACCGCACTGGCCTCGGCCTGGGCCGGCGTGGCCCCCTTGCCCATCTGTTTTCCGGTCGGCATGACTTCCAGGGCGTCGGCCCCGCAGACACTGATGTAAACCGGGATGCCCAATCGGCCGTGGTCGATGCGCGCCGTTTCCTTAAGGATGTCCAAGCCGGCCCGACTCAGGGCGGCCCTGACCCGGCTGACGGTCTCTTCGGGCGGGAGGGCCTTGTCCTGATCCAGGGTGTAAGTTTTAAAACAGTCTTTCAGTTCCATGATCCTGACTACTTTGAAAGTGTTGGGTGAAATCGTTGACCGCCCGCCGCCGGAGAGACCTCGGGCGGACGCTATGGCCGCTGCTCCGATTATTCGGGGTTCAGGCCGAAGAGGCGGCCCAGTTCCGGCCAGCCATTGACTCGATGCAATCGGTCATCGGAACGGTTCCAGGGCTGATCATAAACCACGGAGACCAGGCCGGCCTGGTCCAATTGACGGCAGGTTTCCAGGTAATCGTCGACGAAGCAGTTTTTATGGTATTCCCGGAGACAGTCCAGCTTGGCCTCCGGCTCGCCGGTGGCGATGATCTCGATCCGGTCCTCCGGCAGATCAGGCAGGACCGCCCGGAACCACTCTTGCATGGGTTCGGCCCGGGGCCGGGAAGTGACAAACAGGAGCCTTTCCCGACGGCAGAGCCGTTCCAGCACTTCGGCCGCTCCGGGGTAGGGTTGGGCCCCCAACTCCAAGGGACGTTCGAGCAGATCGGCGACGATGGCCCTGACCACGGATTCGGGCAGGCCCAAAGTCGCGGCCAGATCAAAACTGGTGATATGGTCGGGAGTGAACCCGGTATAACCGTATCTTTCTTCCAGCAGTCGCAGAAACGGCGAGACGATGTCTACCACCACGCCGTCCAGATCGAAGGCGGTCCGGCTGAGGTCCAGTCGTCGCAAGGAGTTCATCGGTTCTTTCCCCCGGTCAGCCTTGGAGTTTTTTCTTCAACAGGGCGTTGAGGGTCTTGGGGTCGGCCTGTCCCTTGGTCTTTTTCATGATCTGACCGACGAAGAATCCCAGGAGTTTCTCCTTGCCGGCCCGGTAATCGGCGACCTGGTCCGGATTGGCCGCCATGACCTCATCGACCAGGGCGGTCAATTGGTCGGCGTCCCGGACCACCTCCAGGCCTTTTTCCTTGATGATGGCGGCCGGGTTCCGCCCGGTCCGGTACATTTCCTCGAACACGCTCTTGCCGATCTTGCCGCTGATCTTTTCCTCCTGGATCATCCGGACCAGGGCGGCCAGGTCTCCGGGGGGGACCGGGCAGTCGGCCACCGGCCGGGCTTCGGCGTTGAGCAGCCGCAAAAGTTCGGACATGATCCAGTTGCCCAGGGCCTTGGGCTGGTGAAAAGAGCGGACGGCCTCCTCGAAATAATCAGCCAAGGCCCTGGACGAAGTCAGGACTTCGGCGTCATGCTCGGGCAGCTCGTAATCGGCCGCGAAGCGCCGGCGTTTTTCCGCCGGCAATTCCGGGATGGAGCGCCGCACTTGGTCGATCCACTCCTGACTGATAACCACCGGTACCAGGTCCGGATCGGGGAAATATCGATAATCGTGGCTCTCTTCCTTGCCGCGCATGGCTTCGGTCACGCCCTTGGCCTCGTTCCAGAGACGGGTCTCCTGGATCACTTGGTCTCCGTCGGCCAAAACGGCGTTTTGCCGGCGTATTTCATATTCGAGGGCCCTGGTCACGTGGCGGAAGGAGTTCATATTCTTCAGCTCGGTCCTGGTGCCCAGTTCTTCCCGGCCCGCCGGCCGGATGGAAACGTTGGCGTCGCAACGGAAACTGCCTTCTTCCATGTTGCCGTCGCAAATTTCCAAATAGACCAGGATGTCCCGCAGGGCCTTTAAATAGGCCGCCGCCTCCTCGGGCGTCCTGAGGTCCGGCTCGCTGACGATCTCGATCAGGGGCACGCCGGTCCGGTTGTAGTCCACATAGCTGACCGGGTTGAATTCGTCATGGATCAGCTTGCCCGCGTCTTCCTCCATGTGGATACGGTGGATGCCGATCCGCCTGGTCCGGCCATTGAAGGTTATCTCCAGGTGACCGTGCTCGGCCAGGGGCTGTTCGAACTGGGAAATCTGGTAGCCCTTGGGCAGGTCCGGATAAAAATAATTTTTGCGGGCGAAGACGGAAGTCGGAGCGATCCGGCCGTTGACGGCCAGGGCCAGGCGCAGGGCATATTCGACCACGGTCCGGTTCAGGACCGGCAGGACTCCGGGCAGGCCCAGACAGACCGGGCAGGTGTGGGTGTTGGGCGGGGCTCCGAAGGCGGTGGAACAAGAACAGAATATCTTGCTTTTGGTCAGGAGCTGGGCGTGAACCTCCAGGCCGATAACTGCTTCGTAATTCATTGGCCGAAAACCTCAAAGGCGCCGATATTGCCCTGAACCTTACACCGCGGTTCGAGGTTTAGTCAAGAAGAGGGGAAATGGGTTTTTCTTCCGGGGCTTATAGGGGACCTTCGATTGGAAGCTTTTATTTCGGCACATTATACACCAGGATCGAATAACCCACCTGGGCCTCCGGCCGGCGATCCCGCAGCCAGGCGAAGGTCCCCGGACTGACCCAGACCGGAGGGTTCATGTAAGTGAGCAAATAGGGCAGGCCCATGACCAGATTGGCGCTGACGGCCACAGGTGCCTCGGTCGGGGTTTCTCCGGCCAATTCATAATTTATGCCGTATATTTTCGGGTCGACGTGGCCGAAATAGGCCAGATTGATCTTGGGCAGCCCCCGGCGGTCCATGAATTTTTTAAGATGAATCAGGTCCTGGCCCCAATCCAGGTTGGAATCGAGCAGGTGAAACCTGGCTTCCGAAGGTTTGACCCACAGAGGATTGAAAGCGGCCAGGTAGTGGGGGAAGGCCCCAAGGCTTTCCATGACCAAAAAACCGGCCAAGGCGGCCGCGGCGGCTTTATGTTTCCAGGAGGTCAACCAATTCACTCGGCCCAGGCTCCCTAAAAAGACGAAGATCAGGGGCTGGGCCGGGAGGAAATAACGCAGGCCGGCGTTGATCTGGTTGAAAAAGGAAAGGACCACCCAGAGCAGAGCAATGGGCAGCCCAAGAAAGATCAGGTCGATTGACCCAGACCGCTGGCGGACCAGCCCCAGGCCCAGGGCCAAAATCAGGGCGGCCTCCACCGCGGCCGGGGTTTTGACCAGCCAGGCGTAGGAAAAATAATACCACCACCCGTCCTGGCTGAATTTGCCGTTGAGGTAGTTGGGAAAAACGCCGGCCTCGGCGTCTTTCTTCTGCCGGTCCAGGCCCATGAGGTAGGCTCGGGGGGCCGGCCAGGGCCAGGAACCCAAAGGCCCGGCGGCCAGGGTCTGGAAGGATTGACTGGAGGCGGCCATGGCCCTGATGTCCGTGGGCGTGCCTCGAAACCCGTACCCGGCGTTGATGGCTATTAGGGCGATCAAAAAGGACCCGGCCAAACCGGCCGGGCCCCGGACGAAGAGCCTCTTTTTTTCTTCCCGCGGGACGGAAAGGACCCGGATCAACCACAAGGCCGGCAGGAGGGGCAGGAGCAGGAGGGCCGAGAACTTGGTCAGGTTGGCCAGGCCCAGGGCCAGTCCGACCCAGGCCGCCCGCCCGAACTTGGGGTTTTTCAGAAAACGCCAAAACAGGTACAGGGTCAAGGCCCAGAATAGGCTCATCCCCAGGTCCATGGTCACCAGGCGGGCGTGGGCCAGGATATTCGGGCTGAAGCTGTAAGCCGAGAGGGCGATCAGCCCGCCCGTCGGCCCGAAAAGTTCCCTGGCCCAGAACAGAACCACCAGGCCCAGTCCGAGGGACAGGAGCAGATTGGGCAGACGGCCCAGGATAAAGAGGCGCTGATAATCGGTCCGGTTGTCCCGCATGAACCTGGTTCCGTAAACCCAGGGCCGCCAGTCGCCCACTTCTTCATAACGTTCCTTGGTTTGCACCTTGGCCCCGGCGGCCAGAAGAGGCCAGCCGCACCAGAGTTTGACCAGGGGGGGATTCTTGCCGTACAGGGAAAAGTCACCGGTCAGCCAGTAGTAGGCCCCGGCCGGCAGATGGGCGAATTCATCCACGGTGGGGGACTTGTCCTTGAGGCTGAAAAAGGCCAGGCCCAGGTGAATAGCCAGCAGGACGCCCACGGCTGTCAAATACCAAAGGCGTCTCGGCCGGTGCTCCGGGCCGGCCTGCCGGCGGGCGGTTTTTTTCTTTTTTTTACCGGCCATCAGTCAACCCCAGGCGCCGGCCCAGTTCATCGGGCGGCCCCAGCGGCCTGAGGTCTTCATCCTCAAGGGCCTTTGGAGCCAACCCAGGGTCCAGCCGGGCCGCTTCGGCCAGGTGGGTCCAGGCTTGATCGATCAGACCCGTCCGGGCCAGGGCGCAGGCCAGATTGTAATGGGCCGGAGCCAGTCCGGGTTCGATCTCCAGGGCCTGCCGGAAAGAATTCGCGGCTTGAGAATAAAGGCCGCGGAAATGGAAAGACAGGCCCCAGCCCACGTAAAGCTCGGCCGCTCCGGGATTCTGGTTTAAGCCCCGCTGAAAGACCCTTTCCGCCTGATCAAAACGGCCGGTTTCCAGGTAAAGGTTGCCCCAATTGAGATAGGCCTGGACCAGATGACGGTCAAGCTCGACCGCTCGGCGGAAGGCCGCCTCGGCTCGGTCGTATTTTTTCAGAGCCAAATAAGCGTTGCCGAGATTGTAATAGGCGGAAGCGTAATCCGGGTTGATCTCCAAGGCCTGGCCATAGTAATCAACGGCTTTTTGATGATCGCCGGACTCGGCCGCGGCGATGCCCAGGGCCGTGTACGAGGCATCAAAGGTCCGGCCTTTGGCGTAGAAAGGCCAATGGCAGAAGACCAGCAGGACGGCCAGGGGAATGAGGACCTTGACCAGGGTCCGCCGATTCCCCGACCGGGCTTTTTCGTATAACCATAAGATGGTCACCGGGGCGGCGGCGATCAGCAGGGGGGCCACGGGCAGGCGATACCTGGAGGCCATATGAAACGGAACGATGGAGACCAGATAGCCCAGAAAGAAGATCGCCGGGAGGAAGAAACGCCGGCGGTCCGGCCAGAGCAGGGCCAGGCCGACCAGGCCTAACGGGGCGATCAGGCCGAAAGACAGGCCCAGGACCTTGAGCAGCCGGGTCTGCTCCTTGGCGAAATAGAAATTATAGTTGTCCGGTATCTCGAAGTCGTTGAAAAACATGGCCGTCTTGATCCCGAGCAGTTCGAGGGTCCGGCCGGGATGCTCCCGGACGTACTTCCATCCCTGGGCCATCCAGAAATCGGAAATCTCCGAAGGCTTCATGTCCGGCCGGCCGGTCAGGCGGAAGGCTTCCCGACGGAAGTCCTCTTCCTCGTATTGGGGAACCAGCCTGATCCGTTCCGGGTGCTCGAAGAAGCCGCCGGCCCTGGGGTTGTGGCCGATGTAAAAATTTTGGCCGGCCTGGGCGGTCAGCGGGACGAAATCCCGGCCGACCAGCCAGTTGCGCACGGTCACCGGGGAGATGACCAGGGCGAAGGCCAAGATAAACAGCCCGGCCTGGATCAAGCGGTTTTTCAGGGGCGACTTAGGGGCCAGAACGATCCAGAGGGCCAAAAGCGGGGCCAGCAGTAGCAGGTTGCCCCGGGTCAGGGCGGCCAGGCCCAAGGCCGCTCCGGCCGCGAACCAGGCCCCGGCCGTGGCTTGTTCGGCCGCCCGCAGCAAGGCCCACAAGGCCAGAATGACTAAAACCAGCCCCGGTCCGTCCTTGCCTATCAAGCCGTCGTAAAAATAAAAAAGGCCGTAAGCCGTGGCCAAGAGGGCGGCCAAAATACCGGCCCGGCGTCCGGCCAGGCGGCGGCCGATGGGGTAGATCAGGGCCGTCCCGGCCGCTCCCAGGATCAACTGGACCAGCCGGGCCGCTCCAGGCTCACCGCCGAAGATTTTATAAACCACCGCCAGGAAATAGGGATAGAAAGGGTCTTGGTAAAAAACCTTGTCGCCCAGCCAATTCCCGTTTAGTATCTGCCGGGCCTGCTGGTCATAGGCCTGGGCGTCCAGGACCAGGGTGTCAAAATAGGGGTGTCCGGCGATCTGGCCCAGGTAAAGCAGGCGCAAAGCAATGGCCAGCAAAAAGAAGCCGCCGAAAAAAAGCAGGTCTTTGGAACGTTCACTTGTGGTCAAAGCGGTTCAACTATAACCTAATCGTTCAGGTGAAAGAAACTGTTTCCCGGTCTTTGGCGTAATCCATCAATTAGAATTCAAGTGAAACTTACTTGGTCAAAATAGGTATCCGGACCTGCCCGCCGCAACCCAGGTCAAGGAAGTCATCCCCCCAGGCTTGTCGAAACATGGCCATGGCCGCGGGGCCGGTGCAATGGGAAGGCCCGACTTTTTGAACGGCGTCTTTCTTGAGGGCTGAAATAATTTCCTGAACGGCGGCCGGGGATAAGCCCATAAGGTGGAACCCGCCCATCACCAGGTACAAGTCTCCGGGGGCGACCTCGCGCGCCCGATGAACCAGATTCACAATACCGGGATGGGCGCAGCCGGTGATGACGACCAGACCGGGTTTGGTCTGAACGATTAGAGCTTGTTCCTTCATGCCCCGGCCCATTTCGCCCGTGGAAAAAACTCCCGGTAAGATCTGGATCGGCCGGCTTACGGAAATGATCTGGTGGCCTAATTGTTGAGCCTGGTGCTTGAATTCCTCGGGAAAGGAGGCGGGGACATATATTTCCACTTCACCGGCCACGGCTAAAAAATCCCCCAGACCGCCGGTATGGTCACCATGAATATGGGACAGGACCACGGTCTGGACCAGGCCTGGGTCTTTGCCCAACTTGGCCATATTGTCAAGCAGGATATGGCCTTGCCCGCCAGTGTCGAACAGGATGTTTTTTCCCGGGCCTTCAATCAAACAGGACATGCCCCAGGCCGTGGTCAGCTTGGTATCCGTCGGAACGTTGTTATAGAGAACCGTGATGGTGATTGATAAATTTTCCCCGTTATTCATCAGTTCGACCCCCGAGATCGAATTTATCCGGCATATAATTAAGATACAAGCCAAAACGGCCGCGCGTCCGCCGGTCATGATGACACGCCTTGACCCACCGGCCAGGCCGGCCGGGAAGAATAATATTTCGGCGGATAAGTCAGTCCGGCACTAACAGCCCCGCCACTTGGGCTCCCGTTTTTCCAAAAAGGCGCTGACCCCTTCCTGGGCGTCCTGGGTCGTGCAAAGACGGGCGAAGGCCTCGTTCATATATTCAAAGGCTTGGTGCAATTCCATATCGCCGGTGACGTAACAAGCCTTCTTGCCAAGCTGGAGGGCGACGGGACTTTTGGCCGCCAGCCGCCGGGCGTATTGACGGGCGGCGGTTTCCAGTTCCGCGGGCGGAACGACCATATTGAGGTGGCCCATTTCATAAGCCCGGCGGGCCGGGACCAGGTCGCCGAACAGGAGGAACTCGAGGGCGTGTTTTCGGCCCGCGACACGGCTCAAGGGCACGGCCGGTCCCAGGCAGAAAAGCCCGACGTTAATGGCGGTGTAGCCGATTTTAGCGTCCTCGGAAGCCACGGCCAAGTCCGAAGCGGCCACCAGCCCGGCCCCGTTGGCCGCGGCCACCCCATGGACCTGAGCCACCACCGGCTTGCCGATGGTCATGATGCTTTGGAGGGCCTTTTCCATCCTTTCGGCCCAATCCTTATACTCGCAGGCGGTCTTGCCGGCGAAGGCCCGGATGTCGATCCCGGCGCAAAAGGCCTTGCCCGCACCCTTGACGATGACGGCTCGGACCCGGGGATCGGCTTCTAGAGCCCAGACAGCCTGATCAAGTTCCCGGGCCATCATGTCGTCAAAGGTATTCAGCTGTTCGGGGCGGTTGAGCGTGATCGTTCCGATGTGGTCATCGCCGACTTCCACCAGCAGGGTTTGATAGTCCATAATCTCCTCCTTTTTGGTTTATTTCAGGGCAAGAGGGCTCTGGCTCGGAATTAAGCCTCTATCAGTCCGGTGCTTCGAACCTCTAGAAAATTCCAGTTGCCGGGCGCGAAAACCTGCCGGGGAAATCCTTGAAGGCACATCAGTAACTCCGGCTGATTATCCACCCCTGCTCATAGATTGCCTCCTGGTCACCCACCAGGGGACCATTATAGACCGGAGGCTTTTTTTTGACCAGTTCGGCCGGTTCAGGGTCATTAGAAAATACGCTTTTTTACACACTGTAAAAAAGACTAGCAGGAAACCAGGCAAAAAACCTGGAACCCGGTGCCGGCCCCAGGGGTTATTTAATGAATATTATTGTAAAATTATAAAGTTAGCCGGAAGAAAACCGGACGGATTTCTTTTGGCACGTCCTTTGCCATGATGTACAATAAATCACAAGAGGGGTCCGATTATGTGGCCCATAATTGCCACGGCCAGTCTGATTTTTATCAAACACTCGACAACAGAGACGTCCAAACCCGAGATGTAAATCAGGCGGCTTTAAACATATTGAGGCAGGAGATTGTCGACAGGATGAATCGGCCCTTGGCCTTTTCCATTAATCGATAACCGGCCCAATCCGGGCGGGGAATCGGTCGAGGCTTTATAGTTTTGATCCTAAATAACAATCTCTTAGGGAGAAAAAGCCAGTCAGCGGCGACTTATTCAAAATAAGAAAATGGAAAAAATCCAATGAAGGAAAACCAATATTCGGCTTTGAGAACCAAGATATTAGCCGGCATGATGGTGGTCCCCATCATTCCTTTTATCCTCATCGTCCTCATCGGCTATTATTACTTCACCGCCTCTCTTCAATCCGGCACCATCGCCAAGTTGACCCGGGTGGTCAACGATCACCGGGAAATGATCGAGTCTTTCCTCGACGAAAGGACCGGCGATCTCCGATATGTGGCCGAAACACATCACCTGTCGGAGTTGGCCCGACAAGAGATCCTCAGCGAGGTTTTCGTCAATCTGCAATTAAAATCAAGTGCTTTCACCGATCTGGGCGTATTCGATGAAAACGGTGTTCACCTGGCCTACCACGGCCCGTTTGATCTGGCCGGGAAGATATATAAGGAAACAGAATGGTTTCAGGCGGTGCTTCGGGAAGGGGTTTATCTCAGCGATGTCTTTTTAGGCTACCGCAAGGTTCCCCACTCGATCATCGCCGTGGTCAAGCAGGAGGGGGAAAAGAAATGGGTGCTTCGGGCGACGATCGACGCTTCCTTATTCAGCCGGATCGTGGAAAAAGTCCGGATCGGCAAAAGCGGCGAAGCCTATATTTTGGATAAGGAAGGCAAGTTCCAGACGGCCAGAAGGTCAGGCGGCGAACTGATGCAGCCCGACCCTGATTTAAAGCCGCCGTTGCGGATGCACGACGGGGTGAGCACTTTTGTCGGGCGGAGTTCAGGCGGCGAAGAGTATCTTTACGCGACTACTTGGCTGAAAAGCCGCAACTGGCTCCTGGTGGTCCGAGTGGAGAAGGACGAAGTTTTTGAAGCCTTAAAAAATGTGACCTATCTGGTGGTCCTGACCGCCTTGATCGGCGGGTTATTGATCGTGATCGTGGCCTTCCAGGTGACCAGACGGATTATCGGACGGCTGGAGACGGTCGACACGGAGAAAAAGGAACTGGGCCGGCAACTGGTCGTGGCGGGACGCCTGGCGGAAATCGGCGAGATGTCGGCCGGGTTCGCTCACGAAATCAACAATCCTCTTCAGATCATGAAGTCCGAACTCACCTTGATCGACACCCTTTTCAGCGACCTGCGCGAGCGGGGCGAGCTTAAGGATTCGGCGGACTTGGCCGACATCATCGATTCGCTCAAACAGATCAAGAGCCAAGTGGACCGGTGCGGCGGGATCACCCAGGGTCTGCTCAAGTTCGCCCGGAAAAAGGAGTCTCAAGCCAAACCTCTAAATCTAAACACTTTTTTACCGGAAGTCACCCGCCTGATCGAGAGCAAGGCCAGCGTCGAGGGGATAGAGATCAATTACGACCTTTCCGAAGGCGTCCCGGAAGTCCAAGCCGACCCGGCCCATCTTGAACAGGTCATGGTCAATTTGTTGAACAACGCCATTTACGCCATAGTCGAGCAGCATGGCTCGTACGGCGGTCAGATCGAGCTGGGGGCCAAGCCGTCGTCGGATAATAAAGTAGTCATTTCGCTTAAAGACAACGGCGCCGGGATCAGTCCGGAAAATTTGCAGAAGATTTTTACGCCGTTCTTTTCGACCAAACCCGTGGGCCAGGGCACCGGGCTGGGCCTGTCGATTTGTTACGGAATAATCGCGGAAATGGGCGGCTTTATGGAGGTGGAGAGCCGGAAGGGCGTGGGCACGACTTTTTACATTCACCTCCCCAAGGCCTGAATTTTTTATGACAATTAAAGATTAAACACTTGGAGGACGAGATGACAACTTTCAGGATAATGTTGGTGGATGATGAAGAAAGATTTCTGGCCACCACGCAGAAGCTCCTGACCAAAAAGGGTTTCGATGTGGTCACGGCGATCAGCGGCATGGAGGCCCTGGAAAAACTCAACAGTCAAAACATTCATGTCGTCATTCTGGATGTCAAGATGCCCGGAATGGACGGGGTGACCACCCTGCAGGAAATCAAGCGGCTCTTTCCCCTGGTCGAGGTGATCATGCTCACCGGCCACGCCACGGTCGAGTCCGCCGTGGACGGGCTCAAATCCGGGGCCTTTGATTACGTGATGAAGCCCGCCGATATCGACGATTTAGTGGTCAAGGCCCAGGAAGCCCACGAAAAGAGACAACGAATCGAAGAAAAAATCCGCATGGCCCAGGCCCGGAGTTACGTTAAGTCTCCCAGAGACATCCTCAAGCAGACCGAAAAGGAATAGAGGTGGTGAGACAGGCTATGGCCGGTCGGGATAAATAAGCAAAGAGAAAGGGCGGGGATGATGGACAAGAAGATAAAAGTATTGATGGTTGACGACGAAGTCCAGTTCCGGGAAACCACGGCCAAGATTTTAACCAGGCGGGGCTATGAGACGACCGTGACGGGCAGCGGAGCGGAAGCCATAGACATCTTGAAAAAATCCAAGCATGAGGTGGTCATCCTGGACATCAAGATGCCGGGCATGGACGGCCATGAGGCCCTGGCCCAAATCAAGGAAATTGATCCTAAGATTCAGGTGATCATGTTGACCGGTCATGGCGGGGAGGAGTCAGCCAAGGAATCGCTGAAAAAGGGAGCTTTTGACTACCTCACCAAACCCTGCGACATTGACCGCCTCACTTCCCGCATCAACGACGCTTACGGGATGACCCACAAGGAAAAACGGGAAGAAAAAAAAGCTCGGGACATAATGATTTCCATCGAGGAATACACCACGATTGATCCGGACAGCAAGATCGGCGAAGCCATTGATGAACTGAGAAGGTCTTTCGAGGGTCTGATCTCGACCAGCCGCCTCATGCAGACCGGCCATCGTTCGGTCATGGTTTTCGATCATCAGGGTGAATTGGTCGGGATAGTGAGCATCCTGGACCTGATGCAGGCTTTGCTGCCGGCTTACCTTTCCGCGCCCAAACCTTCCCTGACTTACGGTATGGAATATTCGGCCATGTTCTGGACCGGACTGTTCACCAAGCAAATCAAGGACCTCGCCGGTAAAAAGATCAGAGAGGTCATGTCGCCTCCGCCTCCAACCGTTGACGCCGAAGCCAATCTGATGGAAACCGTCCACCTCATGCAGACCCAACAAGCCCGCAGGGTGGCGGTGACCGAACAAGGCAAGGTGATCGGCGTGGTGCGCGAACAAGAAATCTTCTTCGAGATAGCCCGCATTATCTCGGAAGGTTGAGGAGGTGAACCATGG
>Ga0209270_1003550_pt1 | contig 13280 bp, 13 predicted proteins | sample MTBAKSrepl1MetaG_FD_187456 | JGI IMG/M metagenome (GOLD analysis project Ga0209270, IMG submission 187456) | Enrichment culture microbial communities from Arthur Kill intertidal strait, New Jersey, USA, that are MTBE-degrading - MTBE-AKS1... | ecosystem: Environmental > Aquatic > Marine >...
TGAGAGGCTGGCCTGGCGCCTCCCCAATCCCCCGCCCAAGCAGGGGGGCATATGGGTACACGCGCTTTCTGTGGGGGAAGTGATCTCCGCGATTCCCCTGATCGATCTCCTCGGCAGGGAATTCCCGGGAACGGGCATCGTCTTTACGGCAAGTACCGCTACCGGGATAGCCATGGCAAGGGAAAAATTGAACGGGAGGGTCGGGGTCGTCTTTCCCATGCCTGTGGATGCATGGTGGTGTGTTCGGAGGGTGATCGATTTTGTAAAGCCGTCGGTCTTCATTCTTGTTGAGACAGATATCTGGCCTGGTCTGCTCGGCTGTCTGAAGCGCAAGGGCATCCAGAGCATGCTGGTCAATGGCCGCGTTTCACCCCAGACCCTCCGCTCCTACAAGAGAGCGCGGTTTTTTGTTCGAAAGATGTTCGATCCGCTCCATGTATGTCTCATGCAGTCCGATCTGGACAGAGACAGACTCCTCATGATAGGGATAGAAAAAAGGAAGGTCATTACCGCAGGCAACATCAAATTTGACCGGCAGATCGTGGCCATAGACGAGGAAGCGCGTCAAGGATGGTTTGGCGCATTGGGCCTTGAATCCGATGACCCCCTATGGGTCGCAGGCAGCACCCATCCGGGAGAAGAGGATGTTGTCCTCGATGTTTTCAGAAAGTTGCGACCTGCTTTCCCACGGCTGCGTCTGATCCTTGCGCCAAGGGATACGAGGCGCTCCGATGATATCGTGACGATGGCCGGAGAAAAGGGTATTTGGGCGGTTCTCAAAACCCAGATTGGGAAGCAGAACACCGGGCGCGAAGAGCAACGTGCAAAGGGCAGAGCGAAAAGAGCAAAGCGCAGCGGCCCCATCACAACTCCTTCCTTGCAACCCGTAATCCTCGGCGCGCCACGCCCCGTGCCCCATGCCCTTTCGGGCTATGATGTGCTTGTCCTGAATACCATGGGTGAACTGGGGCGTATCTACGGACTTGCCAGCGTCTGCTTTGTGGGTGGAAGTCTTGCTCCGATCGGGGGGCACAACCTGCTGGAGCCTGCAAGTTTCGGTGTCCCGGTCGTTTTCGGACCCCACACCCATAATTTTGTGTCCATGGCAGCGGCCCTGCTGGAAGCAGGGGGGGGGCGCCGGGTCCACAACGGCGATGAATTATACACGACCCTGAAGGCCTTCCTGGAGGATGAAGAGATGTGCAACCGTACCGGGGCAAAGGCCAGGGCGTTTGTAAAGAGAAACCGGGGGGCGCTCCAAAGGGTCCTCTGCCATGTGAAGCGCTGCATGGGGCAGGGGGAATAGGGCGGGGAGCATAGAGCAGGGAGTAGGGAGGGGAGAGGGAGAGATGCGACGTATAACCTCGTGGACCATGCGTCATGGGGTGTGAGCCATGCCGGACTGGTCGAGGATTCATCGGGAAAGACGATGGGGTTTGGGGACCGTTCCTCTGGCCTTCTGTTCCGCCGTTTACGGGCTTGGGGTGCGGTTGCGCCTGGGTGCGTATGCAACAAGCATTTTCAGAGGAAAAACCCTTCCCGGTTTTGTCGTCAGTGTCGGCAATCTGACCGCAGGCGGGACCGGCAAGACACCGGCGGTAGTCATGTTAGCGCAATGGGCCGTCGGTCAGGGCCGCCGGGTGGCCGTATTGTCGAGGGGGTATGGTTCCCAAGGCCATCAGGACATTTTAGAGGTGTCTGACGGGAAAGGGCGATACGCAGATGTGCGCATGGCCGGCGACGAACCCTCTCTGATTGCAAGGGCGGTTCCCGATACTCCCGTAATTATCGCCAGGAACCGGCACCGGGCAGGCATCTATGCCTATAAACGGTTCGGCTCTGATTTTTTTATCCTGGATGACGGGTTTCAGCACCTGCAACTGAAGCGAGATTTTAATCTGGTCCTGGCGGACGCCATGGATCCCTTCGGAAACAGTCATCTCCTTCCGTGGGGACCTCTCAGAGAACCGGTGACTCAGCTCGGCAGGGCGGACGCCTTTATCCTGACCCGCTTCAGCAGAGGACAAAACCTGAATGGCGGGGTGAGCGGTATAAAGAGGAAGATCGGACAGGAAGGGCTGGACGGCGTGGCCCCCGCGGAGAAGATGCTGACATTTTTAAAGAAGAGATTTCCGTCAACACCTGTTTTTCATGCGGATCACTGTCCGGACAAGGTTGTTTTTCCGGCTACAGGAAAGGCCCATGATCCCGGTTTCTTGAAGAAAAAGGGCGTAGTGGCCTTTGCAGGCATTGCTCATCCTGAATATTTTAAAGAGTTGCTGGTTGCATTGGGCGTGGACGTGATTCGGTTCAGGGGATTCAGGGATCACTGCGTGTTTACCAGGAAGGACCTGGAAGATATGATCCAAGTAAAGGAAGCCGCCGGTGCGCACTATCTCCTGACAACGGAAAAGGACTGGATGAGGATCGAACCTTTTGCGCCCGGTCACGCTAACCTGGCCTATCTAACGATCCGATTCAGTCTTCTGCCGGGACAGGACGGGCTTTTCAGGGTGATTCGAGATGGCCTCAAGGAATAGACAGACCCTTTCCACATGGACCTACTGGGCCATGTATGGGGGTGCAAAGCTCCTGTCGTTGATTCCCATCCGAATCGGACAATCTATCGGACGGATCCTGGGGAGGGTGTTGGCAGGGGTGCTTAGGCGACGGGTCACCTCCTCTCTGAATAATCTTCGATATGTCTTCGGGCACACACTGTCCGAGGCTGAGTTGATTGGGCTCAACGGAAGGATCATTGCGCATTTTGCTCAGATGCTCTTTGAGGTCCCCCATATTCTCAGGCTGAGGCCGGGGAATCTAACCCGGTATGTGGTCTTTGAAAATGAAGAAGCATTGATTCGGGCCATGGCAAAGGGAAGGGGTGTTTTTGTGCTGACAGGCCATTTTGGAAACTGGGAACTCATGTCCGCGGCCACTGCACTGCGAGTTCGCGCCAGGATTGCTGCGGTGGTAAGACCCGCTGATTTTGAGCCGGCCGACAGGCTGCTGACGATGCTCCGTTCCAGGTTCGGGACGGAGATCATACCGAAGCGCCGCGCCATGAAGAAACTGCTGGCCGTAGAGAAGGAAAACAAGGTCATCGGCATTTTGCTGGATCAGAATGTGGCTTGGTACGAAGGGGTCTTTGTGCCATTCCTTGATAAACCGGCCTGTACCAACAAGGGCCTGGCCTTGGTGTCCTTGAGGACCGGGTCGCCTGTCGTCCCTATATTTTCTGTGAGGCAACCGGATGGGAGATATCGGATCACCTTTGAAGACGAGGTGGTCTTGAAGCGGACCGGGGACAAGATAAGTGATGTCGAGGAAAATACGGCGATTTTTAATCAGATTATTGAAAAATATGTCCGAAGACACCCGGATCAGTGGTTCTGGTTTCACAAGCGGTGGAAGACCAGACCGGACTGCCCGATCTCAAAACCGAATGCTTGACGCTGAATGCGTGAGATTGGACTGGATACTGAGAGCTGGCGCACGGCTGACAGCTGATGGCTGATGAGGGGGATAAAGACGCTTAATAGCCTAACAGCTCATTAACTTAACCACTTGTGCCTTGCGCCTGAGGCCTGGTGCTCTCATAACCCAATGAAACCAACGAACCCAACACCCCCCCCACGTCCTGTCCCCAAACTGTGGGGAGACAAAAGCATGGATCCATCACAAATCAAACGGGTCCTCATCCGCGCTACCAACTGGGTGGGGGACGCGGTGATGACGCTCCCCGCCCTGGAGGCCGTTAGAGAAAACTTTCCGTCGAGTTACATTGCCGTCCTGGCGAAGCCCTGGGTGGCGCCGATATATGAACATCAGCCGGCGGCGGACCGGGTCTTGACATTTCGTAAAGGGGAGGGTGGCGTCGGCGGTTTGGGCGAATTGATCCAATGCATCCGTCTGATCCGCAGGCAGCGGTTTGATCTGGCCATTCTCTTTCAAAACGCCTTTGAGGCGGCCCTTCTGGCCTTTCTCGGAGGCGCACGATTCAGGGTCGGTTACTGTACGGACGGGAGGGCTCTGCTCCTGACCCACCGGGTTCTCCGAGGCAGGGAGGTCCTCAAAGTCCACCAGACCGAGTATTATCTCTCCCTGTTGAGGGGAATGGGGTGGAGGGCGGAAAGCAAGGCCCCGAGGCTCTGTGTTTCGTCCGCAGACAGGGATGCGGCGGAAACGATCCTCGTGAAGGAGGGCATCTCTGAGGGGGATTTCCTTCTGGGCTTGAGCCCAGGCGCCATCTTCGGCGGTGCCAAACGGTGGCCGGCCGAGCGATTCGCCGAGATTGGGGACATGGGTGCCCGGGGGTGGGGCGCAAGGAGTCTCATATTCGGGAGCGGCAGGGAAGCGGCCATCTGCGGCCGTGTTTGCGGCGCTATGCAAAGCCCGGCCCTGGACTTGAGCGGCCGCACCTCCTTGGGCGTGGCCATGGGTCTTATCGACCGCTGTTCCTTTTTTGTAACCAATGATTCGGGCCTTATGCATATCGCTGCGGCCCTGAAGGTGCCGACCGTGGCCATATTCGGGCCAACCGATCCGGTTACGACAGGACCGAGGGGGCCTTACACAAGGATTGTCAGGCACGATACCTCCTGCGCCCCCTGCCTGAAACCGGAATGCACCGAGGATCACGCGTGTATGCTGGGCATTCGGGCAAGAGAGGTATGGGAGTCAATGGAAGCGCTTCGGGAGGAGATCCGTTGAAAAGACCCGCGGTTTTCATGGACCGGGACGGAACGGTCAACGAACAGATGGGGTATATCAACCATATTCAACGGTTTGTCCTTCTGCCGGGGAGCGGTGAGGCCATCAGGCGATTGAATGAGCATGGATTTCTGGCCATCATCGTCTCCAATCAGTCCGGTGTGGCCCGCGGATATTTCCCCATAGAATTGGTTTATGAGGTGCACGATCATATGAACATGCTGCTGAAGCGGGAAGGGGCTGTTCTCGATAAGATCTTTTTCTGCCCTCATTACCCGGGAGGCAAAATCCAGGAATACAGCCGGTCATGCGACTGCAGGAAGCCGCGAACGGGTCTGATAGAACAGGCATGCCAGCAATTTGCGATCGACATGGCCAACTCCTACCTTATCGGCGACCGTTGCACCGATATGGAATTGGCCTCCCGATCAGGGCTGAAAGGGATTCTGGTCAAGACCGGCTATGGTCTTGGGGATCTCAAATATGTCCTTCCGGACCACCCGTATCAGCCCTTTCATGTGGCCGAAGACCTGTTGGATGCAGTCCGGTGGATTGTTGAGGGGAGTTCGATACCCGAGGTGGGAGACGTCCGTTAGAATCCCAGTCCCGAGTCCAGGCATGCGCGGAATTCGTAACTTCAGTACCTTATCGCCAAGTTTTCTGTCACAAAAAACGAGAAGATGATTGTGAGAGGGTGACGTCTTTAATTTGGAATAATGGAAGTATGGAATGACGGATTGAAAACCGGAATGTTGGAATATTGGAATGATGGGCTTTAACCCTCTGAACCCTGGGCCTTTCCTGGGTGATCCAGGTTGCTTTCCCAACCTTCCACTATTCCAGTATTCCACCATTCCAGACGTCTGGCGAAACATCGACCCCCTTGATAATAAAAAGTCACTCGAGAGCCACTTTGGTTGCGGTTACCCGCGTTAGGTACTTCAAGTTTGAATATTCTCATCGTAAAGCTGAGCGCCATCGGCGACGTAGTACATGCGCTTCCCTTCCTGGATGCGCTGCGGAAAGGCTTCCCCGGGGCGATGATCGACTGGGTGGTGGAGGAGGATTCCTCACAGGTCCTCGTCGGCCACCCCGCGCTGAACCGGGTCATCCTGTCTCGAAGAAAATCATGGCAGAGAAGGCTGAGCAAAACGGCAAATCCGCTTTCAGTGGTCATGGAACTGCTTGATTTCTTTAATGAACTTAGATCCTGTCGATATGATCTAGTGATCGATCTCCAGGGGTTGCTAAAAAGCGGGATTCTGGTCGGCCTTTCGAAGGGAAAGAAGAAGATCGGGATGAGCGGATCCCGTGAGGGGGCGGGCCTTTTTCTGAATGAGCGGCCGATCCCGGTCGACTATGGCCGACATGCCATCGACCGCTATCTCAGGGTGGCCGAAACCATCGGTTGTGATGGAACAGATTTGGAGGGACGTATCCCTTACTCTGACCTTGACAAAGTGTCCGTCGACGAGATCCTGGACCGCCACGGAATCGAAAATGGTCCCTTTGTGACCATCAATCCGATGGCCAAATGGCCGACCAAACTATGGGACGTGGGACGATTTGCCGCCTTGGCAGCAAGGATCCAGAGAGAATTGGGATGCGATATCGTCTTTACCGGGAGCAGCAGCGACAGGCCTGTGATTGATGATATCGTGAGAAGGATGGCGAATCCTCCCCTGAATCTGGCAGGCCGGACCAATTTGAAGGAACTCGCCTATCTGTACACCCGGTGCAGGCTCCTGGTTTCCACGGATACGGGACCCATGCATGTGGCAGCCGCCATGGGATGTCCGGTGGTGGCCCTGTTCGGCCCTACGGCCCCCTGGCGGACCGGACCCTACGGCACGGGACACACGGTCATCAGGTCCGATGCGGGATGCAGCCCCTGTTTCAAGAAAAGGTGTGATCACATGACGTGCATGAAGGAGATCCGTGTGGACCAGGTCTTCAGGGGCGTGCAGGAGGTTATGCGATAATGATGTAGTTTTTGTAATGTTCGGAAAGACCGGCGATGAGTCGGTCACTGGTTTATGGATCGGGCCTTTGGGTTGTAGGAATAAGGCCGGTTGTATTGATTCCCTATTCAGTCGAGAAAGGAGCAAGGCATGGCCATAAGTAAAGAACTGCTGGATATTCTGGCATGTCCCAAATGCAAAGGGGACATCTATCTGACCGAGGCAGGGGACGGGCTCATTTGCGATCACTGTAACTTGCTGTATGAGATCAGGGACGATATCCCGATCATGTTGATCGACGAGGCCAAACCGATAGTCTCAAAAGAGGGATAGCCTCCGGCCGGAAAACTCACGGAATTCCCTTCAGAAATGGGGCGCCGGTACGCCGGTGCTGACGGTGGTATGAACTATTTTGAGTCATTGATTCATGATGCGCTACGACGCAGGCAGAACAGGTTGCCGATGTGGAAGATCGCCGAGAACGTAGGCCTGTTGTACGAACAGGCGAGTACCGGTCAGCAGGTTACGGAGGCGCTTTGCGATCCCTTTTTCCCCCTCACCCTCTATGCAACTCACCATCTGCCGGTTTGCGACCGGGGCAGGTCTGGGTTAGGAAGGGCGGGACAGGACCTGGCCCTTCTCAGCCGGATATTCCTGCGGATCCGCAAAGACATCGACCGGTGCTTCGGGAACCGTGAGGCGACCTGTGTGGATTTGAATGGCGACGCGGCCCAGGAGGTTGCCGGGGGACAGTGGTGCAGCCTTTGCGGCGAATGCTGTCAACTCTCAGGAACCGTCCCGGATCCTCCTGACCCGATAAGATATCCTGGCTACTGGTATGCCTATATTGCAGGGGACAGTCCCATCCTTCAAAGATTCTGCCCCTTCCTCTTCGAACTCCCTCCCCAGGGTCTCTTCTTCTGTGCGATTCACAATGTAAAGCCCCTTACCTGCCTCGCCTACGGAAAAGAGGACTGCGAGAAACGGCATCCGGGGAAAGCCTTGCAGAGTTTCCATGATCATGGGTGCGTCAAGTGAGGCCTTCCTGATGCTTCCGGGGGGTACATCGGCGGGGAGGTGGGCCAGGGAAGGCGGCGTCGCATGGCAGGACGGTGAAAATTGAAGGTTCAAAATTGGGGATTTGAGATCGACGGCGGAAAAGGCTGCAAATATCAATTCAATGCCTTGCAAAGGAGTGGTAGATCATGAAGGTCAATAAGCTCGATCATATTTGTATCGCCGTGAAGGACCTGGAGGCGGCCAAAAAGACATGGGAACCCGTGCTGGGCAAGTCGGGACCGGATGACGCCTATGTGGACGATCGGGAAAAGATCAATGTGGCCCGGTACCGGGTCGGCGAGGTCGGTTTTGAACTGATGGAATCCACCAGCCCGGACGGAGACGTGGCCAGGTACATCGACAAAAACGGCGAGGGAGTGATGCTTATCAGTTTCAATGTGGACAACACGCGTGATGCGGTCAATGAACTCCAGGCAAGGGGCTATCCCTTTATCCCTGATAAAAGGGGCGAGGCGGCCAGGCCTTTCAGAGACTGTGAATTCGCCTTTATCCATCCCAGGAAGCTGAACGGGGTCCTGACGGAGCTGATCGACGACTCGTCGAATGAATGATGCCGGCGATGGCAGGCGAGTGTTTCAACCTGATCCAGGCCGTTATCAAGGAGATCCGTGATCTCCTATAAAACCTCTCTGAGTGTGCTTCAAACACAAAGAAGTCCAGGATCTCCGGACCTGTACCTCTTTGTCGTTAATGTCAGAGATACCGGTTGACAAAGGCCCGTATGGCGGCAGGGTATTCCGGGGTTAGGCTGCTGGAGCTGTGATCCGCGCCCTTGGCCACAAAAAGCGCGGCCCTGCCGGCCGGGAAGCTGTCCCTGAGTCGCCAGGCATGATGGAGGGGGAAGTTTCGATCGTTTTCGCCGTGAATGAGCAGGACAGGGATATCCAGTCGGGGGGCCAGGCGGACCGGGCTCACCTGGTCCATTCTGAACCTGTAAAAGATATCCATCCAGAGCACGATCATGGGTCCGAAAAGGATGCCGAACATCAGGTTGTAGTTCCGGTAGAGGCTTCGAAGGGCCTCTTTGGTGCGGGCATAGCACCCTTCCAAAAAAAGAACACTTACCTTCCCGGGGTTCCGGCTGGCGGCGATGACGGCGCCGGCGGCCCCGGCCGAATGGCCGTACAGGAGGACCGGTTCGCCTATCCAGTTCAATACGGCCTCGATATCCTCGGCAAATTTGGCGGCATTCATGAAATGGTTGCGACTGGATTGTCCATGATCCCGTGCACTGTGGATGACGGTGGTAAATCCCATCTCTCCAAAGAGCCTGGCCCTCTTGACCATGCGGTCCCGATTGCGGCTCCACCCGTGGGCCAGGACCACAATGCCGCGTGACGGAACCTGGGGATCGATTCGCCAGACCTCCAAACCGCCGCCATCCGCAGCAGGGATCCGGGAATCCGTGACCCGCCCCCAGTCAGGTGGATCCTGGACCGGTTGTCGAGGAACCTGAAGGACCACGTAGGCGAAAAACAGGGTCACCGTCAAATAGATCGCTGTAATAATGAGGATGAAGAGCCACATGATGTCAATCACCAGAGAAAATGATGCCTGCCTATTTAAAAAAAGTAACCGTTCACGGGTTCAGAGGGTCAGGGGTTTAGCGTTGTTTCTCGCTTCCTTCCATTCCTGTCTGAAGATCGATATGCGCTCAGCCAGCCCACATTCGTCGCTTCCAACCACGGTGGGGTTGGGGGTCGGGCCATGACAACATATTGATTATTCATTGCCTGATACAGCCACCGCAAATACCGGTGTTGATCCTTCGAGAACCTGAGCAAAAACTCCCGTTTGTGGCATCGATGCGTGATGTGCCAGATGTAGTAATCCTTCTTTACACAAGCGCAGAATATGAGTCAAGCGTAGACCCCCTTTTTGGTCGGAGGTATATGCGATGGCCGAGGAATGAGGGATATCCTTCTGGCCGAAAGCCGCACGGGAGGTGCCTGCAGGACGTTATTGCAATGTTGATTTATTATACAACAACAAAACCACGCCCCATTGCTTCACATCCAGCCACCAATGAAAAGCATAAAATCATAGGCGTCCCCATTCTTTCCTCCATTCTTTCCTCCGAAGAGACGATCGAACTCCGGAGAAATGGGGGGGGCAAACTGCTCTCAGGCACTATTGACCGTCTTCGGAGGGCCGTTGAGCATGGACGCTGAAACCGTAAAGATGCCCGGAAGGCCATTGGGCGGCGGTATGGGACACCTGGCCGGTGCCGCTCATTTTTTGCGTGCAAACCCCCATGAAAAGGAAAGGCCGAACTCCTCCCGGCCGGCCATTCTCACCCCCGCCAGGAAAGCAGAGGCCAGGAACGTTTTCATGCCGGCCTTGGTCACCAGATCGCTATAAAATTTCACATCCACCCGCCTTCGTTCAATATCGTTTCCCGGCTCGCCATAGGCATAACAGAGGTCGTGGGGCAAACAGCATTTGTAGGTGATATCCTCCCATCGGCACCCGGTGAAAAGCCCCAGGATCTCGTCCGGCAGGCAGGAACATCCATCAAATTTCCAGCGGTCATATTGCTCCGGATTTGCGGTGATACGGTCCACCAGGTAGTCCAGTTTGAAATGGCCGCACAATGCAAGTCCCCTTTGGGTGGTAATTATTTCACCAATCTGCGGCAGTTCCATCTTTGCTCCTTTCAGATAACCAGGAATTCTCAACAGAGCCACAGAGATATTCTTGTTTACAGGCGATGAACAATTTGCGGCTGTTATAGCATCGGTTTCAGATAAGTTGTGCCGGGTAAGGGGTTATAGAACCTTTGCGATTAAAGTTGTATGTCGGCATCAACAGACGCCCTGACCCTTTTCACAACTGACCCTTCTCAAAATCCTTCCCTATAGTTCCCGTAACCAGTCAAGTGCATACTTCTGCAACTTGTAGGCGTCTTCAGCCACCCAGAAGCCGATATGTGATGCCTTGTGGATCCACAACAATTGCGCGCCGGCAATGGCTTCATGGGCATACTCGGCATCACGCGGGGGCACGTCGTTGTCCGCGTCCCCGTGGATGATCAATGTGGCGGAGCCGATCTTATCAAGCGGCAGCTTGTCAATGGCCGAACCCAGGGCGATATCGTTTTCCGCACCCGCTTTTCGTTCATCAAACCGGTAACTCATGGTTTTGAACATGGCATCAATCAAGGCAAATTTATTCGTATCGCCCAATATCTCCTTAACGCGTTTTCCAAGATCATGTTTCTCCAGGGTGCTTTCAGTCTGCAAAAAGCTTTTCACTACCAATGAGGGAAAGTGCTTGAAAAAGTAACCCATCAACCACTGCCCCGGCCTGCTGAGATACATCCACTCCTCAACCTTGTTGATATCGTCACCCTTGCTGTAATTCATGCTGATGCCGTCGATGACCATCAATGCCTTCACTCTTTCCGGGTGGCGCTGGGCCAGCTGGTAGCCTGCCGGACCGCCGCCGGACGCACCGACCATGATAATCTCGGCGATATGCATCGCGTCAAGAAGCCCGGCCATGAAATCTCCCTGCTCCTCGGCTGTCTTTCCAAACCGCATGGGCGTGCCAAGATATCCCGGCCGTGACGGCGCAATAACCTTGTAACCGTTTTTGCGAAACAACTCGCCCAGGACCAGCGCCTGATCGTAGCCCCCGGGTCCGCCATGGGCAACCAAAACCGTGGGCCCTTCCCCCCGCACGGCGTATTCCACTGGACCGTATTCCGTCTCAATGGTCTGCGATGCACTGACCAAACACTCCCTCAAGTCATTTCCTGTGACAATCTGATTGTCGTCCAAGGTCTCTTTGAGATCACTGGATAAAAGAACAGTCATATGCTTTTCCTTTAATGATGGGCTGACAGTTTAACTTGTGAGAATCCAACTCCCGGTGCAAGTCTATCGGTTCCGAAAAAATGGCACCCGGTTGAACACGGATTTTTTCAGTATCAGATAGCCTTGATCTTTCACCACAGATGGCTGAGTCTGCCCAGCCTGATGGCATCCAGCCCGCCTGGTCTCGGGATTCCCGGGTTCTTGAAACCACCTGCGGATTACCCCGAGAATCAGGAGGGATCCGTCAAGGGCCACGCGCTATCAAGACGTCATTTGGCCGGTCTCAGGCGGTGCGTTTGTCTCAGCCTATTCCAGAGTGCATCAGTGATCACGTCTATGGCGCTTTCCTTCCGGAGGTCATCCACGTGTGCGACCCGACGGCAGGATTCCACGAGTTCATCATTGCCGTCCCTCAACCCGAATCTCTTCCAAATATAGTCCCCCAGACTGATCGGCAAGGCGCTTGCCTCTTCCGGCCCCATCCTGGCGATCCTGGCCTTGTCTTTCAGGGTCAAGTCCGAAATAATGCGGTCCGCGGCCTCATCGACGGTCTTGGGCAGATCCATCCTGCGCATGCCGGTTTCCACAAATGACAGGTGGTAAGCGGTCTTGAGGACCTTGTAGGCGTCATCATAAATCCCGGGGTCCTCGCTGGCCCTCGGGCCGGCCACGTTGAGGGCCTTCATGCCGTTTTCCTGGATCCATCGATTGATATCCTGGGCCGCCTTGAAGGCATGGGTCTTATCTAAATCGATGTGAAGGCACGGCCGGCCATGTTTCTCGGCCAGTCTTGCGGTCAATGCCGAGTTGCCCGTCAATGGGCCGTGAGACAGGATCAAGGTGCCATCCGAATCAAGGATGTTCTGCTCGGTGCGCTCCGAGTAGCCCCCTGTCTCCATCTCCTGGACCTGATATTTCCCGGGCACCTCACCGTCTTCGGCCTTGCGCCCCAAGGGGACCCATCCGCCGTGAGGAATGCCAAGGTCAATGGCCGCGTCGAGGGCCGCTCTATCGGCGCCGGTCTGGCCGCCTGAGATGATTTTGGATACCATGGTCATGATAATATGAATACCGGATATTGGTGGGAAATTCAAGTCGAAGCGTCCGGGTCGCCCCTATCCGGCAAGGCCATCCTTGCTGAACAATCGGAAAACAGATTCTCCCCGTCTCCCCCAGTTCATTACATGGTGCCAAGCATCCGGGTATTCTATTCTGAGGGGTCTGGACATAATCCATTTTTTACGCCAGCTCAGAATATGAGTCAAGCATAGGCTTGACTCCCTTTCCACACATTCCATGTCAAATTATTTGATTACTTAAGGACGTCCGCTCGAAGGTTTCGAATACGTTTATAACCATATAAATTCCCCATCAACAGCCCAGTCATAAAAAAGAATGAGTGCCACCGCTTCGAACTCTCCACCCTGAATGGTGTAGAATTGATATTGGCCCCACTCTCTATCCCCAAATTCATCCATCCCTATATCGACCGTGCAGACCAGGGTTGTGTCGGCCTGAAAATAGATATTTTTCTCCAACAAATCGCTATCCATTCGGGCAATGCTTAACCACGATTCGGCCAGTACCCACATGGCGTCGTAATACATATAGGCCGTGGCCGGAATTTGCGCCATCCCCGACTTTTCCTGCAATTTGGCCGGAACGTCCCTGAATGGTTTTTTAATTGCGTCCATCTCTATTCCGAAAT
>Ga0209270_1003565_pt1 | contig 13219 bp, 6 predicted proteins | sample MTBAKSrepl1MetaG_FD_187456 | JGI IMG/M metagenome (GOLD analysis project Ga0209270, IMG submission 187456) | Enrichment culture microbial communities from Arthur Kill intertidal strait, New Jersey, USA, that are MTBE-degrading - MTBE-AKS1... | ecosystem: Environmental > Aquatic > Marine >...
GTCGTATGCACGAAATTCCGCGAATCCCATTAACTGACTGACCTTGGTGATCGCTGCTGTCAGCGTGGTCTTTCCATGGTCAATATGTCCCATTGTGCCCACATTCAGGTGGGGCTTACTGCGATCAAATTTCTCCTTCGCCATTCGAGTTACTTCTCCTTAAAAATCCTGATGATTTAATTAATAATTTAGAATACGATGAGCCACAGAGTCTGAGACTGGAGCATAGTGATTAAACTCCATGGAGAAAACACCACGTCCCTGGGTTGCAGAGCGTAATTCTGTAGCATAACCAAACATTTCAGCCAATGGAACCAATGCTCTCACGGCATGGGAATTACCAGGACGGATATCCGTACCCTGAATTTCGCCACGACGTGCATTCACCTGTCCCAATACATCACCTAAATATTCTTCTGGCATGACAATTTCTATCTTCATGATCGGTTCCAGTAATGTCGGTCTTCCTTTCTGGAACGCTTCTTTGAAGGCAAAAACAGCTGCCATTTTGAATGCCATTTCGCTGGAATCTACCTCGTGGTAGGATCCATCCACCAGCGTCACTTTTAAGTCAGTGACCGGGTAACCGGCAAGAACACCGGATTGTGCTGCTTCTTTAATACCATTTTCAATTGCTTTGAAATATTCTTTCGGAATGGTGCCACCGACAACTTTTTCTTCGAACACAACACCGCCACCACGATCTAATGGTTCCATGTTAATGACAACATGTCCATACTGACCATGACCACCGGTTTGTTTTACATATTTGTAACTAAGTTCTTTAACCGGATTAAGGATCGTCTCTCGATAGGAAACACGTGGTCGACCCACATTGGCTTTGACATTAAATTCCCGCATCATACGATCCACCAGCACATCCAGGTGGAGTTCGCCCATGCCAGAGATGACCGTTTGACCAGTGGCTTCGTCTGTCTGTACACGGAATGTGGGATCTTCCTCTGATAGGCGGCGTAACGCTTCTCCCATTTTGTCCTGATCAGCTGTTGTTTTTGGTTCAATCGCGATAGAGATAACGGGTTCAGGGAAGCTGATCGTTTCCAGCACAACAGGTTTACCCTGATTACAGAGTGTGTCCCCGGTGAAAGTAAACTTTAGACCTAAAATTGCACCAATATCGCCCGATGGGATAAATTCTACATCTTCTCGGCGATCAGCATACATGCGGATTAAACGCCCAACACGTTCTTTCTTGCCTTTGGTGGGGTTAAGGACTGTTTCACCAGCGACCATTTTGCCTGAATACACACGAAAATAGGATAATCTGCCGACGTATGGGTCACTGACAATCTTAAAAACAAGAGCGCTCAGGAATTCCGTATCAGAAGTTGGTAATTCAATAATTTCTTCCCCGTCCAACGAGGTAGCTTTTACCGCGGGGATGTCAAGAGGTGAAGGCAGATAATCGATAACTGCATCCAGGATAGGTTGGACACCTTTGTTTTTTAATGAAGATCCACAAAAGACCAGTGTTGCTTTGTTATCCAGTACCGCTCTGCGTAGAGATGTTTTTAACTCATCATTGGAAATCGTTTCTCCTTCGAGAAACCTTTCAATCAATTCATCATCTAATTCAGCTGCTTTTTCAACCATTTGCTCACGAGCAAATTCGGCGGCTTCTTTATATTCACCTGGAATATCACCAACAATGTATTCACGTCCATCAGGGTTTTCCCAGACGATAGACTTCATTTCCATCAAATCAATGACACCAATGAAATTTGCTTCCGCACCCATCGGAATCTGCATGGGAATTGGATTTGCACCCAGGCGATCTATGATGGATTGGACGGATCGTTCAAATGAAGCACCCATGCGATCCATCTTGTTGATGAAACAAATTCTGGGGACCATATAGCGATCCGCCTGTCGCCAAACAGTTTCGCTCTGGGGTTCTACACCCTGAACGGCATCAAAAACAACCACACCACCATCCAGAACCCTTAAAGAGCGTTGAACTTCAGCAGTAAAATCAATATGGCCGGGTGTATCAATAATGTTGAACTGGTAGTCTTTCCACTCAGCAGTTACAGCAGCGGAAACAATCGTGATTCCCCGTTCCCGTTCCTGAGCCATCCAATCGGTTACGGTAGTACCTTCATCCACAGAACCAATTCTGTAGGTCTTACCTGTGTAATACAGAATCCGTTCGGTCGTAGTGGTCTTGCCAGCATCAATATGAGCAATGATACCGATGTTTCTGACTTTCTCAAGTGGAAAAGTACGTTGCATTATTACCTTGATACCTATACGCGATAATGTGAGAAGGCGCGATTTGCTTCAGCCATTTTATGGGTTTCTTCCTTCTTACGAACAGAAGCACCCTGACCGGTAGCGGCGTCCATCAACTCGGCTGCAAATTTCTCAGAGAACGAGCGACCTGAGCGTGAGCGGGATGAGTTAATAATCCAGCGGATAGCCAGCGCTACACGTCGATCTGCAGCAACTTCCATGGGCACCTGATAGGTTGCACCACCAACACGACGTGGGCGGACTTCCATCATGGGACCAACATTTTTTAGAGCAGTGTCTAACACTTCAATCGGATGTTTACCTGTTTTTTGTTGAACAATTTCCAGGGCATCATATACGAGGCTTGTCGCAACACTTTTCTTTCCATTCTTCATAATATGGTGAATGAAAACCTGAACATAAACATTATTGTATTTAATATCGGGAGGAGTAATTCTCCGTTCCGGACTAGTACGACGCATTTGTTATTCTCCGTTCTTTAATAATTACTTTGCTTTTGGTCGTTTGGTTCCGTACTTGGAACGACCCTGTCCACGATTGGATACACCAGTACTGTCCAGTGTTCCTCGAACAATATGGTAACGCACACCTGGTAAATCTTTCACACGACCACCACGTACCAGTACGACAGAGTGCTCCTGTAATTGATGACCTTCACCAGGGATATAGGCGGTTACTTCTAAACCGTTCGTTAAACGTACACGAGCGATTTTACGCAACGCGGAGTTTGGTTTTTTAGGAGTCATCGTTCTGACGACTGTGCAAACGCCCCGTTTTTGAGGTGAACCTTTATCCTGTTTGGTGCGGTTCTGCTTCATATTATTGAGTGTGTACAACAGAGCAGGAGCTTTACTCTTGCCTCTTCTGGTCTGGCGACCTTTTCGGATCAATTGGTTAATAGTTGGCACGTTCTCTTGCCTCCAAAATAAAATCTCAAAATTTTTTCAATAATTAAGGCCATCGCACTTGATGATGGCCTCGACGATACACCGGTACATCAGACAAAGTCTGATAGGCAACGAGGGCAGATTATATCATGGGCAACATTCGCAGTCAAGGAATGCTATTTTTAACCCAGACCTCCAAAACCTCCTCCAAGACCTAACAAACCGGTTTCCAATTTCGGTGGTTTCGCACGTTCTTCATCTTTACCGAAGCGTACATTATCACCATTATCCATCACAGCTTCTACGGAAAGACCCAGCGACTGTAACTCTTTTACCAATACACGGAACGAGGCTGGTAAACCAGGCTCTTCGATCGCATCACCTTTGACAATGGCTTCATAGGTCGCTACACGCCCTTGAACATCATCAGATTTGACTGTCAACATTTCCTGTAAGGTATAAGCAGCGCCGTATGCTTCTAGCGCCCACACTTCCATTTCACCAAACCGCTGACCTCCAAATTGTGCCTTGCCACCCAGGGGTTGTTGGGTAACAAGACTATATGGACCAGTTGAACGGGCATGAACTTTGTCTTCAACCAGGTGGTGTAGTTTAAGCATTGTCATAACGCCAACTGTAACTGGTTGATCGAATAGCCTGCCTGTTTTCCCATCTCTGAGGAGCATTTTCCCAAAGATTGGCAAAGGATTACCACTCGCAGTCATGTGAGCAACAGCTCTTTCACGTACATTTTCATCGGTCAGATCAGTAACATCCTGGTCTTCTGCTGCCAGCCATAGTTTCAAACACGCATTGATCGCATTCGTATCGCGTATTTGTGCAACTTTCTCGCCCATTGTTTCTACTGATTCAAACGCAATGATTCCTTCAGGGTCATAACCTTTATCGCGCAGCCATCCTTCCAATACAGATTGTCGTGCGTATTGAAGATCAGAAGACAAGCGATAAATATCATAGCCCATATCACCTAACCATTGTTCGAAGTAAAGCAATCTTACTTCATCATCATCCCGGATCATTTCTTTCGAGTAACCCTGGTCTTTGATCCATTCCCAGGCTTTGATACCGGTCTCTTTCCAGGATTGATCGATCATCCAGGCACGACCTAATTCGGCTTCAATTTCTCTCTCGGTGGTGCCATCAAACACAGGTGTGATCGCACGGAAACCCAACCGTAAAGCCGCCCAGCCTAAATGAACTTCTAATAACTGTCCAATATTCATACGGCCTGGAACACCCAATGGATTGAGGATAATATCAACCGGGGTACCATCTTCCAGGAAGGGCATATCTTCCACAGGGATCAGGCGGGAAACGACACCTTTGTTTCCATGGCGTCCTGCCATTTTGTCACCTGCCATAATCTTGCGGCGTTGGGCAACCGAAACACGTACCATCATATCCACGCCAGCGGATAAGTCATTATTTTCTTCGCGTGTAAATACTTTTACATCCACGACCTTGCCACGCTCGCCATGTGGCATTCTTAAGGAAGTGTCTTTCACATCGCGGGATTTTTCACCGAAAATAGCGCGTAATAAACGTTCTTCCGGGGTTAATTCTTTTTCACCTTTGGGGGTGATTTTTCCCACCAGAATGTCATTGGGTCCCACCTCAGCGCCAATGCGGATGATGCCGGATTCATCCAGGTCTTTGATGGCATCTTCACCCACATTGGGGATATCACGGGTGATTTCTTCCGGACCCAACTTGGTGTCACGCGCTTCGACTTCATATTTTTCAATGTGTACAGAGGTAAAGCGATCATCCTGCACCAATCGATCGGAGATCAGGATAGCGTCTTCAAAGTTGCCTCCTTCCCATGACAGGAAAGCTACAACCGCATTCTGGCCTAATGCCAGATGCCCATTGACAGTGGAGGAAGAATCTGCCAGTACATCACCTTTTTTCAATTGCTGGCCTTTGACCACTGCTGGCCGTTGATCGATACAGGTGCTCTGGTTAGAGCGCTGGTATTTTCGTAATTGATAGCGGCGTAATCCACCATCCCCACGCACTACAACTTCTTTTCCGGTGACGGAGATCACATCGCCGTCTTCTTCAGCAACTAATACCTGCCCGGAGTCTTTGGCGGCAAAACGTTCCACACCAGTTGAAACAGTTGGAATGTCCGGGCGCAACAAAGGAACTGCCTGAGCCATCATGTTTGAACCCATCAAGGCGCGGTTGGCATCGTCATGCTCCAGGAACGGGATGAGTGATGCGCTGATACCCACAACCTGGTTGGGTGCAACATCCATATAATTGATATTGTCCGGGGTGGAAATAATGAAATCTGAGTAATGGCGACTGGAGATTCTGTCACTGTCAAACTCAAAGTTTTCATTCAGCGGGGTGTTTGCCTGCGCAATGATGAACTTATCTTCTGCATCCGCTGAGAGATAATCCACATTTTTGGAAACAAATGGTACGATCGGAATGCTCTTGCGTTTTAATTTCTTAATCTGCGGCAGCATTTCTTTGGTAATGCGCTCACCTTCGCTAACGATCACTTCACCGGTTTCTGCATCCGCCAGTGTCTCTTTGACCACACGATTCAATAACTGCACATCATCGCTGGCGAGGTATTTGATCACGCGGCGATAAGGAGTTTCAATGAAACCATATTCGTTCACCAGAGCGAAGGTGGCCATACGTCCGATTAAACCAATGTTTGGGCCTTCTGGCGTTTCGATGGGACAAATACGACCATAATGCGAGTGATGCACGTCACGCACATCAAATCCAGCGCGCTCTCGTCGCAGACCACCAGGTCCTAATGCGGAAAGGGTGCGTTTATGGCGCAATTCAGCCAATGGATTGGTCTGATCCATGAATTGGGATAACTGGCTGGAGCCAAAGAATTCACGTAAGGCAGCCACCACCGGGCGAATATTCACCAGACTGGTGGGGGTGACGTGTTCCTGGTCACGAATGGACATTCTTTCCTTAATAACACGTTCCATGCGACGTAAACCAACACGCAGTTTATTCTGGATCAACTCACCCACTGTTTTCACGCGTCTGTTGCCCAAATGGTCGATATCATCTTTGTCAGCCTGATTATTATTAATCATGATCAGGCGACGCACCAGAGCAACCACATCCCAGGCAGTGACCGTACGATGGGAAACCGGGATGTGATCAGTCAGATCCAGTTTTTGATTGAGTTTGTAACGACCGACGCGCTCCAGATCATAATGTCGCTGGTCGACGATTTGTTCTTCTAAAAATTGACGGGCATTCTCTACCGTGGCAGGATCACCAGGGCGCATGCGTTTGAAGAATTCAATTAATGCTGCCTGTGCAATGGTAATACCGGAACTTAAGTCCCAATCCGGTTCCTGGCGAATAGTGTTGGCAATGAACATGCGATCCGGGTCATTGTCAACATCGCTGAAGAGCGCGATCAGTTCTTCATCGGATCCCGTTTTTAAAGGACGATCTACCAAACCGTCATCAATGGCTGCTAAAGCGCGCAGGAAAATAGTAATCGGAACCGTGCGTTTGCGGTTGAATTTTAAGATCAGATAATCATTCTTGCGGGTCTCATATTCCATCCAGGCGCCACGATCGGGAATCAGTTTAGCCATGGCCAGACGATGACCGGTGGAACGATCGACCGGAGCTTCGAAATACACACCAGGTGAGCGGATCAACTGAGAAACCACCACACGCTCGGTACCATTAATAATGAAGGTACCCTTCTCGGTCATCTCGGGAAATTCTCCCAGGAAAATTTCTTCTTTAATCGGTTCGGGAATATCCGGACCAGCCAACAACACGGATACTTTTAAGGGACTGGCATAAGTTAAATCTCGGTCAACACATTCATCGATGGAATGCTTGGGCGCTTCAAACCAGTATTTGAGATCCCAATCTTTTAATTCTGGATTTTTACTTGGAAAATATAACCTCATTCCTTTGTTGTAAGATTCAATCGGGGAAATTTCGTCAAATAAATCCCCCAGCATATCATCTTTTAAACGTTGAAACGATTCCAACTGAACTTTAATCAATTGGGGCAAATCAAAAATTGCAGGAATTCTTCCATAAGACTTTACTGGCAAAAATGACATATTTTTCTCCTGGCGATATCAACCTAAATGGAAAAACCGCCTATTCTCCCATTCTAAAGGTAAAATGCAATCTGATATTATAGCAAAAGCCAGCGGTGTGGTCAAGAAGCAATTCTGTATAATGATGTTTTTAATTGTCTCAATTTTATTTGGAGCACCTGAAAAGCTAAATTATCAGGTGCTCCAAAAATTGACTATCGCATTAACAATGGAATAAACACTTTAAATGCAGGTATTCCATGATAATAACTTCGATCTGTATCCATTAGAGTCTCTGTTACTTCCGTATTCACTTCAAATTCCGCATGTACAATCGCTTCATTGCTGTATTGACCTTCCATCACCACACCTGTTGCAGAACATATCATCGTTTCAGAACTGGCAAGGCTTTCCTTAGGACAATTAATCAGACCCTCCTGATCATCCGTAACTGCCACCGAATTGATGGTCACATTACTCGTATTGGTAACTTCATACGTCCAGGTTACCTGGCTATCTATCGGTAGCTCAATCCCTGGTGGATCAGACACATCAGCACCATTCGTAAATTTTTCTAGATCAATTCCGAGTGTGTAACCATAATAGTGGCTGATATCACTGGCTGTTACCACACCTAACTCGATCGGTTCAACTTCATCAAGCCAGGTCGTCGCAGACACATAGACCATATCCGATTGTTGACCTGTCCCTGCGGAACTCTGCCCCTCACAGGTCAGGATTTCACCTCCGCTTAATTGATCAAACGGGCAGGTGGGAATTACCCCACTTTCATCTGTAATTTCAATCGATGTCAATTGGTACGGATCACCCACATAACTGATCACGTAGGAAAAATTCACCGTCTCACCCACCGGGATGTACGGACCAGGTGGTTCATTTGCATCCTCGCCATTGACTTTCTTGATAATCTGAATCCCTGGGTCTGAGCCAAAATAAAAACTTGAATCCTGGTCAAATACCTGTCCATCCATATTGACCACGTCACCGGAAACGTAAGCTGTATTGGCGTATTGACCCGCTTCAGCAAGATCACTCGTCGAACAGGTAGATGTGTCCTCAGCCCCGACTGCAAGGGAGGTGATCGTACAACTGTAATCGTCTGACAAATCTTCGGTTCCTTTATCATCACGAAGCAGAATATTTTCAAGCGCTACATTTCCAGTGTTTCTGACCGTGTAAGTCCAGGTGACTGTTTCTCCGACCAGGATATAAATTCCTGGAGCGGCATCGTTATCATTACCATTGGTAAATTTTTCGATATTGATGGATGCATCCCCACCAAAATAATGACTGGGGTCTGAGTCTGATACCTGAGAGAAGCCTGTTGGTGGACTTGCTGTTACTGTACCAATATTCGTGTATTGACCAGCAACCGCAGTTCCACTTGCGGTACAGGTCATACTGGCTTGGGGAGCCAAAGTTGTACCGCCACAGGAGATCGCTACCCCCTGATCATCAGCCACCAAAACGTTGGTTAAATCCACATTACCAGTATTGGTAACCTGATATGTCCAGTTGACAGGATCACCAATTTTGATAAATGGACCCGGAGCAGTGTTGGCATCCTGCCCATTGGTGGATTTGATGATTTCTACCCCGGTAATCACTCCAAAGTAATGACTGGTATCGCTGGCTTCAAATGCAGCTAATCCTCCTGGAGGTGTGGCTGTTACCGTGGCAGTGTTTGTATACTGACCTGCGCTAGCGGTTCCAGAAGCGGTACAGATAATGTTTTCACCGGCTGCCAAAGTATTTTTTTCGCATGTAATCGTCACAACTGGATTATCCACGACCGTAAAGCTAACCGGAACATTGCTGTTATTGGTGATGGAGTATGTCCAATCGACAGCTGCATCTACCGGAATCAACGGCCCAGGTGTGGTTGCAGCATCTTCATCATTGGTTTGTTTAATCAAGCTCACACTCAAAGTCGCACCAAAATAATGGCTGGTATCCGAAGCATTCACCGTAGATAGTGGAGTTGGAGGATTCCCGCTCACAGTGGCTATGTTGGTGTATTGACCTACAATAGCTGTTCCGGACAAAGTACAGGTGACTTCCTGGTTTGGGGTAAGCGTAATGTTATTGCATTCGGTTGGAATTTGGTCATCAGCTAAATTCGCAGGCGTACCATTATCATCCACCACTGTCACACCCGTAAGCGTTACATTACCAGTATTTTTCACCAGATAACTCCAGGTAACCGTTGAACCCGCCATTAAATAGACACCAGGTATACTATCGCCTTGCATTCCATTGGTTTTCTTGTCAATACTTAAACTGGGAGAAGATCCAAAATAATAAATTGGATCACTGGCCTGGATATTCACCAAAGGACTGGGGGGTGTTGCTGTTACTGTTGCCAAAACACTCTGCTGACCACTTAAGGCTGTCATGGAAGCGGTACAGGGCATGGAGTTACCAGCTGAAAGTGTTGTAAATGGACAGGTGATCGTATTTCCGGCCGCATCCGTGACAGCAATACCACTCAAGTCAACATTTCCTGAATTGGTTATTACATAACTTAAATTCAAAGTCGATCCAGTATATACATACAATCCAGGCGAACTATCCGCAGGATCAGTATTCACAGAATACTCAATTTCCACCACAGGATTTGCCCCATAATAATACCCATCTGCAGTGGCAGTTACATTCAACCCTACCGGAGGTGTTCCTGTTACTGTAGCAATATTATGATACGATCCTAGTTTGACAGTATCACTTAAAGAACAGCTGCTCACATTGGTGGCTCCAGCGGTTATGGTTAGTCCTGTACAGGCAGTGCGATCATCCCCTGTGTCAGGTGTGCCATTATCATCTATAACAGTTACATTGGTCAGATCCACATTGCCTGTATTCGTGACTTCATAAGTCCAGGTGATGACTGTGTCCTTCAACAAATAAGGGCCAGGGGATGTTGTCACATTTCCATCCAGCTTTTTCACCAATGAAATTCCTGGCGCACTCCCGAAATAATGACTGACATCTTCATCTGTTACGTCTGCCAATCCACCGGGGGGTGTTCCCACCACCACTGCCAGGTTTGAATAAGGCCCAGGTATCGCATTACCAGTTAATGCACACGTGGTTGTATCGGTGGCTCCTGCTGCTAACGTGGGAATAGAACAAACCGTAATATCATCACCAGTGTTATCAGGTGTGCCATTATCATCGACCACTGTAACTCCGGTCAAATCAACATTACCGGAATTGGTGACTTCGTATGTCCAGGTGATATTTCCTGTTTCTTCGATATATAGGTCAGATGGTTGAGAAACCACCACATCATTGGTTTTCTTTACCAGGGTTGTTTCAGGTACTGCGCCAAAGTAATGCGACGCATCTGTATCCCCAATGACCGTGTCATAAGGAGTTCTGGCGGTAACAGTGCCCATGTTGCTGTATTGATCCGCTACCGCAGTCCCACTGGCGGTACAGGTCATACTGGTTCCAGCAAGCAAACTCGTTTGGGGGCAGGAAACAGTAACACCCTTGTTATCAGTCACCTGAATTTCAGTTAACGATACCTCACCAGAGTTGTTAACCAGATATTGCCACGTGATCGGCGTGCCCGGATATACATACGGACCCGGCGCATCATTGGCGTCCTCCCCATTGGTGGTCTTTTGAATGCTGATCATTGGCAATGGACCCACCGGTAAGATAGAAAGGAATGCATCTTGCGTACCATTTAATGTGGAATATAAAGCATCCGCTGTGACAGGAAAATCGGAAGAATTGGTCTCACCAATTATATGGGCATAAATCGTATCATCCAAAGCAAGACTCAAACCACGATCCTGCCCAGTTCCCCCCAAAAAGGACGAATATGTTGGTACTCCAGGTGTACTACCCATAATAAAAAAGCGTGAAATAAATGCATCTCCATTTCCAGCGTGAGTACTTTGAACGGCAGAAGTTGTCACTGGAAAATTATCTGAATTTGTTATTCCAGTGATGATCACACCACCAAACTCATCCAGGTCAATACCAAAACCCTGGTCAAGATTGCTTCCACCAACAAAGGTACTGAAAATTGTTGAAGTTTTATTCAGTTTCATTAAAAACGCATCATCATTTCCTTGGTAGGTACCTTGAGTTACCGGAAAATTAACAGAATTTGTATATCCAACAATATAAACATCCCCAGCGGAGTCAAGCACCAGATCATAAGCACGCTCATCTCCAATACCACCAATTAATCGCAATGAATCCATACTTCCTGCTGAATTCAGGCTGGCTACAAATATATTAGGAGGAACACCTGGCGTTGCTCCGAAATTTAGTGAAGAAGTTTCACCCGTTATCCAAACCAATCCATTTTGTACATCTAAACCATACCCAGCATCCGTATCGGTTCCCCCCAGGTACGTTCCATATTCAATCGTTCCGGATGAATTGATTTTCACAACAAAAATATCTCCACCATTTTTATAAGTACTTCCATCCGTAACCGGGAAGTTATTGGAGTTGGTGATCCCGGTTAAATAGGCATAATTATTCTCTACCTTTACCCGATATGCTCGATCTTCATAAGTCCCCCCTAATAATCGGGAATAAATCAAATCATTTCCCCATTGATTTAGGGTTAAAACAAAAGCATCCTGTAAAACTGCCGCTCCTGCGAGTGGAAAATTAGGAGAATTCGTATCTCCAACGACATAAGCTATTCCATTTTCTACCGAGATACTCGACCCACGTTCGCTTCCTGAACCACCAATATAGGTTGAATAGACTAAGGCTGGTGTGTCAATATTAATTTTTGTAACAAAAGCATCCGTATTGGTATTCGATGTATCAAAAGACCCAGGTGTAACCGGAAAATCTCCTGATGGTGTTGATCCAACAATATATGCATTTCCAATCTCATCAATTACCAGATCATTGGCGTCATCATTAGCAGACCCTCCTAAAAATGTACTGAAAACCAGATCCTCTGTTGAAAAAAGATCGTATGTGTTTTCAATGGAATTAAGTGAAATTGAATCTGCCGAAGATTCAGGAAGTAAATATTTCATTTGATAATCATTACCTGGTAGCGTAATCGGTGGAATCAACAGGTTGCCTGCAGGTGTAGATAAAATTGTTCCATCTGGTACTATTGTATACGCATTCACTCCGCTAATCTGAAAATGAATATTGCTTACATCGACGCCAGGTAAGGTCTCATAATGCCAGGAAAAACCATCCTGACCTGCTTGGATTACCAGATCAACTCCCGGATAAAGATCTCTATATCGCATGCGGCTGAACATGGTTAAATTTGTTTTCCAATTTTCTCGATTGGTACCCATTAAATAAGAGATCGATCCTTCTACTGGATCTTCAGGAACGATTGTGGCAAAGTTATTTTTCTCTGGAAAAGTAAACTTAACATGGACACCCAGGTTGGCTTCCTCTTCTGATTGATTAAAATTATTTCCCCAATGAGTTAACCAAATTGCATTTTCTGTCACCCACATCATACCTTCGGGACCACGTAATAAGTATCGAAGCTCTGAGGATTCAGTCTTCTCAGAAAAACGAATAAAACCTGTAATCGCATCAGATTGGTATGTGCTGATGGTTTTTGACTCATAATTTGCTATAACTTGTATTGGATGAATCAGAAAAATAATAACCAACATTACAATGGAGACTAATTTATGAATCATTGCGACCTCCCTGGCTTTCTATCATTAATTGTAATTCATTTGTATTCTATTTTGATACTTTAAGTATGCAAAAATAAACTTGGTTATCTAGTTCCAGTCTAATTATAACAAAATATTACATTTGTTCTATGATTTTGTGAAAAATGACATGCATATTTGGTTATTTTACTATAGAATTATTGTTCTAATTTTGTTATAATTACTAATAGCGGTGTACAAAGGCCCCGTTTTTTCTTACCCGCAGTCAGGGTCGCAATAAGTTTGGGCTATCAACACTCACCCGCGCCACGCATAGACGTTT
>Ga0209270_1003573_pt1 | contig 13195 bp, 11 predicted proteins | sample MTBAKSrepl1MetaG_FD_187456 | JGI IMG/M metagenome (GOLD analysis project Ga0209270, IMG submission 187456) | Enrichment culture microbial communities from Arthur Kill intertidal strait, New Jersey, USA, that are MTBE-degrading - MTBE-AKS1... | ecosystem: Environmental > Aquatic > Marine >...
TAAAAGGTACCTTCCCCCGTCTCGATGAAGTGTTCGTGTGCCATGCTTCCCTCGCTGCTGTTGTTCCCCCTATTCTATTAAATCTCTCCCCCTTTGTCAATTTTGTCACTTCTTTTTCAACAGTCTCGAAATTATACTTACGCTTGAAAAGGGAATATGATAAAATTGCTTTCGCGGATATGGCGAGGTAGCTCAGTGGTAGAGCAGGGGACTCATAAGCCCTTGGTCGTGAGTTCAAATCTCACCCTCGCCATTTTTGTTTTAACTGTCACAGCGAGCGGAGCAATCCGCTCCTTCTGGATGTCTCCCAGTTGTGGTATGTCCCTTTTTAGGATTTAGAAAGTTTTTTTTCTTTATTACTATTTTCACCGGCCAAACAAGAGATATTATTAGTCCGGTCAAAATTAATAAAAAGTACACCATGCCAACGACCATATTCATATTGAAACCGCGCATTCCGTCGCTTGGCTGGTAGCAGGTATTTTTCTCTGCAATACAGTGTGTCAAGTAAACCAGAGATACTCGAGTTGGTCATGTGTTCGATAAATAATGTCAAGCAACCAAAAGTTGATAAGGTTGTGCCGGCGATGAACCCCTGATTTTATTTTTTATTGAACACCCCCTTGGTATTGTTCGGGTAAGTTGGCATGTCTGTTTACCTTCGATAGTATATCATTACATTATCTATAAGATAATTCCTGTTGGTTTTTTTCGCATCATAGCCTTGTGATTCATGATATGGATTTCAAAATTAGTAGGTTTCTTTGAATTTAGCCATATTGATATACCCTGAGATGCACGGGACTTTAAGGTTGTGCTGATAACCCTATTTTGTTATCGTGTAATTGCCACTATACTAAAAATAAAATAATATTTTTATCCCTTCTGTTTTCTTTTCAAGGTCGGAAACGGGAAAATATCCTTTTAGGAAAACAAACTTTCCGAATGGTATCGGAAGATATCTATTCGTATGAAAATTATGTAGAGTAAGTTTGTGCGTTATAGATCGGTGGTTTGGTTTTTATCATCCAAATGAAGCCATCTCGCCACCCAGGGAATTGATGTGCCCTGTAAAAGCATGGATATGATGACATTGAAAAAGATCAGATTGAAGATCATATTGCCTTGCGCAAGCCCATGAATTTTGGGATAAATCGCCAAGATAATCGGCACTGCGCCTCGCAATCCAACCCAGGCGGCAAAGATCTTTTCATTAGTTGCCAGTGAGTATGGTAATGTGCATAACCATACACTGATTGGACGGGCTACCAGAATTAGCAATAACGAGAGAATAATGCCTGGAATTGCAATGGGAATTAATTGGGACGGGAAAACAAACAAACCCAAAGTAAGAAACATAATAACCTGCATCAACCAAGCTAATCCATCAAAGAAATGTAAAATTGTGGATTTAACCGAAAACTTCTGATTGCCCATGACCAAACCGATGATATAAACGGCTAAAAACCCACTACCCTTAAGGATATTAGTTAATCCAAATATCAATAAAAGAAAACCTAAAACAAAAACAGAATATAAACCCTCATAACCGAGTTTTATCTTTTTTATTATATAACTGATGATTTGTCCTGCAAGTAATCCTATTGCGATTCCAATTGCCATTTGTTGAATAAAAAAAATCAATAAATGTCCAAAGGAGATCTGCGGTTCCAAAATGAACTGAATAAGCCCGATCGTGAGAAAAAACGCCATCGGATCATTGCTGCCAGATTCCAATTCGAGCAAAGCTGCTACACGCTCCTTCAGTTTTACTCCACTTGATTTGAGCAAGGCAAATACCGCGGCTGCATCGGTTGAGGATGTAATGGCGCCAATTAAAAATCCTTCAATGAAGGAGACGCCGATAAGTAGCTTAGCAGCGATCCCGAGGGAAATAGCAGTAAAAAGGACGCCAATTGTTGATAATGTCATTGCTTCTTTGATAAGCGGTCGGACAGTTTGCCAGTCTGTATTAACTCCACCTGAAAAGAGAATGATAATCAGTGCAAAGACACCAACCGTTTGGGCAATTTCAGGATCATCGAAATAGATTCCACCAATTCCTTCTGATCCTGCGAGAATGCCGATAATGAGAAAAAGCAACAATGATGGGATGCCAAAACGATCCGAGATTTTGCTGGCGGTTACGCTCAGTAATAGGAGTAATGCGACGATAATGAATAAAATTTCTATAATATACGCTCCTATGACTTGGTGTATAAAAAATTGTATACTACAATGACTTTTTTCTTTCAGTTGGGCCAGTTACTTGATTAGGAATTATTCAAAATACCGAAAACAATACGAACATAACAATTTTATTATAGAGCAAGACTTAAAAACTTATGGTATAGATTTTACCATTCGAAATTCATCCATGGATGGGAGCATATATACAGATCCCGTTAATGACAAAAGAATCCGAAACGCTCAGCAAGGACTTGAAGCAAAAGAGGTACTTTTGTCGGATCGACGATCATATATGCGCATATGCAAGCAATTGGCATGGTCAATGATCATGAGATCTCTTGCTTTCGCTATAGAGAATTGCTCGGTTAAGAAAAAGAGAAGAGCTTTATTGACTCTTGATCAATAAAGCTAGACCCTTAGAACGAAGGGATTAGGATACCTCCCGTGATATTAACAAGGTCAGTTCTGCTTAAGAAATGAACCGGTATAGAGCTGGTAATATTTGCCTTGTTTCTCCAGCAGCGATTCATGGTCTCCGCGTTCGATGATGCGCCCTTCCTCCAAAACCAGGATGGCTTTGGAGTTCTGAACAGTAGAGAGCCGGTGAGCTATGACGAAGACCGTGCGCCCATGCATGAGTTGGTCCATACCTTTCTGAACTAAGGTTTCTGTGCGGGTGTCGATACTGGAGGTAGCCTCGTCCAGGATCATTACCGGGGGATCTGCCACAGCAGCGCGCGCAATGGAGAGTAGCTGGCGCTGTCCCTGCGAGAGCTTGCCCCCATCTCCTTGTATCAGTGTTTCATAGCCATCTGGCAGACGGGTGATAAAATCGTGGGCATTGGCAAGCTTGGCTGCTTGGATGACTTCTTCGTCCGTGGCATCCAGTCTACCATAGCGGATGTTTTCCATCACGGTACCAGTGAAAAGATGAGTGTCCTGCAAGACCATTCCCAGAGAACGACGCAGATCACTTTTTCTAATCTTGTTGATATTGATGCCATCATAGCGTATCTTCCCGTCGTCAATATCATAAAAACGATTGATCAGATTGGTGATAGTAGTCTTTCCGGCGCCTGTGGCTCCTACAAAGGCAATCTTTTGTCCGGGTTTGGCGAAAAGATTGATATCATGCAGTACCAGTTCGTCTTCTTTGTAACCGAAATCTACGTCAAAGAAGCGTACATCCCCGGTGAGTTCTGTGTAGGTTATCGTGCCATCTTTCCGGTGAGGATGTTTCCATGCCCAGACACCGGTGTGTTTCTCTGATTCCGTAAGTTCTTCCCCTTCGTATCTTGCATCAATCAGGGTCACGTAACCGTCATCGGATTCGGGTTCCTTATCCATCAACTTGAAAATTCGTTCTGCACCCGCCAGCGCCATTACCACGGAGTTGATCTGCTGAGAAATCTGAGCGATCGGCTGGCTGAAGCTGCGACTGAGCATAAGGAAAGAAGCGATCCCTCCCAGTGTCAAGCCACCTATGCCATTAAGAGCCAACATCCCACCCACAATAGCGATGAGAACATACTGAAGATTGCCAATGTTTCCCATGATGGGCATGAAAATATTTCCGTATGTATTAGCCTGAGATGCATTCACGTACAGATCGTCATTCTTTCTGTCAAAATCTACGCCTGCCTGTTGTTCGTGACAAAAGACCTTCACTACCTTTTGCCCATGGATCATCTCTTCAATGAAGCCGTTGACTTCTCCCAATGAGCGCTGTTGGTGGGTGAAATATTGGGCTGAAAGACTGCCTACTTTTTTGTAGACGAACAGCATCAAACTCAGACAGGCCAGGACGATGAGAACCAGCCAGGAATTGACATATATCATCGCCAGAAACACTGTTACGATTGAGATCACCGAAGCGAACATCTGTGGAATGCTTTGTGAGAGCATCTGTCGGAGTGCATCGGTATCATTTGTATAGTGACTCATTACATCCCCGTGGGAATGCGTATCGAAAAATTTGATAGGCAGTTTTTCCATTTTGGCGAACATTTCGTCCCGAATCATTTTAAGAATGCCCTGGGAGATGGTGACCATAACCCGGTTGTAGAGCAGGGTGGATAGGACCCCCGCCAGGCAAATGGCAGCCATTATCAGAATTGCCTGGGAGAGAGCAGTGAATTCCTGCTGACCTGCCAGGATGGGGGTAATGTAATCGTCGATCAAACGTTGGATGAACAAAGAAAGAGCGACTCCGGAGATTGTGCTGATAATGATTGATACCAGAACGATCAGAAAGCGACCGGGATAATGTTGCGTAATATAAGATAGTAACCGTCTGACTGTTTGACGCGGGTTTTCAGCTTTTCTGGTTTGACCACTAAATCTTCTATTGGATCTCATCGAAGTCACCTCCTTCCATCTGTGAATTGAATACTTCCTGATAAATTTTATTGGTTTCAAGCAGTTCTGTATGGGTGCCGACAGCATCGATCCTGCCGTTTTCCATCACGATGATTCTATCAGCTTCTCGGACGGATGAAATGCGCTGGGAGATAATGAACTTGGTTGTATCTGGAATTTCGTTGTTGAAGGCTTCCCGGATTTGAGCTTCAGTCTGGCTATCTACCGCACTGGTGGAATCATCCAGGATGAGTATCTTAGGTTTTTTCAATAAGGCACGTGCTATGGTGAGGCGCTGTTTTTGCCCGCCGGATACATTGGTTCCTCCCTGTTCGATGTAGGTATCATAACCTTGAGGGAAGGATTGGATGAAATCATGCGCCCGAGCTAATTTGCAGGCTTGAATCAACTCTTCATCGGTCGCTTCAGGATTGCCCCAACGCAAGTTCTCCTTGATCGTCCCGGAGAAGAGAATATTCTTTTGCAGTACCATTGCCACGGTGTTGCGCAATGTCTTGAGGTCATAATCACGTACATCCACTCCGCCGACAGAGAGAGACCCGCAGGTGACATCATACAAACGAGGGATCAGCTGCACCATGGAGGTCTTGGAACTTCCTGTACCCCCGATGATGCCGATTGTCTCTCCACTATGGATATCAATATTGATACCTGTCAAACAGAGCTTTTCTTTATTATTGGAATAACTGAAATCCACGTTTTGGAAGGATACAGCACCATTCTTGACTTCATAAACAGGTTCTTCTTTATTAACCAGATCAGGTTTTTCTTCCAACAGTTCCACGATCCTGGTCGCAGAAGTACGTGAGATGATGACCATCACGAAAACAAAAGAAAGCATCATTAGACTCATCAGGATCATCATCACATAAGAAAACAGACTGACCAACTGCCCGGTGGTCATGGAACCGGCTACAATCAGATGGGCTCCACTCCAGGCAATCAACAGCATGGTGATATAGATACAGGTCTGCATGATCGGCGTATTGAAAGCGATGGTCTTTTCTGCTTTGGAGAAATCTTTGAAGATAGCTTGTGAAACTTCTTTAAACTTCTGGGTTTCGAACTCTTCGCGTACAAAAGATTTGACCACACGGATGCCTCTCAGGTTTTCTTGAACGACATTGTTAAGCTTATCGTAGGTCCTGAACACACGCACAAAGATGGGATGAACGATCCTGATGATGTAAAAGAGGGCGAATCCCAATACGGGGATCACTGCCAAGAAGATCAAAGAGATCTTTGCATTGATCGAAAACGACATAAAAAGAGAGAACAGCAGCATGGCCGGGGCGCGGGCTGCAATACGGATGATCACCATAAATGCCATCTGGACGTTCTGCACATCCGTGGTCAGCCGTGTAACGATACTGGCTGTAGAGAACTTATCGATATTCGAGAAGGAGAAATTCTGTACAACGTAATATATATCATGCCGGAGATTGCGGGCAAACCCTGCAGCAGCTTCTGCGGCTGCCCTGCCTGCCAACACCCCGAAAGTGAGAGAGACCAAAGCTGCGATGACCAGATAAACACCCATTTTTGTGATATATTCTATGTCTCCCGCTCCAACCCCATGATCGATCAAATTCGCCATGAGAAAGGGGATGGCGACTTCCAAAATTACCTCCACAGTGATAAAGAGGGGGGACAATATGGCTATCTTTTTATATTGCCTGACTGATTTTGCGAGTTGTTTTAGCATGTAGTATTTCCAAATAATAAGATTTTTTTAATGAATGTACTAAACGTTGATACAGATAAGCTGCTCGTATCAGCATAGCACTGACGTTTTATTCAATACTCTTTCGTATTTTTGCAATAAGCGTAAAAAAGGTTTCCAATTCTGATGCGGTCAATCCTGCGGATAATCTGCTCTCGATGCGGTCGATTTCTCTGATGACATTTTCATGGATATCGATAGCCTCAGGAGTCAGCACCAATTTCTTTAGTCTGGCATCGTTTTGATAAAATTCTCGCCTGATGAGACCCTTTTTCTCCATACGCTGGAGCACACCTGTGGCAGTGGAACGGCGGATGTTGAACCGTGCTTCAATATCTCGTTGGAAAACATCCTGATCCTGATGATCGAAAAGATACCCGATGATCCACCCCTGCATGCCGGTCAGCTCTACCGGGTTTTGCTGGGAGATGTTCAGGTCTATTCTGCGTTTGATAAGATTGGAGAGGGTTTTTATTTCGAATCCGATGGCGTTCTTTGGAGGCATATTATTGATGTCCTTATTGCTAGCATGCTAACAATTTTATATAAAATTGATTTTGTGTCAATGGTCATGTTATGAATGGAAGATGGGGAATCAGAATAAGGAGCAGAGCAAGAAAAAAGAAGAACAGATTTAGAACGATTCTATCGTTCTATTTTCCATAGCCCTTGGACGTAAGTTGAAATCTCACTCTCGCCGTTCGTTATTTATTTATGTCTCAGCGATGTTGTCCAGGATAGAATTTGCACGTTCGACTCAAATCGGATCGTGATGATGTAAATGTGGGCGGCGATTTCTTTCATCTGGAAGCCAAACGATAAGGAACGATCATAGAAAAATTGGTTGATGTGCTTGGAGTATCGGGTCGGGAGCTTTAAAATAAATATTGCAATTAAATGGTTGACCCGCTTATGCAACCGAGATAGGATAAAAGTATGAACAATACCTATAGCAATAAAAAAGAGTTGTCACCAGTGCAACAGGAAGAACTGCTCAAGACATTGAAAGCCCGTTTTGAGAAAAACATGAACCGTCATAAAGATCTTGAATGGGCTAAAGTACAAGCAAAGCTGGAAGCGAGTACTGAAAAACTGTGGTCGCTCAGTGAAATGGAAAAGACTGGCGGTGAACCGGATGTTGTTGGTCATGATAACAAAACGGACGAATACATTTTTTATGATTGTTCAGCAGAAAGCCCTGAAGGGCGCAGAAACCTTTGTTATGATCGTGAGGCACTGGAGAAAAGGAAAACCAATAAACCAAAAGATAATGTTGTGGATGTGGCGGCTGCCATGGGTATTACGCTTTTAACTGAAGAACAGTATCGAGAGTTACAGAAATTTGGAAATTTCGATACAAAAACGTCGAGCTGGGTAAAAACACCTTCTGAAATTAGAAAACTGGGCGGCGCCATCTTTTGTGATCGCCGCTACGGTATTGTCTTCATGTATCATAACGGTGCGGACTCATACTATAGTGCCAGGGGATTCCGCGCTGTGCTGAGAGTTTAATTTTTCAAAGACCGCGAAGTAGGGTGTTTCTTGTTACCTGTTTTAGATATGTAACAAAACCGCAATAAGTGGATTGATAAAATATTGTGCGCTTCGTTTCATCAAAGATGATATGTTAAATGATGTTAATGGTGTTCTACTCAAACCTGGCGGGTACGTCAGGTACATCCTGGGTGTCAACTATTCCCACACAATCTCCAATATTTTTCAATGTCATGAATTTACTGCCACTTTTCCTTCACCCTTTCAACGCAACCTTGATGCAGATCTCAGAAAAACTATAACAGGAATGAACAAAAGAACATTTCTATCCACATATATCGGTTGTGTAGATATAATGCTGTAACGACAAAGAAAGTACTACTAAAATAGAGGAGATTATCGATTTATATATACCAATGGTTAATTTATTGCAGGAAAGAAACACATCGCTTGTTATGATTCGTATCTATTGCAGAGATCATCATGTAAGTGAACCACTATGTGAAGCATGCTCTCATTTGTGGGATTATGTATGCGCTCGACTAGAGAAATGTCCATTTGGAGAAGAGAAGCCAACCTGTAAGAGCTGTAAAGTGCATTGCTATGAACCAAAAATGCAGGAGCAGATTAGAGAGATAATGCGTTACTCTGGACCACGTATGATTTTCTCCCATCCTGCCATGGCAATCAGGCATTTGTTACACATGATAAAGAAGGGATGAATTGGATCAGTGGATGAGATAGCTTTAACTATTGGATTTTTTCCTTAAAAAATATATACAATCAGTAATTATTATAAATACGTTTGGGCGATTGATCGTTAATGATCTCCTAGTGAATTACAGATTGAAAAGACTTAATATAAAAGTGGGCAAGTCTATTTTTCTAGGCGCCCCCTTTCATCTCCCACTAAATGCCGAACTTTGCATGTTGGAGGGTCTGATCGCTCCACAGTAGGACATTTTGTTGACTATCCAAAAATATAGGGATTTTTGGGACAGATCCATTCTCGATAGGTTCGTGGAAAGATTTAGCTTTAGCTGAGGACAGCATTCATACTACTTAGCACGAGGATCACTGTTCCGAACACTGTATTAATTAAAAGTAGTGCCATACTTATTTTTTTCTTTGTTCTGTTTCCAGAAATTGCGGCTTCTTTGAAAATGATAGATCTTATGATAGCTATTAAAGTTATCACGATTACTAGAATATGTTTTATGGAAAGAATGATTGAGTAGCGATTCCTAAAATCAAAAAAGCCATTTGCTTGACCCGAAAGACGTGACATGAGCAATCCGGATACAAAAAGCACGATAATCCCCAAATAGACCCATTTACTTTGGCGGATCAGGATCTGATTGATAACTATACCTTGAATTTTTTGATCGCTGATCTCTTTACGAATGACTGGCAAGAAAGTTAGAAGCATGACCAGCATTCCGCCAATCCAAATACTTGTAAAAAAATTATGAAGTGTTCGTACAATGGATGGTATGAGTAGATTTGACATATTTCTCCTTTTTGGACAAATGAATTTGAAGCATTTTCAACAATGATTATAGCATATATATGAATTAATCATATATATGCTATAATATAGATATTATGTGTGATTCCATAGAAAACCATAGAAATTGCTGTTGCCGTGGCTTGAGGGGATTCATCAAACCTCGCATTCTCTTGCAGATTGCGAGAAAACCGATGTACGGCTATGAGCTGCTTGAAAGTCTATCTGAAATGGTTCATCCAGGCCCACCGGATCCGGGAGGCCTGTATCGAATATTAAGAACCATGGAACAGGATGGCATGCTGACTTCAAAATGGCAGACCAATGATAACGGACCAGCCAAAAGAATATACCAATTGACGGAAAAAGGATATTTGCATCTGCAGAATTGGATTGCTACGCTTGCGGAAACCAGGGAATGGTTAGATCAATTCCTAAAAGATTATCAGGATCTTGTGCAATCGGAGAAAATTGAACCATTGAGATAAATTATGACTGTTACTTCTACGACTTCATCCTGTCTTTGTATTTTTGCCCATCCTGATGATGAAGTGTTTCGATGCAGCGGCACACTCGCGTTGTTGAGCAGATCAGGAGTTAGAGTTTGGGTTTTATCTTTCACTTCTGGTCAAGCAGGCTCCTGTGGAGCTCCACCAATCTGCAAACCCGAAAAACTGGGTGATATTCGCAAAGAAGAATTGCGATGTTCCTACAAGATACTGGGATTGGAAGCCCCGATAATCTTGGATTATCAAGATGGAGCGTTATGCGATGTCCGCTCAGATGAATTGGAAGACATCATAGAGGAATATATTCACCAGATGTTTTAGTTCGTCTATATCAAACAATGGAGTGAAATGAATGGAAGAAATAATGCGAGTCAATAAATTAACGAAAACTTATGATGGCTTGGTGGCAGTTGATTGTATTTCATTTCATGTTAATCGAGGTGAGTTATTTGGATTTTTAGGTCCAAATGGAGCGGGAAAGACCACCACGATAAAAATGTTAACGGGGTTGGCAAAACCTGCCAGCGGAACAGCCTATATTGATGGCATTGATATTTGTGAATACCCCAAAAAAGCCCAGCAGTTGATAGGGGTCGTTCCTGATGAAAGTAATTTATATCCAGAATTGACTGGATTGGAAAATCTTAGTTTTTGTGCATCATTATATGGATTGCGTAAGGAGGAAAGAAAAGCACGAGCCCGTGAACTGCTGGAAATGTTCAATTTATGCGACGCTGCCAACCGCAAATTTGAAACATATTCGAAAGGGATGAAACGCAAACTCACCATCGCAGCAGGCATTATTCACCAACCACCAGTTTTATTCTTGGATGAACCGACAACCGGAATCGATATCGCCAGCGCCCGACAGATTCGCAAACTTATATCGAAGTTGCATAGGAATGGAACAACAATTTTTTTGACCACTCACTATATTGAAGAGGCAGAACGGTTGTGCAACCGAATTGCATTCATTGTGAAAGGGAAAATAATCAGGGTTGATAAGGTGTCTAATCTCTTACAGCCTATTAAAGACGATCATATTATGGAAATTTCATTGTCGGCGGTAAATGGAAGCTTATTGCACGAAGTGTCTGCAAGTTTTCCCTATTATTCATTTGAATCACTTCCCGGGCAAGTATTTCGTATCAACTCGAAAGAGCCAATTCCAGTTAGCCCAATTATTAATTTTTTTGAAGATCGTGGTTCTGAGGTGAAGGAAGCAAAACGGATCGTTCCATCGCTTGAAGATGTTTTTGTAAAAATAACTGGCATTGAAGCATCTGAAATGGAAAACGGAAAAAGCAGAAGAGGAAATAAATTATGAAAAATTGGACAGCCTTCTTCAATATCTTTTTAAAAGACATTAAAGCTTATTATTTGAAACCACCGAATATCAGTTGGGGAATCATATTTCCTTTTGCGTGGACAGGGATGTTTTTTATCCGGTCCGGACAAGGTCTGGATAGCATTCAATCATTATTACCGGGGGTGGTAGCTATATCTATACTATTTGGCACTACATCCATGCTTGCTGTAACTGTTACTTTTGAAAAGAAGAATGCGTCGTTTGACCGTCTTTTATTATCCCCCCTCCCACTAGAATTATTGATGTTCGCAAAAACAAGCGGAGCGATTTTATTTGGCATGATCAATGCATTTGTTCCAATCGGAATGGCGTCTTTTTTTACTGATCTCTCTGGTTTTAGATGGGGTTATATTCTTCCCGCCATTCTTCTGATTGCAGTTGCTTCAACTTTCCTTGGTCTGTTCATCGCCGTATCAGTAAGTGAGGTTTTTGAAGCACAAACATTTTCAAATTTTATTCGCTTTCCAATGATCTTTTTGTGCGGATTATTTTTTCCAATATCGAGCTTACCAAATTTTTTACAGCCATTATCCTATCTACTCCCCTTGACTTATGGGGTGGATATTTTGCATGGTGCGATACGTGCAGAAAACATCCTGCCCCTGTTGATCGATTTTATGGCGATATCTGCATTCTGTATCGTTCTTTTTATAATCAGTTTGCGGAATATTTATCGGAGATGGATAAAATAAAAACAATTTTGAAAATATTTAAAGAGAAACAATTATTCTTATCATGAATAAAAGATTATCCTTAACACGTCACCATAGCTAGGAAAAGAAGTAATTTAAAATAGCATCATACACATAGAGAATTATGATATGTCCTTTTAATCATGGTATTCATAAGCCCTTGGTCGTGAGTTCAAGTCTCACCCTCGCCATTTTTGCTTTAATTTGCACAAATAAACAATTTATTAGCGAAGACAGTCTCTTTCCTTGAGTATCTCTGCGGTAGGAACCATTAGATTTCCAAATGCGAGTCGAAAATCCATTCTTAAAAAAGATTTGTGCTCTTTCATTACTGTCTAAAAAGAAACGCAAACCATTAATAAGAAGTAGTACAAGCATTGCAATGCTATTTCTTCTTTTTTATCTTTTATCATTAATCCTGCCAGGTTCATAGGACTTGATTAACTTGAGAAATAATACAAAGAAAGAGTATCGGTCACATTCTTCTATCATGAACACACTGAAGTGTTAAAAAGAACGCACCATACTGTGCGTCCTTTTTAATTAGTATCAAGCGCTACGCTTATCTGCGATAGATAATTGGATTACTTATTTTGGGTTGCAAAAGACTTAGGAGAGTTTTTCGATTGCATCAATGCAAGCTCTCATTATTTCAAAACTGGATGTTGTACTTTGCAATTTCTCTAACGCGGGAATAATACTTTTATCTCTTGAAATACCCAATCCTTTTACCGCTGCTTCTACACGCATCCAATCAGATGATAGAAGTTCACCTTTAAGAACAGCAAGTGCTTCTGTCTTTGTATCCTCATCCTCCTCAAGCCTGGCGACTATTCCCAAAGCCCAATGAGCATAACTGGATAGATGCAATGCAGAAGACAAAGCCGGGATTGACATTTTTCCAACCTTTCCCAATACAAATGCCGCGTTATCGCTGCGGTGCGAATTATCTGAATCAAGTCTGGTCATGATATCTTTCCCCATTAAGCCTACCAAAGCTTCGCAGGCAGGATTGCCAATCTCACGGCAAAGAGAGACAGCTTCTTCGGTTTCTTCATTTTCCAGCAATGAATATTTCCCTACCAATTCAACAAGTTCGTTTATTTTTTCCTGGTTTGATTTTTTATCAGTTGAATTCATTTTTCTCCTTGTTTAACAAAAATCTATTCATAAATTATAGTTAAAGAATGTTCAAATTGTGATATGAGACTGTTGAAAAAGAAGTGACAAAATTGACAAAGGGGGAGAGATTTAATAGAATAGGGGGAACAACAGCAGCGAGGGAAGCATGGCACACGAACACTTCATCGAGACGGGGGAAGGTACCTTTTA
>Ga0209270_1003575_pt1 | contig 13188 bp, 13 predicted proteins | sample MTBAKSrepl1MetaG_FD_187456 | JGI IMG/M metagenome (GOLD analysis project Ga0209270, IMG submission 187456) | Enrichment culture microbial communities from Arthur Kill intertidal strait, New Jersey, USA, that are MTBE-degrading - MTBE-AKS1... | ecosystem: Environmental > Aquatic > Marine >...
TTAACCCTGCAGGTGCATAAAAAACATGGCAAAGTAAGTATATAAACTATAATAACGATATATTAGAACGTGTTCGGACCTATTTATCGAATTAACTTTTGGTGAATTATAAAATACACAAAAAATTTGTCATGTTTTTTGCCCTGCGGGGCAGGCTTCAGAAAGGCAAAAAGCACATCAAATTAAATTTCTATCCACCAATTACGGCATCGGCAACAGGATCAATACCCGTAATTAAATCGGCGCCGCCGGCGTTGTCCTCCGTTTCGCGGGCGATCCCCTTTTTACTTTCGGTCCGGTCCAGTCCCAGCCCTTTTCCATTCAATCTGGTTCCATGCCACAGACTGTGCCCATTTTGGGGATCGCGTGCAGTCGCCATTTCCATCTCATTCGCCTTTACGAACTCCGTGCTTTCCAGGCCCAGGGCCCTTGGATGTATGCCTGACTCGGCCGCGATTTGTCCCCATTCCATCCCCGCGGAGCGCAGGGCGGATATTTCATCCATGCTGATGCCGGTTGAATGGGAGATCGCACCGTCCAGTGATCGTTGTGCAGAATCGTAACGCGCCCGGGCCTCTTCGATTGCCTTTTGGTTGCCGGAATGCCGGGCTTCGTTTAAGGCTGCTTCAGCTTCCGCAACCATCTGCCGCGCCTTTAAAATTTCAGCCCGCGCCTGGCCGGCAGAAGCCTCTGCCCGATTTTCGGCCCGCTGCGCAGCGGCCGGAAACGTTAAAACAGCTCCTTCCCGGTCAACCGCCGCTGGCGGGCTGCCCGTTTTGAAGGTTAAATGGTCCGCTACAACCTCATCCCGTGCCGTAGCCGTCCCTGAAACATAAACACAAAGAGATAAGGTTATCGTCATTATCATTATCATTGCTTTGATGGATTTCATCATATTTACCTCCCTGGATATCAATTTTACAACTGTACTAAAATAATTTTCATGAAGCCGTAAAAAAGTTAACCGATTCATCTTCACTAAAACTCTTAGCGCCGACCGTTATTGTCTCCGAAACATCGAACCAGCTGATCTTAATTCGGGGTGATTCTATTTGGGGATATTGGTCCATCAGATATTTTTTAATGCTCTTCGCTTTTTGTTCGGCTAATTGGCCGTTGTTTTTCTGGTAGACGACCACATGGATGGATACATCTTTGGCGACGGACAATACCGTCCCTAAAAAAGACAAGGTCTGCTTTGATTCGGCCGATAATGTTGCGGAAAATGATTCAAACCGAATTTTTCTCAAGGTAATCGTTCTTAGCCCCACTACATGATTTCGGTAAGAAAAATCTCCCAGTCTGTTCAAATGCTCGACTGCTGTCCGGGTCAACGGGCCGGAGGGATAAAAATCCAAATATTCCTTCCAGGCCAGTTGTTCTTCCTCGGATCTCTCCAGGTATTTTAATGTCAGGGCCCGGTTATACAGGGAAGCCGGCTCATCCGGCCACTTTCTCAACACGATTGAATAATTTGCGAGGGCCTCTTTATATAATTTTCTTTCGAGCTGGTTATGGGCCAGATAAATCCTGCTTTTTAAATGGTTCGGATTCAGACGCAGCGCTTTTTCATAGCTCTTCCATTCCATTTCGGTCTGTTGGTTTTCAAAATATGCAACGCCAAGCCAGAATTGATAATAGGCATTTTCAGGATCTGATTCTGCCGCCTTTTTGAGATGGATTAATCCCTCCCGTGGCTGGTTGTCGGCCAGGTAGTACCTGCCCAGATAAAAATTGCTGATGGGATCATTTGGATTCTTATGGACCTCAGCCTGAAAGAAACGGATTCCGTCCGTATATTTTTTTCCGGTAAGATAGAAATCGCCCATAATCATCTGCTTCATACCGCAAGCAGTAATCAGAAATAGGGCGGCAAGATAAATAAAGAAGGTCTTGTAGCGCACGGCTTTCCCTTATCAGATGGAACCCAAAATTTTTAATTTAAATGAAAATCAGAACCCGTCTTTTTACTGTTTCAGAGCAAGAACCGTGCCTGATTAATAACAGACTGATATGCTAATGAAAATCAAATTGACCGGGGTTGAGGAAAAAACCGAAATGGAGGAAATAACCGACAGGCCGGCGTATCAATTCTAATTTTTTCATAACTATCTTAGATGCTTAAATCAGCCACAGGGGGTGTATGCATTTTCCTTCAGGCTGTCTTCGAAATTGTTGCAACAGATCCCTTAGCCCATAAACACTTGTTCAAACCAGCTATGACCGAATGATCTCAGAGTTAACCTAAGTCCGCTTAAACCCGCAGCCATAAACCATCATTCATATTCTAACCCAGCCATAAAATTCAAAATCTTGTAGTACCGGCTTGTTCATGATATTGAGCATTCAAATTGTCTTCCTCCCCAAATACAAAAAGTCATCCTGAAGGGAAATAGACTTTATGACCTCATCTTCACCAAGCGATTTGCAATCCGCGTCAACCACCAAAAGCATCTACCGCACCCTGCCGCGAAGTGTCTGGATTCTTGGATTCGTCTCGATGTTTATGGATATTTCCTCCGAAGTGGTTCACAGCCTTTTGCCGGTTTTCATGGCTACGGTGCTGGGCGTGTCCATGGTTACGATCGGAATTGTCGAAGGCATTGCCGAGGCTGCGGCAGCAATCACAAAGGTGTTCTCGGGCACGGTCAGCGATTACTTCCGAAAACGCAAGCTTCTTGTCATGCTTGGTTATGGACTGGGTGCGCTGACCAAGCCGATATTTCCGCTGGCTGCATCGATCTGGTGGGTGTTTGGAGCGCGTTTCGTCGATCGCATCGGTAAAGGCATCCGGGGAGCGCCGCGCGATGCTTTGGTTGCCGATATCGTGCCGCCTCAAGTTCGGGGGGCGGCTTATGGTCTTCGGCAGGCGCTCGATTCGTTTGGCGCCTTTCTCGGCCCGCTTTTCGCGATGCTGTTCATGCTCTTGTTCGCAAACAACATCAAAGCCGTGTTGTGGATAGCGGTCATACCGGCATTTATCGCGGTGGTGCTGATTTTTGCGGTGCGCGAGCCTGAAACTTCAAAGCTTGCCGGGGGAAATAAACCCCGCCTGTCCTTTCTTGACGTTAAACGCCTGCCCACGCGCTTCTGGCTTGTCGTTGCCCTTGGGGCGGCCTTTACCCTCGCCCGTTTCAGTGAGGCATTCCTGATTCTCCGGGCTCAAGACGTCGGACTCGCTATCGGATTTGTTCCCGCGGTTTTGATTGTCATGAACATTTTTTACTCGGGATTTGCCTATCCTGCCGGTATTGCGGCTGACCGGCTTTCATCACGAACGCTGCTGGTTTTCGGGCTTGGGATGCTCATCGTGGCGGATATCGTGCTGGCCGTTGCGACGTCAGCAGCAATCGCATTCCTTGGTACGGCGTTTTGGGGACTTCATATGGCATTCACCCAAGGCCTTTTGTCGAAACTGGTCGCTGATACGTCCCCTGCCGAGATTCGCGGCACGGCCTTTGGGATATTCAATCTGATAACCGGCATCGCGATCCTGTTTGCAAGCGTGATTGCCGGGTCGCTGTGGAGCCTATTCGGCGCTTTCGCAACCTTTATAGCCGGAGCATGCTTTGCCGCACTTGCCGCAACGGGATTGCTCCTTTACCGCCCGAATGCCCGAGCCGCGGCCCAATGGATACAAAAGTGAATTTCTGGATAGGCATCCTGCCGGATCAGACCAAGCTAACAGGATGATTCGACAACGGAAAGACGAAAACCCGGTGCTGATTTTTACCTTAGAAACTTGGTTTTGGTGCAGATAAATACCAAAACCCGCTTGCTTTTTACCCCATTGAATTCCTCTATCTTTAGAAATCCATTTCTAAAACACTTCACCGGCAAATAATGCTCTGACAAAATCTTTCACTGGAAAAACTTGAATCGCGCCGAATCGATAGCTGTCCGCGGCGTCTTCCGGTTCATTGCGGACGAACGGAAGCAATCCCCATTCCAATGCGAAATCCAGATCAAATTCTTTGCCAAGTTCGGCGCCGGAAAAGCTTTCCAAGGATAGCGTCAAAGCTCGGCCCGCCGACAGGTTGGCGCCACCCCGTCGCAGTTTGCGGGCGGATGATCCACAGAGTGCAAAGTGCCACCGGCGCAACTCCATGAGGCGATGGACTTCGTCCAGCAGAACAGGTACTTTCCGAATAGGGGATATCGTAAAAAGTTCGATTGATCCAGCGTCGGTTCGCCAGTCGAAAAGTGGTCACAATCCAGCGGAATGGGTTGTCACAATGGAGCGGAATCGGTGGTCAGTTTGCAGCGGAATGAGTGGTCACTATGCGGCGGAATACGCACTATTCCCCAACGATGCCTTTTTTTAATCAACAATCACATGGCCAATAACCAGCAAAACAGTCATAACTGAAATTGACTCCACTCCGGTGTGTAGACGATAAAAAACCCTCTGTACTCTCTTCGGGGCAAGCCTGAATTTTATAGTGAATCCAAGAAAGACCATTGCCGTTAGGCATATCAGACCCCATTCGGGAAGTTGGGAACTGCGACAGGAGGACAATAAAAAATGAATTCCTGCTATGCATAAGGCAAATGGATTCAGAACATAATGAAACCGCATCAGGTTTTTTTTATGAATCTGGCTAAATCTTTTGATCAGCCCTTTTATTTCGGGCCCTAATGGAATATATCTGTTCGCACCCTTGAAGAAGATGCTTAACGCTACGTTCAAGTTAGCCGCCACCAGGGACCATAAGGAGAGTTGCCCCGTAACCTCATGGCCTTTATCGTCTTTTTTCCACTCCCGTTTATCGTCGCGCACTTCTTTCATTTCATATTGCCCAAAATCTCTACGCCTTCTTTCATGATCGTCTGCCATTGCCAAGCTTGGAAAAAGCCAAAATGTTGACATCAGAATAATTAAAACAAGAATAATCTTTCCATATTTTTCAGAAATTATCATAATCAATCCTTAATTTGGAAATATGGGTTTTTGCATTTTAAATCGAGGTCAATCAGCATCAATCTCTGATCACACCTGCAGGGCATGTTCAGGATTAACGATCCCTTCGATGGTTGGAAGGATGATCTTCCCTTTTGAAATGTCTTTTCTCATGGCTCTCCTCCCAGTAATCAAACACAAAAAACACAAACAACAAAATCGCAAATAGGATAAAAACAGCAGAGCAGATTAGCCACTTTTTAATACCTGGTGCACGGAAGATAGAAATGCTTTTTGAAATCTTCGGTCTTTTAAATCTGAATTTTAAAAAAATATTTTTTTTCAAAGTATTTATCGAGGGTTTGGCAAGCGATTTTAAAGACTCCCATAACTCCTTTGGTGAAAATGGCTGCCGTGATTTCTCAGGGGATATCTTTAATTCTGAGTTCTTTTTGTTTACCGCTTTTACATATTTGTTTTCAATCGCTTTGTTTTCGCTTAAAATTTCCTTTTTGTATTCCTTAATCAGGCTTGACGTTTTACACTCATAGAGCGGAAATGTATGGCAAAAATACTTTGTTTGATTCCACTGAGGCAGATTTTTCAAATTCGCAACAAATTGTCGTCTCATCATATCTGTTTGTTCGTCATGCCACGGTCCCAAAAATAAAATGTCCTCTAAAATAATACATTCTCCGGTCCTAAGTATGTTTAGCCCTGCAAAGGTCCTCCACATAACCTGGCCATTTGCATTTTTGTGGATTTCATATTTTTGCAGTCTGAAATTAACATTATAACCTGAAATCGTGGGGAAAGAATCATTCAAAGCATCACCAGGGCTTCCTAATAAAGCTGTAGCTGTCGAATCAGAGCCTTGGTCAATCATCCAAATACGCATTTCATTCCGCGTAACTTTTTTGCCGGTTTTACAGTGGAATACTTCGAGGTTTTTACAATAGTATCTCGTCTTAGTCCATGCAGAGAATTTTTTAAGGTGATCATTGAACTCCAAAATTAAAAACCCGTTGTGACGGCTTTCAGCCGGTCTGATGAAAAGGATCGCACCTTTTCTGAAGCACCGTCCTTCCTGGAACATACCCAGTCCAAAATGAGCTTCCCAACTTAATTCCCCAGAATCGGATTCAATGATTTTATACTCGCCCAACTTATAACAATTTTTTTTCATATCTATTAATTCAATTGTTTACTTTTAATTGTCATTTGTAGCGCTTAACTGTTTTGGGCACATCGAATAATGCAATGCGGATGATGCCAATAGAGGCAGATCCATATCCGCATTCTTACTGGCAGATATGATTAGAAAACTAACAAAGCAGGGAGAGTTTTTGTAAGTAAATCGGTGTGGATGGAGCTATTTCGCAGACACAAACTGAATCTATAGGCTCAATGATATGATAGCGGGAAGGATAGGCGATAGAAGCAGATAGGTTCAACGCGTTATCGAAGATTTTTATATTAGTTGTCTGGGGTACAAGTCTGTTGGCTATTTTAAGATTTTGGCTTTCTTCCAAGTCGCAGCCCTTGCACAGACCACCTTTACAGCGCATATGAAACAAGGAACTTACTTTTAAATTTGATTTGGATTGAAAGCCATGTAAACAGGCTCGTCCACAGAAACAAGCCTCGGAAAAAGCGCTGGTTGCGAAAATAGCCAAAACCAGAAGCAAGGCAACAAATACATTGAAAGTTTTTCGAGACCCCATATGGATTCTACCGCCAGGTCAGATATCTCTTTATTTTACATTATGATAAACATATCTAAATCGAACATGATCATTCAATAGAATTTCTGCTAATTCTCTAATTCTAAGGGATTTACCAATTCTATACGATAAAAAAGACCAGCATTGCTAAGCATTCTGTTCTAGGCTGATTTATTTGATAACATAGTAAATTTGTATAGCATAGTCAACCATTTATCCAGCCCCATTCATTAAACCAGTACCAAGTCCCACCAGATAAACAAGCCGACCTTGATCACTCTGGATTAAGGGACATTGACTATTCGTAATTAATCAAATTTTGACGCCGTAGAATTTTGGCGAAGGCCGAAGTGGTGACGCCTAAATGCCGGGCGCTTTCAGCTAATGATAAACCCAATTCATTCACCAGTTGAATCGTAAGAATCGCGCCCAGCCGGGACACCTCACCAAAATGGCTTCCGGAGCGAAGCACTTTCGGTTCTATTTTCCAATCTTTGCACTTCCGTCCGATTAATGCTGCCGCCTTCGTTTCCAGTTCTTTGGCAGGCAGTTGATATTTGATCTTTTCTTCAGCCTGATTATATACACTTTCGACAAAGTCGCCGGAACCGAGAATCCGTTCATCACCCTTTTCAAATATGCCGGATTTCCGCAGTGACTTTACAACCGACCAGCCGCCCAGGCTGCGGATCAATCCGCCCCCCACCAGCTCCGGCCGCCTACCTTGAGCGACACCTTTTTTGACAAATTCAAGATAGACTTTGCGTGCAGGGCCTTGGCGTGAACCAAACCACTTGAGAACATATACCTGATCCTGCCAACTGTTTTTACGGGTGCCAAGCAGGGCTGAATGCCCGCACCATCTATACCGATTCAACTTGCCCAGTGTGTCCACCAGACCGGCCCGCAGGGGGTTTAAAAGAAATGTAGCGGACCAGTTCCTTAAAATAAGGATCATCTTCGCATTGGATGGATTTATAGCGGTTTTGGAACTGATGTCCGTAGCGCCTCTCAACCACTTGTTAAAATCAGCCCTTTGTTGATTCAGCATCATCGGATCAAGCCAGACTCATAACCCACAACTATAATTCAAAATCTTGTCGTTTATGGCTGGCTATGATATTGAACACTCGTATTTTCAATCTGCATCAGATTTCGACCGGCTCGGGTCTTGAACCGTGGCAAACTATGTCCGCTTCCAAAATAATCATTTTCCCCACGTTATAAATATGGGATATAGTCTCTTACCATTAAGATGCTGCAAGAAAAAAATGTTTTTACATGTGCTAAAACACTATACAGGAAATGGAGAAAGGTCGATGGGAAAAGTTATGTGCAACCTAATTTTGTTGGGGGTATTTTTTTTCACAATCGGGTGTACATATCATGTTAATCCCCCAAAATTTGATATTGATTCTAATTTGGTAAAGCCTTTTTCAGGAAACAGCGTAGTAAATATAATTGGGACCGGATTAAATAAGGGTGAAAGGGCGATCAATTATCATGAGATGAAAACATCTCCGAGAACTATTCTTGTAGATTTTAATCAAGTAACAAAAAACTCTGTCGAACAGATAAAAGGCGAGCTTATCAAAAATGGCATTCGCATAACAGATAACGCCGAAAGGCAAATCAGATTTACGGCAAATAATGTTGAATGGGAGCGCTGGGCCGGTGGTGCTGTTATTGCAATTTATTTTGAGTTTGAAGTTGAGACAACTGCCGGATATAAGAAAAAATATTTAGTTCAAGGAGGTTCACCGGCTAATATAGACAGGGCTTTAGGTGGAGCTATAACCAAAGCTGTAGAAGCGGTTTTGCAGGATGAAAGAATAATAAGCTATATACAATATGGTCAATGAACCGGTGATAATTTTATTAAGCTTGAAAATTTTTTCCCTTGCCAGGTCGGACCAAGTTAACAGGATGATATGACAACGGAAAGACGAAAACCCGGTGCTGATTTTTACCTTAGAAACTTGGATTTGGTGCAGATAAATACCAAACCCGCTTCCTTTTTACCCCATTGAATTCCTCTATCTTTAGAAATCCATTTCTAAAACACTTCACCGACAAATAATGCTCTGACAAAATCTTTCACCGGAAAAACTTGAATCGCGCCGAATCGATAGCTGTCCGCGGCGTCTTCAGGTTCATTGCGGACGAACGGAAGCAATCCCCATTCCAATGCGAAATCCAGATCGAATTCTTTGCCAAGTTCGGCGCCGGAAAAGCTTTCCAAGGATAGCGTCAAAGCTCGGCCCGCCAACAGGTTGACGCCAAAAGAAGGTATACCGGGAGCGAATTTGGCATCACGCGCGATACGGCAGCCCGGGATTTTGCTCTGCTTGTACATCTTGGCATTGCCCAGAAGCTGGGTAAGGGGCGATCGGTCCGTTATCTTCTTGCCCAGGCTCCTAATCGTCAGGTAATTGTCAGATGAAATTTCTTAATCGTCAGATTGAAAGGCGGGATGATCATATAGCTCTCCGAAAAAATATGATAATCGCCCGTTTTACAGACACATCTGATTGTCCCGGCAGTCGGAGGCTTGTCGCCGCATGAATGTCGATCAGATAATAGAAGCCCTTGCCCTGCCGCCGGAATCTCGTGTGGATAAACGCGTTCCTAAAAAACTTTTAATTGAAAATGGCGCACCCACCGTTGCCGATAGACGCCAGATTCACCTAACCCAGATGAAGAAGCATCCTAATCAGACTCAAAATGGTTCGGAAAAAGGACAGGATTTTTTATAATGGACGCAAAATTGACGCATTTTAGAAAAAAATGAAAAAGGGGTGATTAGAGCATGACTCTAACTCACCTTAATCATTTAATATATTGGCGCGCCCGGCCCGATTCGAACGGGCGGCCTACGGATTCGAAGACCAAGAAAATGAGAATCCAAATTTGCTGTATTTTTAACAGGTTGAATCTAAAGAACTTTTTAAGAGTGTTTTTGGTTCTGTTTGGAAATTTTTGATAACTTTTGACCTTGACGGGCACATTTTGGGCACACCCTGAAGCCGGGGGAATTTATAATCCCCTGCCCTTTATTTCGTACGCCCAACTTATCATAACGGGCACTGTTCCGACAACATTCATTTTACCGCTACAAAAAATTAAGCCATCAGCCTACAAACAAATTAAAAAAAGAATGTGTGTGCCCATGCCACCCTCACCCCTAAATTCACAACAATCTGACCCTATCGACATAACGTAATAACATAGTAATATTGTAGTGTAGTTTCAGCACAGTAGAACTTAAAACCACACCAGAACCTTAACCATGCAGACCAATCTAAGTCAGAATTCTCAACTATACAGAAAAACCGGAAAATAAATCGAATAAAACGGAAAAACAGGTAGACTTGTTCAACACGGTATTGGTTATGGTGTTAATTTATTATTACAACAATATTATTATCCGTTAGCAGAGCCATCTTGAAGGCAATCGCTACCATATAAAGCGATCCCCATCAGGTATTTCGATTTTTCCTAAAGATACTCATCTGTTGTTTGGCCAAGAGTTATACCAATCAGATTTCGATCATAATTGAAAAATGATTTGAGTATTTTGGCAAGGCAGGTCAATTGAGTCTTTGTAGTTGATACATCGTCAAAGATTATTAAATTGTCCAAGTTATTAGGTAGACTTTCGGATTTATTGATTCCTATCGTCTCAAAATGATCAGATTCATTTCTTGATCCATTAAGGTGCGATTCTCTTCTTGGATAAACCCTGAATAAAATTCGTTTTTGATATACGTCGCTAATTTTAAATTTTTGTTTATTTAACATATTTACCATAATCTGATTCACATCGGATTTATAGCAATATTCTGGGGAAGAGTTAGGAGCAGCAATTACATATGATCTTCCCTTTAAATTTAACTTATCTAAATATTCGGCCAAGTTTCTATAAAATTGGACAAATACATTTTTCAATATAAGGCCTCTTCTAACTTCTCCGTTATAAAAATAGTCACTGCTTGCACCATTTTGAATCTCCGCGAGTGAAAAATCCTTCATGTCTTTGAATCTCAAAATTTCATTGGACATTGATCCATAGAAATTTTGATGTCCGGTTGGGTAATACGTAAAAAGTGAATGATATTCAACTGCAGCATCTATCTGGGCAACATCCAAAAACAAAAATGCCTCAGGATTGATGCGTTCCCGGTATGAAAACCCACCATTTAAAAAGGTCAGGATACATGATTTAAGATCCTTTACATTTTCTACTATTCCTGAAGGTTCTGCGTTTTTTAATTTTGGTAAAGTGCTTGTTTTACCCCAAGTCACTGCAACCGAAGGGATTCGACATCCATGGGCTGCCAAGATGTCTGAAGCTGAATCACCTACACACATTGTATCATCGGCTTGATGACATTTATCTTTGATGGCGCAAAAAAGTCCATCGTGACAAGGTTTATGAAGGTTGTAATAGATTGGAATATCAACTGAAAAATCATGTTTTTTTAATAATGCTCTTGTATAATCCAGAGAGGAATTTGTGGCGATCGCAACATAATTTTTCGTTGCTAATCCATTAAACAGCGATAGCAAACCTATATCCGTATGTTTTGTATTGACCAGATCTGGATGGTTTGCGATGAATTGCCGTCCCTCATTTGTCTGCCGGTATGGCCGGAGTTCAGAAGTATCAACTAATGTTTCGTCGAAATCAAAAAAAATAATTTTCGCTCCCATAACCTCAACTCCTATTATTTTTATTCAATTCGGCATGTTTTTTTGTTATGATACGGAGCTAATTAAAGATATTTTTTAAGTGTATAACATAAAAATGATTGATCCTGTATATATATTAACCCTGCTAAAAATTCCCAAATTTGGTCGCAAAACTGTCGCGACTATATTAAACAGTATCGAATTTAAACCGCAGAATTTGCCTGAACTTCGTGAATGCATTTTTGATGTCAGTCAAAAAATCAAAAGAATTAATACACCTGAAATGACAATTATTGAGTCCGCAAATCAAAAGGCTTTGGATATCATAGACATGTCATATTCCGAAGGTGTTGAAATCATTCCACTTGGCAGCGATAAATACCCAAAAAGGCTATTAAATATTGAAGATTTGCCTGTAATCCTTTTTGCAAAAGGCAATACAAAAATCCTAAATATTGACAAAAACATTGCGATAATTGGGACGAGAGAACCCACTGATTTCGGCCAGAAATGCGGAGAGGCTATTAGCAAACAGTTTGTAGAATCGAATTTCGTCGTAACAAGCGGGCTGGCAAAAGGTTGCGACGAAGCAGCTCACAGGGGATGTGTTAATGCATTAGGAAAAACGATTGCAATCTTGGGGCACGGGCTTCATATGATTTATCCCGCAGCGAACAAAGATCTCGCCGAGCAAATCATTGAAACTGGAGGATGCTTGCTATCTGAATATGAATTCGGGGTAAACCCCAGACCTAATTTCTTTATAGAAAGAGACAGATTGCAAAGCGGCATGGCACTTGGGCTTTTTGTAATAGAAACTGGGATAAAGGGTGGAACCATGCACGCTGTAAATTCGTGTATAGCGGAAAAAAAGCCATTAGCATGCCTTAATCATCCCGAAAAATACCTAAGCCAGCCAAATATTCAAGGTAACAGAATGTTGATAGCTGAAAAAGGGGCTTTTCCGATCAGTGAAAAGATTGATATAGACAATTTTATTCAGATTCTACTTAAGAGACAAGAAACTCCCATCTCACAAACAGTGAATCAAAGCATCCCCGAGCAACTCCAATTATTTGATATTTAAACCTTCCATGTTCCATTAAACCAGCCCCAAGTCCCACCAGATAACCAAGTTCAATTGAATCCCAATTGATGGTTCAACTTTGTTGATGGATCTATCTGCCAGTTGAGGGGTCTACATGAAGAGGATGCTGCTGTAATGGGGTTCTACGATATTTACGATACTACCGCTATCTCATCGCTTTCCCCCAAATACCCCATCAAGTTCTACCGAATGCCAATTACCAGAAAAAGCGTTTTGCTGATTTTAACTCCGGTGACAAGCATCATTCCATCCTGGTCGTTACCGCTAAATCCGTCAAAATAATTGCCTCCGGCACCCGCAGTTTGAGAGCCGGGGCCGATTCCTGTCAATTTATTATAGCCCCCCCCTTTAACTTCTTAACGATCCATTAAACCCAAGCATGAAGCGGTCTGTCTTTCGAGGCGGGCCGCTTTTCGTGTTTTGAGAAAGAAGGTGTAAAAATGCTTAAAGCAAGATCCAGCAACATGATTCAGGAAAATCTTTTCCAGGGGCCGGGAAACGGCGTCCCACCCCGCAAGTTCATCTCAACATTCAGGGTGGCGCTTGTGAAAGACCGCAGCGTCTCTTTTAACCGGCGCTGCCTGTCCAATTCCGCCCAGGCCCATCCCCTTATCTGCAAGCTGATCGAGGAACATGGAAACTCGGACCGGGAACAGTTTTGCATTCTCATGCTCAGCGCCAAAGCCGAAATCATCGGCCTTAACATCGTATCGACTGGAGCGCTTTTTTCTGCCCAGGTGGCCCCTCGGGAGGTGCTCAAGGCT
>Ga0209270_1003588_pt1 | contig 13142 bp, 9 predicted proteins | sample MTBAKSrepl1MetaG_FD_187456 | JGI IMG/M metagenome (GOLD analysis project Ga0209270, IMG submission 187456) | Enrichment culture microbial communities from Arthur Kill intertidal strait, New Jersey, USA, that are MTBE-degrading - MTBE-AKS1... | ecosystem: Environmental > Aquatic > Marine >...
CCTGTCTGGGTCAGCTGGAAAAGGTCAATTTTTATACAACAAAATTGAATGTTAAAGAACCTTCAGTAACATTATCAATTGAGCTAATGGATGCCGTTCGGTAACATTATCATTTGACTTGACACGGTTATTCTTGACTTTAAACAGGGTCGTCCTGGTGGATGAGTCTATTTTTTCTCGCGCTCAGGATTATACCGCGATAAACTTAATACACTGTGACCGAACTTTTTTACCACACAGGAGGATAAAGATGCTGATCAAGATTAAGCGAATATACGAACCATATGATCCAGATGATGGCTGGCGGGTGTTGGTTGACCGAGTTTGGCCGAGGGGGGTATCCAAGGAGAAAGCTCACCTTGACGAATGGCGCAAAGAATTAGCACCCAGTACCCAGTTGAGGAATTGGTTTTGCCACATTCCAGAAAAGTTTGATGAATTTACTGGGCAATATCGGGCGGAATTGGAGAACAACACCGAGATCCAGGAGTTGATCAGGCAAATTGTAGCAAAAAGCGCAGAAACCCAGATCACACTGCTATATTCAGCCAGAGATTCAGAACACAACCAGGCAGTAGTATTACGTGATTTTTTGAATGAAAAATTAACTGAATTCGAAGGTTGACGTTTTCTTTGCCTAAGGACAAGCCAAAAAAATTGTCCTTGACTTCAGAAAAATCCTCGTGTAGAATTGCCGTCTCGATGCTCCTATGGTCTAGTGGTTAGGACGCGGCCCTTTCAAGGCTAAAACCCGGGTTCGAGTCCCGGTAGGAGCACCACTTAAAAACAAGCCGTCAATTGGCTTGTTTTTGTTTTAATCAGTCTGGCTATACTGAAACAGGCGGGTGAGCAGTTCGGCGCGCGCTTCGGAGGTCATCCAGGTGGGTGTGGACCAATTGAAGAATTGCGCAGTCAGAAGTTCCACCCCCAGGTATTTACCGTCGTAGAAAACATGCCTGTCGATAAAAGCTTTGTCGGAGTCATCGTACCAGCCCAATTGGTCAAAAAAGAGGTTTCCCAGCCCATAATGAACGAAGCTGTCTTCCCAGAATTCGTAAATATGTGGTTGGTGCGCCTGGCTTCCGCTGACTATCGTGGCTCCCGCCTCTGCCAGTTGGCGGAAATCGGAAACCATGTTCGGTTCGGGCTGCCAAAGATAGATTTCATCGTGCTGGAAGGTAGCGATGACCAGGTAGCCCTCTGCCCTCAATTCCTGGATAGCCGAGACCATGTATTCCATATCGCAGTGGTAAGCCCCCGGATTGGTTTCGCTGGCGGTGGCATAGCCAGGCGCCTTGGCATTGCAGCCGATGAAAGCGATCTTGTTGCCGTTATGCTCCAGTTTCAGGGGTGCTTTTGCGTTATTAATATCCTTGCCACCGCCATAATAGGACCAACCTTCAGCATCATACATTTCGAGGGTGTGAAGCATAGCTTCCGGACCCCAATCACTGAAGTGGTCCCCAGTCAGTTCGACAACATCTGTACCAATCTCTTTTAGAAGGTCAATGTAACGGTCGTCGGAACAAAAAACCAGGTCGACTTCCTGGACCCATTGCGGTTCCGGGCAATCACTGGCGAAAGGCACTTCGTTACTCACGTGGGCAATATCAGCTTCGCGCATGACTGCGCTGATTGACTTTGCCGGCGATAAAACACCATAAATTTCCATTTCTTTTGCGGTCGCACGTGTTAGCGCCGTCACACCGGTTAAAATCACTGTTGTCAATTTTTGCGGGTCACGGTTGCTTGAAGGCAGGAGTGACTGGAGTTCTGACTCGATCAAGTCGAATGTCGCCTGGTCAGCTTGCTTAGTTTCTCCCATGGTTAATGCAATGCCTACGCGCAAGGGATACATGACGGGGTCAAAGGTTTTTTGGATTGGTGATTGACCGTCGATGGCAATGACTTTCCACTTTGGCTCGATACTTTCAAATGGGGTGACCGCCCAAACATCGCTTTGCGCAGAGCAGTACTCCAGAATTTCGTTAGTTGATTTTAAGCTGACCTTACCCAGCGGTTCACCATAAATGGAGCTGAGGGTTGCCAAAGCGGTTTCATCCATTACCAGTTCTGTAGCAGGGAAAGTAGCCCCTTTCTGCCAAAAATCCAGGAATTCTGCGGTCGTAACGGTGTCCGGCACGGTTGCAAAAGGCGCTACCAGGGCAAAAATCCATTGGCTGAGTTCACCTTCAGGGCCGAATATTAGCTGCATTGACGAATCTTCTTTTGCAGCTCCATATTGATCTGCCAATGCCTTCAGTTCACCTTCCAGAAGGTCGTTGGGCAGCGCGGGGTCAAACCAGATTCCAACAGGCTGTTCGGTAGGGGTTGGGCTGGCTGGAATTGGTGTGGGTTCGGGGTTTTTTGTGGGTTCAGCCGTTTGAGTAACTGTCGCAGTCGGCTCAATTGGCCGCAAAAGCGGTTGGCAAGCTGTAGAAATTATCAAGAACATAGCCAGGGTAAGCAAAAAGCCGTTTACTTTTTTTGTCACATCACACCATCCAAAGTCCCAATGATTATAATGGCGTTTTTTTGATCCGAAGTATTGCTTTTTGTGGGAGGGCTGAAGCCTGGCTCAGTTCTGTAGACTGTTGGAGCTTCAGTTCAAGAATGAAGTCATAAGGATTAACTTTATCCGCCTTTCAAGAACAGACAGACGACGAAGGAAAAGGCAGGCCTTTTCCCTACACTTTCCTCGATGCAACTTTAGAGAATAATAAAAAAGCACCTCAACGATGGTCACGTAGAGGTGCTTTTTCGAACAATTCAGGGTTAGCTTAGTTGCCTGAAAGCACGGAAGGTAAGTAAAGTTTATAAGGTTGGGCATCAGCTACGCAGGTTTGCACCAAAACATCATCGATATACCAACCTTCAGCCGCCCCTTCCAGCCCACTGGCTACCCGGAAGCGGAATTGGACGCTTTTGCCCTTATAAGGCGAAAGCTGCACCACGGTCCGCACCCATTCATCTGTACCAAAACACCAGGCTTGCCTGCCCGACAGTGGGTTATAGATACCGGTCTTGATTGAGCCATTATAGGCATTGGTAAGGAGATAAGACTTCGCAACCTGGTTCCAGGTTACCCCGCCATCAATGCTCGCTTCCAGGATGGCACCATCATTGCAGGCAGTTGGGCTGTCGAAAGTCCAGCGGTGCCAAAAGATCAGGGAAACCGGTTCGGTTGTATTTGGAACACTCACAATCGGAGAAACCAGGCGTTGATCCGATTGACTTGCAGGCACACTCGCTAAAACAGCATGGACGGGTGAATAAGCCTTCACCGTGGTGAGATCAAACCTGAATGTCTCACCAGGGTTCTGCCAGCCGTCAATTCCGCTTTCGAAATCATCAAAATAGATCTCCGTTTTTTTGGTGCCCTCACCACAATCACCAGGACCGGGACTGGTGCGGAAGGTAAAAGTCTGGGCGCTGATCACTTTTCCACAGACATTCTCAGCGTAAATGCGCCAAAAATATTGCGTGTCCGTGGCAAGATTGGCGGTCAGGGTAAAGTTGGTCCCAACGATTCCAGAGCGATCAACCACGATTTGGTTGAAGTTAGCGTCAGTGGCAACCTGGAGTTGATAGGTTTCAGCATTGGGCACGGATGTCCATGTGAAAGAGGTTCGTGGGGAGATATCCTTGGCATTGTTGGCGGGGGTCTTCAATTGAGGTCCGCTGGTAACTGGAGCAAAGACCGAAAGTTCGAGCTCAGCGGTGTGGACGAGCGCGCCAGATGTACCGGTGAAGGTGATTGTTTTCGTGCCAGTAGCAGCACTCCCCTCGCCTGCAACAGTCGCGACAGTTGAACCGGGAGGAGTGACCGGATTGTTCGCAAAGGTGGTCGTGAAACCTGGAACGGTCGATGCACTCAGGTTCACCGGAGTGGCATAATCGTTTACCGAAGTCAGGTTGATGACTGCGGTGTTACTATCACTGTTACAGGTTTTCAAGGTTGTTGGCTCAGCACTGATGCGGAAATCCGGGTACTTGGGTCCCATTGTGATGACCAGGCTCGGATCACCAAATACGTGATACTCTTCCCAATAATAATCACCCATCGAAAATTGCGCGTCAACTGCCAGTAAACCCGCATGGGTCATGCTCCCGACACTTGGCACTTCGATTAATTCAGGGTCAGCATAGAGTGTGTTAAAGATTGTGCGTTCCAGCAGGTCGTCTTCGTCCCAGTATGAATTGTTGCTGGCGCCAAAAAAGGTCAAACCACCATTTACTGGTTCGATCACCCAGGTGTCACCAAATGATTCAGGGGTATTGAAATCCGCGGTAACGCAAGCGTGTGAGGCAACATAGGAAATCGCCACACCTGTCATATTCCGGATATTGGTTTGTGTAACACTCGGACCAGCCCAAGACGTTGAAGAGCCGTGACCAGAATAAACAATAAAAGAACGATCATCATTCATGGAGGCTACCGCGTCCGGGCCATCACCACCATATGTAATTGCATAAATCTTGTCTCCACCAGGTTGAGGATTATTTGGAAAGATACCAGTGTAACTAAGAGGTAAGGTATAGGTATCGATCACATAATTATGAGAACCCTCGGCAACATCATAGTTACTTCCATCATTAGAAGCAAGAAATTCTGCTTTTTTGATCCAAGGCTCAACACCGCTCAAATCCTGATAGGCAAGATATTTATCGATCATTGCATTTAGCTGGGCGACGGTGCGCACAGGGAATCGCCCTCCAAGGATGTCGGGCACATATTCTGTTTCACTATCCATGGTGTAATAGTGCAAATCAGTACGATAACCACTGTCTGTTCGGAATGGCCAATTGGTGATTGAACCCACAGTATCTCCGGATATGTAGTCGCCAACAAGGATAACGTAATCTGGTGGGTAGGCACCGAGATATTGGGTTTTGATGTAGTTTTTAATTGCGGTGGTGGTGTTTGCACCGATCGTAGTCAGGTTCACTACAGAGACGTCAAAACCCTGCTGTTGCTTAAGGGTCACGAAAGGAGCCAGATCAGACTGGAACATATCCGCAGTGATGATCAGAATGCGTTCAACTGTATTAGGGATAGCCACCGGGCGACCCTGGTTGTAGTTCAAAACCACTGGTTGCAAAATATCATTGAAAGGTGTGGAATTGAGCCGGTCAGCTTCCGAAAGGGTGAGAGGCATATCACTTCCATCCAGCTTCAAGCGGAAGGTGATTTCGGAGGTAACTTCCAATTCAGCCAGCAAAGCGTTATAGCGCACCGGTCTGATCTCAACTACCACAATCCTGTGTCCGCGCATGATGTAATCATCGGTTATTGTGAGGTGATCATTGGGGAAGAAACCACCCCTATAGATCTGCGTGGAAGGTCCACAAGGTTCAATTGGATCGCCACATTTTGGCTGGGAGGGCTGCACGGGTGCAATAGTCAGGTTCAATCCAAGCCCTGCCAGGCTTACGGTTTGTGTCTTGGCTTCCAGCAGTTCCAGGCTGACTTCTGCTCCAAGGGGAACTTCGATCATCTTTCGAAGGATAGGCAAGGCAGGAGCACCGACCACGCCAGTCGAGGTGTAACCTTCCCCACTCAAGGTCAGGTATGTCTGACCGGCGATACTGGTTTCACCAAAACGAGCTCCGGGCATGAGCGTCTGGATCTCAATTGCTTCCGCTGAAGCGGAAATCAATGATACCTCAGGAACTTCGCCTTCGGTTTCCGCACCGAAAGCCAGCCATTGGTCGATCCCTGCTTGAGCGGTAACTGGCATAGCCAGCAACGCGACAACTAAAAATCCTAAGAACAAACTGATGAAAAAGAGTTTAGAGTTTAAAGATTTCCTTCGGTTTTGCATTACGCCTCCTGGGAATATGAGCATGCCGGATTGACACCCTAGGAATTTTATCAGTCACTTCAAATTCGTGGTGAATATTCCACAAATTAAAAATACCAAATTCACGCCATATTTAGTTGGCAAGATTGCCAAAACATTGAGTTTCAAAAGGTTCTGTATGATAAACTTGTGCAATGCTCGCACACGTATTCTCTTGCGCCGTAATTGGACTGGATGGAGTTCTGATCGATATCGAGGTCGATTATGGGCAGGGTCTGCCCCACATGGCGATCGTCGGGCTGCCGGATGAGGCGGTCAAAGAAAGCCGCGAGCGCGTTTATTCTGCCATCAAAAATGCTTTTTTGGTTTATCCTCGCCGATCCCTAACTGTCAACCTCGCCCCAGCTTCCGTCCGCAAGGAAGGTCCGTTCTATGACCTGCCAATCGCTGTGGGAGTGCTGATCACTGCCGAACAAATTTCACCGGAAGCTGTTGATAATTCACTGATCATTGGTGAGCTATCTTTGGATGGCTCGGTCAGGCACATTCGGGGTGTTTTGGCTGCAGCTGCCCTGGCACGAAGCGAGGGCTACCACAAGGTTTATGTTCCGGCAATCGACGCTCCTGAAGCCTCGTTGATCCCCGACATCGAAGTATACCCAGTGGAGAACCTCAACCAACTCTGGCAGCATCTGAACGGTGAGAATTTAATCCCTCCCTTCCAACCTGGAGATGTGATTGCGCCTGAATTTGTCATGGAGTCCACCGATTTCAGCGAAATCAAAGGGCAAGAACACATCAAACGCGCCCTGGAAGTTGCGGCTGCAGGTGGGCATAACGTGCTTATGACTGGTTCACCCGGAGCTGGCAAGACGCTTTTAGCTCGGGCAATGACCTCGATTTTGCCATCGATGAGTTTGGATGAATCGCTGGAAGTGACCCGCATTTACTCCATCAGCGACCAACTGCCAGCCGCAACTCCGCTCATTCGCCAGCGCCCTTTCCGTGCTCCTCACCACACCATCAGCCATGCCGGCCTTGTGGGAGGAGGGCATATTCCCAAACCGGGTGAAATCTCACTTGCTCACCGGGGTGTGCTGTTTTTGGATGAACTGCCCGAATTTGGAACGCGCATCCTTGAAGTTCTGCGACAACCCCTGGAAGATAAAGTCGTCACTATCAGCCGCGCCCAGGGCTCGTTCACATTTCCAGCCAATTTCATGTTGGTCGGGGCGATGAACCCCTGCCCTTGTGGCTATTTTGGTGATACCTTGCGGCAATGCACCTGTGCGCCAGCTGCCATCAGCAGCTATCAAAAACGTATTTCCGGTCCGCTGTTGGACCGTATCGATATCCATCTGCAGGTTCCACGAGTCGATTACCAGAAATTGAGCGAGAAACGTGGTGGAGAAACCTCTGAGACAATCCGCGAACGGGTCGAAGCTGCCCGCCAGACCCAGATCAAGCGTTTTGCAGGCACAAAATTGGTCAGCAATGCTGATATGACTCCCAAGGAGATCCGCCAGTATTGCGTTTTGGATGCGGCTGGGGAAGGTCTGATGAAAACTGCCATGCGCCAGCTGCGCCTGACCGCACGCGGTTATCACCGCGTACTCAAGCTCTCCCGCACGATTGCCGATTTGGCAGGCGAACCCACAATCAAAACCGAACACCTGGCGGAAGCCTTGCAATACCGCCAAACCGAAGAGTTGTAGCACATCCCTTTTTGGAACGCCATTTTTTGTCAGAATCTATGGTGATCTATATTGTTGTTCGGACAAATATCCCTTGCTAAAAGCCATATAGGGTTCTTGTAGATAATAGACCCGGCCATAAGCCACTTCTCGTGCAAATCCCTCATTTTTATTCAGTTCAGCCAAATATTCAGCAGTATAGGGATTTACCATGAGTTCATAACAAGCATGGCAGGTACTATCTTCCACATATAGTTTTGGGAGTTGGGATCCTAATCCAGCTTCTTCACACATTTTGATCAGTTTTTTTGGTCCCCATAATCGAATTGCATGAAGTACTGAATTTTGCTCTGCCTTATCCAAAATCTCTGATAAAGTATTCTCGCGCAAACTCCCTAACACGAGGGGGTGATCGGTCTTTAAATCAACTATTGGACCAATGCAAGCAATTACTCTCCCATCTGGAAAAATGATCGGGGCTCCACCCGCTCCGCAAGCAGATTGAGGTGGTGTATTGGTCGTTTTGTAATTCTGGTCTGTAGATTGTTTATAGGCTCTTCCTGCACGGAAAGTAATAGCGGTAATAATCAAACCTGGATCTGTGATTTCTTCAAGATCTTTGATGATCTGAAGATATTTGGGAGAATCAGGGTTCTCTGTACATACTGCGACAGTGTGTGGTATTTTCAATAATTGCGCAGCCTGGATCGCATTTTTTACCCGGACAAATGGAATAGTTAACTGGTGATATTCATCAGTACTAACCTGTATTAATTTAATCGCTGGTAATTCATGCAACACTTTCAGTGCAGCATCAAATGTATGAGCCCAGTAGGCATTTGTAACTGCGGTCGCAAACAAATTCTGTTCTTCAGCGGGGGTAGATAACTTCCTAAGTTTCTCGATATCGATAAAAGGCTCGCCACCGGTAAACGATAATACACGAACATGCCCTGATCGATAGTTTGCAATTTGCTGAATCCAATCAGAAGCATCATCAAGTGACATTTCCTCAGTCCGATGCGGACCAGCTTCAATAATGCAATGAGGGCAATTTACCTGACACTTATAGGTCATCAGCAGCCCGATGTTCTTTAAGAATGGAACTTCTCTTGTAGATTCAACCATTTTTCTCCATAAAAAACATAATCCTAAGGGACAAGCTGAGCCTTAGGATTATGCATAATTATTTTTCCTGGAACGAACTATTTCATCACTTTTGGAACGAGCATGACCTCGAATCGGTCGAGTTTGCTAAAGATCTCAGGGTCCTTGAAAAGATATTCAGGTACAGGAATGCCTACGATCCATGGAAACTTGACGACGATTCTTACCTCTTTTTCGAACTTATGGAGAAGGTCTGCAGGTATCACAAAATCCAAATCTAATGGTTCCATTGGAAACTGTTTGTAGTCAATCATTTTTCTCCTTTGTTTGCGTAAATACTGACAATCTTTTATTCCTGGTAGTTGACCTTTTTTTCGAAACCATTCAATATTTTGACCCTCCTTACAATGCGTGTGCTTAGAATCAGCATTGCTAATGCCTTCCTAGGATGCTTTTAGAGAAAGATATGTGAGATAATAAATGGAATAATAAACTTGTCACAGTATAACATAAAATTTATGAAATTTCAACTTATGGTTTGAAGATGGCTGGCTAAATACCTATGATTAGGAGTATTCAGAATCCAGAATTGCATTATGCGGGTGTCGAAGTCAATGAGTTTACCAATATTCCTTACCGACATCCAGGTTAAGGTCAGATTTCGTAAATGAATCAGGCGTCATATTTATAAAAAAATGATTGTCCGCGTGTTCACAAGGTTGTTGGCAACTGTTATGGTTGGCGTAAGTTTTTGGTGAGATCGGGAACAATCAAATTTTATGAAGGGAAGTGGGGCATTATCCAGCCCCCCAAAGAAAAGCCAACCAAATTGGCGATTAAAGAAAGCAAGAGCGCTTTGGCACTCAGTTCAATCTCTTTAAACGTGAAATAATAGATTCCTGCTTCCACCAAGATAACACCGACGATGTAAAAGACCAACATAAAAAAATCGCCCTTGACTTCGATCGGGTGCGCCAGAAAGCTGCTCAGATAGCTATGGATTATCAGATTGAGAATGAAAAAGCCGATCCAGCTCAATTTGTCGCGCATGCCGAATAGAAAAAAGACACCCCCTTCCAGTACCAGTGTGAGCATAACGCGACCCGCCACCGAAAGCGGCGCTCGCCAACCTGGTTCACCATAGACCAGCGTGCCTTGCTTCAGATCGAGTGTCATCAGGCGCTTGTCTACGCGCATTTGGGGATCCCATGAGATCGGCAGCTCGTAGGAATATTGCGAGGATCGAACGATCAGTTTTGCGCCAATGAAGTCTTCGTCGAATCTGCCGGGAAGGTGTTGGTAGTAATAATTGTAGTAAATTTCCCAGTAACGCGAAGTGCGCTGCATCTCGAGCGGTTCCGGCAGCGCGCTGCTTCGGTATTGAATGAATAATTTTAGGTCTTTAGGCGCATTGATCACAAAAATCGAGAGCCCCGGCGTTCGCAACTGGTTCGCGGAGACTGTTCCAATGGGGAGAAAGGCGGCGATAGCAAGCGCCAAAACGGCGATCAACAGACAAGTCCGTCTCATCTTCCTCCTTCAGGAATGGTAGCGGTTTTCATTCTACTCCAGTACCGCCCTGGCAAAAATGGATTTGATGTCAACTTGCCTGGAATCTGATATGAACCTATTCCTCAACTCCATTTCCTTTCTGTTTGCGAAAGGGAGAGAGGATCATCCGCTTCAAAATTCGCAGTGTTCCGCCATAGTGAAAGTAAGCCCCATTCTTGTGATTTGTAAGGATTTTGTTTGTCATCCAAACAGCAACCTCATCAATGGGACTGGAAATTATTCCTAAAATTCCTTTGACTTTCTCCCATTCCTCCGGTTTTTTTTCGTATTGGCCAGTGATCAGTTCAGTAAGGACCATGCCGGGTTGCAACGCACCTGTAATAATTTTTGGGTGATCAATTTCCTTGAACAGGCACTGATTAAAAAAGTGCAATCCTGCTTTGGACATCCCATAAATTGATAACCCTTTAACATTATTGGTTTTCCCGTTTGCCCCCAGACCTTCCACATTATAGACTGCTCCAAAGCCTTGATCCAAAAAACCTTGGATAGCTACTTTGGTTCCAAATAATTCTCCAAGAATATTAGTCTCAACGACAGACCGAATTTCGTCCTCCGGGATTTCCCAACAGTCAGCCTGTTCGTTTGAAATTCCCGCGTTGTTAATCCAAATATCAATATCACCAAATCGTGTCTTACTAGACGTCCATAAGGTTTTTATATTGTCATATTGAGTTACGTCACATTCAAAACCTGCAATTTGGTCCTTTGGATATTCTGCCTCAAGTTTTGCGACCGAATTTTTTACAGATGTATCCGACCGTCCGCTAATCGCCACGTTGCAACCTTTTTTCAAAAACTCGCGCGCAAGTGCAAAACCTATACCACGAGTGCTTCCAGTAATTACAATTGTTTTCATAGCTTACCTATTTAATTTAGGGATAAGAGGTCCATTGATCATACAAGTATATCAGTAGCGGAATAACCTATTTGTCTAGGAAGTAATGTGTAATTTTTTGATGACCCTTTTTATTTTCTGACCTATGTGTTTGTAACAGCGTTTTCTTTGTGACTCTATGCTCCAACTCAGCCTGACAGCTTGAAACTAACTTCCAAAGAGTATAGGTGATGGGAACGCCCGTTGGTCGTTCCACACGAATCGCAGCCTGGGCAATGTGAAAATAGTCCCAAGTACGGGCGGATCCCAGAACCGCCCAAAAAAACCAATCTCTCGAAATATGGGCGGGTTTTGAACCCGCCCGTACATAGGATAATAGAAATCAAACAACAAAACCTCCCCGAAGTGGAGAGGTTTTGTGTTGAATCTGGTAAAAATTTAGGCGTGTTTAGCTTCGAATTCTTTCAGGAATTCAACCAACGCATCCACGCCTTCCTTGGGCATGGCGTTGTAAATCGAAGCGCGTAGACCGCCCACCGATTTATGACCCTTGAGGTTATCAAATCCGGCAGCCTTGGTGGCAGCCACGACTTCGGCGTCCAGCTCAGGACTTTCGGTCACAAAGGGGACGTTCATCAGAGAACGATCTTCTTTGACGACGGTACCTCTGAACATTTTGCTGTTGTCCAGGAAATCGTAGAGCGGTTGGGCTTTTTCCATGTTGAGCTTGTTCATCGCTTCCAGACCACCCAGGTTTTTCAGATATTTGAAAACCTTACCGCAGACATAGATCGCCCAACAGTTAGGGGTGTTATACATGGAATCGTTATCAGCATGGATGTCATAGCGCATGTAGGTTGGGACAGTTTCGGGTAAATCGGTGCGAATCAGATCTTCCCGGATGATCACGATCGCCAAGCCAGCAGGACCAACGTTTTTCTGAACACCCCCGTAGATCATGCCATAATCGCTGACATTGACCGGTTTGGAGAGGAACATCGAGCTCTGGTCTGACACCAATGGTTTTCCCTTGGTATCGGGAAGACTATGATATGTGGTGCCGTGGATGGTTTCATTTTCGCAGATGTAGACATAATCGGCATCTTCAGAGATTGGCAGATCGGAGACATCAGGAATGTAGGTATAGTTTTTGTCTTTGCTGGACGCAACCAGGTTGATCTTCCCATATTTCTTGGCTTCGTTATAAGCTTTACTGGACCAGCTGCCAGTCACGATGTAGTCTGCAACGCCGTTTTTCATCAAGTTCATGGGGATCATGGCAAATTGCAGGGTGGCACCGCCTTGAATAAACAGGACTTTGTAGTTGTCTGGGATATTCATCAGTTCGCGCAGGTCAGCTTCAGCTTCCTCGGCAATGCGAATGAAAACTTTACTGCGATGGCTCATTTCCATAACGCACATACCAGAACCCTGGTAGTTCAACATCTCATCGCGAACTTCTTCTAATACTGGAACGGGAAGGGTGCTTGGACCTGCTGAAAAGTTGTAGATGCGGTCGTACTTCAACATAAAATCTCTCCTTTGAATGCTAATGTCATCGTATCTCGTACACCTGGCGGTGCTTAACATTGCCCTGTGATTGGGGCATTGCTTTCTACTAAAATCCTAACCTTCAAACCCTTTTCGGTCAAGGATGAAAACCATTTAGAGGTGTTGGTTGACAGCGAAATTTCACAATTTTTAGTCAAGAATACATAGGAATGGCTCTTGTGGTATTCTGCCTAAAGTGAGATCGTGGCAGGTCTCCCCTACAAGAACCTCACCAAGCATATTCGTACGTTTCACAGCGACAAAGGACGCGGACTCTCCATAAGTAGGGAATGGTCTTGTGCCATTCCTCCTGACGGGAGACCGTGGCAGGTCTCCCCTACAAGAACCTCACCCACGCATACCCGTCCGTTTTACGCCGGCACCGGTCACGGATACTCTCCAAGGAGAGGGCTTGAGGTGTAGGGGACGGTTGCCATGCCGTCCCGAGTTGGACTGGCTGCAAAAAGTGGACACAAGGAATGTCTTAGTTGGATAATAATCATCTAACAGGAGAAAGACAGTGCCAAACCCAAAAAACAAGTACTACCCGAAAGAATTAAAGATAGAAGCTCTTGA